>Ga0257119_1000492_pt1 | contig 37977 bp, 30 predicted proteins | sample SI112_200mmetaG_FD_190179 | JGI IMG/M metagenome (GOLD analysis project Ga0257119, IMG submission 190179) | Marine microbial communities from Saanich Inlet, British Columbia, Canada - SI112_200m | ecosystem: Environmental > Aquatic > Marine > Inlet | place: Canada: British Columbia | collected... | reverse complement strand
CGAATTGACTCAAATTAAATGTAACCATAAGGAGTAGCAGTTTAGTATCGTTGACTCATATTACAGGTAACCGAAACTGGGGGCTGTAATATGGGTAAAAAGGAACGGCTAGCCTACCTAAAGGCTATAAAACTCCGTTATCATCGAGCCGGTAAAAAAGCTCAGACATCTATTCTCGATGAGTTCTGTGCGGTTTGTGGGTATAACCGAAAATATGCTATCCGATTGTTAAATACACGCTCTAAAGCCCGTAAGCGGCAACGCCCAGGTCGCAAACCTATCTATGTGGCATCAGAGCTACTGACACCGCTTAAGCATATTTGGTTTGCCAGTGACCAGATGTGTTCCAAAAAGCTTAAGGCTGCCATTCCACTCTGGTTACCCTTCTATGAAACAACCTATAAGCCGTTATCTTCTGAAATTCAGCACAAACTATTATTGATCAGTGCTGCCTCGATTGACCGGTTATTAAAGCCCGTCAGGATTAAATATGGCCGTAAGGGACTCTCGGGCACCAAGCCCGGTACTTTACTGAAAAATCAGATTCCAATCCGCACTCATCACTGGGATATTTCTGAGCCTGGATTCATGGAAGCCGATACCGTCGCCCATTGCGGAAATAGTCTGCAAGGTGATTTTATCTGGTCACTCACCATGACGGATATACAAACCACCTGGACAGAGATTCGTGCAACCTGGAGCAAAGGAGCCACCGGTGTGTTGCAACAGATACAGGATATTGAGTCCAGCCTACCTTTTAAGCTGAAAGGGTTTGACTGTGACAACGGCTCTGAATTCCTAAACTATCACCTGTTGCGCTATTTCACCGATCATCCTGATCATGTTGCTTTCACTCGCTCCAGACCTTACAAGAAGAATGATAATGCCCATGTTGAACAAAAAAACTGGACGCATGTCAGGCAGTTGTTTGGGTATGATCGCTTTGATAACAAACAGTTACTGCCCTTAATGAATGACCTCTACTACCGGGAATGGTCTTTATACCAAAACCACTTTTGTCCTTCTATGAAGCTCCTGGAAAAACAGCGTATCAACTCTAAATATCAAAAGAAATATGATAAGCCCAAAACACCTTATCAACGTATTATGGAATCAGAACACATCAATAAAGAAAAGAAAGAACAGCTACAAGCAGTGCATCTGACCCTCAACCCATTTATACTTAAAAAGAACATTGAGAAGAAACTTAGGGTTATTTTTAAACTTGTAAAAGTTACCTCTAATGTGAGGCAACGTATCTGATTATTTTAATGCTACGGTTACCTTTTGTTATGAGTCAACGCGTATGTAATTATTTTTTAATAGCTGTACTTTGGGCTAAAGCTAACAGGACACCATAGGAATTTAGAGTTTTGGACAAACTCTGAAATGGTTTTAATGAATTTATTGTTTATGGAGAGTGTTTAAGAATTACCCTGTCCTAGTTGTTCACCAGTTTTGTTCCAGACCCAGTGACCCCATTCATCTTGATGAATTTCGCCTAGATCTTTTAACTTTTCCATAGCTTCATCAAATTCAGATTCCATCACCGAAATACTGGTTTTAGTATTATCGTCACTATCATCTGCTGCACGCAAACCGTAAGCCACAATTTCAGCATCACTGGCGTGCTTCCTTTCTTTCAACCAGAGTAGCATGAAAATCATGGCAACAAAGCCTATTAAAATAGTAACTAATATTAACATTCAAAAACTCTTATATAACTAGTTAGGGCGTATAAAGCTATTCTAAATATTTTATATATTAATGTAAATACTTAATAAATATAAACAAATCTTATAAATCTAGGTAATTAACGTTCAATAGACTTTTCAGATAAAAAGGTTTTAAATAAAAAATCAATTTACTCCAAAAGAAAGTTTAAATTTTACGATTTTTTATCCATTTCACTTCTTAAACTTTTTAACATCTTAACGCCCTTTTTACGTTGAGTATGCACTACATCAATTTTTTGGGATAATTTTTCCTTAGTATCTGAGTTTTTCTCATTATGCATCTCTTCTTTCAGAGATACTTCTTTTTGTTTTAACCTCATTAATAAATCTTGAAGTTCTTCTTTTCTCTGGTCTTTAATACCAATATCGAGATCAAAAAACTTCGCAAGTTTAATCAGTAATTTTTTACGCCCCATTCTTTATCTCCTCGTTTACTGATTGATGCTGATCATGAATTTCTTTGATCTCGCTATCATCAAGTTGAACAGTTTTCTCTGCTTCTGATAAATCTTTATTGTGCTTGATAAATATGGTTTGCCCCATCTCAATCAATTTCCGGGACATATCATAAACATATGCCTTATCATTCATTAAAGATATAGCCATATCGGCCGTGATCTGTTTTCCCTGAATCATTTCATTAATGACTTTATTTTGAAGAGTATACTGTGTGTCAGACTCCAGTTTTAACTGGTCTATCATTAATGAAGGAATGTCATCAGATTCAGCTGTACGTATTAATTCCAAAGACTTTACCAGTTGTGCAATCTGAATTCGTAAAACATTGTACTGATCCTTTATGACTGAGTTACTACTAATCGTATACTTAGCCAGGTTTTTTTGTAAATGTTTAACATCTTTAATGGCATCAACCATATTCTGGTTCGCTCTTCTCAGCCAGTGAATTTCCCCGGACTGTTCTAGCTCCCAACCAAAAGTGGCCTGACTAATATATCGAATAATCTCACCATATAGGCTTTTCACCTTTAATTCATAATAACGATCTATATCGAAGCTATCCTTTACCGGAAAGTCATTAGTCAACTTTTTAAGATCACTTTTTCCACTTAAAATCTCTTCTCTGGGAAGGCGGAGTCCATGAGAAATGATATCTATGGTGTTATCCCACATATGCAAGGTTTCATTGCGTACAGCTTCGGTAGCTGTATCTGCATAGCTAATAGTTGCTTCATGCAAGAAACGTGGCTTTAATCTAGATGGTGTTTTGACAGGAATAAGGCGTTGTAAAAAATCAACCATACGACGCATGACAGGAATCATGATTAGAACACCCAGCAAGTTAAATATTGTATGAAAAACAGCCAGTTTCAGGGTAAAGTCATCATCTTCAATACCTACTTTTGAACTGATTAAATCGACGAGTTGCAAAATCTGGCTGAGGAAGGTAATGGCTACAAAGCCAGTAACCAAATTGAAAATCAAATGGGCAACAGCAAGCCGTTTACCCTGCTCATTTGAACTGAGAGACCCAATAATAGCGGTGACAGTTGTACCAATATTTGCACCTATCGCCAGCGCTAGAGCATTATCATAACTAATTTGACCACTGGCTAATGCCGTGATGGTTAACACCAGAGTTGCATGACTCGACTGCATAACCACAGTTGCAAACAAACCTATAGCCGTGTAAATCATCAACCCCTTTAATCCACTTACGGAAAACTGGGTTAAATCCAGTGTATCTTTGAAGGCTTCAAAGCCTTCTTTCATATAATGGATGCCGAGAAATAAAAACCCAAGTCCAGCCAATACATAACCGATTCCTTTCAGTGTTTTAGAATTTTGAAATATCAGTAATGTACCAAAAACAAGAATAGGCATGGCATAGGCTGAAATTTTTACTTTCAATCCAAAACCTGCAATCAGCCAGGCACCAGTGGTAGTGCCCAGGTTTGCGCCAAAGATTATGCCTACACCTTCATACAGGCCAATCAATCCAGCACTTAAAAACGAAATGGTAATCACTGAAACCAGTGAGCTGGACTGCATGATACTTGTAGACACTATGCCAAAGGTCAGGCTTTTCCAACGTTTATTGGTCGCTTTAGCCAGTATTTTTTCCAGTGTGCCCCCGGTAAAGACTTTAAACCCAGTCTCCAGTGATAACATACCAAAAAGAAAAATAGCGACACCGGCTGAAATCACCTTAAAATCGGGACTTACCCAGAACCCCCAGCTAAGGGTGATTAAAATTGAAGGTAGTAGTATTTTTCGGAGCATATTGAATGGGATAAAAACAGGAGTTTTGGTTATAAAACAATAACCATTCGTAATCTGTTGTTATTCAGTTAATTCTAGTTGAAAATATACAAAACAACATAGAAAAATTATTACCGTATCAGCTTTTTCACTGACCCATAAAAAAGGGCTCACTGTTTCCAGTGAACCCTTCTAAAAATATATGGTTACCTGAACTTAGGCTACTTTTTTCATATTCCCACTGATAGAACGTATTAGAGGGTATAAATGTTCAGTTTCATCCTGTATTCGATTCAATACCATTTCAAAAATTTCTTTTGTTTCATCATTGAATTTATCGTAATTGGATATCAGCAACTTATGTTTACCAGGGTGAGACCATTTTTTTAGATATTTCTGAAAGATTCTCTTAATTTCAATAGAGCCTGACATGAAGTTTTCAGCTATTTTTTTACTTTTATCATCACCATCTTTCAAGATAGATGAATAAAGATGATTATCCTGAATTTCAAGATGGTTTTTAACCTTTTCAACATAATCAAAAAACAGATCACAGGTAATTTGTGTATCACACATTGAACGTTCTTCTATAAGATATAGAAATACATTCGATACTTCAGTGATTTTGTGGATTTGTTTGTATAGTTCGTCGTAAGTAATCATTATTGGTCCTCAGTTGTGTTAAAGCATAAACACACTCTTTTCTATTGTCCATAAAAAATCTAATGATTTAGTAAAAGTATTATTTTGTGACACTTTTATTAGATTTTATCGAGATTTTAAAAAAATAATTTAATCTATGTTAATGCAAAATATCATAAAACAGATGAAATATATTCAACTAAATCATAAGTAGCTAATAACAACTTTTTTATTAGCTTTCGTTAATAAAATCAGGACCTTCTCCATTGATGGAATTTTGTCACCCAGTTTAATATTTTTACTGGAGCATGAGCCCGTTTCCACTCACCAGCAGCAAACTTATTTGATTCAGCCAGGGTCGGGTAGATATGAATAGTGCCCAATATTTTATTAAGCCCCAGACCATGTTTCATCGCCAGTACATATTCTGCGATTAAATCACCCGCATGTTCGCCAACTATAGTAACACCCAAAATTTTGTCTTTGCCCGGAACGGTTAATACTTTGATAAAACCATGTGCCTCGCTATCTGCAATGGCGCGATCCAGGTCATCAATATTATAAGTAGTCACTTCATATTCAATATTTTGCTCTTTAGCTTCTGTTTCATTTAAACCTACCCTTCCAACTTCAGGTTCAATAAATGTAGCCCAGGGTATGATTGAATAGTCGACTTTAAATCGTCGTGCTATTCCAAACAGTGAATTTACCGATGTATACCATGCCTGGTGGGCGGCAGTGTGAGTAAACTGGTAGGGTCCGGCCACATCACCACAGGCATAGATAGTCGGTATACTGGTTTGAAGGTACTCATCAACTTCTATAGTGCCGTTTGAAGACAGTCTCACGCCTAATTCTTCAAGCCCAAATCCAGCTGTATTCGGCGCTCGACCAACTGCTACCAGTAAAGTGTCAAAAGGTATTTCAATCTCTTCGCCTTCATGCTCTGCAACAAGAATATTAACTCCATTTTTCACAATAACTTTTTTAGCTCTGTGATTTACCAGTACGTTAACGCCTTCGTTGGTAAATTTCTGCAAAACCAGTTCCGATATTTCAGGGTCTTCACGTCCCATCAATCGTGGAGCCATCTCGACCTGGGTCACATCAACACCTAAACGGTTAAAGCTCTGGGTCAGTTCTGAGCCTATAGGACCGCCGCCCAGAACGACCATTTTCTTAGGTTTCTCTCGTAGTTCCCATAAGTTATCTGAGGTGTAATAGTTGATTTTATCAATCCCTTGAATGGGGGGAACAAAAGGTCTGGCACCTGTTGCCACTACAATATTTCTGGCCGTAATAGTTTTTCCATCTACTTCTACGGAATATGGAGAGGTTATTCGGGCTTCACCCTGGACAACATCTACACCCAGCTTTGTGAATCGCTCAACAGAATCATGCGGTTCTATTTTTTTAATCACAGATTGAACTCGTTCCATCACATCTGCAAAATCAAAATCTGCATGTGCTTTTTTAATGCCAAATTCCTGGCTACGAGATATATGCGATAGAAATTTAGCCGAGCGAATAATAGCTTTTGAAGGCACACAACCTGTATTCAAACAGTCACCACCCATTTTATGTTTTTCAATCAGCGTTACTTTAGCCTTAACAGCAGCAGCGATATAGGCAGTAACCAGACCTGCAGAGCCACCACCGATAACTATTAAATTAGTATCAAATTTTGCGGGTTTGGGATAAACCTTTAAAGCTTTATTAGACTTAATAATGCTGACAACCTTACGACCAATAAAAGGCAAAGTAGCCAGTAAGACAAATGACAGAATAAGATCTAATGAGAGAATACCGGATGCCGACTCGATCTGTGCAAGCTGAGTACCGGCATTAACATAAACGATAGTTCCAGCTAACATACCTAACTGACTCGCCCAGTAAAAAGTAAATGTTTTCAGGCGGGTTAAGCCCATCACCATGTTAATCACAAAAAATGGGAATGCTGGAACCAGGCGCAATGCGAACAGGTAAAAAGCACCATCTTTATCGATACCTTGATTAATTGATTTAAGATTATTGTCAAACTTTTTCTGCACGCTGTCACGTAATAAATATCGTGAAACCAGAAATGCCAGAGTCGCACCTATAGAGCTAGCAAAAGAAACAATAATGACACCTGTGAACAGACCAAAAATAGCGCCTCCGGCTAAAGTCATAATAGCTGCGCCCGGTAAAGACGCCCCGGTTACCACAATGTAAATACCAAGAAAACCGAGAATTGTTAACGCAGTATTTTGCTGATAAAACTCCTGTAAAGATGTCTGCTGTGACTTGATAAAGTCGAGTGTAAAATACTGGCCAAGATCAAATACCAGGAAAGAAGCAATGATGCTAACAAACAACCCTAAAATGATTAATTTTTTCATATTAACTTTTATATTTTTTGTTTCAGTAAAGTTGCTATGACTTCCTGAGTTAACAGTTAGTTCAGTGATTGTTAATTGAAACGTTAAATATTACTACTAATACTAAGCTTTATTTTGAGTGAATTTTTTTAGGAAAATCATAGCTTTGCAGGTTGCCACAATGATCAATTACTTCCGACCATGCCATATCAAACTGAATACGGGCAATCGCACAGGTTGGCATATTGACCGTTTGGTATCCACAAAGTTTATTCAGCAAAGATGTCATATCAGGATTATGCCCGACTATCATTAATGACTTGTAATGAGATTTTGTCTTTCTAATGATATCAAACATTGATACCTGTCCCTCAAAATAAAGTCTGTCATCCTGAGTTATATAACGTGAATCATAACCTATAGCATCTGCCAAAATAGTTGCTGTTGTAATAGCTCTAATTGCAGGACTGGAAACTATAAGATCGATTTCTACATCAGCTTTTTTTAACCGTTCCCCCATATCAGGAGCACTTCTAAATCCACGTTTATTTAATGGACGTTGTATGTCCGATAAAGATTTATCTTTCCAGGATGATTTGGCATGTCTGACCAGGTAAAGAGTTTTCATTATAATATTTTTCCTGATATTAACCTGTTTAGAATAATTTAATGGAACCGGATGAGTTTTAATAATAGAAATTGTTAATTAAATTTAGCCACGTCATAACACTTCAGGTTATCTTCTGACCATTGCAAAATTTCGGCTTCTGTCCCCCTAAATATAACATCTACAGGTTTTTTCTTTAGCTGGTAATCATACATTGGGTCATAATAATCCAGCAATAACTGGCTGATTCCATCATCAAACAGGTCACTCTCACCCGTTTCAAATAAGTGTGTTAATGCTTTAGAAAAAGAAGCATGAATTCTTTGCATACGTTCTCCACCTAATCTCTTTTTGATCCTGATTAAATTATCCAGCACAAAAGAAGAAAAAATGGATTCGGCCTGATCTCCGTATTGCTGCTGATATAAAGGCCAGCTAGTTGAAATATAATCTTCACGAATAATCCTGACTCTGTCAGGTAAATCTCGTTGTAGAAAGATTCGTGGTGCCAAAATCATCTTTTGATGAAACTCGAACGGTAAAATTAATCGCCCGATCATCTTTCCTTCATCTTCAAGCAACAACCCTGATTCAGGGTATTGGTGACGATATTTTAGACAATCAATAGAAAGCTGATTTTCCCAGTTGATAGGCGTTGGCTGATAGTCATTTACATCACGTCCAAACGCTGAACCTTTGTGATTAGCCAAGCCTTCCAAATCAACATGATAAGGCGTTTTCTTTATTACTCGTGTTTTCCCGGAGCCAGTTAAACCACTTAAGATGACAAACGGTATTTGCGACACACTCACATCAAGCTGTTCAAGCAAATAACTGCGCATGGCTTTGTAACCACCCTTGATTAAAGGATAATCAATACCCTGTTCTTTAAGCCATGCCTGAGTAGTTCTAGACCGTAAACCACCACGAAAACAATACAAATAACCCTCAGGCTTACTAACTACAAATTGTTCCCAGTCATCTAAACGTTGTTTCCTGATTTCAGGTGTTGCCAGCTTTAACCCTAGCTCTATAGCTTCATCCTGCCCTGCATCTTTATATTGTTTCCCAATAACAGCTCGTTGCTCATCATCCAGTAAAGGCACATTTAAAGAGTTCGGAAATGCACCGTTATTAAATTCAACAGGGGCACGTACATCCATCATTGGAATATTATTAAGAAATAGATCGAGATAATTATCAGTATTCGACAGCTTGGACATATCAAGTTTTTAGTTTAAATTTATCATTCGATTCTACCAGACCTGATTAATTCATGAATTGATCAGAGGTTGCTTAATGTTTAATTTGCCAGCATTGGTGAATCTTTGGACGCCTTTTGAAATCTTCCGGAATAGTTTGATGGGTAATATCAGTAATATCGAATTGTTTTAGCAGTGAGGAACTTAACTTAAACCCCTTTTTATTCGTCGAAAATATTAATTTGCCTTTTTTATACAATAAGGCCATAGACTGGGTGATGAGTTCTTCATGATCTCGTAGAATATCAAGCGTGTCGTGCATTTTTTTAGAATTTGAAAATGATGGAGGATCAAGAAATATAAGATCAAATTTATCGCCCAAATCATATGCTTCAGGCCGCTCAAGTAAGTCAACACAATCAGCCTGAATGAACTTATACTTATTCTCATCCTTCAAGTCATTCAATTCAAAATTTTCTTTGGCCCAATTAATATAGGTTCCAGACATATCAGTACTAATCACCTGACTAGCGCCACCCAAAGCTGCCTGTACACTCACAGATCCTGTATAACAAAAAAGATTTAACACCTTTTTATCTGTCGCTAAAGTTGAAACCATCTGGCGAGTATCTCGGTGATCAAGAAATAGACCTGTGTCCAGATAATCGGTTAAATTAACCAACAGTCGAGCATTGCCCTCCTTAACTTGAAATAACTCTCCCTGTTTATCCTGCTTTTCGTACTGCAGTTTGCCACGTTGACGCTGGCGTAATTTGCAGAATAGTTCGCTGTCACTCAGATTAAAAACTTTTTTGACAACAGACTGAGCAAGTTTAATTCGTTTTTCTGCCGTTTCTGGTTCTATAGTTTTAGGAGCCTGATATTCAGATAAATGATACCAGGCCTGATCCGGATTCAACGCGTTAGTGTATTTATCCAGAGAAAAAGCAAACTCGGGTAGATCAGCATCATAAAGGCGATAGCAACTCACATCCTTTCGTTTAGCCCAACGAGATATATGTTTTGTATTTTTAATCAACCTGTTTTTCAAAGCATTCGCTTCAGGGTCATTGCTGTCAACTGCTGGTAATATAGCCGGAGGTTGTTTAATTTCTTCAGCTTCAGGCTGAGAAGCTTGTTGTTGCTCAGCTATTTCAAACGATGCAAAAACACATTGAATCTGACCATTATTAACCGATTTTTTAGCCGTTCTATTTAATCGCAAACGGTGTAACAGATCAGGGTTTGCAGAAATGATATGAACCGAACTATTTTTAAACTCAGATAATACCTTACCCATTTGAGTATAAAGGTTACCAAGCCCCTGCTCTGCTTGAAGTCTTTCACCGTAGGGTGGATTGAAAATAATAATCGGAGGTTTAGTTACGCAGTCGGGTTTGAGTGATTCCATATCCATTTTCTTAAAATGAATCAACTCTTCAACACCCGCCCGCATGGCATTGTCCTTAGATATTTCTATAGCTCTTTCGCTACTATCACTGGAAAATATTTCACAATCGGCCTGCTCATCAATACCGTCTTCAGCTTCTGCTAAACAGCTTTCCCAACATTTTTTATCATGTTGTAACCAGCGCAAGAAGCCAAAATACTCGCGATCAAGTCCAGGTGGAATATTTGCGACTACCATAGCGGCCTCGATAGCAAAAGTTCCAGAACCACACATCGGGTCAATTAAACTGTGTGTTTTAGCAGTTTCACGGTTCCAACCTGCTTGCGCCAGTAAAGCTGCAGCCAGATTTTCTTTCAACGGAGCCCCGCTGTGTTGTAAACGGTATCCACGAAGGTGCAGAGATTGGCCCGACAGATCCAGACTTAAAGTGGCATTATTTTTATGAATATTTAAATGGATATGTAAATCTGGTCGTTGCTTTTCAATAACAGGTCGGCTATTTACTGTATTTCTAAAATAATCTACAACCGCATCTTTAACTTTTAACGATGCATAATGGCTATGATTGATATCAGAACGGGATAAAGTTGCAGATACCGCCAGACTATGTCGTGATGATAAATGACTGGACCAGTCAACGTCATACACGCCCTGATAAAGAGCTTCTTCGGTATCTGCTCTAAAGGTTTTAATCGGCATATACACCCGATTTGCCAGTCTTGAGTAAATACAGATTCTATAAGCCAGCTCAATGCTACCTTTTAGCTCAATGCCTCCGTAGACTTTTTTGATCTGTTTAGAATCGTCATCTACACGGGAATATATTTCACGAATTTCATGAAATAAAGCAGTTTCAAAGCCTTTATGGCCTGTAACAAAAAAATTATAACTAGTTATCATAATTAAAAAACTATTAGAGGTAATTTACCACGAAGCACACGAAGAGCACGAAGGGTAAAAATTTGGATTTGACCTTAAATATCATTTATTTACCAATATAAATTCAGGAAAAGAGATCAAAAAGTCTTGTTTTTCACCTTTAATTTCTTCGTGTTCTTCGTGAACTTCGTGGTGTAATCTCATCACAAAAGAACCTTTTCCATACCGCCATGCGATATTTTCTGTAAAAAGTCATTCAACCACTGGTCGCCATATTTCTGCCTGGCCATTTCTACCACGATATAATCTGTGCTCATACCAGTCAGCTTTTCATAACGTGATAGCCCCTGTTGGCAAGCCGGACAAGTAGTCAGACATTTTACTTCAGCTTTATTATCACCCGCCTGGACCACTTTTTTGGCATCTTGCATAGACTCAAGTTTTCTAGTGAATAACTGATGAGCAATATCTGGTCTTGCAGTGGCTAAGGTACCTGATTCACTACAACATCTATCAGTGAGTTCTACCGGTTGTTGCATCAGCTCAGTTGCCACCTGTATAGGAACCTGTTGTTTAACCGGTGTATGACAGGGATCGTGCAGAATGTATTTAGTTTCTGTTTCAACATCAAGAGTTAAGCCTTTCTCCACCAGGTATTCGTGAATATCCAGGATGCGGGAACCGGGAAAAATACGTTCAAATTCATATTTTTCCAGCTGATCCAGACAGGTTCCACAGGAAACTATTACGGTTTTTATATCCAGATAATTTAACGTGTTAGCTACTCGGTGGAATAAAACACGATTTTGTGTAGTTATCTGATGTCCCAGAGCTTCTTTCCCGGCTGCAATTTGAGGGTAACCACAACAAAGGTAACCAGGTGGCAAAATGGTACGTGCTCCTGTTTCATATAACATCGCTATAGTCGCCAGACCAACCTGACTGAACAGTCGCTCAGAACCACATCCGGGAAAATAAAAAACCGAATCTCGTTCTTCCTGCGGTATTTTGGGGTTACGAATAACTGGTACCATCTGACTATCATCTGCACCTAGCAACTGCCGCATAGTTTTCGATGGAACATTTGCCTGCACAGGGTTTCTGACAAAGTTAATAATCTGTTGTTTGACAATCGGTGTGCCCGTAGTGGCTCGAGCTTTCTCCTGACGTTTAGGTGCTAGCCCAAATATTTTAAGCCCCATGCGTAACCATCGGATAGACTTAAATCCTAATTGAAGCATAAATGCACGAGCAATCTTGATTAGCGTAGGATCCTGTAAATTCAAAAACCATATCGCAATCATCGAGCCCAGACTAAAGCGACGATGTTTGTTATTCGTGAGCAATGTACGCATGGCGATACTGACATCACCAAAATCAATATTCACCGGACAGGGGTTGAGACATTTATGGCAGGTCGTACAGTGATCAGCCACATCATTCAATTCATCGAAATGACGATTAGACAGACCCCGACGCGTCTGCTCTTCATACATAAAGGCTTCAATAATCAAGCCGGTTGCAAGAATTTTATTACGTGGTGAATAAAGCAAATTAGCGCGAGGAATATGCGTCATACATTCTGGTTTACATTTGCCACAACGCAGACAATTTTTAATGGAGTCATTGATAGCCCCCAGATCACTGTATTCTAGAATCAGTGCTTCTTGCTCAAGTAAACGCAATGAAGGTGTATAGGCATTTTGAAGGCCAGAACCTTTCAGTAGCTTACCTTTATTGAACCGTTGTTCAGGGTCCACACGTTGTTTGTACTTGGCAAAAGCCTGTAATTTTTCTTCCTCTAGAAACTGAATTTTGGTCAGACCAATGCCATGTTCTCCAGAAATCACACCATCCAGAGAAGTTGCAAGCTGCATGATTTCTTCCACCACCAGTTCGGCCTGATGCAGCATTTCGTAGTTATCAGAATGTACCGGAATATTGGTATGTACATTACCGTCACCCGCGTGCATATGCAGTGCAACAAAAAGTCTCGAATCTTTGACCGCTTCATGAATAGCTGAGTACTCTTTCCTTAGTTTTTCGTATTCGTGACCTGAAAAAATCTCATCGAGGTGTTGTTTTATCTGCTGCGTATAACTAACCAAAATCTGTTTTTTAAGCAGGCAATCAATGATTTTATCGTCATTGGCAAATTTGAAATCAAGTTGATCGATAAATTCTGAAGCTAGTGATTCTGAATAAGTCGTCCATTGCTGCCATTGCTCAATTTGAGTCGTTAAGTGATTTAATGCGAAGTCAATTTTAGAATCAAATAATTCATTACTATCGGATTTCTGTTTAAGTTTATGCTTTTTTTCCAGCAGGTATTTTTTAATGGCTAAACTGCTGTCAATTTTATTGCGGATTGAATGCCGAATATTAATGGTCTCAATGCCCCGACTGTATAAACTCAAGTTTTCCAGTGGAATAACGACATCTTCATTGATTTTAAAAGCATTGGTATGAGCCGATATCGCAGCTGTTCTAGCCCGGTCAGACCAGAAGCGTTTACGAGCCTGTTCACTGACTGCAATAAAACCTTCTGCTTCGCGTTTATTAGCCAGCTCCACAATATCGGAGCAGTTTTTTGCAAGCAAGTCTTCATCATCAGAGATTATATCGGCCAGCAATAACATTTTAGGCTGGTCAGCCCGGTTCGCTTTGGTACTGTATTTAATCGCTTTGATGTAACGAGCATCCAGATGTTCAAGGCCGGCTAACCACACGCCTTTAGTTTTATCGATAAGATCTTTTATTTCGACGATAGCTGAGACATCTTTACCCGCATCCGGATTGAAAAATTCAAGACAAACAGTTCGTGTAAATTCAGGTACTTCATGTAAAACAAAGACGGCTGAAGTGATTAAGCCATCACAGCCTTCTTTCTGAATACCCGGTAAACCGGAAAGAAATTTATCAGTTACATCTTTGCCCAGTCCGGCTTTTCGAAAAGAAGCACCAGGTATAGTTAAAACTTCAGGTTCATCAGTCAACCTTCCTGTAACACGATCATAACGGCTAATTTCGAATTCAACTTGCTGCTGCAGGTGAATTTTACCCATGTTGTGATTAAGGCGTTTAACTTCGAGCCAGTTGGCATCGGGCATCACCATCTTCCAGCTCAGTAAGTTATCCAGTGTAGTACCCCAGATAACCGCCTTTTTACCACCAGCATTCATGGCCACATTACCACCAATGGTTGAAGCATCCTGGGAAGTTGGATCAACAGCAAATGCCAGTTTTTTAGCATTAGCTTTTACAGCTACACGTTTGGTTACAACGCCAGCCTCGGTAAAAACTGTGTTTACAGTTTTGTCTGTTCCTGGAAGTAGTTGCGTCTCAATTTCACCCAATTTTTCCAGCTTCTCGAGGTTGATTACTGCTGTATTTTCATACAGAGGAATTGCACCACCGGTGTACCCTGTTCCACCACCCCTGGCAATAATGGTTAAATCAAGCTGTCCACAGGCATGCACCAGATTAGCTATTTCATCTTCAGTATCTGGTGTTAGCACTACCATTGGATACTCAACACGCCAGTCAGTCGCATCGGTGGTATGAGAAACTCGCGTCAGACCACTAAAATCTACATTATCCTTTTTCGTGATTTTTCGAAGTTTACGTGCAATTTTATGTCGCTGTGAAGCCAGGTTATTGAGCCATGATTCAAAATCACCTACCGTAGTGCGGGCTGCTTGCAGTAATGCTAAAGCCTGTTGATTATCATCGGCACGTTTTTCTATTTGTAACAGGCGATGACACAATGCAGTTGTCAGTTGTTTCAGACGTTTTTGATCTGACAGTAAATCATCCTGTAGATATGGATTACGTTTTACAACCCAAATATCGCCCAGAACTTCAAATAACATTCGGGCTGAACGGCCTGTTCGTCGTTCACCCCTCAGTTTATTCAAAACATCCCACCACCGTTCACCCATCAGTCGATAGACTATCTCCTTATCTGAAAAGGATGTGTAGTTATAGGGAATTTCGCGAATTCTTTCAGGCATTGTGTGTGAATTGAAAAAGGATAAGGTTGGTCAAAAGGGTGAGTATATTATCACGGGAATAACCACAGAACACACAGAATACACGGAAAAGAAAAACCTTGAATACCCTTTCTGTGTATTCTGTGGTTAATTAATCTTTACTAATCAAATGAACATCTCTTTGCGGGAATGGAATCTCAATATTTGCTTTACGAAGAGCTTTTTCAAGCTCGAAGTTGATATCACTGGTTACTATTTTACAGTCATCGGCAACTTTGATGAAACAACGCAGCTCAAAGTTAAGCGAACTGTCACCAAATTCTTTAAAAAATACCCAAGGTTTAGCAAGAATAGGACTTTGGGAAATGATCGAATCATGTTGATAAGCAATATCAAGAAGAATCTCTTTCACTTTCTCGGGGTCGGTTCCATAGGCAACACCAATAGGCACAATAATTCTTCCAATAGAATCTCTAAACATCCAGTTAGTTACCTGGCTTGAGATCAGTTCAGAATTGGGCACCATGATATCAGCACGATCAAAAGTTTGAATCTGAGTCGAACGAATACTGATTTTTTTGACGTAACCTTCCGTTCCACCAACCACTATCCAGTCACCTGTTTTAATTGGACGTTCGAAAAGTAAAATAACACCGGAAACGAAGTTATTAACGATATTTTGTAAGCCAAAACCAATGCCAACCGATAAAGCACCTGCTATCAGTGCGATATTAGCCAGTTCAAAACCAGCAATAGAAAGACCTATTAAAAAAGCAACCGCTACACCAAAATAACCGGTCAGAGAAATCATCGCTTCCTTGGTGCCTCTATCCATACGAGAACGACTTAGCCAGCTCTTATCCATGCGTCGCTTAACCCAGCCAACTATTGATAACATGACCGCAAATGTCAGCACAGCAATGACAATTTTTAACGGTTCAATTCTGACCGTTCCTATATCAAAACCTTCGATAACATTGTCTTTCAATGAAATTAAGCTGCTATCAGGAAAACCCCAAATTTTGAGGAAAGCAACAAGAAATATAGACCAGCTAATGATAGCAAAGGTAAATCGAAACCAGATTGAACCCGGAATATATTCATCAGATTTCACACCAATAAATTTACGAAAACGTTGCTGCCAGACAGTTCGTCCTTCATCCATACTGTCCAGAAAATCTGTCCATATCCGAATAATGAATGTAGTTAAAGTCCACAATAGAATTGAACCGGTTATTGCCAACAGGATATACATAGCCAAATTCACATACCCCAGCCAGTCCGCAACAAGACAACCCAATAGTCCAACAATTATTAGACTACGTAATAATAGAACATTACTCACGCCTTCATAAAAGCGGAATAACCAGATGGCCCAGATAAGATTGAGTACCAATAAAATCAAATAGACATTGCGTAATAAAGCCGTTATTTGAACTGGAAAGTCATGAATTTCCAATGCTGAATACATTAAAAACCCCGCTAATAACAGCTTACTCAATAACCGCAATCTGCGAGCTAACAACCTGGAAATATCTTCTGACAACCGGGTGAATCTTTGTCCAGGTGGACAGGGGTTGAGTAATACTCTTATAGTCAGGCTTAAGATTGTATATAAAAAAATTCCAATAATGACTAGCCCGGAAAAATACCAGCTAGATTCAACCAGTATAAAATAAATGAAATAAAGACTCAGAACGGCCGTTAAAATTAACGTCAGTAAGTAACGGTTTAAACAAGCAATCAGTGATATTTGAAACTGACTAAAGTAACCCTGCTGATTTGACTCATTGTAAGATTTCAAACTGGCCTTTAACCAACGCTTTAATAACACGATGACCATCAGCGAAAAACCGACGATCAATGATAAAATAACTGCATTATCGATAATATTCTGTAACCCGGCTTTACCTTCGATAAAATCTATACCGGCTGTTAAAATTTGTGCCGGATTGAGAATGACATTTTTGAAGTTTTCAAACAGATTATTTTGCTGAGCCAGTAACTCCCCTGTCAGAGCCTTTTTTTGTCTTTCTAGCGTCATTTCCATAGTTTCATGGCTTCGTAACAATAGCAGTCGACAACTGGCTAATTGTTGCGCATTACTTAACATACTTTGGTTTAGGCTTTGTCGCTTGAGACTAACATCAGCGCTTTCTAACAAGGCTTGAGACCCAAGCAGGTCAAGATCATCCGCACTTCTATTGATTGCTTTTTCGTTATTATCTATACATTCGTTCGAAGTATTTCTGACGAAAACCTGTTGCTCCTGAAATTCAGATAAAACATCAGGTTGAATAATGGACTGAGGATCTTTTAGAGCATCTTCTATGACTTTCAGTTTGCTCTCTGCTTCACCAATACGCAGGCTCAATAAAGGATCAAGTGCATGAGTCAACGATGAAGAAAGCACCAGCAGAATAAATAAAATTAATCGCATATGCTAAAATCCAGTGTTTAAGTAGATAAATGGTATAGAGAGAGAAATCACTAGTGTTATTTTAGTTTTTGCTTATCAATATTGAGTGAATAGAATTGGCGTTATCTCTATTTTAAACTTTATAATGGGTGATAACATAAAGTAATCTAAGGTTTATTCTCAACCTGTTTTTTAAAATGTGCATTATTTCCAGCCAATTGTAACTGGGTAATTTCAAATTTACAGACTATTATTAGTTACATCTGCATAAATATAAATTTGGAGAAAAATTATCCCGTTTAGGCCAGTTTTTCACATTATTCTGATATATTAATTTACTCGTTATTAAATGATAGCAGCTTTACAACAATTTCCCCGCTTCGATAAAGGAAGCCCTTCTTCAGAATATCAGCAAATAATCAATTTTTGTGTTAATTATCTGGAAGGCATGCTTGTAGGCCTGATTCACATGGAGATTCCCTCAGATATTGAGCAACATGCTGATATTATTAAACCTCTTCAACAGCGATTATTAAGTAGAGAAAGAACCGTTAGGCATGCTTTTCAGTTCCAGATTGAAAAGCATTTTTCAGATTTCAAATCAATAAGCCGTAGCAGATTGAATGTTAATTATGCCAATCATAGTTTAGCCGGGGGGCTGTCGGATCATAAGGCCACACAAATCAGGGAAATTATTGAGACTATAAGTTCAAAACACCAGAACAACCATAAGAATCAGTTACAAAATACAGCCAGACGTCTAAAGACATTAGTCCATCGATCTGATGATAATTATGATGACAACCCAATTTCTCCTTTAAAACTCAGCAGGGCTTTTCTTGCAAGCATTGAAACATTAAACCTTACTGCTCAGAAATACCGATATCTTTTTCAGTTATTCGATCATACTCTAGATCAGCAACTGGGTAACTTTTATGACCAGATTGACCTGGGGCTTTACCATTTGGACATACTGGTAGAGTTAACAGATGCCTCACTTTTTTTACCACCAGAGGAGGAAGAAACTCCCCCTGCCCCCCAGCCTTCCAGTGAAGTTGAAGCAGTCGATAATTCAATAACTGAAGTACTGGAACCAGAAAGTCAAAAAAGTACGGTCACATCAATTCAAAATCATATTGATAAAATCAAGGGAAGACAATTAGAGTTCGAGCATAACATTGAGGAATTTAAACTCTCCACAGAAAATGGAACCGTGGATTTTGTAAACCTGTTTTCAAAGCTAAAAGAAAAAATAAAGCCACTGGTAGATAAAAAACAGCTAAACGATATTAATAAGTTTGCTCATTTTTTCACAAGCCTACTCAATAACAGTCTGTTATCAACACCCTTAAAAACACAGTTATCTCGACTTTCCTGCCCTCTTTTAGAAATGGTTCTGATCGACCCTTTCTTTTTTCGTTCAAGTTCACACCCGGTAAATGATTTTTTACAGTCTATTGTCGATTTTGAGTTAAGATTTAATCACCAGGGAGAAAGTCTAGCCATCCTTGCATCATCCATTGATTCATTACTTCAAATTGAAAAGCCTGGCTTGAGTGACTATCAACCGCTCATTGACGACTATGAAAACTTTAAAACAATTGAAGCTATCAGGCTGGAAAAAATTAAAGAAGAAAAACTAGAGCAGGAAGAAAAGCTGAAAGATGAAATGCTTCAGTTGATAAATGAAGTCACCAAAGACCTTGTGGTAGAACAGGAGGTCATGCAATTTTTCTATGATGACTGGCAACTACTGTTATTTCATTTAGCTCAGAAACAGGGAAAAACTTCATCTGAATTTAAAAACTCAGTCAATATTGCAAAAATGTTGAGCTGGTTTCTTGATGAAAATAAAAAGGGTTCACATCCCAGGTTTGAAACTACCTCTTTTAAATCTTTATTAACTTCTATTGAAATTGGACTGGTAACACTTAATTACTCCAGTGAACATCGTCACCGGGTAAGAAAATCACTAATAAAAGAATATAAACAGGCGAATGAAAAACAGAAAGTAACATTTATTCCCACTCCAGCACAAAATTCAAGTGTCAATAAATTAAGGCTGGCTCATGGCAATAATCTAGCTTTAAGCGACGAATATAGTGAGTTAGTAAAAAAACTGTCTATGGGGGACTGGGTTGAAATTAACACATCAAATAATATAAAATTTACTCGCGCTAAACTCAAGTGGAAAGCGGCTGACTATAGCCTGTTTATTTTTATCGACCAACGCGGTCATAAAATAAAAGAGTGCGCTCTTACTGAACTGGTTCAGGACTTTTCAAACGGCAACATAAAATTACTTAAAAAACCCTCAACACGTTACAACTCTTATTTCTGATAACAAGCAGGTCTATTGATTTAAACCCACTATACCTAGTGTTTAGACAGTTAAACCTGAAGAATTAATCTTGCAGGATCTTCCAGCACATTCTTAATCGTTACCAGAAACTGTACCGCTTCACTGCCATCAATAATTCTATGATCATAAGTTAATGCAAGATACATCATGGGTCGAATTACAATTTCATTATCGATGACAACTGCTCGCTGCTGAATTGTGTGCATACCCAGTATCGCCGACTGAGGCGGGTTCAAGATTGGCGTGGATAACATTGAGCCAAATACGCCTCCGTTAGTAATACTGAAAGTACCTCCAGTTAAATCATCTATTCCTAACTTTCCATCCCTGGCTTTTGTCGCCAGGTTACGAATTTCTTTCTCGACATCGGCATAACTCATTTCATCAGCATTACGCAATATGGGAACGACTAGACCTCTTTCTGAACTTACAGCAATCCCGATATCAAAATAATCATGATAAACAATATCGCTACCATCAATGGAAGCGTTCACCGCAGGAAATCGTTTCAACGCTTCTACGGAAGCCTTGGTGAAAAATGACATCATGCCCAGTTTTGTGCCATGAGTTTTTTCAAAAGATTCTTTATATTTTGAGCGAATTTCCATCAAAGGTTGCAGGTTAACTTCGTTGAAAGTTGTCAACAGGGCTGCAGTATTTTGAGCTTCTTTCAGTCGCTCAGCAATTCTTGAGCGTAATCGACTCATTGGAACACGGCGATCATTACGCCCTTCATTCGACTCTATCACCGTGGCTTCAGTTTGAACTGGAGGTGCAGCTGCAACAGCTGTTACTGTGGCAGTTGCTTTGAGGTGTTTTTCAACATCCTGCTTTGTAATTCCACCTTTAACTCCCGTGCCATCGACCTGTTCCTGAGAGATATTATTCTGTTTAAGTAACTTTCGCGCAGCAGGACCAGCTTTTGAACTTTTGCCACTGGAGTCGTCATTAACTTCAGCGGGTTGCTCTACAGACGCTTCAGTATCAATTTTACCTAAAATTTGATTATTAGTAACATTGGTTCCTTCTTCCATTTCGATAGAGGTGAGTACACCCGTAGCAGTTGCCACTATTTCCAGCACTACTTTATCCGTTTCAAGTTCAACAATAATATCATCCCGTTGAACTGCATCACCCACCTGCTTATGCCATGCACCCAGCGTGCCTTCAGTCACAGACTCAGGTAAAACTGGAACTTTAATTTCTACTAACATGTTAAATTTCTCCGGAATTTTATTTTTTTACATTTCAAAAGCAGCTGAGACAAGATGGTGCTCCTGCTCAAGGTGAAGTCCCATATAACCAGCCGCAGGTGAAGCAGCTGATTGTCTACCGGCATAAGCAACGGTAATATCTTTGCAGGAATCCATCAATAAGGATTTTATATACCACCAGGCTCCCTGGTTTCGGGGTTCATCCTGACACCAGATCACTTTTTCTAAATAAGGGTATTTGTTCAAAATATCACCTACTTCTTCAATAGGGTAAGGATAAAGTTGTTCAATTCGCACTATTGCCGTGCTGTTATCATATTTCTGCTGCCTGGTTTCATGTAATTTAAAATAAATTTTACCGCTACAAAAAATCAGCCGTTTTACAGCTTTATTATCCAGTTCATCCGCCTCTTCTATAACCGGTTTAAACAGCCCTTCAGCCAGATCACTTAACGGCGAGACCGCTGCTTCATGCCTCAGCAGACTTTTTGGGGTCATGACAATTAAGGGTTTACGAAAATCACCTACCAGCTGGGAACGTAACAAGTGGTATATCTGAGCCGGCATCGTGGGCATAACCACACGCATATTATTTTGTGCACAAAGTTGTAAATATCTTTCAAGCCGGGCTGAACTGTGTTCTGGTCCCTGACCTTCATAACCATGGGGCAGCAGCATGACAAGATTACACAAACGACCCCATTTCACTTCTCCAGAGGAGATAAATTGATCTATGACAACTTGTGCACCATTAGCAAAATCACCAAACTGAGCTTCCCACAAAACAAGGGTTTCGGGGTCAGTCGACGCATAACCATATTCAAATCCGAGTACAGCTTCTTCTGACAAAAATGAGTTGATCACTTCAAAACGTGCTTCACCCGTTTGTAACTGTTTTAAGGGAACGTGTAATCCACCATCGGCAGTCTGATCATGTAAAACTGCATGGCGATGGAAGAAGGTACCCCGTTCTGAGTCCTGTCCGGATAACCTGATCGATTTCCCTTCAGTTAACAATGTGCCATAGGCCATCGTTTCGGCAAAACCCCAGTCACAGAAAATTTCCTCATCCAGCATTTTGCTACGTGCATCCATAATTTTTTTAACCCGGTGATGCAGTTCAAAACCTTCGGGAAGCTGAACCAGAGTTTTACCAATATTTCTGAGGTGATCGATATCTAATGAAGTATCAGGAATACGGTTAATATCACCGTGAGTGTAGGCTTCCCAGCACAATCTATATTGATCCTCTAAACCTGAAATCACATTGAGAGCTACTGTTCCGCCGTGTTCAAGAGCTTTTCGGTAATCACTGATCATAGTGTCTACCGTTTTACGGTCAATCACACCCTCATCGATTAAAGCCTGTGAATGCTTTTCTACAAGCCGGGGATGATTACGAATAGCCGAATACATTTTTGGTTGTGTTGCAGACGGTTCATCCGCTTCATTATGACCATAACGTCGATAACAGATCAGGTCGATAATGACATCTCGATGATATTTTTTACGATACTGAACGGCAAGTTCTGCTACAAAAACACAAGCTTCCGGATCATCACCGTTAACATGAAAAATTGGAGCCTGAACCATACGAGCAACTTCAGTACAGTAAAGTGTTGACCGCATATCTTTCGGGTGGCTGGTGGTAAAACCAATTTGATTATTAACAATAATATGAATCGTACCTCCAGTGTGATAACCACGAGTTTGGCACATATTAAAGTTTTCCATTACCACACCCTGCCCTGCAAATGCCGAATCTCCATGAATCAAAACAGGCATAACATCGGTGGTACTGATGGATTTTTTATTATATAGACGCTGACGGGAGCGAACCGAACCTTCAACAACCGGGTTTACAATTTCCAGATGTGATGGATTAAACGCCAGTGCCAGATGGGTAGGCCCGGTTTCAGTATTCACATCTGACGAAAAACCCTGATGATACTTAACATCATAGTTATATTTATTATTCCAGGTGACATTTCCTTCAAACTCATCAAATAGAATTTTAGGCGTTTTGCCCAGAATATTGGTTAATACATTTAACCGACCCCGATGAGCCATACCAATGACAACTTCTCTTGAGTCTTCTTTACCACCCTGTTGAATAACTCTGTCAAGTAATGGAATTAATGATTCACCACCTTCCAGTGAAAAACGTTTTTGACCAACATAGCGAGTATGAAGATATTTTTCCAGATTCTCAGCCGCGATTATACGGTCAAGGATTCGCATCCGTCGGCCATGCTTGAAATGTGGTTTGGACAGTACAGACTCAAGCTTTTCCTGAATCCATCTTTTCTGCTCAGTATTGGCGATATACATAAACTCTGAGCCAATAGCACCGCAATATGTTTTTTGCAGGCGAACAATAATATCTTCCAGAGGTTCCTCATCGACACCAAACATAGAACCTGTAGAAAATACGGTTTTCAAATCATCCTGGGATAGATCATGAGCATCTATGGATAACTCATTACCAACATCATTTATGGTGAGCCCTAGCGGATCTAGTTTGGCTTTTTGAAAACCTCTAAATCGATAAGCATTGATCAATTGCAAAACTGATATTTGCTTTAATTGATGGGCATGTTGACTACTGCTTACTGAAACAGAAGAGGATTTTTTATTCTGTACTACCTGTTTTACCTGTTCACGAATACTGACATGATCGGCATCTACGGTACCTGATCCATTTTTGAGTGATTTAAACCAGTCACGCCATTCTTCATCAACTGAATTCTCATTTAGCAGGTACTGACTATAGAGATCTTCAAAATAGGCTGCGTTACTGCCAAACAGGTAACTTTCCTGTTGCTGTTTTTTCATTGACATCTGTACTATCTCTGAATTGTTTTTGTATTGTTCGTATTAATAGAAATATAGTCGAATAAAGCGATTTGATTGCAGGTATCTAAATTAGCCATTTTGCCAGTTAAATGAATTAGTAAATTATCAGAGTTTTTTTAAAATATAGCATTAAAGTACCAGACCCGGAGCCAATAGGTTCAGACGTATTTTCACTAAGTTTATAGAACCCACTTATATCAGAATTAAAACCATTTTCATTTAGCCATAAAGACAATTTTGATCAGCCACAAAGAACAGAAATTTAAGATCAAAAATTGCATAATTTATTCAAAACAAATATTTATTTCAGGTTAAAATACAAGCACATTTCTCTGCGGATATATCATGGCTCAATACATCTACACTATGAACGGCGTTGGCAAAGTAGTCCCGCCCAAGACTGAAATTCTGAAAGACATCTCATTAAATTTTTTCCCCGGAGCCAAAATCGGGGTTCTAGGTTATAACGGTGCGGGTAAATCAACTCTATTACGCATTATGGCTGGCATTGATAAAGACTTTATCGGTGAAGCAAGACCCCAGAAAGGAATCAATATCGGTTACCTTCCACAGGAACCTCAGCTGGATAACTCGAAAGATGTGCGTGGCAATGTTGAAGAAGGCGTAGCTGAAACAAAAGCATTACTGGATGACTTTAATGCCATCAGCATGAAATTTGCTGAACCCATGTCAGATGATGAAATGAATGAATTAATGGCACAACAGGCCGAGTTACAGGAAAAAATTGATAACGCTGGTGCCTGGGAACTGGAAAGAAAGCTTGAAATTGCAGCCGATGCATTACGCCTTCCCCCATGGGAAGCCAAAGTAGAAAACTTATCCGGTGGTGAAAAACGTCGAGTGGCCTTATGCCGTTTATTATTGTCCAACCCGGATATGTTAATTCTCGATGAACCCACCAATCATCTGGATGCAGAATCGGTAGCCTGGCTGGAACGTTTCCTTAAAGAGTATCCCGGAACTGTTATTGCAGTCACCCATGACCGGTATTTCCTCGATAATGTTGCGGGCTGGATACTGGAACTGGATCGAGGTCATGGAATCCCCTGGCAGGGAAATTACTCCAGCTGGCTCGAGCAAAAGGAAAACCGTCTGGAGAATGAAGCAAAGGCAGAACAGGCAAGAATCAAAGCCATGAAACACGAACTTGAATGGGTTCGTAGTAATGCAAAGGGAAGGCAGTCCAAAAGCAAAGCAAGACTCAGTCGTTTTGAAGAAATGTCTGCTCAGGATTATCAAAAACGCTCTGAAACGAATGAACTGTATATTCCACCCGGGCCAAGACTTGGAGATATTGTCGTAGAGATATCAGGTGGAAAGAAATCATTCGATGACAAATTGCTATATCAGGATTTAGAGCTGAATTTACCTCGAGGTGGCATAGTTGGCATTATTGGCCCCAATGGAGCAGGTAAATCAACACTATTCAAAATACTGGTGGGTGAAGAAAAACTGGATGATGGTACGATTAAAATTGGTGAAACCGTTAAAGTCGCCTATGTTGATCAATCAAGAGATGAATTACAGGGAGATAAAACTGTCTGGGAAGAATTATCGGATGGTTTAGATAATATTACAGTAGGCAGTTATGAAGTTTCTTCTAGAGCCTATGTTTCACGTTTTAACTTTCGTGGAGCCGGACAGCAGAAAAGAGTAAAAGATCTGTCAGGCGGTGAGCGTAACCGGGTACATCTAGCTAAATTATTGAAAAGTGGCGGCAACCTGCTGCTACTTGATGAACCAACCAATGACCTTGATGTTGAAACTTTACGAGCGCTCGAAGAAGCCGTTCTTGAATTTCCTGGTAGTGCAGTGGTCATTTCGCACGACAGATGGTTTCTGGATCGTATCGCTACACACATCCTGGCTTTTGAAGGTGATAGCAAAGTGTTTTTCTATGAAGGAAATTACTCTGAATACGAAGCTAACCGTAAACAACGCCTTGGTCAGCAGGCTGATCAACCACATCGCATTAAATATAAAAAACTGGATCTATAATTTTGGATACTGACAATCTGTTTCAACGACTGGATGACTTGCTTGATCGCATAGAAATCATCATGCCGGCTGATAAAGAACAAAAACATGACTGGTCTTTCCACGCCTACCGCTGGGTAAAATCACAACTTCAAGGTGTTGCTGATTATCATTCTGTTGATGCATCTCAATTACTTTACATTGATCGACAGGCTGAAATGTTACGCAAAAATACTCGTCAGTTCATGCTGGGGCATCCGGCTAATAATGTACTTTTGTGGGGGGCCAGAGGGACTGGTAAATCATCCATCATCAAAGCCCAGTTACAGCAATTTAAAGATGATGGGCTATGCATGGTTGAAGTTTCTAAAAAAGAGGCTGAAAACCTGTTTGATATTATTACTACACTCTCTCTCAATGAACGTAAATATATTATCTACATGGATGACCTGTCTTTTGAAAGTGATGACGAATCTTATAAAGCTTTAAAGGCAACCCTAGAAGGCTCTATTCAAAAACAGCCTGACAATGTACTCATCTATGCGACATCGAATCGACGTCACCTGATGCCAGAATCTATGCAGGATAACCTCGACAGTAGTATGCAGGATGGCCAACTACATCCGAGTGATGCGATAGAAGAAAAAATTTCATTATCAGATCGATTTGGGTTGTGGTTATCTTTTCACCCATTTACACAAAAGCAATACCTGGGTGTAGTTGAACAGGAGCTGGATAAATTTAAACTGAAATTAACCAAAAAAACTCAAACCGAAGCCCTACGCTTTGCTACTCAAAGAGGATCTAGAAACGGCAGGATAGCCCACCAGTTTGCAACCTATTGGCTTGGAGTAAGTTTAGATTAGTTACCTGGAAATTTAATTATCAATAGCTTAATTAACGTACTAATAAGTCAAAATATTACACCACTAAGAACACAAAGGTGAATCAATATGAATAGTCTGGTTTATTCAAAATCAGAACTAATACTCGAATTATTAGATTGTAAAAAACATTTGTTTTTTTGCCTTCGTGAACTTCGTGTTTCGACAATTACTCCTTCATTACTCTAACTACACGCATCCAGCCCTGGTTCGTGGAGAAAAATCTTTAATGTAATAGGTCATTAAAACTTGCTGAGTAGATACATTTTTCTCTTATATATCCAATATTACCACTTGACAATATTAGCACTCTCTAATACTCTGGCGCTAACGTGTTAAATGAAACTAATATTAAACTTTCAAAGGAGATTAGATATTATGAATAAATTGATCATTTCAGCTGCAATACTTCTTGCTACAACTTCTGCACAGGCTTTCTGGGGCGATGATAGCAACGGAAGTGGATACGGTAATGGAAACTATTATGGCAACGGTTCTGGTTACGGAAACGGATCAGGTAACTACTACGGTAATGGATATGGTCGTGGAAACGGTCGTGGAACAGGACGTGGAAATGGTGAAGGAGAGATGGACTTTTCAATGAGTTTTAGAGGCCGTGCAAATGCCGATATGGATGCAGATATGGATGCTAACTCTGACTGGTCTGGTAACGGTTATGGAAATGGATCAAGTAACTACTACGGTAATGGTTATGGCAACGGTTACAGTAATTACTACGGTAACAGCAATAATAATGGTTATGGCAGCAACCCTTACTGGGGTGGATATGGTTATGCACCACAAGCTCCAGCAGCACCTGTAGCTCCAGCAGCACAGTAAGTACTATCAGGTTTTCTGGGAAACTGAAAATCCCAGAAAACTAACTAAGGTCGTTTCTCCTCATTTAGAGATGACCTCATTTAGTTTTATCCTCTTAGTGATTTTTAACGGGCTTCTAGCCCGTTTTTTTTGCCTAAAATGTAGGGTGTACCTTGCACACCATTTTGGATAATGAAAGAGTTACGATTAATTGGTGCGCATGGCACACCCTACGAAAAATGAGTTTTTAATCCACCCAACCCCGAGCATTTCTAAACATTTTCATCCATGGACTGTCTTCACCCCACTCTGTTGACTGCCAGGAATTTTGAACACTTCGAAATACTCTTTCAGGATGAGGCATCATTATAGTAAATCGACCATCATTATTAGTAAAACCCGTTAGACCCTGAGCCGAACCATTCGGATTAGCCGGATATGTTTCAGTCGCAATGCTATTTCTATCGATAAATCGTACGCAAGCTGTTTTATCATCTGTTAATTCAGCTGCATTTTCAGATCTAAATTCTGTCTGACCTTCACCATGAGCCACAACAATAGGCATTTTAGAACCTTGCATTCCCTGTAAAAATAGAGAATCAGATTGAAGAATTTCAACCATCGAAACCCTGGCTTCATACTGTTCAGATTTATTTCTAACAAAGTGTGGCCAATTATCAGCGCCGGGAATAATACTGTGCAGATTGGACATCATTTGACAGCCATTACAAACCCCGAGACCAAAACTGTCTGAACGCTCAAAAAAAGCCGAAAACATATCAAAGGAACGACTGTTATAAAGAATAGATTTTGCCCAGCCTTCACCGGCACCTAATACGTCACCATAGGAAAAACCACCACAGGCAGCTAAACCGCGAAATGATTCCAGATCCATTTTTCCACTGAGTAAGTCACTCATGTGCACATCAACTGTTTCAAAACCTGCTTTAGTAAATGCAGCAGCCATTTCAACCTGACCATTTACACCCTGCTCCCTGAGTATGGCCATCCGAGGTTTTACTCCAGTATTTATATATGGAGCAGTCTGTTCTTCATCTGTCGGATAAGTTAATTCTGAAAATAACGATGGTTTTTCATTATCAAGGATAGAGTCATATTCCTGCTTTACACATTCTGGGTTATCTCTTAAATTTTGCATGTGATAAGTCGTCAAAGACCAGCTGCGTCTGAGGCTTGTTAATGACTCTGAAAAAACCTTCATTTTATCTTTCTGAATAATAAGTTCTTCGCTCTCATTGACTTGACCTATCTGATAAAAACAGCTACTTAATTCATATTTATCAATAACTTGCTTGATATTGTTAAAGTTATCTCTCCTGACTTGAATAACAGCACCCAGCTCTTCTGTAAATAGTGCATCAGTTACCTGATCACCCAGTTTTGACATTTCAATCGTTAATCCGGTTCTACCGGCAAATGCCATTTCACAAAGTGTAGCCAACAGTCCACCATCAGAACGATCGTGATAAGCCATCAGATAATTTTCATCAAGCATTTCCTGAATTGCTGAATAAAATTTCTTGAATAGCTCGACATCATCAAGATCCGGACCATGTTGCCCAATTTGAGAGTAAACCTGAGCCAGCACAGAAGCTCCCATGCGGTTCTTTCCCTGCCCCAGATCAAACATGAATAAACCACTTTCTTTCTCGGGCGAAATTTCAGCTGTGACCGATTTGCGTACATCATAAACTGGGGCAAATGCAGAGATAATCAGTGATAAAGGCCCGGTAACCGATTTATTTTTATCGTCGTCTCTCCACACAGTTTTCATCGATAATGAATCTTTGCCCACCGGAATGGTAATACCCAGTTGAGGACAAATTTCCATACCAACCGTTTTAACCGTATCGAATAAACGCGCATCTTCTCCCTGATGTCCAGCTGCAGCCATCCAGTTAGCCGATAGCACAACTCGTGAAAGATCTTTTGTATAGCTAGCAGCAAGATTTGTAAGTGCTTCACCTATAGCCATTCGACCTGAAGCCGGAGCATCAAGAAGTGCAAGCGGAGTCCTTTCTCCTACACTCATGCCTTCACCTGTAAAACAATCAAAATCTGTTAATGTCACAGCAACATCAGCCACAGGTACCTGCCACGGTCCAACCATTTGATCACGAGAGACCAGCCCCCCCACAGAACGGTCTCCGATGGTGATTAGAAATGTTTTATCAGCAACTACAGGTGCCTGTAATACACGATGAACCGCATCCTTAATATTGATATCAGAGGTATCAAAAGTATCTTGAATAGTCTCTTCGTGTTTAACATCCCGGTGCATTTTGGGTGGTTTGCCCAACAGAATATCCAGGGGCATATCCACAGGATTATTTTCAAACACTTCGTCAGAAACCACTAACTGCTGTTCATCGGTTGCCTTACCTAAAACTGCATAAGGACAACGCTCACGTTCACATAATTGAATGAAGTCATCGAGTCGTTCATCAGATACCGCCAGCACATAACGTTCCTGACTTTCATTACACCAGATTTCCCGTGGCGACATACCTGGCTCATCATTTGGTATTTTGCGTAACTCCAGTTGAGCACCCATACCACAATCGTTGACCAGCTCAGGTAATGCATTTGATAGTCCTCCAGCACCAACATCATGCAGAGAAATAATTGGGTTGTTATCAGATTGAGCAAAACAGCGGTCAATAACTTCCTGAACACGACGTTCCATTTCAGGGTTTCCACGCTGAACAGAAGCAAAATCGAGATTTTCCGAGCTACTGCCACTGGTCATTGATGAAGCAGCACCACCACCAAGACCAATCAACATAGCGGGTCCGCCAAGCACAATGATGTTACTGCCAGCAGGAATATCGAGTTTATCGATATGCTCCGGTCTGATTGAACCCACTCCACCAGCCAGCATAATAGGTTTGTGATATCCGCGAACCTCACTGCCTTCAGCAGTTTTAATGGTCTGTTCATAAGTTCTGAAGTAACCGCAGATATTGGGTCGACCAAATTCATTATTAAAAGCAGCCGCGCCAAGAGGTCCATCAAGCATAATATCTAACGGTGAAACAATACGCTCAGGTTTACCATAGGGTTTTTCCCAGGGTTGAGGTAATTCGGGTAAGTTCAGGTTAGAAACAGAAAATCCACCCAAACCAGCTTTTGGCTTTGAACCTCTTCCGGTGGCGCCTTCATCCCGAATTTCTCCGCCAGACCCGGTTGCAGCTCCAGGAAATGGAGATATAGCAGTGGGATGGTTGTGTGTCTCAACCTTCATCAGAATATCTAAACGAGTAGCATCATCATGATAAATACCTGAAGTTCCATCAGGCGAAAATTTATTAGCAGGAAAGCCTTCAATAACGGCAGAGTTATCATGATAAGCAGATAAAATGCCTTCTGAATGCATTTTGTATGTATTTTTGATCATGCCAAATAAAGATTCATCTTTATCCACACCATCAATTGTCCAGTCCGCATTGAAAATTTTATGACGACAATGTTCAGAATTAGCCTGAGCAAACATCATCAATTCAACATCTGTTGGGTTTCGATTCAAGCCGGTATAACTTTCCACCAGATAGTCAATTTCATCATCTGATAAAGCCAAACCCAGATCAGTATTTGCCGTTGTCAGCTCAGATTTACCGCCTTGTAAAACATCAACAGTAGTTAAAGGTTTTGGCTGATGATGTTGAAACAGGGTATTACATTCATCTTCCGTATTGAAAATCTGTTCAACCATTTTGTCATGTAAAAGAGCTTTAACCTCGGTTAATGGCACCGAAGATAAAGTCTCAGAAAATAGCTGACTCTCAAACTGAATCTGATACTCGATGCCACGTTCAATTCTTATAATATTTTGAAGTCCACAAATATGAGCAATATCAGTAGCTTTGGTAGACCAGGGTGAGATAGTTCCAACTCGGGGCACAACGTATAAAGTCTCCCCGTCTAATTCCCTGTCCTGCAGTTTAGGTCCATATTCAAGAAGGTTATTAACAATAGAAAGCTCACCTTCATCCAGTTCATCCTGTATCTCAATCAAATGGATATAGTGACTGGAAATTTGAGTGACACCATAAGGTTTTATTGTAGAAAGAAGTTTCTGAATTCTAAAATCAGATAAAGCAGGGCTACCTTTAATAGTGATCATGGGCTAAATTATTATCTAGTAAAAGGGCTTAAAAGTGAGCGGAATCATAACGGAATTTATTAATTACCTCCAATCTAATTGGGCAACTAAACAAACCTTTTTTTGTCCAATTCACTTAAGACAGTGGTGTTAAAACTAACAAATAGTTTATACTAACCCTTCTTAGGGGACGACCTGGCTTCGACGTCGGTTACAAAACCTGAGGTGCATGTCGAGAATGTAGAAAAACTCGTTAAATCTTCTGCAAACATATAGTTGCAAACGACGACAACTACGCAATCGCTGCTTAATAACCAGTAGATTGCTGTCTGACTGGAGCCGTGTCTATGCGTCCAGGTTCCTTCACTTTCGGGTGATAGAACGATCAGGCATCGCTCTCATAGAATCGTGATGGAAGCTCGTTCGGGGCGGAAGCATTAAAAAAATACCGAAACCGCTTGCTGTTTTCTTAGTCTGACGGGTAGCAGCTCGCTAAATTAAAGTTCAGAATAAACATGTAGAGCCAATGGCAGAGGACTGGCGGACGGGGGTTCGATTCCCCCCGTCTCCACCATTTAACAGCCTTAACTTATTGATAGTTAGGGCTTTTTTATGCCCGTCATTTTTCTGGTGTACGGATTGATGTACAGCTCTAACTGTAATTTGTTATTAATTTATTTTCCCTATCGCCTGCTTCCAATATTCAATCGTATTAGAGCCAATACCATAATCTTTTTCAGATTCTTGAAGCTCTAATAGACAGTTGTAGAAAAGTTGAGCCAGATTTCCAAGGCCAAGAGAATTCAGGCTTTTAATAATTCTCGTTATTCTCAGGTTATTATGGGTATCTTGAGTAAACCAGTTATTTTTACGTTCATTCCAGTTTGATGATTTTATTATTTTATCCTTAGAATACTCCAGGCTGTAAAATGAAAGCAATCTAAATAAACTGGCTTTTAGATGGTCTCTCAATAATTCGTCATTAAGAAATTCATTTTCAATTTCTTTTGTGATAGTCGGTGCGTTTGGTGTAACACGACTAAACTCTTTAGTGGGGAACAACCATTGAATATAATCATGGGTAACTTCAAGCCAGATATCATCCTGCTCAAATATTTCGGATAAATACCGGCCTTGATGGTCTGGGTGGCTACCAAGATAAAAGAGAATGAGGTTGTTCAAAAAGTAGCAATTCCTTTTTCAAATTTTGGAATATGTAATTTTTTAGCAACTTGAACATGAAAAGCCTGATCAAAAGGCCAGAAATATTTATCTTTTGTTTCTGGATCTTCAATCCATTTAGCGGCTTTATCTTTTGAAATGTTGATAATTTCCTGAAGCTTTTCGTCACTGGGATTTTTGACTATTAGCATGGCATATCCTTATACTGAAAAACACTGACAGGGTGTTGCTATGCGGGCAGGCATCTGACAACCCTTAACACGAGCGGTCATTAATTTCATATCAAATATTTATTGAGCTTTTATGGTTCCAAAAAAAGTATATGTATGTTCTGCTGAGCTCTTAGAAAGATACATTGAACTATCAGCATTATTTAATAACTGGTCAATGTTATCACCATCCATTGGATAAATAGCAACACCAATACTCAGTTTCACCATGTGATTGTTTTTACCTATTTGGATTGAATCACAAATTTTAGAAGCTAACTTATGAAGTAGATGTCTAATTGCAGGTTCGTCCTTAATATTATTAAGCAATAATACAAATTCATCACCACCAAATCTTGCTGCTACATCGGCTTCTCGAACTGAACCAACTAAGCGATTTGCAACTTCTTGAAGTACCTTATCACCCTCTTTATGCCCAAAATTATCATTAATTGGTTTAAAGTCATCCAGATCAATAAACACTACAGCTAACTGCTGCTTTGTCCGTTTGCTATACTTAATTGCTTGTTCCACCCTATCGATAAATAAGCGTCGATTTGCCAGGCCGGTTAAAGGGTCATGACTCGCTGCATGATACAGTTTATCCTCGGCTTTTTTTCGACGTTCTACTTCTCGTTTAAGAACCTTGTTCCACCATAATACCACTACAGCCATGATCATAATAAATAGACTTGTCGGAAAAATCACGTAACGAACTATCCATGGATCTATTAGTGCGTCATATTTAATTGATATCCATTTCTGTGTGATGGATTGCTTCTCTTCTATGGTAATCGAATTAAGAGCTTTTTGGATAATTGTCAATAAAAGTGGTTCATCAGAACGCACTCCCATACTTAGCTTATTATTCTTCCATGGTGTGGGGGCAGAGACCTTCAGGTTAGACAGCCCTAGACTATTTATTAAATAGCTAGCTACGGCTAGATTTGAAATGGCATAGTCAGCCTCATAAAGAGATACAGCTGTAAGGACTGACTTGACATCCTTTACAAAGTGATAATTTATATCAAGGTGTGCATACTCAGTTGAGAGTTTACTGTAATTTGCAAGATGTTTAATAATGGCCACTCTTTTATTTTTCAAATCACTTAGTGAACCAATAAACTGACTGTCATCTCGACTAATAATGACAAGAGGATAAGAGATGTAAGGCTCTGTAAAATTTAAGAACTCACGCCTTTTTGGTGTGTTTGCTACTGCTGGAAAGATATCGATTACACCCTGTTTCCCCAGTATTAGTGCCTCTTTAAATGAAATGTCAAATACTGGCTCCATCGACACTCCCATTCGTTCTTCAATTAGCTTGATGGTGTCTGAAACAATTCCTCTAAATTCATGTTGTCCTGACTCTTTAGTTACAAATTGGAATGGTGGAAATGCAGTGCCTACCCCCATGCGTAATTTGGGGTATCTATTCACAACTTTTAGTTCTTCAGCAGTTAAGTCTAGTACCTTATTATCCATTGAATACGCAACAGGACTTATTAATGAAAATATTATAAATAATATGACCAATAGAAACTTCTGGCACTTGTTATATTGAACGCTAGAACTCATTTAAAACTGTAACCATATACAAAGTTAATTGTTGGATATTAGTCGTAATTAATACATATGAGTATAGGATGTATTCAGAATATTGCATATCTTTGAATGACAGCAGTGGGTCGTAAGCTGTCTAACGAAGCGGCTAGGCTTGCGTATACTATTCCCATAGCAGGTGCTTGGTCACGCCTTTGCCTTTCAGTTCCTGGTGCACCTCAACCCAGTCCGGGCATTGAAAGTCATCAGGTGAACGGGTATCAGATTCCGGATAAAACAATTGAGCCAGTTGCTGGTCATCCAGTTGTTCGATGGTTGAGGTATTAGGTTCTTTTAACGACAGGTATTCATAACCCAGACGCATTAAATGCAGAATGGTTGGAATTTTTACTCGTGAATCTTCATTGAACTTCATTTATAAAACATCCCTATTCTTCTTTTAAGCACTCGATAATATCCATGCTCTGATGTGGTATGCCAATAATTTCAATCTGGTTATCTATTATTTTATAGAATACGAGGTGCATACCTTCAGGAAAACAATAATATCCTTTTTTTACATCATCACGCTGTTTGCCGAGAAATGGATTATCAGCTAACCAGTCAAGGCGTTGAATAATTGATTTAAGATAAGTATCGGCCTGGTCTACACTCCATTGTTCAACAGTATAAAGCCAGATTGATTCAAGGTCAGATTCAGCAAGTGACCTTATACGGTACTTATTAGCCATTATTTAAGGTGCTTTTTGTGTAACCCTTCAATGTATGCCTTACCATTAAAGTTATCCGCTAGAGGGCTATCCTCACCGGCTTTTAATTTATCTCTAAGTACCTGTAGCTTAGTCTCATCTTCTTCTAATTTACGAAGACCAGCGCGCACAACCTCACTCACTGATTGAAATCGACCAGCATTGATTTTCTCCAATACGAAATCATCAAAATGTTCACCTAAGGTTACTGATGTATTTCTAGCCATACCATGTCTCAACAATTGTTTGTATTAAATATTAATATAACATAATACCGTGTCTAATTAATAAGAAGATTAAAGCGAGGGAAAAAAGATTATTTTTGTAGTGACTTTTAACTTTAGCAGTACTAATAGCAGTACCAGTTAACTTATAAAATCGTTAAATCCTTTTAATTCAATATGTTACTTCTTAACTTCAGTTCCCCCGTCCACTTTTTCAAACCTTCCAGACCAACAGAGACTATCTAAATCTCTGATATTTAATAAGTTTCACTCCCTCTTAAAATTTTCCCCATTGGTCTGGCCAGGTCTAATATGGCCTGTATATAGTCACAATTCGGTCACAAGGAAAAGGTGTCCTATGATCGATTGGATAGATGCTGTTTTCCTTGTGAACATTCAGTAGTAATTAATGATGGCGCTATATTTTCAGTCAACAATGATGGTGATATTGAGTGGAGCACGCCAAAGCGAAAACAAGTAGAAGGTTCATTTTCTTCAAAAATATCTGTAAAAACCGATGATCTAAGCTTTATATTTATCAGCGAAAATCCAACAAAATTTATTCAAGGCCATAATATATTCGGCACAAATAACCTTCTTGGTTTGAATTATGAGTTTTTTGATCGTGTTACCAGTTTACTGGGTTTAGAACCCACTTTCCTAGACAGGCAATCATGGAAAAATGGTAATTACCGTATCAACAGAATTGATTTAATAACTTCCTTCCGATTGAATAATTTACATGATGTACAAAACTGGATCAGAGCTGCTGCAACCAGTGCCAGGTCAAAACATCGGACCAATTCATCATATGATGGTGAAACTGACAGGCTGGGTAGAGGCTTTTTCATTCAGTGGCATCAGGACTTAGAGCATAACTATTCACTGTCAGGAGAGAAGCAGCTAGAACCATCAGAAATTTTGTTTTACCCATATTTTATCCCTTAATTTTTTCAGATTGCAACGCATATGAAAGTTAAATAAATCACCCGAAGAAACAATGGCATGCATCTTCATCAACAACCTGTAGGAAATCTTCTATGCTCTTCACTATCGGCACTGGATCATAGGGACTCCACTTTAGAGTTTGGCGCATCCAGTAAACTTTCCAGTGCTTCTTTGACTTAACAAAGGTAGCTCTTGCAAATGGATAGTGGTGGATTTCAGCAGGATTCTGCCAATCAGGTCGTATCTCTGAAATGATAATGTTTTGATCATTTATTTCATAACCAATATCCACTTCGTTTCTTATATGTGCAGGTGGTCTACGCTTTGCTAGAAACTTATCAAGTTCCCTTTCAATCCGTTTGATTTCAAATTCCGAGATGGCCATTACTGCGCTTCACCTTCAGCAATAGCCTCAAACGCTGCATCTAAACTTTCTCTTACATCATCAATCCATTCTGCAACTTCTTCAGGTGCTTCTGTTTGTATTGCAATGTTCTGTATCAGAATGAACGTTGATTTCATTGTTTTCAGGTTTCTTACCGATTCCCAACTCATGGCTTCGTCGATATGGAACAATAATTTATCAGAATCTGGAAATCCAAAGTTTTCTACAACAGCATTTCTCAAATTACCCCACGAACCCTGAAGTTCAGATAGTGCTGTTTTGATGTATCCAGTTGGTTCCGTTATAAATGCCATTCTAGAACACCACTAATCCTGGGTATCTTTCTGTCATAACTTCCCAGAAACCTGCACTCCAATCCATAACAACGGCCAGCCTCCAGTCATCAGGAACAGTATTAACAATTGATTTGACCATCATTTCACCAGACCCCTTTTCAGGGATGTTATTGAATAGAACTGTACTACCTGAGTCTGTTCATCTATAGGCAGTTCGATTCCTATGATATTAGCTTCACCTACGTTAACAATAGGTTCTTTCTGTTAAATTACATCTAAAACTGACCCAGTATTTGCACTGAATATTGACCCACCTAATGGATTTAGATTATGTCTTATTTTATTTTTTTTATTCATGTTTTTTTCCCTGGTTTGTTGAGTGTTTAAACCGATACCCATGAGTTATTTCCATCATCATTTAAAGTGTAAATACAATCTGGACGATCATTATAGCTACCATTGTAATACCTATCACCCATAAGCTTGCTGGTGACTTTAGCAACGTAGATTACCCTCTAGTAAATTTAAATATCCTTATGCCCTAAGTGAAAAGTCCTCTTTAGTTACTAGATTAGTTACCGACCATAAACTCTATCTCATTGAAATATAACAATAAATGGGCTTAAAGCGGTTAGGAATCAATAAAAACTCCAGTGAAAAATGTTATCATTATATTTCAAGCTATTGATTTATAACA
>Ga0257119_1000491_pt1 | contig 38077 bp, 38 predicted proteins | sample SI112_200mmetaG_FD_190179 | JGI IMG/M metagenome (GOLD analysis project Ga0257119, IMG submission 190179) | Marine microbial communities from Saanich Inlet, British Columbia, Canada - SI112_200m | ecosystem: Environmental > Aquatic > Marine > Inlet | place: Canada: British Columbia | collected... | reverse complement strand
AGAAGGGGAGGGAGAAGGAGAAGGGGAGGGAGAAGGAGAAGGTGAAGGAGAAGGTGAAGAAGAGTCTGGAGATGTAGAGGATCCCGTGGTTGAACCTGATCCAGCCCCCATTCCTGAACCAACGCCAGAACCAGACCCGATTCCTGAACCTGAACCTGTTGAAGAACCAGACCCAGAGCCAGAACCAGAAGAGGAACCGGAAGAGGAGCCTGAAGAAAACGTTTGTGAAAGTGGATGTGAATGTCCGGCTGCACCGCCAGTTGCGTGTGTGGATGGATCTAATGTTGCGCAAATACAATCAAATACAGCTCAAATAGTTTCAATTCGAGCGGAACGTGACGCTGCAAAAGCATCGGAAAAAGCTGCGCGTGATACAGCAGTAGCTGCAGCGCAAGCTTCAATAGAAGCACTTAAAATAACAAAAACTAACCAAGTAGCGACTCTAAAAGAGACCTACCTGGCTGACATACAAGTTGAGAGAGATAACAAAGCTGTGCGGAAGTCTGTGTACCAGGCAGAAGTAGCAGTTTTGAGAGATGCGTTTAAGGCATATGCAGCAGAACAAAGAGCGAGCATTACTGGATTGAGGGAAACTTACAAAGCAGATGTTGCAGCTAAGAAAGCTACATATATCGCAGTGCGAGATCCAATAAACGTACAAATTGCAGAACTTAAGGCCAGATACAAAGCAAAAGAACTAACTAAAGAAGAATATACTCCACAGTTGCGATCTTTGCAGTCTGCAAGACAAGCTGCTCTTACCACATACAAAGATGCGGTTGCAGTCTTGAAACCTGAATTTCAGGGAACAGTTGCGGCAATTGTTTCACAGATCTCATTGTTTAAGGTTGTGGATTTTCAGGGGCAAGTTGCTGTTTTGAAAACTGCATATCAGGCAGATATAGCTTCTGCTAATGCGGTTATCGCAAATTACAGGGCGAATTACAAAGCAACAGTTGCTGCAATTGTGGCAGAATACAAAACTGCAATTGCCCCGCACCAGTCTGCGAAAACTACAGCAAGAGGGGCTTACAAATCTCTTGCAACAAATCTAAATACAAATGCAAAAGCACAAATACAATCACTTCAAGGTGAGAGCTCTTCGTTGAGAGCACAATGTGTGCAACCACCAGCGCCTGTAGATCCATGTCCAGAAGGATGTTGCGAAGCAGTGTCTTGGGATTTTTCTGGAGGAGATACGGATGATGATGGGGACGATGATGGTGATGATTCTGATGACGACGATTCTGATGACGACTCGGACGACGATCTAGATGTTGATGAAGATCTAGACGACCCAGGAGCGGAGGGGGAGGGTGAAGGAGAGGGAGAAGGCGAAGGCGAGGGCGAAGGCGAGGGCGAAGGCGAGGGCGAAGGTGAAGGTGAAGGTGAAGGCGAAGGTGAAGGTGAAGGTGAAGGTGAGGGCGATTCAGAAGACGATGATGAAGAAGGCGGAGTAATTGCGGCACCAGTGCTACGTTCAACAGGATCAACAATAGTTAAAAAAATTAAAGAAAAACTAGATACAGGGATTTTCCTAATCGACGATGAGAAGGAAGAACCAACTGAACCGGAACCAGTCACCGAAGAAGAACTGAAGCAAGTCGCTACAACAGAAGTCTTCCCGCAAAAATCAAACGCACATCAAAGGAAACTTCAAGCATGGAAACCAAATCTTATCACTATCACAGGAGATTCTGAACAGCTCGTTGAGGTGATCGGAGCTTCATTCGAACTCATCGACACGTTAAAAGAAACAGACCTAGAAGACTACGATGAACTCACAGAAATAATCGAAATGATGGACTCATATGATGAAGTCCAACTCGATGACGAAGGATATGGTCTTGCAACAATCTCACTAAGAAAACCTGGAAAATACTTCCTCACAACATATGTAGATGAACAAATAGGGGAGATTATCTACTTCGAGGTTGTTGAAGGTGGAAAGCTCGCAATGCTTGAACTAGAAGACGTTGAATTAGATGGTGTGGGAATGGAAGTTATAGCGTTCTCAGATGTGTTAAACGATCTCAACTCAAAAGAACTCGAACGAATGTTGGCACAAAACTCACTAAACTTAGACGAGGATTTATTCCTCCCATACTACTGGTTACAAGAAATGTATGAAAAAGAGTCTGACTACTTTAAAGGACTTTTGGCTGGAACAAATTACGAAACTGGATTTAATACAAAACTTCTCGCACTCCACGAAGAATACGTTGAAGGCAAAAAACGTGTCCTAACCGGATATGCTGAGCCAGGAAAGAAAGTGGTTGTGGCATTCCGATCTGCGACATTTGCTTCTGTTGTGATCTCGGACAAAGAGACTGGATACTTTGAGATCCCGGTTCCAGACGATATCGAAAATGGAGACCATGTGGCATATGTGTATTCGGTAGATGATCAGGAAGATTCGATGTCTTCTGTGGTGAGGATGTTGTTCCGAATCTATGATTCAGTTGAAGGGTAGGATTGGAGCTCGGCCGTCCTAGCCGATGGCTACCTGAGCAACTGAAAACAAAAAGAAGATATATGCCAGGATGCTAAAGATTGTTGTGGCGATTATTCCCCATGTGACTGTTCGGAGGATTTTTTTGCCTGTGGTTTTGCGGAGGCCGAGATAGGATAGGATGATGCAAACTATTAGAGATGCAAATAGCCCGTATGTTCCGAGGGCTTGTGTTCCTACCGAAAAGATTACGGTCGTCATGAGGACCCCAATGAGAAAAGACATTATTTTTATGAAGATTGTTGGTTGTCCTTCTTTTTTGATGATTCGGATTTCCATTGTGTGGTTCTCGTTAAGCGAAATACTCTACTGCATTCTTGAATATCTGATCTCCAGCTCCTGCTGTTGGGATTTCTTTACCTTCTCTTTTTAGCTCTTCTTTGATTTTAGTCCAGTTTGGGTGATTTAGGAAGGAATTGAATCTCTCTGGGTGTGGCATAAGTCCTAGGATTCGTCCTGAAGGGTCGCATACACCTGCGATGTCTTCCATTGCGCCGTTTGGGTTGAATGGGAACTCTCCGTTGGCTAGATTGCCACTAGGAAGGGTGTACTTGAGTGCTATTTGGTCATTTTCTTTGATTTTTGTGAGGATTTCTGGGGTTGTGTAGAAGTTTCCTTCGCCGTGGGCCATTGGAAGTTCGATTTGTTCGATTCCGCGAGTCCAGATGCATTTTTCTGAAGTTGTCTTGAGGTGAACCCAACGACATTCAAATCTCGCTGTTTTGTTCCACATGAGGTTTGCTTGTCTCTCTCCATACTCTTCGTCTACTGCTGGTACCAATCCGAGGTTGCTGAGAATTTGGAAGCCGTTGCAGATTCCGATGATGAGTTTGTCTTCGCGCGCGAATTTCAAGATTGATTCTTCGAGATTGTTTCGTGCTTTGTTTGAGAAGGCGTTTCCGGCTCCGGTGTCATCTCCATATGAGAATCCACCTGGGAATGCCATGATTTGGTAGTCTTCGAGTTTTTTGCTGCCGTCGATGATGTCGTTGATGTGGACGACTTCTCCTGTGGCACCTTGTTTTGCGAAACCGTTCAAGGTTTCTGATTCACAATTGATTCCGTATCCTGATAGGACTAGTACTTTTGGGGTAGTCATGATGCTAGTAGTCTTTAAATGTTGAATGATAACTTTCGGTGAGGTTGGTGATCGCTGCGTTTGCGATTGTTTCTTCACCTGATTTTAGAATTAATGCTGGGCCTTCAATTACTTTTCCGATTTCAGCTGGATTGTGTTCGGCAAATAGTTCTTCGAATTTTTCTTTGTTCGCAGGGTCGATTGTTACTACGATTCGGCTTTGTGATTCTGAGAAGAGTAGGTGGTCTGGTCGGAGATGTGTTTCTCCTTCTGCGTTTTCTTGTGGGACGCGGGCGAGGTCGATCTCTAATCCCATTTGTGATGAAATTGCTTTCTTTGCGAGAGCAACTCCGAGTCCACCGTGTGTTACTGAGATTGATGATGCGATGATTTCTTGGTCTACTGCTTGTTTGAATGTTTTGTAGAGTGCGAGTGCTTTTGTTGCGTCGACTTGTGGGATATTGTTCCCGATGAATTTTTTACTGAGAAGTTGAAAGTATTCGCTGGCTCCGAGTTCGTCTTTTGTTGTTCCTAGGATGTAGACGAGGTCTCCGGCGATTTTTGAATCCATTGTTACGACTTTGCTGATGTCATCGATTACTGAGAGTGATGAAGCGAGTAGGGTAGGTGGGACAGAGATTTTGATTGCGTTGCCGTCTTTGTCGTAGCCTTTGAAGTCGTTGAACATTGAGTCTTTTCCTGAGACGTATGGAGTTCCGTAAACGATCGCGTAATCGTAGCAGGCTTTTGCGGATGCTTTGAGTTCGCCGAGTCTTTGTTCCTCGGTTGAGCTGCACCAACAGAAGTTGTCCATCAATGACATGTAGTCCACGTCTGCGCCGAGGGCGACTGCGTTTCGGATGGCTGTGTCGATTGCGCAAGCTGACATGTGATATGTGTCGATGTCTGAATATCGGGCTGTGATTCCTTGAGACATTATTACTCCTTTTTTTGAGTCGAATAATGGTTTTACTGCTGTTGCGTAATTATTTACTTTTCCTGGGCCTTGAAGTGGGTAAATCACTGTGTGGCCTTGGACGGTGTGGTCGTATTGGTTTGAAATGTAGCTGTGTCCGCAAATGTTGTGACGAGCTAGCATTTTGTTGAGTGTTTCTTCGTAGTTTTCTGGTGGTCCGAATTCTGGTTCCTCGTTTTGTGGTTTTTCGTACACGGTGTTGAGATGTTTTGTTGGAAGTCCGTCGTGTAGGAAGTCGAGTTCGATGTCCATTATTTCTTCGTTTTTGTATGTGACGACGCATCGGCCTGAATCGTCAAAGGTTCCGATCACGGAAGCTTCTACTCCTCGTTTTTCCATTAGCTCAAATAGTGGAGCTATTTTTTCTTCTGGAACTGAGAGAGTCATCCTTTCTTGAGATTCTGATATCCAGATTTTCCATGGTTCTAGATTTGGGTATTTGGTTGGAACTTTTTCTAGTTTGACAGCACATCCTCCGCATTCGCGGGCCATTTCTGAGACTGAGCATGAGAGTCCGCCGGCTCCGTTGTCTGTGATTGAAGTGTAGAGATCGAGGTCTCGGGCTTCTTTTACTAGTGCGTCGATGAATTTCTTTTGGGTGATTGGGTCTCCTATTTGGACGGCTGTTGCTGGGCTTCCTTCGTCTAGGGCTTCTGATGAGAATGTTGCGCCGTGGATTCCGTCTTGGCCGACTCTTCCGCCGATCATTACGATTTTGTCTCCTGGTTGAGCTTCTTTTTCCCAGCTTGGTTCGCCGTTTACTTTTGTTGGGATCATTCCGACCGTTCCTACGAATACGAGTGGTTTTCCTTTGTATCGGTCGTCAAAATACATCCATCCTTGTGGAGTTGGAATTCCTGAACAGTTTCCGCCTGTGTTTACTCCAGCTACTACTCCGTCTGAGATTTTGCGAGGGGAGAGGGCTGCGTTTGTGAGTTCTTTGTCTCGGTAGATTGGGTCTTTGTCTTCTGGGTATGCGAAGCAGTAACCGTATTTGTTGATGATTGGCATTGCGCCTTTTCCGAATCCTGCGATGTCTCTATTTACTCCGACGATCCCTGTGATTGCTCCGCCGAATGGCTCGAGTGCTGAAGGAGTGTTGTGGGTTTCTGCTTTGTCGCAAACCACCCAGTTTTCGTCAAAAACAATTCCGCCTGCGTTGTCTTTGAATACTGATACGCAGAAGTCTTTGTCTCCTTTTGCTTTGCGGATTTCGTTTGTGGCTCTTTTGATATAGCCTTTGTATAGGCCTTCTGGGAGATCGTCGTCGATTTCTGCAGCAAAGATTGTATGTTTGCAGTGTTCAGACCAGGTCTGAGCGATTGATTCGAGTTCGATGTCTTTTGGATTGCGTCCTTCTTTTTTGTAGTAGTCTTGGATTGTGTGGAGGTAGTCCATCTCGAGTGCGAGTGGGCCTCTGTATGTTCCGTCTTCGTCTTTGATTCCTTTTTTTCCGAGTTCTTGGAGTTTGTTGTCGTCGATGTCGAGATTTATTTCGTCTGCTTTTGGGGTTGTTTGAAGGTGAACGCGTGGAGCTACTGTTTCCATTCCGTGGTCACTCGCGAATTTTTCGTGAGATTTGATGTTGGCTCTTTCGATAAGTTTGTTGTGTCTTGATTCTGCTATTTGTGCGACTTCTTCGGGGGTGAGATCTCCTTCGATCAAATAGAGTAGGGAAGTGTAGACGCCTTCGTGGTCTAGGTCGAGTTTGTGTTTGAGAAAGTCTTCGATGCTTTCTCTTGCGGTTGTCGCGACATTGTCTGTGACTCCTGGGAGAAATCCTATTTCGATTGCCCAATCGAATTCCACATCCTTTTCTGGTTGATCGATTTTGTAGGTTTGAGAAATTGGATTGCTTAGCATTTTTGCAATCTCGTCTAGTTCGTGTTCTGTAACTTTTTTCTCAACTGTGTAGACTTCGATTAGTTTTACTGCACGAATTTTTCCTCCGAATCCTAATTCCCGGATCTTGCCGAGAGCTACTTCGGATCGCATGTCGTTTGCGATGGTTTTGATTTCTATTCGGTGTGCCATGGTTTGTTGTTGGTTTTTTATTTATAGGGTCCGAAGCAGGACGTTGTCCTGTTCGGACTGCTGTTTGGACTGTTAAGAAACTTCTGCAATGTCCCCCACAATTGATGTGAATTTTACTACTTCATTTCCTTTTACTTCTTCACCGTTTACTAGGACTACGATTTTTTCGATTATCCAAAATTTTCTTTCCCATTTCAAAGTTACGTCGCCTGCTTTGCTTTTGAATGTGTAGCCTTCTTTTGCTTTTTCTTTGTCAAAATTGATTTCTCCTAGAGATTGGAGGACTTTGTAATCTGTGCCGCCTTCTGGTTTGTCGAATTTTTCAACTAATTGAACTGCGATAGGGGCTTTGTAGTATGTTGGGCCGTTCCAGCCGTATTCTACTACGAGTTTGCCATCTTTTAAGGGGTGTCTGTAGATTGCCATTATTTGGATGAGGTTATTTGTTGATTTTATTTTCCACAACATTTCTTGTATTTTTTTTCGCTTCCGCATGGGCAAGGGTCGTTTCGCCCGACTTTTGGAACGCTCGGCTTCGCCTCGCTTTTTGTCACATGATCGGCTTCGCCTTCCTGTGACTGGTCGTCTGCTCGGATTACTGTTGTTGGAGTTTCTTTTTTTGTGGTTGGTTCGTCGTCTGCAGAAACCTTCACAACGTTTACAGAATCGTCGTTGCTAATTGCTGTTGTAGTAGTTGTTGTGGTTTGAGTAGGTTTTGTCATGACTGGATTTTCGTTTGTTTCGAGAGTTTTTACTCGGACTTGAGTTCTGGGGACTGCTTGTTGGATGTCCATTTTGAAGAGAGTGTTGATCGTGTTTGAACGGATCATTGCGATCATCTCGTCGAATCTTTCGAATCCTTCGGTTTTGTATTCGACCACTGGGTCTTTTTGGGCGTATCCACGCATCGAAACGCTTTCTCGTAGAGTTTGCATTTCGTCGATGTGTTCCATCCAGAGGGTGTCGTTTGCTCGGAGGAATATGCCTTTTTCTACTTGTCTTAGGGTCTCTGGATCTGGGACTGATTTCTCGATTTCTTCGTATGCTTCTAGTAGGTGAGTTTGAGCTAGTTCGAGGACTTTTTGTTCTTCTTTTTCGTTTTCAATTTCGCTTACCGCGAATTGTTTTGAAGTGTTTGGGGCAAGTGTGTTGATTGCTTCTACGATTTTTTCAAAATCCCAATCTTTTGGGGGTCGTCCTGCTGTTTGGTTGAGAACGAGGTTTTCGGCTTCTTCTTTGATCATTTCGAGGATTTCGTCTTTTACGTTTTCGCTTTCGAGAAGTTTTCGTCGTCGTTTGTAGATGATTTCTCTGTGAACGTTCATTACGTCATCGTATTGGAGGACGTGTTTTCTGACATCGAAGTGGTGTCCTTCTACTTTCTTTTGGGCGCTTTCGATAGAGCGAGAAAGCATGCCGTTTTCGATAGGCATGTCTTCTGGAACTTTGAGCATTTCCATCATTTTTTGGACCTTGTCTCCGCCAAATAATCTCATCAAGTCATCCTGCATTGATACAAAGAATACACTCTCGCCGGGATCACCCTGACGACCTGTTCGACCTCGGAGCTGGTTGTCGATACGTCGAGATTCGTGACGTTCTGTACCGAGGATCACGAGTCCGCCGAGATCTTTGACTCCTTCGCCGAGTTTGATATCTGTACCACGACCCGCCATGTTTGTGGCGATTGTGACTGCGTTCTTTTGGCCGGCATTTTTTACGATTTCGGCTTCACCTGCGTGGTTTTTTGCGTTTAGTACGTTGTGTTTTACGGCTAGTTTGTTGAGTAATTTACTCATTACTTCAGACTTTTCTACAGAGATCGTTCCGGCCAAGACTGGTTGGCCTTTGTCGTTGAGTTCTTTGATCTTTTTTGCGGCTGCTAGGTATTTGCCTTGTTGGTTTTTGTAGATTACGTCTGGGCTGTCTTTTCTGGCTATTGGTTTGTTTGTAGGGATGATTAAGACGTCGAGGCCATAGATTTGGTAGAATTCTTCTTCCTCAGTTTTCGCGGTACCTGTCATTCCGGCGAGTTTGTTGAACATTCGGAAGTAGTTCTGGAATGTGATGGTTGCGAGGGTTTTTGATTCTCTTTTTACTTCGACGTTTTCTTTGGCTTCGATTGCTTGGTGAAGTCCGTGACTGTATCGACGTCCTGGCATTAATCGGCCCGTGAATTCATCGATGATCATGATTTCACCTTCTTTGACGAGGTAGTCGATGTCTTTTTTGTAGCAAGTTTGTGATCGGAGTGCTTGTTCGAGGTGGTGTACTTCTGAAAATCCGGCTTCGGTGTAGATGTTGTCCATTCCGAGGAGTTCTTCCATCTTTTTGATTCCGTTTTCTGTGAGGGATGCGGCTTTTCCTTTTTCATCGATTTCGTAATGGTCTTTTTCTTGGAGTTGTTTTACTAGTTGAGAATATCTTTTGTATTTTGCGGTAGATTCTTCTGCTGGAGCAGAAATGATTAGTGGTGTACGAGCTTCGTCGATCAAGATCGAGTCGACTTCGTCCACGATGCAGTAGTTTAGTTCTTTTTGAACGATGTTCTCAGGTTCGTTGACCATGTTGTCTCGAAGATAGTCGAATCCGAATTCGTTGTTGGTTCCGTAGGTTATGTCTGCTTCGTAGGCTTCTTTCTTTTGTTCGGGTGTTAGGCCGTGGACTACTACTCCGACGGATAGTCCGAGGAATTTGTAGAGGCCGCCCATCCATTCCGAATCACGTTGTGCGAGGTAGTCGTTTACTGTTACGACAAAGGTTCCTTTGCCTTCTAGCGCATTCAAATAAACCGGCATTGTACATACGAGAGTTTTACCTTCACCAGTTTTCATTTCTGAGATATTCCCTTGGTGGAGGACGATTCCTCCCAAGACTTGGACATCGTAGGGGATCATGTTCCATTCGGTTTCGTTGCCGTTGACTTGCCATTTTTTGCCTTGGAGTCTTCGGCATGCGTTTTTCACTAACGCAAAAGCTTCCGGAAGGAGGTCGTCTAGAGATTCTCCGTCTTTGATACGTTTTTTGAATTCTTCGGTTTTTTTGAGGATGTCTTCGTCGGTCTTGATCTCATCCTGGTATTTTTCTTCTATCTGGTTAACTTTGTCTACTGTTGGGTAAAGTTTTTTGAGGACTTTTTCGTTTCTATCCCCAAGAAGTTTATCAATTGCTTTTCGAATCATTATAAAAATTGTTGGAATGTAATTTAGGACGGGGGTATTTTAGCATGGAGCCTTTATTCTCGATACCCTTTCAGTACAATTCCTATTGTTTTGAGTATTGTTTTGACGTCTAACCACAACGACCAGTGTTCGATGTAGTATCGATCTAGTTTAACTTCTTTTTCGAACTCGAGGTCTGAGCGGCCTGAAGTTTGTGGGAGGCCTGTGATTCCTGGCTTGATTGTGAGGACGAATTTGTGGTGTCTTTGGTATTTTGCTACTTCTTCCGGTAGGTGAGGGCGTGGGCCGACCAAGCTCATGTCTCCTCGGAGTACGTCCCAGAGTTGAGGGAGCTCGTCGATTGAGAATTTTCTGATGAAGTGGCCGATTTTTGTGACTCTTGGATCGTCTTTGATTTTGACTAGGGGAGTGCCGGTTCGGGTGTTTTGGCTGGCGAGCTCTTCTGAGTATCTTTCTTTGTGGCTACCGTCTTTCATTGAGCGGAATTTGTGAAAGGAGAATTTGTGTCCGTGTTGTCCGACTCTTTTGGCTTTGTATATGATTGGGCCTTTTGAACCTAGTTTGATCGCTATCGCTACTATTAGGAGAATTGGCGATAGGCCGATGAGTCCTAGGATTGATCCTGTGATGTCTAATGTTCTTTTGAGAACTTTGCCCCAACCGTCTAGTGGAGTCTTCTTGAGAGTGATTAGGGGGATCCCTGCGGTCATCTTGATATCTATGTTGGTTCTTTGGACTTCCATCAAGTCTGGGACGAATGTGTATTCGATATGATGCTCTTCGCAGAATTCTAGGATGTCTTTTGATCTGGTTTCTGAAAGGTCTGAAGAAGTTTGGATGATCTCTTCTGCTCCTAGACGCTTTGCTATTGATCTGAGCTCTGTGATTGGACCTAGGTCTTTGCCAATTGTTCCTAAGACTTTGTAGTTTTTGTCTTTTTTGAGGGTTTTGATCAGTTCAGTTGTGATTTTGTTGTTTCCTACAAATAAGACTTTTGTTCTTCCGATTCCTGCTTTTAGGAACATTCTTTGGATTATTTTGATGATGCCTCTTCCGAATGCAACAAATACAAATGTGATTCCCCATGAATAGAGCATTGCTAGTCTTGAGAAGGGGAATGTTCGTGAAAAATAGAAATATGTGATGATAAACATTACCCATAGGAGTACTAGGAGGAATGTTTTTTTGAATTCTTCTGAGAATTTGAGGTTTGAGCGGAGGCTGTACATGTGTCCGATCGCAAAAACTAGTATTAGAGCGATTGCGGGATATATGCTGAACTCGAAATATTCGGTGATTGTTGGGAGCGCTTCGTAGTCTATTGGTTTTGCTATCAGGGTGATGGGCTCTGTGATTAGACGAAGGTTGTATGCTAAAAGAAACGCCAAGACTACTGATATAAAATCTACTGGGATTTTTAGTAGGCCGAATAGAATTTCTGAGCGTTTCATTTGGTTTGGTTGGCTTGGTCTTGAATAAAGGTGCTCTTTGACACGCTATCATAAGCCGGATTCTGTACCTCGGTGAGGAGGTGTGATCATCTATCTGGCCCTTCTCTTTGCCATAAAGCAATTGTAAAGGGACTTGCGGCGAGAAAATCGGATGACATTTGGAGGTCAAAAGATCTTTCCATCTCACCTTGCACCTGGCAGGGTTTACCACAATCCTCTCGGTATTGAGGGGATTGCCTGGATAATCCAGGCTTTTCACCTTTCGCCTGCGTTTTGGCGTGAGCCGCTGCGCGAGCTAGTATAGTCTCTGTGGCACTTTCCTTGAGAATAGAGCTTATGTATTCACTCTACCCACCGCGTCGTTAGACGGGTAACCGATTCCGTGGTGTCCGGACTTTCCTCTTTTTTACGCAGAAAACTGCGAAAAAAGCGATCACTCAAACCTATCAAAGAGCATGGGAGATTATACTCGTTTTGGTGGATTTTACAAGGTTTATTCAGGCAAAACCACCTCACACTCATTGTCCACATAGTCTTTGATCTCGGCCATTACGTCTTCTTCGTATTCGTATTTGTCGAATAGTTGGAACATGGCTTCGTCGTCTTCGACGGGAAGGTCATATTCTTCAAAGATTTCTTTGACTCGTTTTTTGCTTTCGACAGTTTCGACTGCGAGTTTTGGGTTGTTTACTGATTCGCAGGCTAGGGTTTTGTTGGCTGCTATGAAGTTTTCTTTAGCGACTTGTTCGTCGCTTTTGAACCAATCACATCCGGTAAATAGAATGCTTGTTACGGAAACAAGCAGAAGTAGAGAGATGAGCTTTTTCATGAAGGAAGAGGTTACTGTTTCTTTTTCCTCCGTATTTTATCATATTCTCTTTTGAAAAAGCTAACAGCATTTAGACATTCTTTAGCTTTGTCGTTTGTTGGATCTACCATTAGGGTTCTTTTGAATAGTTCGCTTGCACGATCGAAGCGTTTTTCATTCAAATGACAAACTCCAAGATCATTTAAGATTAGTGGATCTTGTGGAGCTAGGTAAAGTGATCTTTCTAATAGTACAACACCTCTGTCTTTTTGACCGTCGTGATACATTGACCATCCAAGACATCGTAGGATTTCTGGGTGGTTTGGGTATAATTCGTCGGCAGTTTCTAGTAATTCAACTGAAACTGTAAATTCACCCGTGCAAGAATACACAAATCCTAATAGATAGTGTGCGTTTGCAGAACGAGAGTTCAACTTGATTGCTTGTTTTAGAGCCTTTTGTGCTTTGTCGTATTGCTTGAGACTTAGATAGTTGTCTCCGATTTCTTCGTAAGCCTCTGTATGTTTGAGGTCTTCACGTAGAATTTTTTCACACATTTCGATGGCTGTTTTGTGTTGACCATCGTTTTTTAGTTGTTCGGCTTGATCAAGTAGTGGGTGACTGATAGACATAGTGTTTGTTTTTAGTTTTTGTTTTTGTGACTTCTTCTGTTTTTGAAAAAATCAAATAAGCTTACTCCAAATCCTAGCTGAGGTCAAGTTTTGGTGACCTGGGAGTTGGTAATGGGGGTTGCGTGGTTTTCGAGTAGTTTTTTAATTCGAGGGCGAGCTAGAGCTCCGATATCGCCTTCCTATAGCCGTCTAGGGTTCCTGTGTCGTATCTGGTGCCGTGGACCTTGAGGCCGTGGATATTTTGGGAGGTGATTAGTGTTTTGAAACCGTCGATTAGGCGGATTTCGCCGTCTTTTCCTTTTTTTGATTCGTGAAGGGCTTCTATGGTTTCTTTTGTTATTATGTACTTTCCGATGACTCCTAGATTTGATGGGGCGTCTTCTTTGGATGGTTTTTCGACCATGTCGTCTATCTCATATAGGTCTTTTGATTCAGGTTCACTTGCGGTTTCTACGATTCCATAATTGTGAACTTCTTCTGGGCTTACTTCTTCTAGAGCTATTATTGATGTTTTTACCTTTTCGTATGCTTTTATTAGTTGTTCTAGAGCGTTTGGGGCGTCTGGGTCGGTATTCATGACTAGATCGTCGCCAAACAAGACTGCAACGGCGTCTTCGCCCTCGCAATGCTTCTCAGCTTGGAGGATGGCGTGGCCGTCTCCGTGTTGTTCTTCTTGGATTTCGTAATGGATGGTTAGGTTGTCTATAAGGGTGTGGAGTTCTTCTAAGTGTTCGCGTTTTCCTTTTTCTTCGATTTTTTGACTGGTTGGTGTTTTTGGATTGAAATAGTCGCGGATCACGAGTTCTTTTTCTTTGTTTATGACAAAAATCACTTCTGTTATTCCAGCTTTTACTGCCTCTTCGACAAGAAGCTGCAAAATCGGCTTACCGCTGATTGGAAGCATTTCTTTTGGGACGACTTTTGTGACCGGAAGGAATCTTGTGCCAAGTCCGGCTATCGGGATGATGACTTTATTTATCGACATTGATTTTTACGACTTTAGTTTTTTCTTCGGCAGTTTTTGGGATGCGGATTTCAAGCACGTTGTCTTTGAACGCAGCGTTGATTTCTTTTGTGTTTGCGTTTTTTGGTAGAACGATCGAACGTTCGAATTCTCCCCAAAAACATTCTTTTGTGAGGTAGTCTTTTTCGTCTATTTTGTATGGTTGTTTGCGGGTCCCTTTGATCGTTAAAACTTCCTCTGTAACAGATATATCTACTTCTTTTGATGATGTTCCTGCGATGGGGGCAACTATGACTATGTATTGATCTTCTTGGAAGATATCGACTGATAGTTGGCCTGTTTCGTTTTGCATGGTTTTTGGTTAATTAAACCGATGTTTTCTTTGGAACTTTGGTGCTTGTGAAATACTTCTTGAATTCGTCTTCGGTGATTGTTTCTTTTTTGATTAGGTCTAGGGCAATTTCTTCTATGAGTTTCTTTTGTTTTTTGACTACTTCTTCAGTTCTTTTGAGGCCGTGGTCTATGAATTTTTTGATTTGTCTGTCGATTTCTGCGGCTACTTCTTCTGAATAATTTCGAACATGTCCGAAGTCTTTTCCTAGGAATACTTCGCGATTTTTTTCTCCGAAAATTACAGGGCCCATTGCGCTCATTCCGTATTCTGTGACCATTTTTCGGGCTAGGCCTGTGGCTCGTTCTAGGTCGTTTGAAGCGCCTGTTGTGACCTCTCCAAATGTGGCTTTTTCTGCGACGTATCCTCCGAGTAGAGAGCAGATTTCGTCTTCGAATTTTGACTTAGAATATAGGTGCTTGTCTTCATCGGGGATGAACCATGTAGAGCCGAGAGACATGCCTCTTGAGATGATTGAGATCTTGCGAACTTTGTCGCAGCCTGGGAGCAAGTGACCGACTATTGCGTGGCCGACTTCGTGGAAGGCTGTGATTCTTTTTTCTTCTTTTGAAAGGACTTTTGATTTTCGTTCTGGTCCCATTAGGACCTTCTCTATAGATTCTTCGATTTCACGCATGCCGACTTTTTTGCGATCATTTTTTGCAGTTAAGATTGCTGCCTCGTTCAATAGATTTGCTAGATCTGCTCCTGTAAATCCAGGAGTTTGTCGGGCGATTTTGTTTAGGTTTACGCTTTTTGATAGTGGTTTGTTTCGTGCGTGGACTTCTAATATTTCTTCTCTAGCTTCGAGGTCTGGGGCATCTACGATGATGCGTCTGTCGAATCGTCCAGGACGTAGTAGGGCAGGGTCGAGAACGTCAGGGCGGTTTGTTGCGGCCATGACGATTACGTTTGTGCCAGTTTCGAATCCGTCCATTTCGCTCAAGATTTGGTTGAGTGTTTGTTCTCTTTCGTCGTTTCCTCCTCCGAGTCCTGCGCCTCTTTGTCGGCCGACTGCGTCGATTTCATCGATGAAGATAATACAAGGTGAGTTGCGTTTTGCTTTCTTAAATAAGTCTCGTACACGGCTTGCACCGACACCGACGAACATTTCTACGAACTCTGATCCAGATATACTAAAGAATGGAACGTCTGCTTCTCCGGCGACGGCACGAGCTAGGAGAGTTTTACCTGTTCCTGGCTGTCCGATGAGGAGTACACCTTTTGGGATTTTTGCGCCCATTGAAGTGTATTTTTGTGGTTTTTTGAGGAAGCCTACGATTTCTTCGAGCTCTTCTTTTGCTTCTTTTACTCCGGCAACGTCATTGAAATTTGTTTTTTCTTTTTCTTTATCTACGACTTTTGCTTTTGATTTTCCGAATCCCATTGCTTGATTGTTTGAGCTTTGGGCGGAACGCATCATGAACAAAAAGAATCCAATAATAATAAGGAAGGGGACGAGTCCGATGAGCAGATCCATCCAAAATTTGTCTCCAGATGTGTCTTTGATTGTGATCTCGAGATTTGAGATTGTTTCTGATTTTACTCCTGTTCTTTCGAGGATTGTGTAGATGTCTGCGCCTGGTTCTTTGTTTGTGAATTGCTTTTGGCCGTCTTGGAGTTCGATATTGATCTTGTTGTCTGTGATGATGACCTCGTGGATACCTCCTGCTTTTACTTCTTCGACAAATTTGTTAAGTGAGATTTGTTCGATCTCTTTGTCGCTGTTGTTTGTGAATACAAAAAAAGCTGTGATAGCGAGTGCTATTACAATTAAGTACGTGAAGTTGTTTTTGGACTTGTTCGGCATGGTGTCATTATAAGGATTCCTTGTTTTATTTCAACTTTGTATTTGCCGAGTGATTTATGTTTGCGGCCGACGTTTTTTTGAATTATCGCAACTATCTCGTCCAGGTGGATCTTTTCGATGTTTTTTGTTGTTCCTTCTTTTTGGAAATAAATTTGGCGTAGGATCTCTTTTTGGAGTGCTGGTGGTTTGTTTTGGAGAGGAGGTAGGTTGAATTTTTCGAGCTTGGTTTTTGGTTCTGAAAGATTGTGTCTTGAGATCCAGGTTTTTGCGCTTTCCTCGAGGAATTCTTGGATTTCTCTGAGATTCTCTGCGTTTTTTAGGACGGTTTGGGGAAGAGCTGGATTGAGTGTCTTAAGATCTGGAATGATTGTGTGTCTGATGAAATTTCTTGGAATTGTTGTGTCTTCGTTTGAGACGTCTTCCCTATATAGGATGTGATTTGTTTTGAGATGTTCGATGATTTCTTCTTTTGAGACGTGGAGTAGTGGTCTTAGGAGTTTTGCGCCGCTTTTGTCTTCTGAAACTTCTTGCATGCCGGATAGGCCTTGGAGTGTTGCTCCTCTTGTGAAGTTGAATAGGATTGTTTCGAGGTTGTCGTCTGAATGGTGGGCGGTGAGGATGAAGTCTGCTTTTTTCTCTTTATATAATTTGCGGAAGAATGTGTATCTTTGGTCACGGCCTGTTTCCTCGAGAGATTTTTTGTGTGTGCTTGCGATTTGGGCGATGTTGAAGTGTGTGCAAGGGCATTCGAGATTGTGTTTTTTTGCCAAATCTTTGACGAATTCTGTGTCGAGGTCGGCGTCGACTCCTCGGAGTGTGTGGTTTAGGTGGGCGACTATGATGTTGAGTTTTGGTTTGAATTTTGTGAGGATTTCTAGAAGAAAAACTGAGTCTGATCCTCCAGATACTCCGATAATCAAAGTTTCACCTCCTTTTAAGTGTCTTTTAAGGGTTTCTAGTGTTTTTTGTTCTGGGTTTTTGTGGCGATTTCGTGGCATTTTTGGGGAATTATAACTGAGTCAGTATGATTAATTGTTCGAAGTCATCGTCTTCTAATGACTTGTTCTTGGCGAGTTTGCCGCATTTTTCGCATTTATGAAATATCATTATGCCTTTTCTACTGTCTTTTTCGGCTTTTACTGGTCTCATGAGACCTTTGCAGGCTGAAGCTCTGTCTCCTGGGACGTCTTTGTCTACGTGGAGACTGTACAAGCAGTATTGGCAATGATTTTTGCAGGTCTTTTCTGCTTTTTCGTTCTTTTTGCCACAATTCTGGCAAGTGAAGCCTTCGTTTATTGTAATTGGGTTCTTTCGTGGGTTTGGCACTGGACTATAGGGTTAAAATTTGGTATAATTATATATTAAATAAATAAAAAAACCAAAACATGAATAAACTAACATTACCATTGATACTTGGACTTCTCGGAGTCTTGGTTGTCGGGATTCTGACAGGCTATCTTTATTTCCAAAAATCCACCTTTGATGGTGAGAAAAAAGGAATAGAGAGAGATCTTGTTAATCTTCAAAGCGAACTCTCTGGATATGAGAGTGCTAACCTGGACAAAGCGGTATTTGCAAAGGAAACTTTGAGTGTTTTGCAGGAGGATGTTGTCGAATGGTCTGAAGTTATTGAAAAGATCCTGACAACTACTCCAAAGGATGCAGATACTCGAGAGCCTCTTGTTGAATATTCGTCTTATTCAGGTTCGCAGAATAGCAAATTGACTATTAGTTCCCGGACTTTGGCTGGGCGAAAAGCTCCATTTACGGATGTGGCTGATTTGATTCGGGCGTTTGAGGATAGTCCATATTTTGGAGATCCTTTTATCCCGAGTATTTCTACGAATTTTAGTGAGGATGGGGAATTGGTTTTGGCTTTTAGTTTTGGTGTTGATTACCAGGCACAGAAAGACGAAGTCGATTCTGTGCCAAAAGGCGCGAGCGAAGCGAGCGCTCCTAAAGCTTCTCGAGGAACAAGTCGTTAAAACATTTATAAATTAATTTAAATAAAATGGAAGAAACTATTACAGAAAATTTTGATCCTAATGTAGAGAATAAGACCCGTCAGATTCTTTCGATCGTGGGTGTTGTTCTCTTGATTGGATCGGTGGCATTTTTTGCCTTTTTCTTGCGTCCTCTGTGGAATGATCATGGGGAGATGCAGTCAGAAATTGATGGGAAGGAACTTCAAGTTTCTACTATTCAAACCAAGATTGATGAATACAAAGAATCTGAACGAAAAATGGATCTTGGAAGTGAAGTTCAGAAGAGAACTTTGCTTAATTCTATTCCTGTGGGAGTGAATCAAGATGAGATTATTGAGGATCTTGTTGATATCGCTGCTGACAACAATATTGAGTTTCACTCGGTTAGTTTTGGGTTGAGCGATGGGGTTTATGAAGATGTTGGGGCACTTCGAATTAGTGCGAGTTTCCAAGGAGGTTATGGAGATCTTATTCACTTTTTGAAGGGGCTTGAGAGTAATGCTCGATTGATCAAGGTTACCGCAATTAATGTTCAGGTTGAACATATTGAGGATGTTAATGTGAATAAGGTTACTTTTTCTTTGACAATGGATTCTTATTACCAATAAAAACAAATGCCAGAAACAAAAAATAAAAACTTATTTTTAGATAAAATATCTCGGATCCGGACTGCTGAAGGCCGGGATGTGATATATGGTGTGTATGATAGCAAAAAGGACTCGGCTTTTACTCGTTTGAACGACTTTTTTATCGATCATTCGAAGGTTAGCCTGAAGGATAAATCGTATTTCTTTCATATGCTTGCTGTGATGGTGGACGCGGGGATTCCTGTGGTTACTGCGTTGCGAGCTTTTGCGACTCGTACGGACAATCAACGGTTTGGGCGTGTGCTCAAGACTGTGGCTTACAATAGTGAGCATGGTATGAGTTTTAGTGATGCGATGTCGCGATTTCTCGGGGTTTTTGATGAGGTTGAAATTGGAGTTGTGAAGTCTGGTGAAGCTGTTGGGCAGCTTGGGCCTATGCTGTTTAAGCTTTCTGATCAGGTTGGGCGTGCGCATGAACTTCGGATGAAGTTGTGGGCTGCTTCTTTTTATCCACTTGCTGTGTTGTCTACGTTGCTTTTTGTGGTGGTGGCGATGCTTGTGTGGGTTTTCCCTACGCTTTTGAATCTTTTGGAAGAAGGAGGTGTTGCCGCTAGCGATTTGCCATTGAGTACTAGGATTTTGATGTTTACGCAGAATGCCATTGTTGGTTATTGGTGGGCTATTCTGTTGGTTGTTGGGGGTATTTATGGTTTGTTTAAAGTTTATACAAGTACGAATAAAGGTGATGAATGGTGGGCTTATGTTAAATTACGAATGCCTGTTGCAGGATTACTGTTGAGAAGGGTTTATGTTTTGCAGTTTGTTTCTCTTCTTGGGGTTTTGATCGAATCTGGGTTGCCAGTGATCAAGTCTCTTGAAATCACTGCAAATGCTATTCCAAATGCAATATTCAAATTGAAGATCAGAGATATTATTACTACTGTCCAAGATGGTGCAAAGATTTCTGATAGTATGTCTGATACTCAATTTTTGTTCCCGCCTGAAATTATTGAAATGGTTCGTGTTGGAGAAAAATCTGCTGCGCTTGGAAAGGTGGCGGAGAAAGTTTCAACACAATACCAAGCTGAGATTGACCACAGTCTAAAACGGCTCACTTCTATATTTGAGCCTGTGATGATTTTGGTGGTTGGTTTGTTTGTAGGTGTTCTTGCACTTGCGATTATGGCACCGATATTTAATCTAAGTTCTGTAGTTTCTTAACCCGTTGGCCATGCGTTCTCAAAAAGGTTTTACACTGATTGAGATGCTGATCGTCATTTTCATTATTGGACTTCTTGCCCTGATGTCGGTTGGTGCTTATACGCATTATAGGAAGAGTGCTATGGTGAATCTTGCTGCGGACAACGTTGTTTCTCTTTTGTATAAGGCGAGGCAGGAGGTTAAGTCTGGGAAGGTTTTTGATGAAGAAGAAGGGTCTAAGTGTCGTGGGCTCAATATTTCCGTGAATGATGGCGAGGATGGTGCTGAGGATTTTGGAGGAATTAAGGCTGTAGAGATGGATTATTCTTCTGTGAAGGTTTTGGAGGGGGTGAAGTGGGTTGAGACTGGATGTGTTGATGAGTCTGCAGTCGAGATGGCTGTTGATTTGGATGATTTGGTGAAGGTTTCTGAAGTTTCACCGGAAGGGAATTATACTTTGATGTTTGTGCCGCCTGAGGGAGAATTTGTTTTTTCATCTTCTTCTGGGCTTTTGGAGACTCATGATGAATTAGAGGTTCATTTGAAGTATGGCGATGATGAGGAAAGTAAATATACACGTACAATTTTAATTGATAAAAAAACTGGTAATGCAACGACTGCAAAATAAAAACAAGGGATGGCGCCGATTCTTTGAAGGTTTTGATAACCGAAGCGGTTTTAGTTTGACTGAGGTTTTGGTTGCGGTGATGGTGCTTGTGGTTGCTATCGTGGCGAGTGCGAGTCTTTTGGTCTCAATGTCGGGATCAAACAAGAGAAACACTCAATTTCTTCAAGCTTATTACTATACTCAAGAGAGTCTTGAGGCTTTCCGAAACATGAGAGATACGCATTTTATGCATAATTTGGACTATCGTGGAGACGGATCTGGGACTCTTTGGGTGGCTCAGGATGGTTTTTCGAGTGATGGTGGTTATGGGGTGATGTTGAATGCTATGGCTTTTAGTTCGCATGCTTATAGTGGAACTGGAAATGGGAGTTCTATGATGTCTGGGCCTTGGGGATTGAGTCGTGGTGATGGTTTACCGGTTTATTTCAGGACTGACGGTGTTGGGCTTGGTGATGAGACGGTTTTTACTCGGGGCTGTTCGGTTCGTGAAGTAGAGGATAAAGAAAAGGCCGTGGAAATTACTTGTACTACAACTTGGGAAGATGGTGGCAAAAGCCATAATGTTTCCTTATCTGCAATATTAACTGATTGGAAAGATGATTAAGATTTTACGACATTTACGATGCTTGCGCTATGCGCGAAACGAAAAAGGACTCTCTTTGATAGAGATGCTGGTTGCTATGGCAATTTTTGTTTTGTTTGTGGGGCTTATTATTACTTCTTATGTTGGGATTGTTCGTTCGCTTCGTGGTGCTGAGGAATATAGAGTTATGTATTCTGAGGCGCGGCATAGTTTTGAGGTGATTACTGAGGTGGCGCGGAATTCTCGATATTACGATCACACTGATGATGGATCTTTGGGAAGGGAGTCTGGTTACAATGCTGCTGGAATGGAGAGTTTTAGTTTTTATTCTGAGGATAGAATGGCGAAGAAAACTTTTCGATTGGATGCGGATGAGGAAGGGCTAGGAAAAATTGTGGTTGAGGAAGGTTTTAGGGATGATATTTTGGATAAGGTTTATGAATTGGAGCTCCCTTATGATCTTCATTCAGATCAAATCTACGTAAAGGATATGAACTTCTTTGTTTCTCCTTTGGTGGATCCTTATCTGCCTGACAGTTTTGCAAAGGCTGATTATTATCATCCAAAGATTACGGTTTCTGTGATATTTGCAAAGAAAAACGTGCGTGGTGATGAGTTTGAGATGCAATTGCAAACAAGTATTTCTTCACGAGTTTATAATTAATAGTGCGAGGCTATGCCGAGCACCCCTACTACTATGATCAAAAGGTTTCGAAAAATTGGAGAGGAAGGAAGTGCGTTATTGACGGCTCTTCTTGTGATGGGGATTTTGATTGCGATATCTCTTGCGACTTCGATGTTGATTGTTCGTGAAGTTGGGCTAACAAAGCTGACTCTTGATGCTGGTAAGGCTTTTTATGGAGCTGAGTCTGGTGTTGAGATGGCGCTTTTGGAGCTTGAGGAAAATCTGCCTGGATATGAGGTTGAAGAAGGAGATGATGATGGGTTTTTTGAGCTTGGTGGTGAGAATGGTGATGAAGTTGAGGTTCAGTATTCTATAGCGAATAAGGCTAGTGTTTATCCTTATTTTGATGAAGAGGAGTTTGATTTGAGTAGTGTTGGTGTGGAGAATGTTGAGGCGTTGTATGATGTTTTAGAATTGAATGAATCTATTACGGTTCCTTTGTTTACAGTTGGTGAGGATGGCGAGGAGGTTCCGGTGACGGAGTTTCGTGTGCAGTATTTTGTAAAATTTAATCCGCAGTCTGATTTGAGAATCTCGGCTACCGCAGACATTTTGTCTGGTTGGGACGTTTTGAGATGGAAGATCTTTGGAGTTACGGACAGTTTGACAGATGCTCAGACAGAATCTATTAATGATTTTACTGCTGTTACGGTGGATGCTACGACTGATGCTCAGACTGATGCGCAGGTGCCGACTTGGTTTGGTTCTGTGCCTTGTGGCCCTGGGTATGATTTTGATGATGAGATTTCGTGTGTTGATTATGCGGGGATTTCTAATGCGAATTCATTGCGTGGAAATAATATTGTCGAGGGACAGTATGTCTATGATGTGATTTGTACGCCGACTCAGGCACGTGAGTTTTATTCTTATGATGGGCAAGGGGTTGTGGATGTGAAGCCTTGTTATGAGATTGAGGAGTTTTTGGAAGGGCATAGGTTTAATTATCTGACTTTGACCAACTTGATGAATCCTGCGGTGTTCAAGAATGAATACACTTACAAAAAGGTTCTCGAATTATCTCGTTTGTATTTCCGTGTTGAGGCTTATGATGGTGATTTGGAGCGGGAATATGCTTCAGTGAGTTCTACGGGCGAGAGTGGAGATAGTAGGATTGATTTGGCTGTTCAGAAGAGGCGAGGGTATTACCTTCCAGTTATGAATTTTGCGCTTTATCATACGAAGGATGCGGTGAGGTAGTAGTCCCTTCTATTGATCCTCGGGCTTTTTCCCTGTACTCTTTTGGCGTTCTTTAACCCTATAGATATGGGAAAATTTTACATCACAACTGCGATTCCTTATGTTAATGCTGCGCCACATATCGGGTTTGCGATGGAAGCTATTCAAACAGATGCGCTCAAGAGATATCACATGATGATGGGGGATGAATCTTATTATTTGACTGGTGTGGACGAACATGGGGTGAAGCTTTTTGAAACGGCAAAGGAAGCTGGGAAAGACACTCAAGCTTTTGCCGATGAGAATGCGGAGAAATTTGAGGCTCTTAAGGATACTTTGAATCTTTCGACAGACGGATTTATTAGGACGACTTCGGATTATCACAAGAAGGGAGCTGCGAAACTTTGGAAGGCTCTCGTAGAAAAAGGAGATATCTACAAAGATTCATACAAGGGATATTATTGTGCTGGATGTGAGGCTTTTGTTTTGGAAAAGGATTTGGTGGAAGGCAAGTGTCCGAATCACGACAAGAAGCCTAGGGTTCTTGAGGAGGAGAATTATTTTTTCAGACTTTCAAAATATTCAGACCAGATTCGTGACTTGATCAAATCGGACAAGATGCGTGTCCTTCCGGAGTCTCGCAAAAACGAAATGCTTAATATTATTGGGGATGACGGCCTTAGGGACGTCAGTTTTTCGCGACCAAAGGATGTGTTGCCGTGGGGGATTGATGTGCCGGATGATGCGTCTCAGGTCATGTATGTTTGGGGCGATGCGCTTTCGAATTATATTACTGGTCTTGGGTATGGTGAAGAGGGGAAGGGTGGTGAGCTTTTTGAGAAGTTTTGGCCTGCGCAGGCTCATGTGATTGGAAAGGATATTTTGCGATTTCATGCGGGGATTTGGATTGGAATGCTTTTGTCTGCTGGACTTCCGCTTCCTGGAGCGATTTATGTTCATGGATTTGTGACTTCTGAGGGCAAGAAGATGAGTAAAAGTCTTGGCAATGTTGTCGATCCTCTTGAATATGTTGAGGAATTTGGGGCGGATTCGCTTCGGTATTATCTTTTGAGGGAGATCCCGACGGGGGATGATGGAGATTTTTCTCGTGGGCGGTTTGTAGAGGTTTATAATTCTGAATTGGCGAATAATTTTGGGAATTTGGTTAATCGAGTTTTGATGATGGTTGATCGATATCTTGATGGAAAGGTTGCTGGAAAGGAGCGAAATGCTGAGTTGTCTGATCAGATTGAGGATTTGTGGAAGAAGTATCGAGAGAATATGGATGAGTTTAATATCAAAGTGGCTATAGAACAGGCTGTGGAGCTTACTGATCATGCAAATAAGTATGTGGAGGATCAGAAGCCTTGGGCTTTGGCTAAGCTTGATAAGGAGGCTCTGGAGGCTGTTTTGTATAATCTTCTTGAGATGGTTCGGAATGCAGCTTTGATGCTTTGGCCTGTTATTCCTGGGAAGGCTGAGGATGTGTTGAAAAGATTGGGATTGTCTGGTGAAGTTGGAAAAGATTGTGGATATGGTGATTACCATGGATTCATCAAAGATGGGACCAAGGTTGAGTCTGGAGATCCATTGTTTCCTAGGCTTGAGGAGTAGTATCGCTGAAGACTCCAAAGACAAAGAATATCAAGAACCTGATCAATGCGTATGACAGGATGATTGTTAGTAATCCTAGGATGGCCCAGGTTAATTGTCTTTTTGCTTCTTCGACTTTGTCGTTGCTGCCTCCGTACATTACCATGTTGAAGGCTCCAAGTCCGATAGTGAGAACTGCAAGTGGAGCTGCGACGTATAGTAATGCTCCTGCGAGGATTTGTAGTATAAAGATTAGACCTGTTGAACCGCCTTCTCCTTCTTCGTATAGGTTTTTATTGTCTATGTCGCTTAAGTCAAAAGGTGCGTTGTCTGGACGCAAATCTGTTGGGATGCTGTATGCAGCGTCTGCAATTTGTGCGAGAAGCACTCCGCTAGCTGCTGCTATTAGCATTATTGATACGATTTTTAGTATTTTTTTTAGTTTCATGGGGTGTCAAATAGGTCAATTTGTGTGATTCCGGTTACTATTGCGTATGCTACTGACATTATGAGGATGCCGATTGCTAAGTAGCCGAATATTTTTTTTGCTTTGTTGATGTTTTCTTCGTTCATCGAACCTGTCATATACAACACTGCTGCTACGAATAGCCCGATGACTACAAGTCCGCTTGAGACATATAGCATTAGTCTGATTGCCGTGTTGGTGATTGCGTAATATTCGTTTTGGGCGTCTGTTTGGTTTGGTAGGTTCTCGTAGTTTTGTAGTAGGGTGTCGAGGTGGGGGTCGTTTGTCGTTGTTGTTGAAGGCAGCAATGTGTCGACTGATACCGCGTAAGTTGCTATTCCCGATCCTGTGATTAGGATTGTTGAGAGTAGGAATGTTGCTGCTAGTTTTTTTAGAAATGTTCTCATTTTGGTTTTGTTAGCTTCCGAGGAAGTCGATGTTGATTATGATTTTTACTATTGTGTATGAGAATAGTGCGAGGACGAGGCCTGCTATTGAATACATGATCATTTTTCTGGCTGATGTTGCTGTTTCTTCGTTTCCGTATGCTGTTAAGTATCGGATTCCGCTGACTACCAACATCACAAACGCTAATCCTCCTACGAAACTGATGATTGCTATTGTCCAGTTTGCGAGAATTGTTTCTACAAACCATTTCATTACTCCTCCTGGGTCTTGTTGTCTTGCTAGTCCTGCTCCTGGTAGGGATGGGATTTCTGGAGTTACGAGTTTTGCCGAGGCTAGGTTTATTCCCATGATTAGGTTCATGGTTACGATACTCAATAATGTTGTGATGATTTTTTTCATTATCCTGCTATAAAGAAAGTTGGGTTGATTGTGTATAGAATTATTCCTGATAGGAATAAGATTGCGAGTCCGCCTAATGATTGGAAGATTCTGTTTTTTGCGTTTGTTACTGCTTGTTGGTCTCCGGCTGCAGCTGAGATTTGGATTCCTGATACTACTACGATCAGTACTGCGATTATTCCGACGATGCTTGCTGCCCATCTGTACAATGCTCCGATGTATGTGAATATCAGGCTGGTTCCGCCTCCGTCGCCTGCGAAGAAGACTTGTACTTCTTGGCATGAGGCTGAGGCTGAGTATTCTTTCGTGGAGTCGTTTTTGTCTTTGATTTTTCCGTTCTTGATTGCTCTTGTATCTAAGCAGAGACCGTTTTTTCTGAGATATGATACGCATTGAAGGCCTTCATTTCCTCTTTGTACGCAGAGTGTGTTTCTTACGCAGTTTAAGATGTTGTGTCTGGGGTCTTTGTCGTTTGTGATTTCTTCGCCTTCGAAGAATTCAATTGGTTCCTCGATGACTGCGGCGATCTCTGTTTCACGGCCTGCCATGCAGAGGTCTTCTGTGATTTCTTCTAGTCCGAGGTCTTCTTTGATGAATTTTTCGAATGGTTTTTTTACGAGTTTGCTTCCGTATGCGATTTTTAGAGCTTTTAGGGCTGACTCCATTTTTTCGGCTTCTTCTAGACATTTGGTTTGGGCGTCGCCTGTGGTGGTGGCTGCGCAATTGTTTTTTTTCGCTGAAGCTTTTTTGCTTAATTTGTCTTGGCATTCTGAGACTTTTGTGAGGTCTTTTTCTTCGGCCCAAGTTTTTGCTTTGTCGTATGAGTCCAAACTTTCACAATCATCCGCAAATGCTACTGCACTAAACATCACTCCCACTCCTAGAGTGGTGATTGTGATTAGGCCTAGTTTTATTAGTTTTTTGAACATTTAGATGTTTGTGAATATGCTTTGAACGAGGGTGACCAACATGTATGAAAGGAAGATCACGACAGTTCCAAGTATTGAGTATAAGAACATTGATTTTGCTTTTTCGATGGCGTTTTGGTTTCCTTGTGAGAACATCATTACGAAACCTGTTAGGATTAGCATAATTACTGCGAGTGTTCCTGCGATTTTGGTCATAAGTTCTATTACATCTGTGATGAACTTGATCGTTGGGAATGTTTGTGTGCCGTCCTCGTTTGGTTTGAAATAATCTTGTGATTGCTTGGGTTTGTCGCCTGGATTTTCTCCTGGGAGTTGTAGGTATTTTCCTACGTTGAACTGTAGTTGTTCTAGGTTTTCGCTTGTGTGTGGTTTGTTTGGGTCTGTTGGTTCTGCTGCGTGAGCCATATATGCCACAGAAGAAAAGAGCAGTGTAGCCACTGTCAGGATCAAAATTCCTAGTTTTGTGATTTTTTTGATCATGTGTGCGGGTTTATGCTTCGAATTGTCTTGGAATATTCTCTAGGGCTGATTCCTCTGTGATCAAGCCTGCGTGGAACAAGTCTGTGACGGCTTTTTTCATGGTTTGCATTCCTTCTTTTGTCGAAGTTTCGATAACTGAATTGATCTGGTGTGTTGCTTGTTTTCGGATCATGTTTGCGATTGCGTTGTTGTTAAACATGATTTCGAGTCCTGCAACTCTTCCTTTTTTGTCCTTTGTTTTGATCAAATTTTGCCAGACTACAGCTGCGAGACTTTCTGAGAGCTGAGTTCTGATTTGATTTTGTTGTTCAAAAGGGAATGAGTCGATTACACGGTTGATTGAGTTTGCACATCCAGATGTATGCATTGTTGCGAGGACGAGTTGTCCTGTTTCTGCTGCTGTGATTGCGAGCTGCATTGTTTCTAGATCTCTCATTTCCCCGAGGACGATTACGTCTGGGTTTTCTCGGAGTGACGAGGTTAGTGCTTTTTGGAAACTCATTGTGTGAACTCCTACTTCTCTTTGTTCTAAGATTGATTTTTTATTTTTGTGAACGAACTCGATAGGATCTTCTACTGTTATGATGTGTTTTTTTGTAGTTGCGTTGATCTCGTTTACTAGAGCTGCGAGGGTAGTTGATTTACCTGATCCAGTTGGCCCTGTTACGATTACGAGTCCTTTTTTTAGTTTTGTTAATCGTTTTAGTTGTGGTGGCATTCCTAGGTCATCGAGTGAAACCACGTTTTCTGGGATCAAACGAAAGGCAGCTGATATTCCTCGTCTTTGGACGAACATATTTACTCTAAACCTTGCGATATCTTCTATTTCAATCGAGAAGTCGAGGTCTAAAGTCTGTTCAAAAGACTTTTTTTGTTTTTCATCGAGGATCTCTAGGAGATACTCTTCAGCTTGTTTTTTTGTAAGGACTGGATGGCTCTCGATCTCTGTGATCTCTCCGTTGATACGAAGGGCAGGTTTTGAACCTGTAGAAATAAAGATATCCGATGCCTTATACTTAACGGCCGTTCTTAGGATTTTGTCTAGTTTATACATAGTTTTGTGTTTGTATTTATTCGTACAATTATATCACAAAAACAGGTTTGGAGCAAGGGGTTGGGGGTGGGTTTTGGAGTGGGGTGGGTCTATTAGGCTGATTTGAGGAGTTCGAGGATCTCTTGTTCTGATCCTGCTCGAACTAGCTTGGATCTGAGTTCTCTGGCTCCTGGAAAGCCTTGGACGTATCCGGCCAAGTGTTTTCTCATCTCGAGGATGCCTATTTTATCTCCTTGGAGTTTTAGGGCTAGCTTGAGGTGTTTTTTTATTGTTGGGGTTTTTTTTGAAAGGGGGAGTGGGGTTTGGGGGATGGTTGAGGTTTTGGTTGAGGCTGAGGATTTTTTGGTCAATGCGTTGTGGATTTCTCGAAGTAACCAAGGATCCCCGACGCTTGCGCGGCCGATCATGATCCCGTCTAGGTTTTGGAGGCGATCTTTGGCTGTTTGGACTGAGTCGATGTCGCCGTTGCCGATGACTGGGATTTTGAGGAGGGATTTTGCTAGATAGATTGGGGCCCAGTCTGCTTTTCCTGTGTATCCTTGGCGAGTGGTTCGGCCGTGGATTGTGAGGGATTTTGTGCCATTTTCCTCGAGAGTTTTGATGAAATTTGTGAAATGAGTTTCGTCATATTGTTTGTATCCTATTCGCATTTTTACTGATACTGGGATTTTGACGGCTTTGCTCAAGGTTTTGACGATTTCTCCTGCGAGATGAGTGTCGTTGAGGAGGGCTGAGCCGCATTCTGATCCTATGACTTTTTTGGCTGGGCATCCCATATTGATGTCTATGCCTGCGATTCCTGTTTTTTCTAGTTTTTTGCCGGCTAGTTTAAAGAATTCAGGGTCTTTGCCAAAGAGCTGAATGATGAGTGGTTGTTCGGATTCGTTGTATTCGAGCATTCTTTCGGTTTTCTTTGAGCCTTTCTCGAGTGCGTTGATGGACGTGAGCTCAGAGAAGCAGATTGTTTCGGGGGCGATGCTTTTGACTATTTGGCGATATGCGGAATCTGTATATCCGGCCATTGGAGCGAGACATACTATTGGTTTTTCTAAATTAGCCCATGAGAATTTTTTCATGTGGGTATTCTACCCCCGGGGGCGAAAAATCTCCAGGTTCAAAAAAACAGCCTCGGGGATGAATCGGCAAATCGCAAGTTCGCGTCTACCCTAAAACTCCTCCGTAGTGTCTAAGTCTGAAATGTTTCTAGGCAATACGTTGTCGATTGCACCCCATTCAGATTCTTCGTTTTCAGGTACGATGAGGGTGATTTTGTCGCCGATTTCACCTTTGTAGTAGGTGATTGATGCGAGCAAGACTTTGTATGATTTTTTGCCTGCGACTACTTTGTATTGGCCGTCTTCGTAGGTCAAAGTTCCTACGATTTGTTTTCTTTCTACTGGGCCGATTTGTTTGTATACAAATGAACCGTCTGGATTGACGGTTAGTTTGAGTGCGTCACCTGGAACTAGTTTTGATTTTGAAGCGTAGTTTGCTGGGACTGGGAAGTTTTCCCCTTCTTTGTCCGTCATTTTGTCTCCGTCGAAAATTCCTTCAATTACTTTTTCTTCTCCTACTGCTGGTTCTAGTTGTTCGATGGCTTCGGCTTTTTTTGCGTATGAAGTTTTTGCATCATCGCCAACTAATTCGTAGATCATCGACTTTGCTTTTTTCAAATTTGATTCAGCTGCATCGACAAGTTCTTTAATTAACAAGAGTTTTGGTTCGTCTGACATGAAAGAATTGTTTATGTTTGTTTTCGTAAGAATTATACCAGAAAATGGGCCTTTTTGGAAGAGCTAACGGCGTTTGTAGATGATTTTTTCGCCGCTTTCACCTGTGATTCGGAGGTCGATGTATGAGAGGGACTCGTTGAAGATGTCGAGTTTAACGAGGGCTTTTTTGAGTTTTTTGAGTTGGAGTTCGTAAGGCTTTTGGATGTCTAGCCAGAGATAGAAATATTTGTCGGTTCTGAGGTGGATTTCGCGGGGGATTGGTTTGTATTCGACTTCGACGATTCCCATGCCAAATTTTTCTGTGAAGTAGGCTCCGGCGTCTCTGATGTATTCGAGAACTTGTTGCTCTACGATTGCTGTTTCTGAGTTGAGTGGGGCTTCGGTGCGGATTTTTATGTATGGGAGGCTTGGGTTGTCTAGACCTTCGTGAACGACGTATCCGATTGAATTCACGATGTATTTCTTGGTTGATTCTGCGGAAATGTTTGAGATGTTGGCTGCAACTGGGAACTCAGAAAAATTGATTTCTAATGTTCGTGGAAGGTTGATGTCTATTTTGATTCCTTCGATTTCTGGGTATTTTTTTTGAAGCATTTCTTCGATTTCGGCTTCGTCTACGAAGAGTGCGTTTTGGTGTTTGTATTGTTTGAGGTCGTCGACGAGGGCGTTTGTTAATTGGGTTTGGGCGGTGTTTTCGGTTTTGATTTCGATTGATTCGATGTTGAAGAAATTCGAAAACCATATCATGTGGATTGAGAATGCTAGCCCTGCTACAAAGACGAGTGACTTTACAATGAACGAAAGTTTTTTTGGGATTTTTGATCGGATTGTCTTGATGACTGGTTGTCTGTTTTTTCGTGTGTGGAAGTTTTTTGGGCTCGCTGTTTTGAGGAAGTTTTTGTTTCGTGAACGGACTACGGAAGGGGATTGGCTTGGGCTTCTTCCGTAACTAAGCCTGTCTCGTCTCTTGATTGATAGTTTTCGTTTTTTGAACATTTAGTAGGTTGTGTCGATTATGAGTGAGAGTTTTGTTGGATCGTGGGGTTGGGTGCTCGCGAGTTTTTCGAGTTTTTCTTCAAAAAGTTTTTTCCAATCGACTTTTGAGAAATCTTTGAGAAGTGGAATGTATGGGGTTGTGATGTATTTGATGTTGGCTAATTCTGGATTTTTTGTGAGATCGATGATTGTGAGGGAATCGAGTTTGTTTTTTTCTTTGTATCTGTAGTTGTGGGGTATTGCGTGGAGGCGGAATTTTTCTTCTGAGATTTTTTTGTGACGGAAGCATCCGATGATCTCTCCTGACTCTTCTCCTGGGTCTTGGGCGTATGCTCCTCCGTGGACGCGGCAATCATGGTTTCTGTGTTCGTAAAGGGTGCAGAGGCCTTCGTGGTTGAGTAATGGGCAATCGATGTCTAAGGCTTGCATGTCGTGTGTGAGAAGGTTTCTGCGATCTGCTATGTCTTCTAGGTTTGTGTTTAGGATTTCGTAGTTGCTGAAGGCGAGGGTCTTTTCGAGTTTTTCTTGTTTTTTTGCGGCTTCTTTTTCGAGTTCTCGGCGGAGTTTGCGTGGGAGGTTTTTGAATCCTTCGCTGATGTAATAAGCCTCAATTATCGAAAGTGGAAAAATTTGCTGACAACATTCTGTGCAATGCGCTTTGCATGGGATTTCGGGGTTGTTTTGCATTGCGTATTGGAACTTGTTGTCGACGTCTTCGAGTAGTGAAACGTATTGTTGAATGAGGGAATCAATCATGAATTATTTATACCTGAAGTGGAGTTCGAACTCAACTAGACGTGAGATCTGTGGTAATATCGGGCCATGAAAAAATCTATGAATTTTGATCAAGCGGTTACGTATTTGAAGTCCTATGTCTCGTATGAGGATTTGGCGACTTTGCAGTATTCTGAGGAGTTTTTTAATCTTGAGCGTTATCGGAAATTTCTCAAGGCTTATGGAGTGCGATATCGAGATCTTCGATGTGTGCATGTTGCTGGGTCGAAGGGAAAGGGGACTACGAGTTGGCTTGTGGCTGAGTATTTGGCTAGGGCTGGTGGGGGCGTTGGCGATGGGGCGAAGGTTGGGCTTTTTACTTCTCCGTATTTGATCGATGCAACGGAGAGTTTTTTTGTTGGAGGTGGGAGGAAGGGGAAGATGCGTGGGATTTCGAAGGCGGATTTTGTTCGGAGGGTTGAGCGTGTGCGTGAGTTTCTTGATGAATGGGCGGATCGTGATAAGGGGCGGTATGTGACTTATTTTGAAATTCTTTTTGCTTTGGTTATGGAGTATTTTCTTGAGGTGGGAGTTGATTTTGCGGTTGTTGAGGTTGGGCTTGGGGGGCGGCTTGATGCGACGAATGTTGTGCGGCCTGTCGTGACGGCTCTGACGACTGTAGAAAAGGAACATACGGAGGTTCTTGGGTCTACTTATCGGCAGATTTTGGGTGAGAAGTTGGGGATTGTGAAGGAGGGGGTGCCTTTGGTTGTTGCTCCTCAGCGTGTGGCTGTGTTGGGTGAGTTGGTGAAGATGAAGTTTGATGTGCCTGTTGCTTATGTTGATGGGAAGGTTGGAGATAATTATGCGGTTGCACGGGAGATTTTATGGGTGATGGTTGAAGAGGGCGTGATTGATGGGTTTGATGAGGAAGTTTTTCGGGAGGTTTTTGATGGATTGCAGATTCCTGGGCGGTTTGATGTGCGAAGTTTACAGGTTAGAACGCCTCCGCGCGGAGGCGACAACAGGTTAGTTTTTGACATGGCGCATACGATTGAGAGTGCCAAGGTTTTGCGAAAGGGTCTGGAGCGGGAGTTTTCTGGGAAAGAGTTTGTTTATCTGATTTCGATGATGAAGGGGAAGAATGTGGGGGGCTTTTTGAAAGGGCTTGGAATTGGGGTGCGTGGTGCTGGTGTGAAGGCTGTTTTTACTTCTTCGCATGAGGTTCGTGGGATGAGTGGGGCTGAGCTTGAGAAGATTGCTGGATTTGGGGAGGCTTGTGAGGATTGGGCTGAGGCTTTTGCGCGTGCGAAAAAAGGATTAAAAAAAGACCAGGTCTTGGTTGTGACCGGGTCTCATTTCTTAGTTGGGAAGATTCTTAAGACTCTTTAGTGGGCGCTGGTTTTGCAGGAGCTTTTGCAGCTGCACGTCGTTCTTCGATGATTTTCATCTTTCGAGCGACTGATGCGTGCTTGTTGTTTCGTTTTCGAAGTTTTGATTTTGGACGTTGCTCGTTTACTTGAGCAGCTCCGTGCTGTTTTGAAGCGTGTTTATTAGTCATTTTGAGTAAGTTTAAAAGGTTTGCTTAATGCGCGAGGAGCATACTCATTACGGGTGTGATTGTCAAGCTGTAGCCTGAGTTGCGAATCTTTGTGTGTTCAGGGCAACTAGGTTATCTTTGAACATTTCCATGAATGATGCGAGGTTGTCAAAAGAGGTGGCTATCATTGTATCTGCTAGTGCCTGTTTTGGGATAATTCCATCTGTTTCGTATTGTTTTTTTAGATTTTTGATTATTCCCATCGCTGTTTCGAATTTGTGGGTCTCTGCAGGTTTAGATCTTGAGATGAATCTCTCGAATTGTGAGATGCAACCCTTTAGCATTGGGAGCATTATTTGGTCGAATGCTTTTTGATCCATACAAGGGTTTAGAGTGATTTCTTTGAGTTTATCTGGGTCAAGTTCTGTTGGGATTGGGGCCTTGATCTCTAGCAAGAACTCGTAGTAGTCGTTTAGTGCGTTTGCGATTTGTTGATTTGCAGCTTCAAGTACGTGTTCACTTTTTAGGATTTTAGCGGCTTCTCTTAGTGTAGAGATGGATTTTTCGAAGAATTTTTTTGCTACATCAGCAGAACCGGTGAGCATTGCGTCGTTTGCGTCGAATTTGATTACTGCGCTGATAAGTTTTTTGATGATGAATGAGCCTGATAGAACTGTTCCTGTTCTTGCTGCAATATCTAGGCCGGTTTTGGGTAATGTTAAGTCTACGTTAGCTTCGGTCGCCCATCTCAGAATTGCTTGGACTTCTGGGCTCATTATTGTGAATCCTGCACTTACTGTAGTCATCAGGAGTGTAGATAAGAATGCTTGAAGCATGCAGCTTGTGAGGTTAATTCCGAATGGTGAGAATTTTTCTTTTACTTCTTTTAAACTCATTGTGAACCATGCGACTCCTGTTGTGGTAAAGATTGCTGTGAGGATTATCTGGATGGTTGTTGGGTCGTCTGCCATAAGGATTCCTGGGACTCCCATGGCTGTGGCGAGTACTGCGTTTCTTGTCGCGGGAATGTATTTTTGGGTGACAGAGTCTTCGATCATTCCTGATTCTTTTGGGTTTGGGTCAAGTTCCAAGAGTCCGCCTACTTGGTTTCTTGAATACCACTCGAATGGAGTGTCGAGGACTTTTATGATTGATTGTCCAGTGCTTTTTAGTATTCCTAGAATTTTTGAGCTGAGGTTCTTGTTTTCTAGGGATTCTGGTTGGTGGGTTTCAGGATTCATTTAATCGAGTTAAGGCGAGATTTTACGTGAAATCGAGCTGTTTGTCAACCCCTTGAGAGTGTTTTATGAGAATTTGCCTATTAGAATACCCTCATGACATTTTTCCAAGACTATCTAGCGCTTAAGGCAAAGACTCCACATATTGGGATTCGGGGGTACAAGAATACGAATTGTAATTTTGATGATTATTTGTATTTTTCGAAGAATTGTTACATGTGTTTTACTGCGGATAAGTTTTGGGATTGTTTTTACTGTTATGAGGGGTGTGATCTCAAGGATTGTTGTGATTCGAGTGAATGTGACAGGTGTGAGCTTTGTTATTCGTGTTTGAATTGTAGGGATTGTGTGGACGGGACGTGGCTTCAGGATTGTCGGCGGGTGAGTCAGTCTTCTTTTTGTTATGATTGTGTTGGGTGTAATAGTTGTTTTGGGTGTGTTGGACTTCGACAAAAGACTTATTGTTTGTTTAATGAGCAGTTTTCAGAGGAGGAATATAAAAAGCAGATGGCTGCGTGGAAGGCGAAAGGTGGGGCGGCGATTTGGGAGAAATTTGAGAAGTTGAAGCTTGAGATTCCGCGTCAGCATGCGATGATTTATCGAGGAGAGGATTCTACGGGCAATCACTTGGAGAATGTGCAGAATGCGATCTCGTGTTTTAGCTCGAGCAAACTGCAGGATTGTATGCATTGTGATCGGCTTTATGCGGTTTATGGAGATCGGAATCGAGATACTATGGAGGTGTCTGGGTCAGTGGATTTGGAGATGTGTTATGAGGTGCAGTGGGTTGGGAAGGGGAATAATTGTTCGTTTTGTCATTATTGTGAGGTGGTGAGGGATTGTGATTATTGTTTTTCGGTTTTTAATTCGAAGAATTGTTTTGGGTGTGTTTCGGTGAATCATGGGGAGTTTATGATTTTGAATGAGAAGTACTCTGAAGAGGATTATTTAAAAAAGAAGGCTGAGATTATTGAACAGATGAAAAAAGATGGGGAATGGGGAAAGTGGATGATTCCTGAGGGGGAGAGAATTGACTGCTAGTTTGCCTGGATTGAGGGGCGGTTTTTTGGTATAATATACTGATGACTTTTTTTGAAGATTTTATCGATTTGAAATCGAAGATGCCCCATCTGGGGTTTCGTGGTTTTCAAAATACGAATTGTGAATACAACGATTATTTGTACTTTTCGAAGGATTGTTTTATGTGTTTTAACGGGGATAAATTTGAGCATTGTGCTTATTGTGATGAGGGTGTGAAGATGCAGTTTTGTTATGATTGTTCGAATTGTCGGGGAAGTGAGCTTTGTTATGAGTGTATTGATTGTGTGGAGTGTTATGACTCGACTTATTTGCAGGATTGTAGGCGGACAAATAATTCGCTTTTTTGTTACGATTGTATTGGTTGTAGTGATTGTTTTGGATGTGCTGGCTTGAGACAGCAGCAGTTCACTTTGTTTAACAAGCAGCTAAGTGAGGAAGAATACAAAAAACAGCTTCAAGAGTGGCGAAAAAAAGGTTTGCCGGTGATTTGGGAGGAGTTTGAGAAGCTCAAGGAATCGATTCCGCGGCAGTATTCGATGATCTACAAGACAGAGGATTCTACGGGAAATCACATCGAGAATTGTCAGAAATGTTACTGGGGATTTAATTCCTCAAATATGCAGGAATGTGGCTATACAACTGATTTGAATGTGGTTTACGGGGAGGCGAATCGAGATACTCTTGAGGTGCTTGGAGGAATGGATTTGGATCTTTGTTACGAGTGTGTGTCGGTGGGAAAGGGGTATAATTGTAATTTTTTGTTTTATTGTGAGGCTGTGAGAGATTGTGATTATTGTTTCCAGGTATTCAATTCGAAGAATTGTTTTGGATGTGTTGGTGTGAATCATGGAGAATTCATGATTTTGAATAAGAAGTATGAGGAAGATGAGTATTTCAAAAAGAGAACTGAGATTATTGAACAGATGAAAAAGGATGGGGAATGGGGGAAGTGGCCTTTGCCTGAGGGTGAAAAATTTGATTGTTAGACTTTTATTGACTTTCACAAGTTTGGTGGTAGAATCTTTTGCCAATAACTGATTGTTATGGCATTGGATGTTTTTACTCCTGATGAAGTTTATGAAAAGCGCTTGGCGGCGTGTAAGGCTTTTGAACGTGATTTGAGGAGGGATATATGTAGAATTATTCCAGCAGTTCCTGATTATGCTGGGCGGTTTGTGCCTAGCTCGGCTAAAAATGGTGCTAGGAAAGCGGCTGATTGCAGGGTGAATGTTCTTGTTAGGCCGGTCGACATGGAGGGGAGAAGTGGGTGTAGGAATTTGAATTTAGGGCACAAGGAGGCTATTTGGGAGGGGAAGATGCGGTTTGTGGATTATGAAGATGGGATGTCTGACGATAATCTTTTAGTTTCTTTGTTGGATAAGCAGAGGTTTTGTCTTGGGAGGGATTTTGTGCCGAAGACTATGGAAGATTTGATGGAGGTTTATAGAAGGAGGCTTTCTGCTGGATTGATTGTTAATGCGGCAATTTCTAGGCCTGATACTAGCATTAGGTTGGTAGCCGCTACGATTTTGGAAGCGATTAAATCTGTTGCTTTTCGTGGTAAATAGACTAGAATCTGACTCATATGGTTGGATCAGTTCACATGTTGACGGGCGCGGCTATCGGAAAGGCTTTAGGGGATCCTTCTCTTGTTGTCCCTGTGGCTTTTTTGTCTCATTTTGTTTTGGATTTGTTGCCGCACAAGGATCCGTCTGCTCCGAAGGATTTTTGGAAACTGGGTATTACTAGACATAATGCGTGGGAGATTTTGCACAAGAGTCTCGAGCCGTTAGTTGGTTTGGGGATTACTTTGGCTTTTGTTTTCACTTCATCTCCGGAGCTTGCTTGGGTGATTTTTTGGGGAGCTTTTTTTGGGGCTATACCAGATGTGATTGAGTTTTTGGCGAGGCTTGGGAAGTTTCAGTATTTGATTATGTTTTTTAAGTACGCACATGCCGATATTGAGAGTCCATATGGTTGGTATCCGCAATGGTTGATTGGGGTTGTGGCTTTGGTTGTGCTTTTTATGTAGGTGTGAGGAAGAACTGACGGTTTACAAAAGCTGGGTTTTGACTATAATGTCGTTAAATATTTAACTTACTTAATTATGAACGAAGTTCTTGGTGGCAAAGTTCCTGCTGTTCGTGGTGGGGATGTCGGTGCGTTTGATAGGATTACTATGGATAGATTTAGGCCTGGTTCAACTGCTTGTACGTCTTGTGTCAGTGGTGGTGGCAGGTTGGCTGCGCTTAATACGGAAGTTGACCTTGGTGGATTAAAAACCGTCGCTCTTTTGAAAGCTGCGTTAACTGGAACTCCTTCTTGTGCTGATAGATGTTCTTTTCAAAGGGACAGGTCTCGTGGGAGAGCTTTGGAAGTTGTTGAATCTGTGGATGCTTAGATTTTTCTTTCTTTCTTGGCTGCCTTCCAGGCTAGCTTATACATTTTTTTGTGGAATTCGGCGATCTCTTTGGATTTTATGATGATTGCCATTTTTTCACGCCATGAGGCGAATAGGACTTTGTCTTCGTAGATGTTTATTTCAGGAGAGAAGTCGTATTCTGATTCTGAAATTAGGACCATCTCTCGGTTTTCTTGTTTGTCATGTTTGTGTCGTTCGATGGATGTCTTGTTGTTTGGGGCGATGCATTTGATGTGGATTTTTTTCTCTACTCCTCGACGTTGGTAGTATTCTGGGAAAAAGTTTGGTAGGCCCTTGTGCATGTCTTCGACGTTTGCGTATGCGAGGATGTCTTCTTTTGAGGTGAGAGTGTCTTCGTATGCTTGGCGCATTCCTTTTTCTC
>Ga0257119_1000460_pt1 | contig 39973 bp, 32 predicted proteins | sample SI112_200mmetaG_FD_190179 | JGI IMG/M metagenome (GOLD analysis project Ga0257119, IMG submission 190179) | Marine microbial communities from Saanich Inlet, British Columbia, Canada - SI112_200m | ecosystem: Environmental > Aquatic > Marine > Inlet | place: Canada: British Columbia | collected... | reverse complement strand
AATACAGAACGTTTAAAATTAAATAACTTATTAGATAATCTACTGTGTTATACCTCTGCATCCACCGTACCTCTTGGCCCTGAACCACTGTGTCAACTGTTACAAGATGAAGGCGCACAATCTGTTCAGGATGCACTCAATATAATCTGTGATTTTGAAAATGATGGCTGTGCTACCTTTAGTGTTTCAGCTGGTCCCGGATGGCAACAGGTTTTCACTAAAATACCACCTTCGGCAGATGCACACATTTGTTTTCAGGAGGGAGACTACCCACTAGGAGAAACCCTGGTCGTCGAGAATAAAGGTCATTTAAAAATTAGCTGTGCTGGAGAAGGAACTCATTTCTATCATAATGCCAACGAAACGGTTATCAGATTTAAAGACTGTCAAAGTGTCTCTGTTACCGATGGGTTTTTCAGCGGGGGCAATAGTGGCGCAGGCAAACCCGATGATCAAACTTTTGCTCATATAAAAGGAGCACTGACATTTGAAAATTGTGCGGAAGTACAGCTTCAGCACATCATTTCACAATGCAAATCTTCTACACGTCTATTTGCCAGCTGCATCACGGTGATTAACACATTAGCAAAACCCGGGCGTGTACGAATCAAAGAGTGTCGCTTTGAAGTTGGCCATCAACAGGTCGGTTTACTACTGCTAAATCAGCAACGTATTAGCGTGATAGACAACCAGATTTTGGCCCGTAAAAAACCAAAATCTATGACTATTGATTACATGTTAAATGACTATACCGTCGCCTCTCGTATCAAAGACCTGTTAATCAAAGGAGCAGTTGTTCGTGATTTTGATAAACTTGATATTCCTCAACGGGAAGGCTTACAAAATTTACAGACAGACCGAAAATCTGGTAATAGACAGATCATGTTCAACTCACCAATTGCCAGTAGCCAGTGGAAAAAACTAGTCTCTGCTGAAACTGAAAATACCGTCATCAGCAGTAATAACGCACTTCTTAATACGTTAAAAAGTGTAGCCATCAATATTTTACGCAACCCAAAATTGCGTAGAAAAAATGCTGCTTTAACTCGCTGGATTACAGACCTTAAAAAACAAAATCCATCGGTCATGTCCAAAGGCATTGTGTGTGCTGGTGATACGGCAAAAGAAATTAGAGTTTTAAATAATACAATTACGGGTACGCACATGGGCATTCAGGTCGGTGTCAGTAACCGTAGCAAAGATAAACCTGAAACCTTACACGCAGGTATTACTCGTATTCAGGGTAATTCCATTCAGATAGTTTTATCTCCACTTGCCAGCAGGCGAAGAGGTGGAATTTTTGCAGGAAATTGCTCTCAGTTAAGCATTATAGATAATTCCATTCAGCTACAACGATTTTCTTTCACAAACTTAACTAAAGTGGAAAGCATCAGAATTTATGGAGTTCTCGGGCGTAAAATTATAGTCAAAGATAACTACAGTACAAATTGTAATATAGGTATAAAAATAGCCCCTGTAGCAATGCAGGATGTCACTCACCAGTGGCTCGTAGCAGACAATATGTTTGCCGGATCCACTACATCAGTTGAGGCGCCAGGCAGCGTTAAAAAAAGAAATAATATAACTTGAATACTCGTCAATTTTGTTTAAAATGAACGTAGAGATTTAATTATCTCAATGTTATGCACCAGTCTCATTTGGTATGAGCATTTCCGTGAAATTAGAGTAAGTGGTTTACAGATACTTTGAGGTTCCTAATTATTGGTCTTCAGTCGGTTTCAGTCAGTCGCAAACAAAGGTTGAATGGTTCCGGGTTCAATACCCGTTAAACAAAGTCAGCTTAACAGCTGGGTAGAAGGCGAGGCAGTTTATGGCTCGCCTTTTTTATTGCCTGCAATAAAAAAGTTATTGTTAATTTTCTATCTTAACGGGATTGATAATGATGATTTATAGCAATGCACGACAGCATCATAAAAACATTAAAAAAACGGCGACAGGAAAACCGGTTGCAATCAAACAGGCAAACTCTGTAAAAACAATTTTGCAGACCAAATTAAAAATTGGCCAGCCGGGTGATAAATACGAACAGGAAGCTGATAGAGTTGCTGATCAGGTCATGCTTAGTCCGGTTCAGAAACAACAGCAACAGCCCTGCAGCAGCTGCACTAAACAGAACCCCATCATCAGTCAGCTTCAGACTAAACCACGATCATCTTTAAAAAATAATCATTCTGTAATACCGGCCTCTGTGCAACAGGTAATACAGTCAAGCGGCAAACCCATCGACTCACAAACACGTGCTTTTTTTAAACCCAGATTAGCTCATGACTTCTCCAGAGTACGTTTACATACCGATGCAAAAGCAGCTCAATCTGCGACGGATGTAAATGCTCGGGCATATACCGTCGGTAATCATATTAGCTTTGCCAATGGGTTATATAACCCTGCTAGCTCACAGGGCAAAAAACTACTTGCTCATGAACTTGTACATGTCATGCAACAAAGCCAAAACACCGTGCAACGAGATTACGCAGTACCCTCTGTAAATAGTTTTGACCCCGTTATCTCCAACCTTACACCAGCAGAAATTCGCGCAGCAATTAACTTTAATAGAATTCGTTATTATGACCGTGGTGAATTACGCTTATTACGTGATGTTCTTGGACTGTCTAGAACACCCACCGTGATAGATTCTGACTTTGTCCAGGCAGTCGCTAATTATCAACACGAATTTGGCCTAAGTGGTGTCGATGGCAAACTCGGTACAGACTCTGCGGCAGCCCTTACCCGAGAACTTCGTGCCGAAGGAGAAACCAATGCTGGCACTGAAATGTCTATTCGAAATCGAGCAGATGAGACAAAAAACAATATCAATAGTGGCACTCAAACTGGAGCCTTTGACGCCCGTTTAAGCCATAAAAAAGCTAGACTATCACTCAACATGCGAGTGAAATTTAATTTCAGCGGTGCCTGGCCCAGCAATGCCAGAAAACGAACCTGGTCAAGAGACTTTGAACGACGTGTAGAATCAAGGTGGAGCTGGAAACTGTTAATGAAACGACAACAACGCCGTCATCGAAAGTACCTGCGCTACTATGGCACCAAAGTTAACGTCTTTAACAGCAATACAAACCCGCATTACCAAATAAACGTCAGGTGGGCCACCAGCTTCATGGGCAGCAGTGTAAATGTAGGCTCCAATGTGGCTACTCTGGATGCCCTGGACACAAACACACGTAATTTCAATAATACTTTTGGTGGTGTAACCAGAAGAACGACCCAACGGCCAGTCGAGCACGAGTTTGGTCATATGATGGGATTACCGCATATTGAGTGCAACAGTAATAATGCTAACTGTTACGGCACTTCACACGGAAGAAATAATGCCGGAAATGTCATGGGAATGGGAAGTTCAGTTACACCTTCAAATGCAGCCCCATTCCAGACTGCCATTAAAGGCATAACCAGCTTAAACTGGGATGCTATAAGCTTCCGGATGCTTGTCTGATTAATTTTGTATTGTGTGCCGCATGCACTTTTGAATTTCTATACCAACACCAATGGTGCGCACGGCGCACCCTACACCATTATCTGGCTTACAACTCTTCTTCAAGCACAGGCAGCTCTACATCTTCCATCATATCTGTTTCGACATCAGGAACCTCTTCAGCTATTTCTACCTGTTCAAGTAAATTGATAGCAATATCTATAAAGTCACTATCAGTAATAATACCTACCAGGCCATCATCTGAAACAACAGGTAAACACCCGTATTTGTGCGCCTGTAAAAATATGGCTGCCTGGCGCACAGAATCAGATTGATGAATAACACTAACATTTTGAATCATGATATCTGACAACTTGATATCTTCTTTATTCGAGTTACTTCCCGACCTGGGAACAGTTGCTTCAAGCACATCTCTCTGTGTAACCAGACCTAGTAAATGTTTATCGCTATTCGTGATAGGAATATGCCTGAAATGCTTCTCAGTCATAATATTCCTTGCATCATCAAGCGAATCATTCTCTGACAAAGTGAAAGGATCCGATGTCATGAGTTCATCTATAGTAATCATTTTCCTACCATCCACATGATTAAACGATACCTGGTATTTTGGCAGATAGTTCAGGTAATAATGTTGATTAGAGTCAAAAACTTAGACGAAAGTAATGATAAGTTTGCAAGTGGAGAACTCGACACTCTATTTGGTACTATGGTATCCCAATTGGTGCGCCTGATGCAGGGCATTTTTTATCTCTTCATTTTCATCCAGATCATCAATATCCAGATATTTTTTAGCAATATCTGATAACAGGCTTAACACATATTCTTCTTTCCATTTATCAATAAATCCATCCAGGTCAAAATTATCCGGCTGACAAAACTCTGAAGCTACGCCCTGGGCATCAGAATACCTAAAATGCCCCATCTCCATCACTTCATATTCATAGGAGTACTCACCAATATTATTTTCTCTGGCAACCAGGTGAAAAAATTCAGGTACTGGTTGATTTTTTTTCAGGTATTTATCGAAATCAATTATGACCGAAGGAGTGTGAGTTTCACCTTTAAAAGAGAACAGAATTTCAACTTTTAAACTACTTTTTTGCATCTTACTTGGTCAAACTCATGAACAATTTTGGTAACTGTTCAGGTAACCGATCTACATGATCAATAACTGTATACTGATTACCAAATATATCCTGAATATAATCATCTGCTTTTTTATCCAGCGAAATACAGTAACTGCTCATGCCTTTTGATGATAACTCATCGATAGCTTTTTTGGTGTCACTGATTAAATACTGTTCATCATCCACATCGATATCTGATGGCTCACCATCGGTTAAGATTAACATGAGCTTTTTATCGGCTTTTTGTGCTTCCAGATAATGTGACGCATGGCGAATTGCGCCACCCATGCGGGTAGAAAAACCGGCATCCATCGCAGCTAAACGACCTTTTACAGCATCATCAAAATGTTCACTATAACCTTTCAGATGATAGTAACGGACGTTGTGACGAGTATCCGAATGGAACCCGGCAATGGCATACTTATCCCCTAGTTGTTCGATAGTCCAGGCCAGTAATGAAACAGCTTCCTGACTCAGTTCCAGAATCGTTTGATCCGAACCTTCAGGTTTATCATTAAGCGATGCGGATAAATCAAGCAATAACATGACAGCAATATCACGACCATCATTTTCATGGCTCATATTGATACGTGGATCAGGTTGAGCACCACATTTGTAATCTATCAATGAACGAATCGCCACATCTAAATCCAGTTCGCTGCCTTCTTCCTGATAGCGCACACGTACTTTTTGTTGCGGTTTAAGGCTATCTAGAATTGCTTTAAGCAGTTTGGCCAACGCTTTGTGTTTATCTAAAATCGCATCAATATCAGCTGAGTTGGTCGATGGATGAACTGATTCATACAGGGTTACCCAGTCAGGTTTGAAAGTGTTGGTTTTATAATCCCATTCTGGGTAATGACGCGGTGGTAAGCCATCTGTTTCCAGCTGCTCCGCTTTCTTTTCCCGGTGCTCGAAGTCTTCTGCTTCATCATTTTCTTCGATAAAGATCCACATGTGACGATTATCATCACGGTAATCAACTTCGGTATTCTCAAAGTGCATCTTCGGCAACTGATCACTTTGCAATCGAGTTCGAGCTACAAAGGAAATTGCGATATCACGCATGGCTTCGGTACTACTGTCACTCTCTGACATGGCCTGATAGAACTTCTCAACCGAGGCCAATACATATTCGTTCTTGTACCCGTGGTTTTCATCCAGAATGGCACGAGATAACATCGCCAGACGGTGACGAATACAGGATTCTTTTTCATTATCACAATCGCCTTCGACAGGCACTGGGTGCAGGGCAAGTAATAATTTTCGCATACCCGGATATTCTTTCAACATCAGGTATTCAATGCGTGAATCTTCCAGATGTTCTGCTGCAATACGTTGAAATGGACTGAGGTTATCGGCAACTAAAACGCTCGTCCACTTTCGATGTCCAGCAATATGAGCAATAGTGACTCGGTAACGATCGATACCACTCACACCATTTCGTTCATCATAAACATCAGGAACACGTATTCCCAGCGCATCATAATAAGGAACAGGCTTGCGTAGTTCGTCAAAGCCCAAAGAATAGGGAACAAAGTAAGATTCATCCTCCCAAAGTCCACGCAAGTACATATCTAGCTGGCGATCATTATCCATAAATAACGTGCCATGACGCTCACGTTGCAACATGGCTTTCGAGTCAGCAGATTGCAGACTGAAATAATCTTTCTGCCGTTCCGGATGTGTTTTGTAATTTCGGGTACCGTATTCGACCCAGTTCTTAAAACCTTCCAGCGATAACTGGCTTAACAGGTAAGGCACATGTTCCAGCAATACCAGAAAACCCTGACTGGAATGCGTTTTATGATGACCATGAACCGAGGTTGTTGTTTCATCGACCATTTCTTCCAGAATTTCAAAGAAATGCTGCATTTGCTCTAAGGTGCCTAAGCGACGAGAAGCCTCAGGTAGACACATCATAAAGGGAGGAATAGCTTTGCCATTAGGAGAGCGAGACATATCCCACACAGACTTGGAGACAATTTCAAGGATTTCTTCCCCAAGTTGATTAGCCATTTCAGGCATTTCTTCCAGGTAAATACTGACAGGCTCCCAGCCACGACCAATCATACAAATCAGCGATGCACCGGACAGGTAATCATCGATACCTTTGTTTGACAGATTTCGAATAGCATCTTGAACAAAATCCTCAAAACATTCTTGAATTTGAGGAAAATTACATTTCAGCTTTTCCCGGTATGCTTCTAAATCAGAATTATGCATAATATTTTAAACCACAGAGGACACAGGGATACACAGAGAAAACATTAATTATGTATTTCAAATAATCACTTACCATACAAATCTCTGTGTACCTCCGTGACCTCTGTGGTGAAATGTTTTTAGCCAAAGATACTATCTATAGCATGATCCAGAGTACTGCGGATATCCGCATCATCGGTAATCGGTCGAACAAGTGCCATACGGCAAGCTGCTTTGGACTCGATACCTTTTGCCATCAGGTTTGCTGCATAAACCAGCAGACGAGTTGAGATACCTTCATCCAGACCGTGACCCTTCAGGTTACGAGCAGTGTGAGCAATTTTAACCAGTTTAGTGGCTGTTTCAGAATCGGTTCCAGACTCTTTCTCTACGATACCTGCTTCAACTTTAGAATCAGGATAATCAAAATCCAGACCGGTGAAACGCTGTTTGGTTGACTGTTTAAGGTCTTTCATCAAACTTTGATAACCCGGGTTATAAGAAATAACCAGTTGGAAATCAGGGTGTGCATCAATCAGCTCACCTTTTTTATCTAGCGGTAGTTGACGACGGTGATCCGTTAAAGGGTGGATAACAACAGTCGTGTCCTGACGAGCTTCAACAATTTCATCGAGGTAACAAATCGCACCGATACGTGCCGCAGTAGTTAAAGGTCCGTCCAACCAACGAGTACCGTTAGCATCCAGCAGATAACGACCCACCAGATCAGAAGCGGTCATGTCTTCATTACAGGCAACTGTAATCAGCGGCTTTTGTAATTTCCACGCCATATGTTCGATAAATCGAGATTTACCACAACCTGTTGGACCTTTGATCATTACCGGCAACCGCGCTTCATAAGCCGCAGCATATAAAGCGATTTCATCGCCTTGCTCACCGTAGAAAGGTTCTTCGGATACTTTGTATTGTTCGATATCTATGTCAGTCATTTTCTAATACCTTAAATAAATTTATAACCACAGAGGACACGGAGGTACACAGAGGTTAATTAGCAATTCGTTTTATGCCATGCTTTAGTCGCATCACATTAAAGTTAATTAGTAAGCCAACTTTTTTATGACTTAATTTTAAATAAGATAAAAGCTGAGCTTCATGTATAGAGTTAATTCTATCCACCGCTTTTAATTCAATTATTACCTGATCTTCCACAAGTAAATCTATGCGATAACCCGCATCAACTTTATTGCTCTTATACATTACAGGTAGCTCTACCTGACTAATAACATTAATCCCTCGTGAAACAAGCTCAAACTTAAGGCATGCTTCATAAGCACTTTCTAACAACCCAGGTCCAAGTATTGTATGCACGTCCATAGCAGCATCAATTATGACACCCGTTATTTTATTCTTATCCATAAGAAACCCATATAAATATAGACCTTCAAAAAACCTTTAAACCACAGAGGTCACAGGGGTACACAGAGAAAAAACACTAAAAAAGTATTCTTCTAAAGAAAGCACTTTCTAGAAATTCAAATTGAATATCCAGGTCAGCAGCATACCTATCCATCTCAGTGTACCTCCGTGTCCTCTGTGGTGAATAATCTTTTTTCTATAAAAACTAGCTAATAATTTTCATAGAAAAAAAGCCCCGACGTGCGGGGCTTCTTTAACTTAACGTTCTGCTTACTTGTGAACGCCCAGCTTGTCTCTCCAACCAGGGAAGATCGCGTCAGCATCATGTTCGAATGACTCGAATGCACGAGCAAATTCTTTATGCTCTTTCGCGTATTCGATTGGATCAGCACCTTGCTTCCAGCAATCATATGCCTGATGCAGTGACTTAGCACCATCAGCAGGAGAATCGATGTGACCGTAAGAACCACCACCAGAAGTGTTGATTACGTTACCGTGACCCAGGTTCTCGAAGAAACCAGGTAGACGTAACGCGTTCATGCCACCAGAGATGATCGGAGTCGTAGGTTTCATGCCATTCCATTTCTGGTAATAAACAGGTCCCTGACACTCATCACGCTCGATCATGTATGCGATGATCTTATCTTCCTGACCACCTTCCATCTTACCGTAACCCATTGTGCCCACGTGGATACCTGAAGCACCCATCAGACGTGACATTTTAGCTAAAATGTAAGCTGTGTAACCACGCTTAGAAGAAGGAGATGTAACAGCACCGTGACCAGCACGATGATAATGTAAGTACTGTGAAGGATATTGACGACGTGCAGTCGTTACCATTCCTGGACCACCTACATAACCGTCAACCAAAAATGCTAAACGAGGCGCATCTTCACCGAAAACTTCTAAACCGAAGTCAGCACGAGCACACATTTCGTGGTGATCGTCAGCTGTGATGTTCATAGAAAAGATTTTAGCTTCGCCAGTTTCATCCTGTGCACGCTTCATCGCGTCATGAACTAAAGGTATAACCTTCTTCATTGGGCAGAAAACCTGGTTTCCTTGAGGCTCGTCATTCTTGATGAAATCACCACCTAACCAGAAAGAGTATGCAGCAGCTGCAAATGGCTCTGGACGTAAACCAAGCTTAGGCTTGATGATAGTACCAGCGATGTAACCACCGTTCTCAACAGGACGGCCTAAAAGACGCCACATATCAGAAATATCAACAGAAGGACCGTCAAACAGGTTCAACATGGCAGGAGGCATATAGAAGTCATACATTTGAGAGTTCTTGATGTCACCCATGCCCTGGTTGTTACCAATAGCAAGTGTTAAGAAAGAAACGATCATGGCACGACCATCAATTACATTACGATCGAACAGCTCGTTCGGGTAAGCAATCTTCATGATGCCACCAGCTTCGTCAATTTCATAAACTAACGCGTCAACACCTTTGGTGAAGTCATCAGTTGTAGAAACTTCTACGTTAGTACCTGTAGATGATTCAGCAGCAAAGTGAGCTGCAGCTTCCAGGTAACCGTAACCTTCAGCAGGCTCCATGGTGTAAGCAACAAGAATGTGCTTGCCATCAGCCAGTAAAGTATCTTCGTTCAAGCTTAGGTCAGAATAACGACCTGTTTGATCTAATAAAGCCATTTATATGGTCTCCTCAGTCAGTTTGTAATGAGCAAAATGCTCATAGGAATTGGTTGTTTATTGTGGCAACCACAACAACAGGACGGGCAATATAATCTTTTCGTTTTATAAACACTATTCATAGTTTTTGATGACTTTCATAAGTAAAAGCTTATACTTAGGCAATACATATCACCTTTAGGTAGGTAATCCTGGAATGAATATCACCATTAGGCAGCTTAAGGTCTTTTTAGAGGTTGCAACACAGCAAAATTTTACCCAGGCCGCCAAAATTCTTCATCTCACTCAACCCGCTGTTTCTATGCAAATCAAACAGTTAGAAGAAGTTACAGGTACTTCCCTTCTTACCAAAGCTGGTCGCAAAATACAGTTAACTGACGCAGGTCATGAAATGTTGATTTTAAGCCGTAATGTTTTGCAACAGATTGACCAGACAGAGCAGCACCTGAAACAAATCACCGAAGGACACCAGGGCCGCCTCAAACTTGTCGTTGCTTCCACTGTTTCAGCAGTAGCCACCAAAATGCTGGCAAGCTTTAACGAACTATATCCTGCCATGCACATTAGCTTTGATGTGACGAATCGAGAAGGTTTGATTGAACAACTCGAAAATAGTGAAGCGGATATAGTTCTGATGGGACAACCACCAGAAAACCTGAACTTATTCACCATTGCATTTATGGACAACCCCCTCGTTGTCATCTCCTCACCCAACCACCCATTGGCAAAGCAACAAAATTTAGCTTCTGTAAATCAACTACTCGAACACGGTTTTGTTGTCAGAGAATCTGGGTCAGGTACTAGAAAGGCTATGGAAAGGTTTTTCAATGAGCATAACAAAACGCTTAAAACCAACATGGAAATGAATAGTAATGACGCAATTAAGCAATCAGTTGAAGCAGGACTGGGGCTCGGAGTCGCGTCCATTCATACATTGGAACATGAATTAAAAGAAAATCGTCTGAAGATAATTGAAGCAGAAGGCTTTCCATTGCGAAGATCCTGGTATCTGGTTCAACGCAAGGATAAACGATTATCACCTTTGGCAGAAAAATTTCGGGGTTACGTACTACAACAGGCCAGAAAGATAGCTCCCATTATTTAACAGAATAGTCGGCAGTCGGCAGTGAGGATACTTGCTTAAGTAAATAAAGACGCATTAATCCATAAATGGGTATAAATACTGGCCACATAGCCTAAAGCTATAACGGGTGTCCACTTCAAATGCCCGAAGAAAGTGTACATACCGCGTGCCTGCCCCATCAAAGCAACTCCTGCAGCAGATCCAATCGATAGCATCGAACCACCAACACCTGCCGTTAAAGTGACTAGCAACCACTGCCCCTGTGACATATCAGGTAACATCGTTAAAACTGCAAACATCACTGGGATATTATCCACAATAGCTGATAAAACCCCGACAGCAATATTTGCATTTGTTGCTCCCCACTGGGTATACATCGATTCTGATGCCATGCTTAAATAACCCAGAAAACCAAGTCCACCGACACAAAGTACAACACCATAGAAAAACAAAAGAGTATCCCACTCAGCCCGCGCCACCCCCTTAAACACATCAAATGGCACAACATCACCGACTACTGCATGTTCTTTTGCCGGATCATAAGGGGCTTTTTCAAAATCATGAGTAACTTTCAGATAATAACCAAATATCTTCAGATAACCCAGACCGGTCAGCATGCCTATTACGGGTGGTAAATGCAGAAAATTATGGAAGCTGACAGCGGTGATAATGGTGCATAAAAACAGAAACATAATTCGTTTGGAACCCCGTTTCATCACGATCACTTCATCAGAAGCTTCTGGTTTTTCATCAGGTATTGCAAAATGCATAAACACCGCAGGCACCAGATAGTTGACCACAGCAGGAATAAATAAGGCGAAAAAATCCCAGAAATTGACAATACCTTTTTGCCAGACCATTAGGGTCGTGATATCGCCAAAAGGTGAAAATGCTCCACCTGCATTGGCCGCCACCACAATATTGATACAACCAATCATCACAAATTTAGCATTGTGACCACCCACCGCCATGACCACTGCACACATCAATAAAGCCGTGGTCAAGTTATCAGCCACCGGTGAGATCACAAACGAAAGTAATCCGGTAATCCAGAACAAGGCACGAAAGCCAAGACCTGAGCCAACCAGTTTTGATCGCAATGCTTCAAAAATATTGCGATCTTCCATCGCATTGATATACGTCATCGCTGCCAATAAAAATAGCATTAACTCGGCATATTCCAGTAAATTATGGCGCACAGCCTGTCCTGGCATGCCTTCCATTCCTGGATGGGATTGATAAACATATGCTATCAGGGCCCAGATAATACCGGCGGCAATGATAACCGGTTTGGATTTTCGCAAACGGGTAAATTCTTCTGCCATGACCAGCATGTAAGCCAGCACGAAGATAACAATAGCAGTAACACCAATAGAGCTGGATGTTAAATCTAGTGGTTGATGAGTTTGACCAGTCGCCGCAAAACCCGTCAAAGGCATGAACAAACCAGTAATAAGGAAAATAACAGTCAACAGCTCTTTCATATTTATTATTCTGAGAACAAAAGTTGACGAATAATTAACATTCATAACTTAACTGTCAAGACGTTATAAATATATAGTTACCCTAAAAAGGGTTAGAGATGGTGTTTAGCAATAACCATTCTGAGCCTGTCATTAACAGCCAGGCTCAGAATGGTTTATTTTCAGGAAGGAGTTGGTACTTCTACTTCAACTTTATCGGCAACTTTACCACGGGCAAGGTAACAGTTACCGGTACAGCCTTCATGTTCACAATAGGTACGATCCCAGGCATATTTCAATGCTTCTGTACGGGTTCGATGAAAATGATCTTCGCCTAAAGTCTGGATAAAACCAGTTCGGATAAACACTGCCAACACCTGCAATTTAGTTCGCGCAAACAGAAACTCAACACCTGATTCATCCAGTGCCCTGGCCAGCGAATGCAACATTTCTTCACCGGTAGCATCGATATGATTAATTGACTCAGCATCAATGATGATATACCTGATCTCTGGATGAGCAGCTACCTGTTCAAGAATGGTATCTTCAAAATAACCGGTATTGGCAAAATATAATGACATATCAAAACGGATCATGCTGATATGTGGACAAACCTCCAGATCATGCACTTTGGCATCGCGTAAAGTACCGTCTGGGTGTCTTGACAGTAACGCGATACGTGGACGCATGGTGCGGTGCAAAAACAGCCCCAGTGACAGAAGTACCCCTACAATAATGCCATTTTCCAGATGAGGAGCCAGTAATAGAGTCAAACTAAAAGTCACAATTGAGACAATGCCATCATGTTTTTGAACTTTCCATGCATACTTGATGGGTTCAATTTTTACCAGGTTAACAACCGCCATCACAATCACAGATGCCAGCGTAGCCTGAGGTAAGTGGTATAACAATGGCGTTAACCAAAGTAATGTAATACCCACAACCACACCGGTAACGATAGAAGAAAATCCGGTTATTGCTCCTGCATTGATATTCACCGCAGAGCGTGAAAATGAACCTGAAATCGCATAACCAGAAAACATGCCGGATACCAGGTTACTCAGCCCCTGTCCAACCAGCTCCTGGTTAGGGTCCAGTTTTTGTTGAGTACGTGCTGCCATTGCTTTAGCAATAGAGATAGCTTCCATAAAACCGATCAATCCGATAGCAATCGCGGTTCCCATCAACCCTGATACTTCAGACCATGTGGCATCAGGAAAATTGAACCCCGGAAGACCTTCTGGAATAGTACCAATCACAGCACCACCTTTGCCTGCAAAATCAAAAGCCCACGAAGCAATAGTCGCAACAGCAACTGCAATAAGAACATTAGGCCATTTAGGTAAAAACTTTTTGAATACAATAAGAATCGCCAGAGACAACACTCCCATAGCCAAAGTCGGATAATGGGTCTGACTAACAGCAGCCTCCATTACTCGCCACACTGTTTCATAATGATGTGCAGCTTTTTCTACGGTTACACCAAAGATTTTACTGATCTGGGAAGTAGCGATGATAATTGCTGCCGCATTGGTAAAACCGATAACAACAGGGTGGGATAAAAAGTTAACCAGCACGCCCAGTCTTAGCAAACCCAGCATCAACTGAAAAACACCCACAAACAATGCCAGAATAATGGCATAAGCGAGATAAGCTTCAGAACCGGAAGAAGCTATAGGCTCCAGAGCTGAGGCTGTCAACAAAGAAACAACCGCAACCGGTCCAGTTGCAAGTTGTCGGGATGAACCAAAAATGGCTGCAATCATTCCCGGCAGGAATGAAGCATACAATCCGTAATAAGGAGGTAATCCGGCCAGCTGCGCATAAGCCATTGACTGTGGAATTAACACCAGCGCCACGGTGACACCCGCTATAACGTCTGCCTTTAAGACCGCGGGGTTTTTTAACTCACCGATCCAGGACATAAACGGCAGAAAACACCGGCCCATCTTACAATAACTTTTAAAGTTTGAAATTAGCTGCATTTTAAATCGTAAAGTTCCAAAAAATTAATAAATCTTAACATTACTTAATTAGTAACTGCTCATATTGTCTGATAAATATAATAAAATATTGATCCAGAACAAATAACATCCCTGTCGATCAGGTAAAAAATAAATTATCCCCATCAATGCCCTGTTAAAACAAGGCTCCATTCACCCAGAAATGCATTGCAATGCTCGCTGCATAACCCAGTGCAATCACTGGCATCCATTTTAAATGTCCAAAAAAAGTATATTGCCCACGAGCCTGACCCATCAGTGCAACACCTGCTGCAGAACCAATGGATAGCATCGAACCACCAACTCCAGCCGTTAAGGTAACCAGTAACCATTGTCCCTGAGACATTTCAGGATTCATCGTCAATACCGCAAACATCACCGGAATATTATCGACAATCGCTGATAACACGCCCACCGCGATATTGGCATTGGTAGCACCCCATTGGGTATACATAATTTCAGAGGTAAGCCCCAGATATCCCAGAAAACCCAGTCCACCCACACTCGCAACTACACCGTAAAAGAATAACAGCGTATCCCACTCGGCCCGGGCAATTGGACTGAACACATCAAACGGCATGCCGTCAGTATGTTCGTGATCACCCGCTTTTGATCGATTGAACCTGTTTTCTGTCTTTTTCAGGAAGTAGCCAAAAAACTGCAAATAACCCAGACCCGTTAACATACCCAGAACTGGTGGCATGTGAAGAAAGTTATGAAATGAAACAGCCGTTACAATGGTCAGCAGAAATAAAACGATAATACGTTTAGCACCACGTTTCATTGAAATTTTTTCGGCACTGGCTTCTGGTTTTTCATTTGGAATCGCAAAATGCATGATCGCCGCAGGAATCAGGAAATTAACCGCAGAAGGAATTATCAGTGCAAAAAATCCCCAGAAATCAACAATACCTTTCTGCCAAACCATCAACGTGGTGATATCCCCAAAAGGTGAAAAAGCTCCGCCAGCATTGGCCGCTACCACAATATTGATACAGGCTATAGTGACAAACTTTTTATTATCCCCACCCACGGCCAACACCACCGCACACATTAACAGGGCAGTGGTCAGATTATCAGCCACTGGTGAGATAAAAAATGCCAGTATGCCGGTTATCCAGAACAGTGCACGAAAACCCAGCCCGGAACCCACCAGTTTGACGCGCAAGGCATCAAATACTCTATGATCTTCCATCGAGTTCACATAAGTCATAGCTACCAGCAAAAACAACATCAATTCGGCATATTCAAGCAGGTTATGTCGAAAAGCATGTTCAGGTAGAGCTTCCATTCCAGGGTGACTCTGATAGGTAAACGCAATCATGCCCCAGATTAAACCGGCAGCAATAATAACCGGCTTGGATTTACGTAAATGAGTAAATTCTTCCGCCATAACCAGCGCATAGGCTAAGACAAAAATACCAATTGCGAAAAAGCCAACAGAAGCATTTGTTAAATCCATCGGCTTACCATCAGCAGCCCAGGATAGTACAGGCATCAAAGCAGCTACCAGAGACACAAAAGCCGCTGCCAGAAAATGTTTATTATTTATCATCAAATTCATCCTCTTAGAATATTATGCCCATCATGATCATCATCACTACCAGGAATAAGATCGTCATAATGCCACCTGCTTTCATGAAATCAGGCACACGATATCCTGCAGGTCCCATAATCAACGCATTCACCTGATGAGTAGGTATCAGGAATGAGTTTGACGTTGCAATAGCTACCGTCAAAGCAAACACAGCAGGGTTTGCATCCACACCAATTGCAATATTAACTGCCAGAGGCACTAGTAAAACAGTTGCTCCTACATTTGACATAACCAGCGTAAAGAAAGTCGCAAGAACAGCCACCGATGCCTGAATTACCCAGATCGGAGCATCACCAACCACCACCAGAACCTGTTGCGCTATCCACTGTGCACTACCACTGGTTTCGACGGCCAGTCCTAACGGGATTAACGAGGCCAATAGAAAGACTGTTTTCCAGCTGACAGCCTCATAGGCTTCTTCCATATTTAAAACACCTGATAAGATCATTCCAATAGCCCCGGTCAACAGCGCAATTGATAAACGTAAATCAGTAAACAACACCAGAAATAAAGCAATACCAAAAAACAGGCCTGCCCACTTCAATTTCTCAGGACGCAGTTTTTCTTCCTGTGGATACTCTGTAGTCACTACAACAAAGTTTTTATCACTGGCAATACGATCAAATGCTCTCCAGGTCGTATGTACTATCAGCGTATCACCAGCCTGAAATGGCATATTACGAATATCATCACCTTCACCCAGAGTTTCTCCCGCTCTGTGCATACCGACAAGAGCCAGACCATAGGTTTTACGCATCCATACATCACGAGCAGATTTTCCAACAAGAGTAGACCCTGGAGGAATAACAACTTCCGCAATACCCGCTTTGGCTGTGGATAATACTTCAACAAAAGTTCTTAGTGTATCGCGTTTTTTCAGATCATATTTTTCAACAAAATAATCAAGATGACCAGGGGCTGCAACAACTCCCAAAACCATGCCTGGTTGAAACTCAGTATCACGGGCTAGCGTTCCGGGGCCAACCTGACTAGAATGTCCACCCATTTTATTGGCAATCACTCGCACACGGTGTTTGGTTTCTATATCATCCAGTTTCTGACCAATTAATTTGCTGCCATCTTTAACCACAATCTCATTCAATGAGTAATCCATATTGTAAACATCACGGAAATACTGCATCGAATCCGTTGATTTCACGCCCACATCAGTTTTACCTTTAGGCAAAACAAAACGTCCGGCAATTACAAAATAGAGAATACCCGTTGCCATCAGTGCTAACCCCACCGGAGTTACTGAAAACAATCCCCAGGTATCCATTTGATCTGCTTCCGGTAATGCTTTGTTTGAAGTAAGAATTAAGTCGTTCAACAAAATCAGCGGACTTGAACCCACCATAGTCACCGTACCACCCAAAATAGCGGTAAAACCCATCGGCATTAATAAACGTGACATGGGTAAACCAGAACGAGCAGAGATTCGAGCAACAACAGGCAGAAATAATGCTGCAGCACCCACGTTTTGCATGAACGATGAAATGATACCGACAGTACCAGAAATAATAGGAATGATACGACCTTCGGTTGTACCGCCGACTTTCAATATGAAAGAAGCAACTTTACTCATCAAACCAGTCTTATCCAGCCCGGCACCAATGATCATCACCGCGATAATGGACATCACCGCATTTGAGCTAAAACCATCGAAGATATGCTGGGTATCTACAAGACCCTGCTGCAACCCCATAATGGGAGCTAACAAAGAGGTTAAACCTAAAATAACCATAACAGAAGCCGCGGCCACATCGACACCGACCACCTCAAAAGCAAACAGATAAATCGTTAACATTAAAACAGCGGTTACCCAGGCTATCTCGATAGTTGGAACTACAAATGCAAGTGCAACCGCCATAATGGCAAAAACAATACCAGCAATAATTTGTTTGGTAGAAAAAAAGCTAACCTTGGGTGATGCAAGTTCTTCACCTGCCGGCATACCCGCAGACTGAGCTGCTGAACTCATATAACAAAACTCCGAAAAATAATATAAAGCAAGTACCCTGGCATAAACCAGAATACAGATAATTGTGAATTCATTGAGTTACATCCTACTTTGGAATGTTTCTGGAACGTAGGAAAGCATTGCACTTTCCTGCCATACAATAAAAAGCGGGCGTATCATGTATTTTTTTAATGGCTTATTCAAATGAATTCGAATAAACTAATATTCCTATATGGAATACAGAAACCTACCAGACCTAAAAGGCCTGGCCGCACTACGCGCTGTCGTTGAACTCGGCGGCGTTGAACAAGCCGGAAAATCTTTACATATCGGGCAACCCGCTGTCACTAAACGACTGCGTGCGCTTGATGAGTGTTACGGCATGCCTCTAATGCAGCGCAAAGGGCGTAAACTCGAACTGACCACCGCTGGAGATAGAGTATATGCATTTTCCCGCCTCGCTCTGGATCATCAAACCAGTCTTCTGGAAGATTTACAAAGCTTGACCCAGGGGCAAAATAAATTACGTCTTGAAGTGACTTTTGCTATCGGCGAGCAACTTCTACCCAGTTTATTATTAAGCTTTGCTGATAATCACCCGGAGTATCGCCTACAAAGCAGGATGGGGTATTCACGTCGAATCGAGACACGTCTTGCAACGGGATTATCTGACCTGGCTTTAATCGAAAAAGCTCCTGATCATCCTGACATTCTGGTTCAAAAATGGTTTGAAGATGAACTGATACTGGTCTGCGCTCCCAATCATTCGTTAAGCTCTCTTTCGGTTATTCCCATACAGGAACTGACTCGACAAAAATTTGTTTTACGCGAATCACAATCATCAATGCGTATTATTCTTGATCAAAAATTACAGGATGCAGGTATATTAAAGTTACCTATTTCTCTGGAAGTAGGCTCTACCGACACCATCGTGGAAATGTTGAGTCGAGGACTTCACATGAGTTTTTTACCCAAATTTGCGGTAAAAGATGCATTAAAAAACAACTTGTTGCGGCATATCAATGTTGATCCACTAAAAATTAAAGTAACATTATGGATTGCCCGCAACCGATCCAGTATCAACAACCCCGTCGCAGAAGCCTTCATTCAACTACTCAGGAATCAATCGAACTAACTCATGAATTACATTAACGGTTTACATTTTAATAACATCCGTGGAGACATCTACGGCGGTTTAACTGCGGCAGTTGTCGCTTTACCACTGGCCATGGCCATGGGCGTAGCATCGGGTGTCGGTCCTATTGCCGGTATGTACGGCGCAATCTTTGTTGGTTTTTTTGCAGCATTAATCGGTGGAACACCAGCTCAGGTCTCGGGTCCTACAGGTCCAATGACCGTTGTCATGGCAGCTATTTTTATTCAGTACACCGGCATGTATCCTGATGACCCTGCACAGGGAGCAGCACTGGCATTTACCGTTGTTATACTCGGTGGCCTGTTTCAAATTGCCTTTGGTATGTTAAAACTGGGGAAATATATCGAGCTGGTTCCTCACCCCGTAGTTTCGGGTTTTATGAGCGGTATCGGTGTCATCATCATCTTATTGCAACTGGGACCACTATTAGGTCAGACTGCAAATTCCAAACCTCTGGCTGCTGCACAGGAAATTCCAGGCTATCTAAGCAATATCAATACTAGCGCATTGTTTCTTGGCCTGATTGTACTGGCTATTGTTTATGGGGTTCCGAAATTTCTACCTGCAGTCAACCGTCTTATACCCTCACCGCTAATCGCACTGTTTGTCGGTACATTCAGCTATCTGATATTTATTGAACCGGGTGCTACCCCCATTATCGGCAATATTCCTACGGGATTCCCGGAATTCAGAATGCCAGTCATTGAACCTTCATTAATGTTACAAATGATTGCTTCAGGCCTGACACTGGCTGGTTTAGGTGCTATTGACTCACTACTGACTTCACTGGTTGCTGACAACATCACCAGAACACAACACAAATCTGATCGTGAACTTATCGGTCAGGGTATCGGAAATACAGTAGCTGGTTTTTTTGGCGGTTTACCTGGAGCAGGGGCAACAATGCGTACCGTTGTTAATGTAAATGCTGGTGGACGCACCCCAATTTCCGGTGCATTGCATGCCGTTGTACTGTTAGCTATCGTGCTTGGAGCTGGCAGCCTTGCCAGTGATATCCCGAAAGCAGTTCTAGCTGGAATATTAATCAAGGTGGGTACAGACATTATCGACTGGGATTATTTAAAACGCCTGAAAAATGCACCAAAAGCAGGTATTGCCATCATGCTTGTTGTATTTATCGTAACCGTCACTATTGACCTGTTACTGGCCGTAGGTATTGGCATGGTAATGGCCAGTTTTCTATTTATGCAGCGCATGACACAAATGCAGGTTGATGGTATCCAAACAATCACCAACTCCGAAGAAGCCTATCATCTGAGCGAAGAGGAATCTAACATCCTCGATGAAGCTGATGGAAAAATTATGTTGTTTCACCTGACAGGTCCAATGAGTTTCTCATCCGCCAAAGCAGTGGTTCGCAGACATGCATCTACCGCAGGTTATGAAATTATGTTACTGGATCTGACACATGTGCCATCTATAGACTTTACTACCTCTCGTGCACTGGAAGATATTTTACTCGATACTTTAGAAGCAGGTCGCAGAATTTTTCTGGTGGGTGCCCAAAAACAGGTTTGTGACATGCTTGAAAAGCAGGGTGTAACGGCTCATTTCAAAACAGGCAAGCTTTATCACAAACGTCTGGATGCATTATTGCATGCCCAGAAAATACTGAATGAGGGTTAGATTTCATAGCTAAAAGACAATTAACCGCAGAGGTAAAATATGTTTTTTTAGTATCTACTCAGCGAGTTTTAAGATTAGATAGCTTTAAAGATTTTTTCACCACGAAGACACGAAGGTACATCGTTATTTAGTAATAAGCTTTTTAAAAATTATGACAATGACTGATTTATCCAATTACTTTTAGCAATATTTGCTTTTCTTCGTGAGCTTCGTGTCTTCGTGGTGAATATTTTTTGACTTTTTTGAATACGCTGAGTAGTTACTTTTTTTTATACCCATCTGAAACCACTAAACACCATCCACATGGAGATGCACTTCCGGTTCTTTCTCCATGAGATGAATTGCCTCAGTTAAGTCAATTTTATACGGGTTATCTTTGCTTTGCTGTTGCAAAGCGGTAAATAACTCATCCTGTTCCAGAGTATAGCCACTACCATCTTCATTCTGAATATACGCAGCCCACGGGACAAATTTCGTTAACGGGAACAACTGACCATCTCTGGGTGAAATATCGATATGAATACCCGAGATAAAAACAACCTTTTTACCCCGATAGGATTTTTCTTTCACGATAGTGCGAAAGGTACGGTCAAACTCGAACTGCGCATTAGCCTGGGCAGCGGCCAAAGCAGGGTAATTACTGCATATAATATCCGGCATGGAGTGGATCAAATTCTGATTCAACTGGCCACTGGCAACCAGCATGTCCGACTCCTTACGAAAGTAAAATGACTCCGGGAATAAATGTTTGCCAATCGACTCTTTTTTATCCGGCCAGGACAAACCCACTTGTTTAAGCAAGTGAGACGATGCCAGAAATGATTTAGCCGTACTATAGGCTTTTACCACTTCATTGCTTTTTACCAGCTTATCCAGATTCAGGAATATCCCTTCCTTCCGATCCTGTCTTAGCAGATGATTATCAATCACCACAACATGACGACCCGCATCTGTCTCCAACATAATCTGCTGACTGGCAAAAGCATATTCCTCTTCGTACCAGTGCAGCACACCACAGATTGCACCACAGTCATCCGACAATTCCATAGTCTCAGTTTGCAACCTGCGGTACACACCAAAGCTATCGCTATCCGGGTCATACCCAACATGGCTGGCCTGGATAATGACAGAGTCTTTACCATGATGCGCATGGGGACCGTGACGATCCGTGGCGACAATACCGCCAACCCGACCATGATTAAATGGAAAAGAACCAAAGTGCTTGGCAATCAATATGATCGGATAGCCCTGATTTTCATCTGAACAAAAAGCCCTTGAAGGTATAATTTTATAGGGGGCCATGCCTAACGAAAGACAGAAATTAAACAAACGGGGTGCAAAATTACTGTAGCGCATGGCTACCTTATCGACCTGAAAATTATGAAAGTTAGACTGGGGCATGAGTTATTCTCAATTATTTATAATTTATCACTTTTGGTTAGTGCTTTAGAAACTCAGAAGTATCTACAATGAAAATAAACCTGAACTTGATTTTATTCAATCTTTTTAAATAACAAATCCCATACGCCGTGACCTAATTTCAGCCCTCTGCGCTCAAATTTTGTTTCGGGTCGGTAGCCTGGCTTTTCACTAAACCCCAGTTCACCCCCCATATTCTGAAATCGTGAATCAGCTAACATTTCAGTAGCCATATGTTCAGCATAGTTCTGCCAATCTGTTGCCATGTGTAATACTGCTCCTGGTTTCATCACATTAATCAACAGATTCTTAAAAGCATCATTGACGATTCTACGTTTGTTGTGCCTTTTTTTATGCCAGGGATCGGGAAAGAACAGAAATACTCTATCAATAGATTCAGCAGGTATCATCGATTCAAGCACTTCAATCGCATCGTGTGAAATAATCCGTAAATTTTTCAGCTGTGCATCATGAGTTAGTTTTAGGCACTGACCAACTCCAGGCGTATGCACTTCAATGCCAATATAACCATAAGCTTCATCCTGCTCTGCCATTTCCACAAATGTTTCACCGTTACCGAAACCAATTTCCAGCTTGACGCCAGACTGAGCTGGAAATATCTGCTTAAAATCCAGTTGGACATCAGCTTGAAATTCCAGTCCATATTTCGGCCAGTAATGCTCCAGAGCATTTTTTTGACTCTCTGTCTTACGACCAGTACGTTTGACAAAACTACGAATTGCACGTTTGTGAAATTCGTCATTAACACTCATTTTTTAACAATCTCCAGCTCTAAGGAATGGTTTCATATTTTCCGGCACCCATTTTGAGTTAATTAAGCCATCAAATCACAATGCTCTACATCAAAAGATCATAGCCGATATCACCCAGTGTGCGATATTACACGAAATGCTTTATTAAGTGACTGCTGAATCCGAGGTTTCTATTGAGCCCAGACTTTATCATTGGCAAAGACTCTGGTCATACCCGGTTGTTTAAGACTATTGTCTTAATTCATGTTACAAATACCGTACTGCCAGCTAGAAATTGACTACACTCTACGTGACGTAGTTCACAACAATAATTGGGCATAGACCGTTTATCAGAGCAAACAGGAATTCCATCCACAGACAGGTGCATTTATCTAATAATCATCTAGGATTTACATTATGAATATAAAGAAACAACATGCCTTTTCCCTGATAGAGCTATTAATCACCATTAGCATAGCAGGGATCACGCTGGCCATAGCCATTCCCAACATGAGCCAGTTTATCAAAAATGACCGGCTGACTTCCTCATCTAATACCTTACTCACCGACATGATGCTTGCTCGAAGCCAGGCTGTTGGACGCAATCAACCCGTTATTATTTGTGCAAGCACTGATCAGAGCAGTTGCACAGGTGGCAATTACGAAGATGGCTGGATCGTCACCATTGATACTGATAATGATGGCATTGGGGACGAACTCGTAAAGGTTCAACAACCTATTGAAGGCGGTATTTCATACGGTCAAGCAGGTCTTTCATCCATCACTTTTGACAGTCGTGGTTTTTTACCTCAAGGCTCTAATACCGGTACGATATCTGTCTGTGATGAAAGAGGTAATGATTACGCAAAAACAATTTCATTATCACCTACAGGTCGAGCAAGCCGAGGAGCAACCCCAGCATGTCCTTAGATAATTTCACTAAAACTCAAACTGGCATGGGGTTAATCGAAGCTCTGGTTACACTTGTTGTTTTATCGATCGGTTTACTCGGCATTGCCGCTTTACAAGTAACCTCTCTTAAACTCAGCGCTAGTTCTCAGTGGCACAGCCAGGCCGTTTGGTTCAGTTATGAAATGACCGATAGAATTACTGCCAATCGCAGTGCTTTTGCTCAGTACAACGGCATTGATACCGACAAAGATTATGACATGGATTGCAAAGCAGCAGCTTGTACTCCAGCTCAAATGGTCCAGGCTGATGCAAAAGACTGGAAAGAACTATTAGCCAGCCTACCAGGTGGAAGAGGTATCATTTCTACATCAGGTACCGATTTATTAACTGTTTCGGTCATGTGGGATGAAGGCGCTAATGCAACTAACTGTAACAACGGAGAGCCCGATTCTGATGGCAAAACCTGTTACACAGTAGTCACGGTAAGGTAACGATGGTATGAAAATATTTCTCTCCAAACAAACCGGATTATCCCTTGTTGAAATTATGGTGGCATTGGTCATCAGCTTATTCCTGATGGGCGGTATTACTCAGGTATACCTGGGAAATAATGCTTCTTATCGATTTTCTGATGCCTCTTCACGCATACAGGAAAATGGTCGCTTTGTTCTCGACACCATCACCACAGATGTTCGTATGTCAGGTTTTTGGGGTTGTATCAGTTTTCAGGAAGATGATGGTGACGGTCAATTAGCAGACGATAACCCTTCTATCCAGAACCACCTGAATCGCGACTCTGACAACTTTGATACCGATCTGCATGACTTTATCAATAATCCATCAATGACCGCCACTGTGAATGATGGTCTGAATGGTTCAGATAGCCTGACTTTACGTGGCACAAAACCCGGATCATATTCTTTTACAGGCAACCTGACATCACCTGGTGACGGCACTATTTCTGTAGTAGCCAATAACAATCTAAGCGATAACGATATTATTCTTATCACTAACTGTTTCACCGCTGATATCTTTGAAGCAACAACTGTTAGCGCTGACGGAACCACCATTACACATACTAGTGCGGCTGCGACTAATACCCCTGGCAACTCGAACCCTAATGATTGCGCGGGCACAGGTAGCCACTGCCTTCTGGATAAAAATGATCAGCCCTTTACTCCCAATAATGCAGCCGCATTCTCATTACAGTCAGTGACCTATTCTGTTCAACTTTCTGGCAGTGGTAGCGGAGAACCCGCTCTATGGAGATCTGTCAACAATATCAATCAGGAGCTCATTGAAGGCATTGAGCAAATGCAGATATTGTTCGGTGAAGACACTTCAGGTGATGGTTCTCCCAATCAATACCGCACCAGCGATCAGGTAGCAGACCCCAACCAGGTGACGGCTATTCGTATCTGGCTGGTTGTTCGCTCTGAGCGCGAAAATGTACTCGATGAAAGCCAAATTTACATAATTGATGGAGTAAACGAATCTCAGGACGACAATCGTCTACGCCAGGTTTTTTCAACAACTATCGCATTAAGAAACAGGACCGGCTAATGAAATCTTCAACCCACTTAAAAAATCAGCAAGGTGTCGCCCTGCTCGTTAGCCTGATCCTTTTAGTCGCCATGACCATGCTTGGCATTAGCTCTATGAAAGGCTCTTCAACTGAGTTAACCATGGCTGGAAATTTACGCGAATCAGGATTAACTTTTCAGGCAGCCGAAGCTGGCTTACGCCAGGCTGAGGCTATTGTGGAAGACAGTTCTTCTACAGCAATGTTTGATGGAACAAGCCCCAGCTTACTAAGCAATACCGATGCAGACCCCGATTACCTTGATAAAACAAGCTGGGATTCTGCAACCACAACATCTATTTCGCTGGCAGGCATAAGTACAAACCCCCAATATATTATTAAATTTCTCGGGAACTGGGCTCAAAACCCATTAGCTCTGGTTAACATTGGCGCAGGGTACGGAGGACAACCACCAGGCAGTATTATTTCAAATTTTCGTTCAACATCCCGTGGCACAGGTCAAACAGGAAAAACTGCTCGAACTGTACAGTCTTATTACGGCAAGCAATATATAAATTAATGGTGAATACAATGAATCATTTATTAAAAAAATTAGGTATCGCAGCTTCGGTGAGTTTACTCACAATTTGTAGCAACTCCAGCCTGGCCGCAAGTACTTTAGCAACTACACCCTTGTTTGTAAGTATTGCTGTAGAACCTAACGTGTTTTTCACCTTCGATGATTCAGGCAGTATGGGCTGGGAAACAATGGTTGAAGAAGGTACAGCAGGTGTATCTACCATCGGTGGACGACCTGTTTTTCGAGGGTTTACCAAAGAGTATTATAACCCTGTCTGGGAAACAGACTGTAACGTAATACCTCCGGAAAGGCTTGTGCCTGATGCATGGGTTTACCGCAACCATCACGGCAACAAAAACTACTACAATCCAGCTGTAACCTATACACCCTGGGCAGGTGTTGATTCCAGTGGAAACCCAATCTACACAGAAACAGACCATGCAGACCCTACCGATGTAAGAGAGTATCCATACATAGCTGGTTCAGATTCGACTGACCTAACTGAGTGGCATGACTTTTATCTATATCCTTTTGGCAACTGCAACGGGGCTACCCGTTTTGACAATGTTCATTACATTCCCACTTACACTATCTGGAACGATGATGAAGGTGACGGCAAGATTGACTACACAGATGCACATACCACTGTTGAAATTGCTGCAGGATCAACAGAAATGCAAAACTTTACCAACTGGTTTGTTTTTTACCGCACTAGAGAGTACGCAGCTAAAGCCGCAATAGGCAAAGTCATTAATAACACTGATGCAACCCGAATGGGATTGGACGTTTTCAATGCCGGGCACCAGAAAGACCTGGCCTCGATGAATGATAGTAGCAATAAGGAAGACATGCTGGACAGCTTTTACAATGTGTGGTCAAGCGGTGGAACCCCGGCTCATCGATCCCTTAAACGTGTCGGAGAGTACTTTAAAGAAACCACCGGTGACACCCCTATTTTTGATCAAGATCACGGCGGTGAGTGCCAACAAAACTTCAACATTCTGATGACCGATGGTTTCTGGAATAGCTATTCTGACCCTGGTGTAGGCAATGCCGACTCCAGCAACACTGTCAGCACCCCTGCGAATCCTCGGTACGACGGCAACAAGGATGAATCAAATGACGGTGGTAACTACGAGGATTCATGGTCAAACACATTGGCCGATGTTGCCATGCACTATTATGAAACCGATTTAAGAAGTGATCTTGATGACTCTATACCCATCGTCAATGATCAGGATGAAGCCAACCACCAGCACCTGGTAACTTATACCATTGGGTTTGGTCTTAATGGCTCATTAGATCCAGAAATAGATGACCCATTAACAGGCGGCTCAACCTTCTGGCCTAACCCTATGGATACAGAAGATGAAGAGAGGGTAGATGACCTGTGGCATGCTGCCTATAACGGGCGTGGGCAATTTTTAAGCGCCTCAAATCCAGCTGAACTGGAAGAAGCCTTGAATATTGCGATTTCAGATATTGCCGAACGTACAGCAACAGCTGCTGCAGCATCAGTAACCACCGCAAAATTGACTACTGAATCAATAGTTTACCTGGCTGAGTTTAATACCAATCGCTGGCAGGGCACTATTAATGCCCACAAAATTAAAACCGATCCAACTACTGGAGAAGTATTGAGTACTGGCGAACTTGAAGCACAACCAGAATGGAGTGCTGGCAAGGCTCTGGATGATCGAGATTTAGATGCCAAACCAAGAACAATACTTACTTTTGATAAAGTAACGGATAATGATGGCATCCCTTTTTTATGGGATGAAATAAATTCAGATATAAAAGACGACCTCAGAACCAATGCCTTAGGTGTAGTTGTCGCTGATGACAGCATTGCCGAAGCCCGCCTTAACTACCTTCGAGGAGATCAATCCAATGAAGGCCAGGGACTTTTCTTTCGTGACAGAGCTACTCTTCTGGGTGATATCGTAAATTCAGGGCCAGTCTATGTCGGTAAGCCAAATTTAAGATGGCCCGAAAAATTTCCACTCGACAACACCTCTGCTTACTCCACTTTCGTTGAGGCTCAAGCCAGCCGAACAGGTGTTATTTATGTAGGTGCTAACGATGGTATGTTACATGGTTTTGAGGAAGTTAATGGCGAAGAGATACTAGCCTATATCCCCAGCAATCTGTATTCAACAGATACCGCGAAAGGTCTACACTATTTAACCGAACAAAATTATTCTCATCGATTCTATAACGACCTGACCCCTAGCGTTTCTGATGTTTATTTAAGCAGCGGCGCAGGATCAGGCTGGCGAACTGTATTAATCGCTGGCCAACGCGGGGGAGGTCGCGGTTACTTTGCTCTGGATGTAACCAATCCTGATAGTTTTACAAATGATTCTGCAAGCGAAACCGTTATGTGGGAATTCACTGGAGACGATGATGCCGACCTGGGTTATACCTTCAGTAAACCTCAAATCGCCATGACAAATAGCGGCAGATGGGTCGCAATATTTGGTAACGGCTACAATCAAACCGGTACAAGCGGAGAAGCTAAACTGTTTATTCTGGATATCGAAGCAGGTGTTGATGGCTCATGGGATGCCGGTGACTACAAGGTAATCACTACCGGTTCTGGCTCAGCTATCGCCCCGAATGGCCTGGGTACTCCCGCACTGGCCGATATTGATGAAAATGGAACCATTGATCGCGTCTATGCAGGCGATCTAAAAGGTCAGATGTGGGCATTCGATCTATCAGGTAATACATCGGCTTCCTGGGCACTTGCTCCAGAGCATACTGGAAACCCACTATTTACCACTGAGGGTAACCGCCCTATTACCTCCAAACCTATCCTGTCATTTCACCCAACCGAACCTAATGACTCAACAAACGCTCCTAATTTAATGGTATTTTTTGGTTCAGGTCAGTATCTATTTGATGAAGATAAAGATTTATCAGGTACTTTTGCAAACGGGAATTATTTTTATGGGGTGTGGGACAAAGGCGTAGCCGGTCTAACACGCAGTAAATTGATTGAACAAACTTATCGTACCGGTTTTACCCAGCGTGTATTAACCCAAAATAGTGTTGATTATGCCACTGACTATGGCTGGAACATCTCATTACCAGACTCGGGGGAACGAGTCGTTACCAACGCTGCGGTACGTGGTGACATTGTATTTTTCAACTCATCTGTCCCCACCGCTGACGCATGCTCAACCGGTGGATATGGATATCGTTTCGCTGTCGATATCGCCACAGGAGGAACTCCAGATGACCCGATACTTGACGTTACCAAAGACGGTACTGTTGATGAAGATGACACCATCGGCACGGATGAAGATGTACAATCTGCAGATGAACTATCTTCCCTGCCAACAGACAATACTTTTACTGACAAAGTCGGTTACACGGGCAGAGACCCTTTTGCTATCAGTGAGCTGGATTCACCTAATATCGGCCGATTTTCCTGGCAGGAGCTATTACAATGAAATATAAGATCAAACATTTTTTTTACAGCCTGATAATATCTCTGCTGCTAACAGCTCATTCATCTTATGCTCAGGTTATGCTGACAGAAGCTGGACAGGTATTTAGTATCAATGAGACAAGTATTATTCTTGACGATGCACAGTTTAAAATTTCGCCAACAGTAAAAGTGGTCACATTAAAAGGAAGCAAAAGATCTTTGAGTGACGTTAAATCAGGAGATTACATTCAAATTTCTATTTTCAAATTTAATAAACAACACCTGGTTGACAGAATAGTTATTCTGGATGGGCCAGTACAAGAAGTTTCAGAGCCTTAGAGGAGAGCAACTATGACCAAACATTATTCAGCGGGTTTTTCATTGATAGAATTAATGATTGGAATAGTCATCATTGGAACTCTTGCTTCTATAGCAACGTCCTACTATGGCCAATACGTTATATCTGCTAAGTGTAGCGAAGGGCGATCAGCATTACTTGAAAGATCAGCTTCTCTTGAAAAATGTAAAGCCATTTACGGGGCGTATAATAATAACTGCAATATTGACACTGGCACTACGTCAGGTGGTAACTTCAGTATTGGCCTTGTACGAGACGCAACAACCTTTACTCTAACCGCAACCGGAACCGGCCAGATGGTAAGCGCAGAAAATACAATTTGTACAACGATAACGCTTAACCACCTCAGCGTACAGGGTGGCTCTGGCACAGAGCCCTGGTAATAATCCCCCTCTATTCACACTTTTAACAGGGCTCTGATATAATCAGCGCCCTTTCTTTATGTTGCCCTCATTATGACTCGAAAAGCCGCAGCTTTAATTTCAGGTGGATTAGATTCCTTGCTGGCTGCCAAAGCAATTCAGCAACAGGGTATTCACGTTGAAGGCATTAACTTTTTTACCGGCTTTTGCGTAGAAGGACATACTCACGCCATTCGTAAAAAGGACAAAGCTAAACCGAAACGAAATAATGCACTCTGGGTCGCAGAGCAACTGGGCATAAAGTTACATATTATTGACATCGTTGAAGAATATAAAGATGTTGTTATCAACCCCAAACATGGTTATGGCGCAAATTTGAACCCCTGTCTGGATTGTAAAATTTTCATGGTGCAAAAGGCTCATGAATGGATTCAGAAAAAAGGTTTCGACTTCCTTATCACCGGTGAAGTCATCGGGCAAAGACCCATGTCTCAGCGCAAAGAAACCATGCCTATCATTTCAAATGAATCCGGTGCAGACGACTTATTACTACGTCCCTTATGTGCAAAAAATTTACCTGAAACCAAAGCAGAGCTTGAAGGCTGGGTGAGTCGCGATGAATTGTTTGGCTTTTCTGGAAGATCACGTAAACCTCAGATGGCCCTTGCAAAACAATATGGCTTTGAAGATTACGCTCAACCTGCCGGTGGCTGCTGCTTTCTTACCGATGAAAACTATTCCGTTAAATTGCAGGATTTATGGGCAAACCGCGGTGAGAAAAAATATGACCTGGATGACATTATGCTGCTTAAAGTTGGTCGCCATATTCGTCCTGAAAAATCCTATAAAATAATTATTGCTCGCGAGGAAGGAGAGACCCGCTTTCTGAGTGGTTACAAAAAACAGTTTCAATCAATCAAAACCATTAACTACGCTGGCCCACTGGCCCTGATTGAAGGCGCTGAATTAAACGAAGAACAGATCAAGCTAGCCTGTGCCATCATCGCTCGCTTCAGCAAAGGAAAAAATGCCGACTCTGTAGAACTGACCTATAGCTCAGCAGGTGGAGACCCCAGAACCATACACGTCAAAGCACTGGCTGCTCATGAAGTTCCTGAAGACTGGTACCTGGTGTAATGCCTGAAGATAATCAATACATTGAAGTTGATGCAAGGCGCTTACTCTGTCCCATGCCCGTCATAAGGTTACAGGATGCTATCAACGAAGTAGCGATTGGAGATCTGGTTAAAATAACCTGCACAGACCCCGGGGTTAAAAATGATATCCCCGCCTGGTGTAATATCAATAAGCACATGCTTTTAAGCATGCAAGATCAGGAGTACGAAATCATCATTACTGTACGCAAGGAAAATGATGATTGAGCAACGCAAAAAAGTAATCCAGAAGGTCACTTACACCGGTATTTTTGTCAATATCGTGTTAGCCATGGCTCAAATTATTTCTGGCTTTCTAGCACACTCTCAAGCTTTACTGGCCGATGGTCTACACACACTTGCTGATCTGATCAGTGATTTTATCGTACTAATAACTGCTCACCATTCGGCAAAAGAAGCCGATGATGCTCACCCTTACGGTCATGCCCGAATCGAAACTCTGTCTTCAATTTTTCTTGGTCTTGCTCTGATAGCTGTCGCATTGGGTATGGGTTATCGAGGCATTCAGTCATTCGCACAAACAGAAACAGTTCAAACAGAAACTTACGCCCTGTTTTTTGCATTTCTTGCAATATTAAGTAAAGAATTTTTGTACCGCTACACTATTCATGCTGCACGTAAAATCAAATCAACTTTGCTTGAAAGCAATGCATTGCACCACCGCTCCGATGTATTTTCTTCAGTAGTCGTGGTGATTGGTGTCGGCGCACAAGTTGCAGGCATTGATCATATGGATGCTCTCGCTGCAATAGTCATCTCTGTGATGATTTCATTAATGGGCATACACCTGATTAAAAAAGCTTTTGAAGAATTGATTGATACCAGCCTTGACCAGCAACTGGTCGAACAGGTTAAATCCCACATTCACAATATAAGTGGTGTTGTGGCTGTTCACAGCTTGAGATCACGTTCGATGGGCGGAATGGGTTATATCGATACAGAAATTAGAGTCAATCCTCGTCTCAGCGTTTCTGAAGCTCATTATATTTCACTGCATATCGAGCAAACTGTAAAAAAGAAATTTACCGAAATCTCTGATATTACCGTGCACATAGACCCGGTTACCGAAACCGAACATGAATATATTTTACAGCTACCCAGACGTTCAGAGCTTTTATTCCAACTTTACTCTGTCTGGGAAAATCTGGAAAATTCAGAAAAAATAAAAAATATCCATTTACACTATCTAACCAGGCAAATAGAAGTTGATATCATTTTGCCGCTGGAATTTGGTTGCGATAAAAGCAATACACTGGCAGAACAATTGTACGAGAGAGCAGATAACATTCCTTTTGTTGGCAAAATAAATATCTATTACGCACCGTAATAACCCCCCCAATTTGACCAGCGCACTATTAAGGTGCGTAAAATTTCTACATTATTTTGTAGCATTAATTGGCTAGCTATAAATATTCTGTACAATGCTTGATACTTCAACCTGGGAAAATCAGTTGAATTACGAAAGTATGCACTAGTTCTTGATTCGTCTAGCTATATGAAAAAAGTACTCTTCACCAATAAGGTGACAACGTATTTTTTCATTACACTAGCCAAACCAATAACTTGCACATCTTTTTCGTACTTAACTAATTTTTCCAGGTTCAACAATTTCCCATTCATCAACTATCTTTAAGGAGGATAGCGATATGACCCCAGCTGACGTAATAGGCCTAATCAATGACCATGGTGTAAAATTCGTCGATTTACGCTTTACCGATACTATCGGAAAAGAACAACATGTATCCATCCCGGCAAGTACGTTGGATGAAGATGTATTCACCGAAGGAAAAATGTTCGACGGTTCATCCATTGCTGGATGGAAAGGTATAAATGAATCAGACATGATCATGATGTTAGATGCAGATTCGGCAGTGTTGGACCCTTTTACCGACGAGCCAACTGTTAATATTCGTTGTGACATCATTGAACCCGCCTCCGGGGAAGGATATGAGCGCGACCCTCGCTCAATCGCCAAACGTGCAGAAGCTTACCTGAACTCTACTGGAATTGCGGATACTGCTTATTTTGGTCCCGAGAATGAGTTCTTTGTATTTGACGATGTTAAATGGGGCAACACCATGGGACATTCGTTTTACCAGATAGATTCTGAAGAATCCGAATGGAACTCTTCAAAGCATTATGAAGATGGCAACATGGGACACCGTCCCGGCATTAAAGGTGGTTATTTCCCTGTGCCCCCTGTCGATTCCCTGCATGATTTACGCGGAGCCATGTGTCTGGCCATTGAAGAAATGGGACAACAGGTAGAAGTTCATCATCACGAAGTTGCTACCGCTGGCCAATGTGAAATTGGAGTCGCCTTCAATACCCTGGTTCAGAAGGCCGATGAAGTGCAAACACTTAAGTACTGCATTCACAATGTTGCTCATAGCTATGGAAAAACGGCAACATTCATGCCTAAACCTATGGTCGGAGATAATGGTAACGGTATGCACGTTCACCAGTCCCTTATTAAAGATGGTGAAAACCTGTTTTCAGGTGATAGCTATGGCGGATTATCAGAAATGGCACTGTACTATATTGGTGGCATTATCAAACATGCCAAGGCAATCAACGCATTTGCAAATGCCTCAACCAACAGTTACAAGCGTTTAGTCCCCGGCTTTGAAGCCCCTGTCATGCTGGCTTATTCTGCACGCAATCGTTCAGCCTCAATTCGCATACCTTACGTCACTAATCCAAAAGCTCGAAGAGTCGAAATTCGTTTCCCTGATTCCACAGCCAATCCATACCTGGCCTTCTCTGCCATGCTGATGGCCGGAATTGACGGCATCAAAAACCGCATACATCCAGGTGAAGCAATGGATAAGGATTTATATGACCTGCCAGCAGAAGAAGAGGCCGCTATTCCTCAGGTAGCTTTTTCTTTAGATGAGGCTCTTACAGCACTGGATGCAGACCGTGACTTCCTGACAGAAGGTGGTGTTTTTACCGATGACGTTATTGATGCCTACCTCGAACTTAAAGATGAAGAAGTTCAGCGTTTACGCCTGGCAACTAACCCGGTTGAATTCGACATGTACTACAGCCTTTAAGTCGGCAGTCGGCAGTCGGCAGTCGGCAGTCGGCAGTCGGCAGTCGGCAAAGTATAATTATAGTCCCTGTGATAAGGGGCTTTTTTTTTGCAGTCTGAAAAATATTCCTACTTGCACTATAATAGTGCAAGATTAATGACCTCTTCATTGATGTTTAGGCTCAAACAACATTGAAGCCCGCTATATATAGCTTTCCTAGTTTTGGCACTTTAATTGCTTTTCATATCTCATGCCTTATATTGAAGCCAGCAAAATTCTTGATTACCTGAACAGCAGCATTATCTGTCTGAGTGAAGATCTGACCATTAATCAGGTCAATGCAACAGCAGAAGTTTTTTTTGATACCAGTGAAAAAATATTGCTCAATAAGCCTTTTCCCTCACTATTTGACCCTAATGGCGACAACTCGATTTTATCATCTTTACAATTCAGTCTGACTCACAACCATCAAATTACAGAACACGAAGCCACAGTAACACTGGCCAACAGAAAAACAATCATTACCGACTATTCAATTCACCCCATCATCGAAGTCAATCAGTTAAACCTGCTTGTTGAGCTATTACCGATAGACCGACATCTGGAGATTGCAAAAGACGGCCAAAGAATTAATCAGCAAACGGCCAGTCAGCAGTTAGCCCGGGGCATGGCACATGAAATCAAAAACCCCCTGGGTGGAATTCGTGGAGCAGCTCAATTACTGGAAGGCGAGATAACCAACCCGGAATTAAAAGAATACACCGATGTCATCATCAGGGAAGCTGACCGGTTACAAAGATTACTCAACAGTATGCTTGGCCCAAACCGAAAAATTGAAAAACAAAAAATAAATATACTGGAAGTACTGGAACATGTACGCAGTCTGATACTGGCTGAGTTCTCAGACCTTAAAATCATTAGAGATTACGACCCCAGTATCCCTGAATTAATGGCCGACAAAAACCAGCTGATTCAGGCTTTTTTAAACATTGCCAGAAATTCTGCGCAGTCCGTTATTTTAAACAAAGATAAAAGTGCTGAGATTACTTTCAAAACTCGCATAAACCGACAACATACTGTTGGCAATCAACGCTATAAACATGTCATGCAAATCGACATTATCGATAACGGAGCAGGTATTGCCGATGAAGTAATGGAAAATTTATTCTTACCCATGGTTACAAACAAACCCGATGGAACTGGCCTGGGCTTACCAATCGCTCAACAAATTATCGTGGGGCACCTAGGCATTATCCAGTGCCAGAATGAACAAAATCACACCATATTTACAACCTTGCTACCACTTGAGGATGCATCATGAACGACAAACAGGGAACAGCATCTTGCATCTGGATTATTGATGACGATCAATCAATTAGATGGGTTCTGGAAAAAGCTTTAAAAAAGGCTAATTTTAATACCAAAACTTTCGACTCAGCCTCCATCGCCTTAACTCAGCTCAAACGTCAGGACGGTGATCTACCCGACACCATTATTACCGACGTACGCATGCCGGGCATTGATGGTTTTGAATTCATGAATCAGGTGCACAATTTTGATGCTGATATGCCCATCATAATCATGACAGCTTATTCGGATCTTGATACCACGGTACAGGCTTACCAGGAAGGTGCTTTCGAGTACCTGTCCAAACCATTCGATATCCAGGAAGCAACAAACCTTGCAACGCGTGCCGTACAAAAAAGATTCGAAACCACGCCAAAAAATACAAATCCTGATATCTCCAGTGAAATCATTGGAGACTCCGCTGCAATGCAGGAAATATTCAGGGTAATTGGCCGCTTGTCCAGATCTCACATCAGCGTTTTAATTAATGGAGAATCGGGAACCGGAAAAGAGCTAGTAGCTCAGGCCCTTCACAAACATAGCCCCCGTGTTAACAATGCTTTTATAGCCATTAATACCGCTGCTATACCCAGCGAGTTATTAGAATCAGAATTATTTGGCCACGAAAAAGGGGCCTTCACCGGCGCACAAAGTCAACACAAAGGTCGCTTTGAACAAGCCAATGGAGGAACTCTCTTTCTGGATGAAATCGGTGATATGCCAATGGCATTACAAACCCGGCTATTACGTGTTCTGGCAGAAGGTGAATTTTTTAGAGTGGGAGGTATCTCAGCTATTAAAGCTGACGTTAGAATTATCGCAGCAACACATCAAAACCTGAAAGAACTAGTCCGACAGGGGCAATTTAGAGAAGACCTTTACCACCGACTCAACGTCATAAAAATACATTTACCGGCAATCCGTGAACGACGAGACGATATTCCATTATTATTGAACCACTTTATGCAGCAAGCTTCTATCGAGCTTAATGAAACGACCAAAACACTCGGTCAAGAAGTTTTAGATTACCTTGTTACTCTGCCCTGGAGTGGCAACGTTCGCCAGATTGAAAACACCTGTCGTTGGTTTAGTGTCATGGCCACCGGCAATACCATTCAAATAAGTGATCTACCGGATGAATTACAAACCAATCAAGCCAATCAGCCTGAAGTTATAATTAACGATATAAAAGTAGCGACCAATAACCTTGAGTGGACCTCTCTTCTAAGACAATGGACACAAAACCAGTTAAATGCAGGCGAAGAAAACTTATTATCCCAGGCACTACCCATGTTCGAAAAAACACTGCTTGAGTGTGCCCTCAATAAAACAGGCGGGCGAAAAATAGAAGCAGCCAAATTACTGGGCTGGGGCAGAAACACCCTGACTCGCAAGCTAAAAGAGCTAAATTCGTAGAGCGTGCAGCCCTCACAAATTTCCTCTTTTTTAACAGTAGAATTTAAAATTTTTCACCACGAAGGAAACGAAGGTGAATCATTATGTCATAATCAAGTTTGTTTGAAATCATGACTAATGCTTAAACCGTTAGATTTTAATAAATATTCTTTTTCCCTTCGTATCTTCCTGGTGATCGTTTTTTTACTTTTAATGACGCTGAAGAGTTACTTCAGAAATGCAATTCATATAAGCTTGCTCAAGGGTTTTCGCATTAAAATGCTTTAGACAGGCAACAGGGGAGCCGTCATATACAATTTTTCCATCATGCAAAATTCCAAACTGGTCACAAATTTCTTCTGCATCTGCCAGCATATGTGTGCTGTAAAAAATGGTGCGGTTGTTTTCCCGCTCAGATATCAATAACTCTTTAAAGTGATAGCGAGCTTTAGGGTCAAGGCCACTTAATGGCTCATCCAGAATAATCAGGGGTTTATCCAGCATAAAACAACTGATCAAACCCAGCTTCTGCTTCATACCTTTTGAATAACTATTGGTTTTATTATTCAGGCAGAAAAAATCCAGACCTAGTTGCTCGCATAATTGCTCAATCTTGACTTTATTATGCGGTTGACAGTAGACACCGTAAACAAATTTGAGAAATTGCCAGCCAGTAACATCTTTTTTTATATCGAAATTCTCGGGAAGATAAGCCAACAGGTCACGAGCAGACATTAACTTATGATCAAACCCGCCTAAACTAACTTCACCCTGTTGAATATTCCGAATTAAATCCAGTATGATTTTAATTAAGGTAGATTTCCCAGCCCCATTCACACCTGCCAAAGCATAAAAACAATTCTGCTGAATGGATAAATTCAGTCCACGCAGGACGAAGTTGTTATCTATCTGATAATGTAAATTTTTAACCTCAAGCACTCAAATTTACCTCAAAAAAAAGCCTGCACAGGGGCAGGCTCTTCTAAACTATCGACTGAAAGTTACAAGCGGAAAGCCAAATTATAACGCTCAGCATCATCATAACTGGTAGCGCTACTAGCAGTACCATCAGTAGTTACAGTTTGATCATTTACATCAGACTGGATTCTTCCACCATCCGGAAGACCATCATCAAGTCTTGCTTCAAGAATTTTTGCGATCGGCCCTTCTATTTGACCAAAAATCGTAACATGACCAGCTATTTCGAATGCTCCATCTTGTATTCCGATCAAACCACCATACGCATTAGAAGGCTGAGTAGTATCTGTACCACCACCAGGAATCAGTCCTGCCGCTCTTAAATGCATCCAGAACATCGCTGATTCATCAGTTACAGCTGCAGGAGTCCAGTCTCCACCAATAAGACCATCACCATTACCATTATTTGCATTTGCAACGTCGTAAATATCAAATCGACCAGCATCCGTACCGTCTCCACCAGCACCACTATCATCACCTGGTAACTGCAAGTAACGATCCTGATAGGAAAACATCGCAGCCGCGATACCAGCATTATCCGATTCAATACGTTTTAATTTAGCGTTTGTAATCATTTCCTGACCTTTCAGTACCCCACCGATTAGTAGACCAACGATAACCAGCACAATGGCAATTTCTACCAGAGTAAAACCTTTATTAGTATGGATTTTCAATTTATTTCTCCTGTAAATACACATTTTATATATTTACAAAGCATTTATAATGCCAATAACGATTTATGCATGTAATTCAATTATATTTATTTATTCCGATATTACAGGCAATAGCTCCTGTCAATTCTTCGACAGCACCTGTTGAATTTTCAACAATCTTGCCTGTAAAAACCGTAATTCATCCTTATCTGTGATTTCACCACTTCGCAGCATGGAAGAAATAAGAAGTTGTGCTGATTCAAATTGATTTAGTTCATCCAGCAACACCAGTTTCATGTCTCTTGCCCAGAATGGAAGCTTTATACTTTTAGGTAAATCAGCTATTTGCTCTGCAAGCTTTAAAGCCGCAGGTAAATCATTCAACTGATGTTTGAGTAATAAACATGCCTCCGTCATGCGCCTCCAATGCTTCTGGGGATTTTTCTTAAAAAGCTTTTCAATAACATCAACCATCAGTCTTATCTTAGCTTTATCATCCACATGACTATAAACTCTGGATGCTAAAAACGCCGGATAATCTGAATTGGGATTTATTTTTTCAATGGTTAATAGCCAGTCACTCAAAACCGTATAATCCAGACGACGATAACTAACATGCATACCCTTCTGGTTGTCATGAAGCTGCACCCCCATTAATAGCAGGTAACTCATCAGCTTATCTGATCCAAATGAAATAGCCTTATAAAACTCAGACTCTAATGGAGCTTTTAATTGTTTATAAGCAACACCTGAAGATTCACTGAAACTGTGGTGATAAAATACCTGAGCAACAAAAAAAACAAAAAACAACCATAAAAAATAAACCGGTACCTGTCGGATATTTCGATGCTGGATACTCATTATTAATTAAATTCTTTACGGTAAAAATCAACCAGTAAAACTGACTGAATAAAAGCACTATAAATAATCACAGAAACAAACTGACTAGACAGTAAAATCCCATAATTAACATCCTCGAAAAATATATTATTTTGTGCAAAATAGCCTGAGTCCGGCAGTACATAACTAATTTTCGAAAAGAGAAATATAATCAATTGAAAACTTCCTTCTTCATCATAAAAAGGTGTTGATCTGGACAATGCCAGTTCAATTAATGAAGCAGATTTTGACAGTAAATAAATAGCAAATGTAAAAATGACCGATATAGGCAGTTTCTCCAGGCTAACTATTGCCAGAAGAGCAAATTGTCCAACCAGAATTAATTCAAGAAATGTAGCTACCGCCCAGTACATGGCATCCGTAGAATCACTTAGCAATAGCACTGTAATGAAGAGAGGCAGT
>Ga0257119_1000456_pt1 | contig 40042 bp, 36 predicted proteins | sample SI112_200mmetaG_FD_190179 | JGI IMG/M metagenome (GOLD analysis project Ga0257119, IMG submission 190179) | Marine microbial communities from Saanich Inlet, British Columbia, Canada - SI112_200m | ecosystem: Environmental > Aquatic > Marine > Inlet | place: Canada: British Columbia | collected... | reverse complement strand
GAGTAAAGATTATTGATCTTGTTCCCGGAATTGCTAATGTAGAAAAAAGTTTAGAATTGGGAACATTAAAACCTCAAGAGGTTAGACACGTTAAACAAGGGACAAAAGTTATCTGGTCCTTAGCAGAGATTGATTCACATGAACATCGTTTAATCACTTATAAAGTTAAAGCTAAACTTAACATTGTAGGCACTTTCAGTTTACCACGGGCTACTGTTGAGTTTGATAAAGGTAAAGGAAAGAAAGGCAAATCCTATTCAAATATATTTCGTTTGAGTAGTTAAGTGATATACTCACTGGACTATAAAAACATTTATATAGAAGGGGCAGTCTTTATAGAGTTAAAAAAAGAACAATTATAATCAAATATAAGAGAGGGTGTAAAAATGAAAGATTTTTTATTACAATTAAAGGATAAATTTACAAAACCAATTGAGGACGATGAAGTAATTGAGGAACAATCTGAGGAATATCTTGAGTTAGGTTCATCTCCTACAAAAGAAGAACAGGCTAAGATTATTGTTCGGCCGTTCGTAATTGAAGAGTTTGAAGATATTAAAGAAATTTTGGACGTTCTTAGAGAAGGTTCAACCATTGCTTTGGTAAACATTCGACCTTTAAAAGAGAAAGATTTAATCGAGTTAAAGCGAGCAATCTCTAAACTAAGAAAAACTTGTGAAGCTATTGATGGTGACATTGCTGGTTTTGGTGAAGATTACGTTGTAGCTGTACCTTACTTTGCCCAAATTTTCCGTAATAAGCCGGTTAATATTGAATAATTTTTTTTATAATTCTTTTCTTTTTAGTTTTTTAATAGAAAAACATTTAAATGGGATTCCTTTGATAGATTTATTCACGCCGAGGTCGCATAATCTGGTACTTTGCGCAAGCAAAGGTTTACGCAGAGCAGAAAATTGCGCTAGCCTGCTATTGAAAAACGGGGTTTTTTAATCATTTACTCCGTTTATCGTGAAGTAAGCTGGTTTCCTCACGGATATCTGGGTTCAAATCCCAGCCTCGGCGTTGTGAAACTAGCCGGGGATGGTTCCAGAAACTTTGTTTCTGATATCAGCCTCGGCGTTGTTTTTTTCTTTAATTTTTAATAAATTAGAATTAACAATCTCTTATATTTTCAACAATTAACGCTTTTTCAACACAGATTTGTTCTTTATCATAAAGTTTAATTTTCGGAGTTATTTTTACTTGTCTTATTGCTCCCCCTTCCGCAAAATTGTAAGCAACACTACCCATATAAGTTCCAGCTTTACCTATCTTAGCATTGCTTAATTCTGTTGATTCAGCTTTTTGTGTTCCAATCACGTTAACAATTAAACCTTCAACGTTAATGTTTACTCCATTTTCCATGGTGAAAGTAATTTGTTGAGTTGCAACATTGTAACAAGCAACTTTTTGACCACCAATTTCAGATAAGTGTAATCCGATTTCTATCGGACATTGTGCTTCTAACTCTACTTGTGCCTGTCCAAAGTTCATGATTACTATTCCTAGAGCTACGGCGAAAGAAATTAAAAGTAATGTAGCTACTAACGGAGCTATCCCTCTTTTGTTCATAATTTAATTGTAAAAGAGAACGGATTATATAAGTTTTTGGATGGTAGTTCAGTATAAAAGAAAAAAATAATCACCTAAGCTTTAAATTGCGGTGAATTCTTTTCTTTTTTCAGTACTTTTTCAATTTCGTTTAAAGCAATGATTACTTGTAATGCGCCTACATGATCAGGGCCAAATCCTATTGTTCCATCTATATGGTTTTTCAATAAAGATATTTTATTGATCAAGTTTGTTTTTTGTTTATCATTAAGCGGTTGTTTTGCAGATTCAATTATTGCCATAATCTGTTTAAGTTCTTTAGCCAATTCGTTATCAATTTTTGAAACATAAGTTTGTAAAGTTGCAAAACCTAAATGAATCTGCACTCTTTGTTGTTTAATTATTGGTTTATGTTCTGCATTAATAGAAATTTCAAATTTTTTTAATAACTTTAATAATTCCCATTCTCTAGGTTGGTTACATGCTCTTCTCACTGAATTAGAAGCGGCATTGATGTTTCTTTTTATTTTGCGATATAACTTATGTGCTTCAACATATTTATCTTCATTAACAAAACTAATTAATTCTTTAATATTATCTTGTGCTTTACTTAAATTATGGTCAATAGCTCCACATTCTCCTTTGACTAGTTTAATATTATCTTCTAAATCAGTAATTAATTTGTTATATTTTGTAAAGAATCCCATTATTTATCACCATTTGTGTAATCTTTAATTAGCATATAAATATTTCGGTTAGATAATGAATAATGCTCTATTTACTCGCCTCAAAAAACCACCCACAAGTAACTTTTCTTCCATTATTATGGTATGAGTTTTTGGATGGTAGTTTACCATTTATTATCTAGAACTCTTTGCCAAACTTCATCAGTAGGTTTAACCCATTCAACATTTAACCTTTCAAATTCTATTGGAGACCAGATTGCTAATTGCGGGGCTGAATAACTTCCGTCATATTCAAACACTGGAACTCTTGATTCCCAATACTGTTTGAAAGCTTTATTTTTAGATTCTCTAGTTGGTTTCCCTTGCCCTTTTGCTTCTTTATATAATTCTCTTTCAACGTGAGCTCTTTCAACAACGTATGCTTTATCTTTTGGTTCTAATTCGAAACTTAGAAGTATAGTTTCTTCTTCTCTACAAATATCATGCATTAATAATTTCCATAGAAACGGGAATTCTGGATTTTCTAACCACGATTTTGGTTCTGGTTCAAATAATCCCTCAATGACTTTATTGTACGCTTCATTTGGAAACCCTTTTAAATTTGGATGAACGAACATTTTACTAGGAATTAATCCTCGAAAATCATTAAACGGAGTTCTGAAATTTCTATCTACCCCATTTGTATCCATAGATTGATAAGCTTTAGGATTAGTATAATGATATCCAATGATTTTATTTGGTTCTTCCATTTTTATAAATATCAGATTCTCTTTTATAAACTTTTCCGATATAACCACTAATAAGTAACAAAACATTTATAAAGCAGTTCTGTTCTTGACTATATATTATTCAAAAGGGTGAACATATTGGACACATTCGAACTAAAAAGAGAGCAAGCAAAGCTAGCACGGAAAATTATTCTTAGAGATGATTTTAATAGAATTAAAACCATTGGCGGGATAGATTGTGCTGTTGTTGGTGATAACATTTTAGCATATGTTGTAGTTTGTGAATTCCCTTCCATGGAAATTGTTGAAAAAAAGAAATATCTTCTTACTAATCCTTTGCCTTACCGGCCAGGTTTTCAAGCATATCGTGAAATGCCGGCAATGATTGAAGCTTTTAACAGTTTGGAACAAGAACCCGATTTAATTTTGGTTAGCGGTACCGGTGTTGCTCATCCTCGTAAATTAGGAATTGCATCACATTTAGGACTAGCTTTAAACAAACCTACTATTGGCGTAACTCAGAAACTAGTTTTTGGTAATGTTGATAAAGGAAAAATTATGCTTTATAACGATATTGTTGGATTTGAAATTATTACTCGAGAACATGCTAACCCCGTTTACGTTTCTCCTGGCCATTTAGTTTCGTTAGGTTCCACGTTAGATACTGTTTCTAAGATTATTAAGTTCCCACATAAAATGCCTGAGCCGTTACATTTAGCGCACAAATTTGCAAGAAAGAAAGTTAAGAAGATAATAGCAGAAGTTAGTGATGAACCTTCTGAATCCTAATTCTTTATCAAAATATTTAAATAACCATAGCTATTAGTTCTCGTCTATGGCAAAAAAATTAAAGTTGGACGAAAGTAAACTGAACAAACTTAAAGATTTATTAGAGCAAGGGATCAATCCGTACCCTTACACCTACAACCAAGCAAATCACGCTGCTGACATTAACGTAAAATATTCAAGCTTAAAAAAAGAAGAACATACTAAAGATACAGTTTCTGTTGCTGGAAGGGTAATGTTAAAAAGAGTTATGGGTAAAGCTAGCTTTTTTCATATTCAGGATCAGTCTGGCAGAGTGCAACTTTATTTATCTAAAGACCTTTTAGAAAATTATAAAATTTTTGCTAAAAAAGTTGATGTTGGCGATATTATCGGCGTGGAAGGAAAAATATTCAAAACCAGAATGGGCGAAGTTACTATTGAAGTTAATTCTGCAGAAATATTGTGCAAATCTGTAATGATGTTACCTGAAAAGTATCACGGATTAAAAGATATTGAACTAAGATACCGACAAAGGTATGTTGATTTGTTCATGAGCCCAGATACAAAAAAAGTTTTTATGAACAGGGCAGAAATAATTAAAATCATTCGTGACTATTTTCATCAAAAAGGTTTCTTGGAAGCAGAAACTCCACTTTTACAAACAGTTTATGGTGGTGCTAATGCTCGACCGTTTGAAACTCACATTAATGCTTGGGACATGAAAATGTTTTTATCAATTTCTCCAGAATTATATTTGAAACGGTTACTTGTTGGCGGTTTTGAAAAGGTTTTTACTATCTGTAAAAATTTCAGGAACGAAGATGTTGATACTACTCATAATCCCGAATTTACGATGTTAGAAGTTTATGAAGCTTATGTAGATTATCGGACAATGATGCAATATTTGGAAGAAGTAGTAGAAAAATCTTGTTTGGCAATTAACGGCTCAACGAAAGTTAAACAAACATATCGTGGTGAAGAAGTAGTTATTGATTTTAAAGCACCTTGGAAAAGGTTATCGATGATTGATGCGATTAAAAAGTATGCAAAGATTGACGTTTCTAAAATGACTGAAGAAAATATTAAAGAAGTCGTTAAGAGTAATAATATTGATTATGAGGGTAAATTCAATTGGGGTCTGGGAGTGCAATTACTTTTTGAAGAATTGGTAGAAGATAAACTTGTTCAACCAGTGCATATCATTGATCATCCTAAAGAATCAACTCCACTTTGTAAACCTCATCCAAAAGATGCAAGATTAATTGAACGGTTTGAATCATTTTGCTTAGGAATGGAACTTAGTAACGCATATTCGGAGTTAAATGATCCTGTCTTACAAAGAAAATTGTTAGAGGAACAGGCTGAACAATTAAGGGCCGGAGCTGACGAAGCTCATCCAATGGATGAAGATTTTGTTAATGCAATGGAATATGGAATGCCTCCCGCTGGAGGATTAGGATTTGGGGTAGATCGAATTGTTGTTATTCTTACAAGTCAGGATTCTATTAGAGACGTTATCTTCTTTCCAACAGTAAAGCCTATCTTGGACGATGAAGATAAGAAGAAGAAAAGTAAGAAATAATTCTTAAGAAAAAAAGAATGTGGACGGCAGATAAGCAGAAATCTCTGATTTCTTTACCTGCCTTAAACTAATTATAAAAAAGTGTGGACGGCAGGGTTCGAACCTGCGTAGACACTAAGTCACAGGGTGTCTTTTATTCATCGCAGTTAAGCTCATTACACCCAATATAACTACCAGAACAACCTAAGCTTGGCATAATTATTAACATATTATTAAAAATTATCCTGCCCGTTTGACCACTCCGGCACGTCCACATGATGAAAACATTTTTTCAATTTGTTTTTATTTTTAATAGGGAATTCATTTAAAAATCTATCGGTATCTTTTAAAGAAATCCTAAGTCCATAATAATACGTAGAATACTTTTTATTTAACCAGGATTCTAAATTATGTTTAATTCGAAAAGTAGATAGAATTTTACTGGTATCTTTCATTAATTGTTGACTTGCAGATGTAAAGCCAAGAGTATTACTTCTTATCCCTCCATCAGTATCAAATAATCCTGCTAAAAAATGTTTTTGTAGTTTCATTGAACTAAGTAATTTATGTGGGATTTGAACAATATTTGATTTCTTTCCAGCTGGGATCTCTAAATCGTTAACTAAAAAATAATAAAAACTTTTATTCCTGAATTGAAAAGAATAATGAGGTTTATCTTTTGTATCTCTTAGGCGACATTTAACTTTACTTTTTGTTGTGATTAAAGATTTAATTAATTTAGAAAATGTTTCTAAAAATTCTTTATCAATCATTTCAATAGTAATTCGATAATCTTTACTGTGGTCAGTTTTTGACTTTTTGGAATTTGAGATGTTGCCATCTCCAATTATCACTCCTGCAATGTAAGCGGTTTTATTATTAATCGGTAATTTGTATATTTTTCCAACATTCATTTCAATCACTTCTTTGTTCATTATTCATAATCAGATGACCGGTTTATATACTTTGTCCGCACCTGACCAGTGGCTAGTGGGGTAAAAAGAATAAGATGGTTTCATGTGTTTTTAGCATTTAAGAAAAGAAAACTTTAATAATGGGTTCTCTCTGAAAATAAAAATAACTTAAAACGAGGTAACAGAAAATGTCTAAAACTATTGAAAATTTAAAAACTGCTTTTGCTGGAGAATCACAGGCAAGGAACAAATATACCTATTTTGCTAAAGTTGCTCGGAAAGAAGGGTTCCTTTACATTGCAAAAATTTTTGAAGAAACTGCAATGAATGAAGTGCAACATGCTAAAGATGAATTTAAACTTCTTAACGGGATAAGTGATACTGAAGCAAATCTGAAAGCAGCGATTGAGGGTGAACATTACGAAACTACTGAAATGTATCCACAATTTGCTAAAGAAGCTGAAGAAGAAGGTAATGAAAAAGCGGCAAAACTTTTCCGAGAAATTGCTAAAGTTGAAAAGGAACATGAAAACCGTTACAAAAAATTGTTAGCAATGGTAGAAAAAGGTAGTGTTTTCAAAAGGGACAAGCCAATCAGGTGGAAATGTAGTAAATGCGGTTATATTCATACTGGTGAAGAACCTTTAGAAAGATGTCCAAGTTGTAAACATCCACGAGAATATTACGAACCCGAATGTTTATGTTTCAGTGATGAGTGCGAAGTTTGTTGCGGAAGCATAAGTAAAGGGAAATAATTTATTTTTATTTTATTTCTTTATTTTCTTTAATGATGTTTCTAAATCTAAAATAATATCTTTAATATTTTCCAAACCCACTGAAATTCTGATGAAATTATTATTAATCCCTTTTTTATCTAACTCTTCATTTTTTTCTGAAAAAGTCATCATCTTTCTTGGTACTTGAATGGTTGTTCCAAAACCACCAAAACTTTGAGCTATTTTAATCATTTTTAATTCTCTAAAAAAGTGATTTGGATTATTTCCTTTAATCACTATTGAAATCATTGCCCCAAAATTTTTCATTTGTTTCTTAGCAATTTTATGTTGTGGATGATTTTTAAGTCCGGGGAAAATTACTTTTTTAACTTTTGGATGTTTACTTAACCATTTTGCTAATAATTCTGCATTTTTTGATTGTTTCTCAAATCTAACTTTAAAAGTTTTTAACCCTCTGCTAAGAAGAAAACAATCAAATGGTGCTAAAAAACTTCCTCCCATTTGTTGAATGTTCCTGATCTGATGAGCAATTTCTTTATCATTGATAATTGCTACTCCTCCAATTGTATCATGATGGCCAGCTAGAAATTTTGTAGTACTATGGATGACAATATCTGCGCCTAATTTTAAAGGATTTAAACAAAAAGGAGTACTAAGAGTATTATCAATTATTAATTGACATTTCCCTTCGCTATGATCCTTAATAATCTTCTTTACTTTTTCTATATCAATAATTTCTAATAAAGGGTTACTTACTGTTTCAAACAAAACTAGTTTAGTATTTTTTCTAATTTTTTTTTTAAGATCTGAACTATTTTTAACAAAAGAAGTTTCTAACTTAAACTTACTAAACACTTCTTCAATTAATTTTTTAGTTCCTTCATATATATTTTCACCACAAATTAAATGGTCTCCCGATTTAAGAGTTAACAAAATAGCATTTATTGCAGCCATCCCTGAAGAAAAGAGAATTGCTTCTCTACCGTTTTCAAGAGAAGCTAATTCTTTTTCTACCATGGTTCTGGTAGGGTTATCAATTCTACCATATTCAAAACCTATAACCTCGCCAGGAATCTTTTGAGAACAGATTGTGGAAAAATGTAGAGGTGGGACTACTTCTATTTTGTCTTGATCTGTCCTATTTACTGTTCCTGTTATCTTTTTCATTTTATTTTTCTCAGTACAGTTCTGTACCTAACACAAGTTATTCCATTCCGGTCGATGCCACTGGATTTTTCCATCCCTTCAATCTCTAACCCTGATTGCAATAAGATTTTTTGGTATGAATCAAAAGGTTGAAAAAACTCAAAATTTCCCCCCTCAGTTGTTACTAATGTGTACCTGTCTTCACGACCATTAACTAACACTTTTCCTTTTAATTCATTTAATACTTTTTCTTTTAAATCCAAATCATATCTTTTATCATCTGGAAGTAAGTCCCTTATACAAAAAGCATCTTCATTAAATCTCAGTCCTAATTCTTTTTGTACTTGTTGATAAGTTATCTGCTCTTGACCTAAAATACACTGTTGATCAGTAAAACAAATTAGTCCTTTTCCTTGAGGAGTTAAAATCCTTTTAACTTCTTGCATGATTGGCAAATGAGTTGTGTAAGGTGCACAATTCAAAAGGAAATCTTGGGCAACAACATCTACACTGGAGTCAGAATAACTTTTTCTTAGATTTGTAGCGTCTCCAACAGAAAATGTTGTCATCGGCATTTCAATACCATAATTCCTTAAAAATGTTTTAACATCAATCAAGTCAATAGCATGTATCTCTGGATTATTGATTCCTATCTTTTCAATAAATTCTTTCAATGCTTTTCCATTATTTGGGGAGGTACATCCTTCTATTAAACATAAAGGTGATTGCCTAATTCCTGATAACATTTCTTCAATCCCTTCAATTTTTTCAATATGGCTTAGGCTTAACCCCAAATCTGGTGTTGATGTTTTTTCATCACGGTCTTTTCTAATATATTCCTTTAAAAATAGTTCTATCTGATCAAAACCAATTCCTAATGGATGTGAAATCCGTTTTGGTATTTGGCTAACAATAAAAACGTTCAGCACTTTGTTGTGCCTTAGCCTCGGTTGTTCCTTCAATATCATTTATTTTCATTTTCTTTACCTCTGATTTCTTATTTTATTTTCTTATTCTTTTATTGAAAAAGTTTAACGCCAAAACTTAACATTATTCCTCCGATGATCATCACTGCCGGAACCATTGAGGGTATCTTTATTCCCATTACAAGCAAACCAATTACCATCACTGCAAGTCCTCCAATAATTTTTATCATTCGTAAATCTACAAATTTCAATAATTCTGGCCCGAATCCTGCAGCAACCACAATCATAATTGTTGCAATTAGTCCTGCAAATAATGCAGCTATCATTCGTTCTCGAACTCCGCCATCAAGCATTATTGCAGCAAGTAACGCCGCTGGTCCTGCAAGGAAACAAAAAGCTAACATTAATGCATTTCCCGGTTTAAACAATCCGCTTGCTGCAGCAATAGCTACGGCTCCATCAATACTTGCTAGGCTTAGTATTCCCGTTAATTTTTTCCCTTGCATTTTTTTTCACTTTTTATTTTTTATTCTTCTTTTCATTTTTTTATATTTACAAAATTTAAAAAAAATTAAAAACTTTTTTTTTGTACAGTTCAAATATTTTTTCTAACTGTCCTATGCTAAGATCTTCCAATTTGAACTCCATTCCAGTCAATTCGTCAACTAGTTCTGCTTTCTTTTCAAGTTCTGATCTAGTATCCTCTGCTTTTTCTGGTTTTGGTTCTTTTTTTGTCTCGTAGCCACTTGGGGCTGAGCCAGATCCAAAACTGGGCATCCAATACTTATGTCCTAATATTGCTGTCATTACTATTCCTACTAACACTATTGTTTCTATCATTTTTTTATTTATTTTACCTCCGTTTGTTTTATTTTTTTAATCTGTAATTATAATATGTTTATAACTATATATTGGTTACGGGATAATATTCAAAAAATAAGCGAAATATTTATAAATAATTGAATATTCTACGAAAATAATGAAAAACATTCAACCTAAATTGATTAATCTCTTTAAAGATGGTTTTTGTACTCCTCAGATAGCGAGGGTAGCAAAGAAATTGAAAGAACCTTCTACTACAATTCATTATAATATAAAAAAATTAGAAAAAGAGAAGGCTATTCGTACTTACAAAGCAGTATTTGATTATAAGAAAATTGGTGAAGGTTTTTGTGCTTATGTTTTGATTAACCTTTCTCCTGACGAATATGGAGACCCGGAAAAGATTGGTGAACAGTTGGCTAAACATTCGGAAATTGAAAGTGTTGATATCATTACTGGTGATTGGGAAATGATTTTAAAAATTAGGGTGAAAGATCAGGATGAATATTATCATTTGATTAAGAATGTTATCTCCAGAAAAGGAATTACTAAAATAAAAACTTTAACCTCATTAAAGCAGGTTAAAACTGAATTTGTGGTGTTATAAAATGCGAAAAATAAGTAGTATAGAATTAGAAATAAAAAAAATTAAACAAAGAAATAAAAGAGTAGAAGCAGATAAAGCTTGGGAAATAAGTTTTTTCCGTCGAATTGTCATTGCGTTAATGACTTACATTCTTGTGGTTTTGTTTTTATGGACTATTGATATTGAAAATAGTTGGCTGAACGCTATTGTACCAACTATCGGTTTTGTTTTATCAACGTTAAGTTTACCTTTTATTAAAAGATGGTGGATTAATCAAAGATATTAGAATTTATTTATTGATTTTTAGTATTAATAACAATATTGTTGCAAAATATCTAACATATCTTCAGCAGCAATTTTTTTGTTATAGGCATGTTTGTACGTTTTTTTAGGTAATGAATTTTCATAAATAATTCGGTCTAACTCTTTTGTAATTTTATCTAAATAAGTTTTACTTAGCAATACTTTTCCATGCTCCGTACTTTCTGCACAAACCCCTTCTACTCCTAATTCGCTCATTGCTATAGATTCACCAAGAATTTCTAAGTATTCGCGGGCAGGGATCTTATACTTGCTATTTATTATAATCTCTTTGGGAATCTTTTCCTTAATTGCAAAATAGTTCATTTTAAGCTTAGCGAGGTTAATTTTTTATAAAACTTACGAAATACATGTCTTGCTTTACAATTAATTTAATAAACAATAAATTTTTCTTTAATATAAATTATGATTAGCAACAATAATAACTTTATTCGCGTTAATGCAGATTTGCATATGCACGGACTTTATTCTTCTGCAGTTAGTAAACAGATGATCCCTCGAGTTATTGCGCAACAAGCTCCCCGAAAAGGGTTACATCTTGTTGGGACTGCAGACATTCTTCATAGTAAATGGCAGCAACTAATCAAAGAACAATTAAAACCAACAGATCAAGAAGCAATCTTTGCTCATGAAAATAAAACCAAATTTATTTTGCAAACAGAAGTTGAAGATAATAATCGTGTGCACCATCTTATTTTTTTTCCTTCAATGTCAAAAGTTCAAGAAGTCAAAGAAGCTTTTCAAAATAAATCTAAAAATCTTGATTCTGACGGTCGGCCAAACATTTTGTTAAATGGTGCAGAGATTACACAAATCTGTTTAGATGCCGGTTGTTTAATTGGTCCTGCTCACGGGTTTACTCCTTACTTTGGTATTTATGGTAAATTTAATTCTTACAAAGAATGTTACGGGGATTTATGGAGAAAAATTAATTTTTTGGAATTAGGATTAAGTGCTGATACTAAGATGGCTGACAGGATTTCTGAATTGCATAATTTAACTTTTTTAAGTAATTCAGATTGTCATTCGCCGTGGCCAAACAAGTTGGGTCGAGAATTTAATACTTTTCTGATGCAGGAAATATCTTTCAATGAACTGGAAAAAGTTTTTAGAAGAGAACAAGGCAGAAAATCTGTTCTCAATGTTGGTTTAAATCCTCTTGAGGGAAGATATCATAAAACTCGCTGCCGAGGATGTTTAACTTTTTTCGAACCAAAAGACGCTCTAACTTTAAACTGGCGTTGTCCTAGTTGTAAGAATTTTATTAAGAAAGGTGTAGATTACCGAATTAGCGAACTTGCTTCTTTAGAATCCGGAGTTCATCCAGATCATCGTCCGGAATATAAACATATTATCCCATTAAGTGAAATAATTGCTTTAGCGATTGGGATAAAAGATTCCTGGTCAGTTAAAGTACAAAATGAATGGAAACGGTTTGTTTCCCGTTTTGGAAATGAAGTTAGGGTTTTACTTTATTCTCAATACGAAAAAATGGAAGAACTAAATCCAAAAGTTGCTGAGTTTGTCCAACATTTTCGTGAGGGGAAAATTAAGTATGTTCCTGGCGGCGGCGGGGTTTACGGTAAACTCGTTCCACCCGGAGAAACTTTAGAAATTAAAGAGTTTAAAGAGAAACAGAAAACTTTAGGGGATTTTTAAAATAGTTTTTAACAAGTTTTTAATTTAATCTTTCTTGGTCTGAAGAAATTTGTTAATTTTTCTAATAATCCTACTTTTTTTGTTTTAGTTTTAAAAGTGAAATGATTTGTAGCTGCTTCTCTAACAATTTCTGGAGATGTTTCTTGTTCTAAATTTTTTCTGTATTCTTGTAATCTTAATTTTTCTGCAGCAATTTTTTCTTTATCATATCCTGAGTTATTGGCAATTTGAATCCTTGCTAACAAATAATTTTCATCGATCTTATCTAATGCGTAATGGCCAATGAATGTAGTTTGTTTCATGAAATTATTTAACATTTCATCAATTCTTCCTTTTTTGTAATTGTTTTCTCTTTTTAAGAATAATTTTTCTACTAATTCGTTAATGTTTAAACCGTTATCAACAGCTTTTGCAAACATCTTTTCTGGTAGATAATCTGCTCCCAAAGTGATTGCAGTTTTTTTTCTAACTTTTAAAGCAAAATCATAAATTTTTTCTTTACGTTTAATTAAATTATTTGCTTTTTCAACTTCTTCATCATTTAATCTTCTTTCTGCTAATTCTAAAGCATAGTAAGTATTTTGATGTAGAGATTCTTGATACTCTTCCATAACCTGTTGATATTCTAACTTTTTCTGTGTGTTAACATAATTTTTTAAATCTAAACTTCTTTGTTTTGCTTCTGGAGAATATTTTTTTTTAACTTTCTTTTCAGTAATTGGTTTTAATCCTAGTTTTGGTTTGTTAGGGATATCAATTTGCCGTAAATAAGTATCTTCAATTTTATTTTCTAAACTTGGTGAGACTCTGTTAAAAAATAATTTCCTTGCTTTTTCAACTTCTTGATAACTTGCATTTGGTTGATTAATAGTGTAAAGTGAGGATAATAATCTTTCTACATTCTTTTTAGAAATAAATCTATGTCCTGCTCCTTCAAGAATTTCAGAAAATCTTAAACATTCTTTGCCATTATTAATGTATTTAATTGTTTTGATGCCCATTTCTTTAAGTTGATTTTGATAAGTTTGGGCAAGTTGATTATATTGGTTATAGGTTGGACTTCTTTCTAGTTCTTCAATTTTTGACCCTATATTATAATTTGGATTTTTCGCTAAATTATGTGTTGATTCCATTATTATATCTTATTTTGAGAGTAGATATATAAATCTTTTGGTTATTTAGTTACTTAAGAGTGGTATCATTCAAGGGTGGAAAGATTATTATACCATAGGATATTCATTCTTCTTGAAAAATGAGGCGACAAACAGTTTTTATTTTATTGATATTAACCCTATTTATTTCCAATCTTATGCTGGTGGTAAGAAAGAAATTGTTTATACTGTTGATTTAAGGAAAATATTATAAACAATGGCTGATTACTTAAGTGAGGTTAATTTAATTTAATTTAAACTAAAAAACGAGGTGTTTTAATATGAAGAAAGTAATTATGTTGTTAAGTATATTATTGGTAGTCATGTTTCTGGTTGGTTGTGGTACCACTATAGTTGATGAAGATGTTCCGGAAGGGATGACTAAAGAAGAATATGTGGAAGCAACTGGTTAAGAAGAAGCTGCCCCTTTAGCTGGTAAAGCAAGAAGTAAAGGAAAAGTAGTTACTGATTATAGTTGTGTTGTTTTTGGTGCTAATAATATTGCAGTTACATTAACATATTCAGATGATTCTGAAAAAACAACTTATTTACTTAAAAAAAGTTGCGTATTTAATAAAAGGAATAATAAACATTATGCGTATGCTTATGACTGTGACAAATACGGTGAGAAGTTAAAGTATCCACCTGTAAAAGAATTATGCGAGTCTGGTTGTGAAAATAATGCTTGTTTAGATGATGTTCCTGCTGCTGTTTGTGATGGGATAGGGTACCTATCTGCTTACGACTATAATAATGACGGCGTTTTTAATGAGGGAGATATGAACTATAAATTATTGAAAAATAGTTGCCCCGCAGGAATGGATTGTGATGTTAACGGAGATGGAAGTGTTAATGTTAATGACTTACAAAAACTTACTTTGGAACTGAATGATTGTTTGGCTGGAATTGAGAAACCTTGTATTGGAACTGGGGAAGTAAAACCTATCTGTGATGGTGAGATTTTTTATAATGAATCAATGACTAATTGTGGTCTAATAAAAAGTGAAAAAGTTGATTGTTCTGCCATGACTTGGGCAAATTATACATGCTATGTTAATGAGGAATATTCCATTAGTGGTTGTAAACCATGCGGTGGAAAAGTATGTAATGCTAGTTGGGGTGTATATGCATCTAATAGTTGTTATTCAAATGATTCTGTATTAGATGAAATCCCAGCATGTTCTGGATAAAACAAATTTTTTTTCTTTTCTTTTTTCTTTTTCTTAACTTTAATTTAAGCTGAAGTTTTCGCAACATATATAAACTATAAAAGATTCATTTTAATAATTAATATTATAAAAAAAATAGAGGTATAATTAAAATGAAAAAAATTATTGTTGTAAGTTTGATTGTGTTCTGCTTATTGTTAAGCAACATTGCTTTGGCTGAAGAAGTTGCTGAAGAAAGTTCTTGTCAAGGTTTCTGGGGAAAAGTAAGTTGTGTACTGTTTGGAGACCCTGTAAAAAAAGATCAAGCTAAGGCTCTTGCTGGTCAGGCAGGAAGAATGGGGAGAGGTTCTGAAGAAGTTCCTGATATAAAAGAAATAGTTCTTGAAGAAAAACCGGTAATTAAATGTAGAGATTCTGACGACGGAAGAAATTTTGAAGTTAAAGGTAAAATTAAAGGTGCTGATCCTAAAAATCCTGATCAAGAAATGACTGAAGAAGATAGATGTTCTGATGATACAAGAATTATTGAATTTGAATGTAAAGATGATTCTTTGATTACTTGGAACGGTTATGATTGTCCAAATAATGGCGTTTGCCGTGATGGCGCTTGCGTTAAACGTGAAGTTGAAATTCTTCCCGCTAATGATGAAGTGAAAGAAATGCTTCCTGCAACTAATGATGAAGAAAGTGTTAGAGAAGTGGAAGAAGTTGTTGTTGAAGAGAAAAAAGTTATTTGTAGAGATACCGATGGTGGTTATAATGTTGATAAAAAAGGGACCATTACTGGTTTAAACGTTGATGGGAATGAAGTTACTTATACTGATTTTTGCCGTACTTCACAAAGTGAAGCAAGGCTTGATTCTTGTACTGGTACTCGTTGTAGAATTAAAGAATGGGCTTGTTCCAATAATATTGTAGGTTCAAACGTGTTATCATGTAAATATGGTTGTGAAGATGGTGCTTGTTTACCGCTTAGTAGAACTACTGGTAGTGCTGTTGAAGAACCAGTTGTTGAAGAGGATACTACTCCAGAAGTTGAAGAAACTGCTGAATGTACAGATTCTGATCGGGGCCAAAATATTTATTTGAAAGGTGAAACATTTAAACCGGGTGAGGGAACGTTAAAAAATACTAAAGGACTGTATTTTACTGATACGGTTAGAGGTAGAACTTGGGAAGATGCTTGTCAATTAAAAACTGAAACTGGTTATTCTAGTATTGATAGTAATAGGTGTCATGCTGGAGATGATTGTTATATAATAGAATTCTCTTGCAATGCTGATAGTGTTCGAAAACCTTGTCCAAACGGTTGTGCTGATGGTGCTTGTTTAAAAACTGCTCAGAAAGCTGTCGTTGAAGAAGTAGATGAAGAAGTAGAAAGGAAAATGGAAGTTGAAGTTAAAGAAACAAGATGTGCTGACGGTCTTGATAACGATAATGATAATAATATAGATTGTTTTGATGCTGACTGTGGTCCTGCTGCTGGTGAAATTTATCAAGCAGGTGATGATTGTACTTTAACTGAAAATGCACCTACTTGCTGTTTATATCATAGTAGAAAAGCAGGAACTTATGTTGCTTCATTTGATACAGAATCAATGTGTCTTGGCGCAGGAAGATTCCCGGTAATTAATGAACGGGTTTGTGAAAGAATGCTTGAACAGAAAGGTTATGTTTACATTCAAGATGAAAAGTTAGAAGAAGAAGTTGCTGAAGAGGTTGTTGAAGAAGAAATTGTTAAAGAATGCGATATAAGCTCTACTTTGCTTGAAGGTGAAACTGATCGGTTTGTAGTTTCAGGGGTAGATTACGAAATTAGTGTTACTAATTTTTTATACCAACGTTATGCTGGCGGAGTTCATTCAGTAGATTTTTCAGTTAACGGAGAAAGGTTTACTTTATTGGAAGGAGAAAGATATTTACTTGCTGATGATAGTTATATTGTATTGAACGATATGCTTTATCAGGATTATGCTGGTGGCGTACATAGTGCAACATTTTGTTTGATGGTTGAAGTATCAGATTTACCACCGGGATTAGAAGAATTACCTCCTGGCTTAGCTGAAAAAGATAAGACACCCCCTGGCTGGAAAAAAGGTGAGAAAAGAGGTTGGGAAGAAGTTACTGAAGTAACTGAAGAAGAAGCTGAAGTTTATACTGTTGAGTGTAATGGTTGTGAAAGTAACGGTAAATGTTTACCTTTCGGTACTCGGAAAATTGTTGACGAAGTTGACAGTTATTGTGATTTAGAAGGTAGATGGGCAGGACAGAGTTCTTTAAGTGCATCATGCCAGAACGATTACGAATGTCAAACTAACGAATGTAGTAACGGTAAATGTGAAGATTTGGCTAAGAAGTTAGAAGAAACTGAAAATACGTTGAACAAGTTGTTAGATTTTGTAAAGAAATTTTTCGGTGTTGAAGAAGATACTTTTGTGATTGAAGAAGATTTCGGAGTTATTGAATATCAAGAATCTGATTTTGATAAAAATGGGAAATTGGATATCTTAAATAATCCAGGTGTTGGTTATGAAGGGTATTATACTCCCGAAATTTTTGTTCTTGTTCAAGATCACGAAAAAGATATTAACGAAAAAGTTTTCATTGGTGCGTTATTGGATGAACTGGATAATATTCAGTTTGAAGATGAAAACGAGTTTGATCAACATTTCTATTGTGGTGAATCTCAGTCTGATGATTTTTTCTGTACTTGGATTAGTGATGATATCTTTGTAGCTTTGATTGTTAAAGATTTTGAAGGAGAAGATAGTTTAGAAGGGGTACAAGATTCTTTTGAAGAAATGGCTCAGGCTTACTTGGAGAAATTTCCTTCTACAATAACCATGAACATTGAAGATATTACTGAAGCTTTGAAAGAGGAAGAAGAAGTTTTTTCTGAAAGTGAAACTCCGGAAGTCGAGGTTGAATGTAGTAGTTGTGATATTAACTTAGCAAAAGATGAAGTCATTTCTGATGACGCAGAAACTTTTTGCCTTAAAGAAGAAAGAAAACTGAAGAATTATTTAACAGGGGGTTCGGATACAAATTATATCTCTGGTCTTATCGTTACTTCTAATTCCGCTGATGTGAAGTACATGGAAAATGATGATGACGTTTTAGATAATTATCTTCTTTTTAGTTCGGGTGAAGAAATTGGCGAATTTGTAATCCAATTCGTTGATTTTAAAAGTAATGTGGAGGGTACAACTCTTGTTGATTTTATTGGGGTGGAATTTAACATCTTAGGTAAAACATATAAAATTATTGAAGCAGAAATTCCTTCTGGAGAGGGAAGTTTAGCTTTAACTCTACGGTCTAATGATGAAGTAATGATTTTAATGGATGATAACATTGAACCTTCAAATGAAAAATCTGATTACAATTTAGTTATTGATGATGAAGAAATAGATGGTGTAGAAGTATCTTTGGGTGGTGGTTTTAATAACGATGGTGACTTGATAACTGAGGGTGGATTGACGTTTATTGCGATTAAAATGATCGCTGAAGATAATTACTTCGTGCCTGTTGGTGGAAAGTTAAGCGATGCAATCTCTGAGCAGGGTGAAGATCCGAGAACTTTGTTTACACAAACTTGGGATTGGAAATTAGCTAGTTACAATCCAGATACAGGTGGGAAGATGTTTACAATTGGAAGTTGTGATGTTGAAGAAGAAGCTGTTGAGAATGAAGAAGAATTAAGTGAAGTAAAAGGGGTCAGTATAACTATTGATCAAAACAATCCCCCTGCAAGTATTTCTGATCTAAAGAATCTTGTTGCATTAGTAAATGTTGAAAATGAAGGAGGTCATGAAATCGGATCAGATGATTGTTTTGTAAGTATAACTGGTTTTGATCAGAACATATTGACTTCCGGATTTGGCGATGCACAAACTTGCACTGGTGAATTAGATTCACTTTCTACGGGAGATAAAACTGAATTGCGTTTTGAAGGGGATATTAATTTACCTCCTGGTGTTGATGATTATGATCCTCAGTTGAATTTTAATGTTTGTTATGGTTATCATACTTATGCAAATCCTAGTGTTTGTGTTGATCCACTGTTTTATCAAGTTTCAACAGAACCAAAAGAGTGTGTTCCTGAAAATATTAATATACAAAGTGATGAAGTAGCACCTATTGATGTTGTTAATGTAGAAGTTAATATGGTTAGTGATGGTAAAGCAGTTTTTGAAATAGAACTAGAAAATTTTGGAGATGGAAAAATACTTAGTTCTGAAATTGACCTTCAAAGTTGCACGCAAAATCTTGATTATGATGATTTATACAAAGTTGGTTACAATGTTCAATTAAGTGGAGGGGAATTAGATCATTGTCTTCCTAATAACTTTGTAAAATTAATTAATAATAAAGGCACAATTGTTTGTACTTTTAATGTTAATGGGGATGCTGCTTTTGAGACTAATTTAGATATTGATTTAGATTACAAATATTTAGATTCGAAAATAAAACCATTAGAAATATTAGATGAATAAACATTTCTTTTTCTTTTTTTTCTTTTTATAAAAAACATACATTTATATAACTAAAAATATTACTTTAACCCTCATGAAAGGTTCAATGAAACTGTTTAAAGTTTTTGGGATAGATATCAAGTTACATTTTAGTTGGTGGTTAGTTTTTATTCTTATTGCGTGGATGTTATCAGCTTCGTTTTTCCCGCAATTTTTTCCTGGTCAAACTCAAGTAATGTATTGGACCATGGGAATTACCGCTTCTTTACTATTATTTGTTTCAGTACTTTTACACGAACTCTCACATTCGTTAGTTGCTAAAGCTAAACATATTGGAGTTGAATCAATAACCTTGTTCTTTTTCGGTGGTGTTGCTGGAATAACTCGAGAAGATATGAAACCTAGTTCAGAGTTTCAAATGGCTATTGCTGGACCAATATTTTCGTTCTTACTTGCTGGGATATTTTTCTTAATTTACAAGTTCAATGGCAACATTTTATTTGTGGAAGCAATAACTTTTTACTTATATCAACTGAACTTAATTTTAGCTATTTTCAACATGATTCCTGCATTTCCATTAGACGGCGGAAGAGCATTAAGAGCAATACTTCATGCATACTATAAAGATTTGAAAAAAGCAACCCATATTGCTGCTGCTGGCGGTAAATTTTTTGCTGGTGTTCTTGTCTTTTTAGGTATTATATCACTAATTAGCAGATTAGCAAACGGGTTATGGTTCATTTTTTTAGGGGCATTCTTATATTTCATTGCCGGGATGAGTTATGAACAAGTTATTATTAAAGAAGTGTTAAAAGATATTAAAATTAAAGAACTTATTCATAAGAAAGTTATCAAACTTAGTCCGAAATTACCGTTTTCAGATTTTATCAAAAAGTATTCTAACACTGAACATGAAACTTTTTTGGTTATGGATAAACATTTTTCTGGCATCCTTGACACTAAACGGATCGAAAAAATGCCATTTAAAATGCAAGAAATGTTAAAACTTCAACAAGTATCGTTACCATTTTCGCAAGTAAGAACTTTAAGAAGTGATGATAATGCCTATACGGCTTTCCGCAGCTTCATGGAACAAAATTTGGGAATCCTACCCGTAATGGACAATGGTAAGTTTCGAGGTATCGTTACCAGAAAAAGTGTCCTGCATCGGATGGTTTGGGGATTAAAGTATGGTATTCCTGGAAAAGTTAGTGATAAAATTGCTTTAAGAATTGAGAAGAAAATTTCTAAAAAGAAAAAAGTTAAGAAAAAAAGTAGTAAGAAAAAGTAAAAAAGCCATTCGGGCTTTGAAACTGCATTTGTAATATTTTTTACAAATACAGAAATAAATATAAATGAGTGTATCATTCATTATAAATTATAATCAGTTTATTAAAACGAGGTGTATAAAATGATAAAAAAAAGTTTAATCATAATTGGATTGTTAATAGTATCATTATTCTTAGTAAGTTGTGCAAGTGAAGAAGTTTCTGAAGAAGAAATTAATCAAGATTTTGAAGAATTGTCTGATCAAGATTTTGTTGAGGTTGTTGCTGATGACGATTCTGCTTTAGCTGGTCAGGCTACTCGAAGAATTTCTTCTGAAGCTTCTCGTGTAAAAAAGAAAATTGAGAGAGTAAAAGTATCTTGGACTTGTGAACAAAATAGTGAAAGAGTTGTCATGACTTCTTCTTTAGGGTATAAACGGGAACTTGCAACTCACCATTGTGTTGGTGATAAACTGTATTCATTTTTTTGTAACAGTGATGATTTAAAGTGGAAAACTCCGATAAAAGTTTGTGAAAATGGTTGTGAAGATAAAAAATGTGTTGCTGATGAGCCTACTGAACCTGAAAATAATTCTGCGATTTCGTTAGGTGCTGGCGGAGGCGGAACATCTAGCTGGTGTGATTCAATTGAAGTTGAACTTATTGGCGAGGAAACTTTAGCTGATGCTAATGTTTTGATTGATGAGGCTGAATTAACTATCATTTTTGCACCTGGCGAGTTTGAGAATAGTAAAGGTACTTTCCTTTACAGACAAAACTTAAATTTTGATAACAATTCAAAATCTGTAACTTACGTTGAAAACGATGATGATGAACCTGATAATCATTTTTTAGTTGAAAGTGGAGATTATGTTGCAACTTATAATTTGATTTTTGATGATGATGTTCAAAGTGATATCATGAACAGCGTTTATGACGATTTAGAAGACCAGGTTATAACTTTGTTTGCTGATGAATATACTATTACTAAAGCTGTAAAGTTGGTGGATGATAATAGTATTGAACTAACTTTTACCGGCCCGAACGAGATTGTTATTTCTGATAACGATTACACTGATAGTGTTGGTGAATCTGGTTCAATGAGAATTGATGGTGAAACTGTTGAATCTAACACTGTTATCATTGAAGGTAAGATTGATGGCGGAGCGTTTAACTTAGCATCAATTAAAGTAGAAATTGTTGCTCAAGACAATTATTACGTTGGGGTTGGAGATACTTTAACAGAAGCAATAAATGATCAGGGCGAACAAACTGAATCTTTAATCAGTGATAATTGGAACATAAGATTTAATAGTTACGATTCTGATTCCGGAACTTCGGTGCTTGAAATTGGTAAACTCTGTTCATTAGAATAGGTTCTTTTATTTTCTTTTTCTTTCTTTTTTGTTGTTGATTTTTCTACAACATAATATTAAATAGTTTCCATTTAAATATAATATAATTAAACAATTCCTGTGAGGGGAGGTAAAAGAAAAATGAGTGATGCAAAAAAACAAAATGCCATGTATTTACTAAAGATTGGGACTAACGGTTTTTATGAGAATGAACTTAAAGATTTATTCATTGGAAACAGATTTGCAGCTGCTGTGTTTAATTATTCTAATCACATGAATCACACTGATTCAAGCGAGCTTTGGGCTATGGATCTTAAAGAAGGTTTTTGTATTCCTGTCTTGATTAGTCACCCTGGTATTGAATTAGGGAATGATTTATACAAACATTTAATTGGAAATAATGTTTTAATCTCAGAACTAATTAAAAATAAGCATATTGATGTTGTTGATCAAGGATGGATTAGAAGAGTTGATAGTCTTGAAGAGCAGATACATGAGTGTGGGAATTCGTTAACAATAAATTACCTTGCTGGAAAAACCAATGAAGATGAAAAGTTCATGTTTTACATGACTGGAAATGGTTTTTATTACCATCAACTGGCTTTAAACATAGGAGATACTCCTAAGAATCTCCATATTTAATTTTTTTTAATCATCCCGCCACCGGCAGGTAAGAATTTAATTATGTCATCCAAATCGCCACCTTTAAGTTTTGATTTGATTTTCTTTGCTAAACTGCTTTTCTTTTCCTTTCCAGAAATAACTTTTACAAAATTTTTTGTTCTCTTTTTGATTGCGTTTATTGGACCACCGATAATTTCTTCGTTGAGTAGGCCGATTGCATATTCTAATTTTGGATGTAAATAAGTTGTTTTTCCTCTGACCATAAAACTTCCTTTACTCATATATTCTCCCGTTTGTGCTTCTTTACTAACTTGTTCTGGTTTAACGTAAAAAACGTCTGCAGTTGTATGGCCTAATTTCCACGCTTTTGAATATACAGCTACTGCTTGTGCAGTTTCTTCAATTGTAATTTCAGTGGCTTCCTGGCCGTTCTTAATAACAAAGAATGGACTTCCAGCCATATCTGTGTGGAATACTAAATCTTCTTTTTCAGTATGTTTTTTAACAACAATTTCGTTTGAAGTAGCATCTTTACCACCAATACATAAAAATTCTTCAGAAGAAATGAACCAATGAAATTTTTCGTACCATTCACGTTTCCGTTCTTTCTTTTCCAACTTTTTAGCTTCTTCAACCATAAATTTGTCTTCGTCTTTTTTTAATTTTTCAAGTTTATTTTTACTTTCAACTAGTGCTTCTTTTGCTCCAGCTAGCTTCTTCTTGGCTTTTTTTGCTAGATTAAAGTAATTGCCAGCATTTTCGTCCACTGTTTTCGTTAAATCAAACTCAATTTCCATAATTGTTTAATATTTCCGCAATCATTAAAAATGTTTGTTTTCTTTTCTTTTCACTTATAAGTGATAAAAACATCAAAAAGTTTATAAATATACATATTATCTGTATATGTAATGTCGCTAGATGAAGAGTTATTGAAGATCATGGAGAAAAGAGAAGGTTCTATTTTAGTAGTTGATGATCGATGCAACTTAAAATTCGGGGATATTGCTCTTGATCATGTTGATAATGAACGTGCAATAGAAAAGTTTGCTGAACAACAATTAGGAATTGATTGTGGTGGTTCTACATTTATTCGTGATTTTTCTCATAACAAAATTAGTGATGATAATGACATTTATAATATCTATAAAAATCATTTACCTGATCCAAGTGTGATTTTAGTAAATGCTAATTTAAGCAGTTTTCCTTCACTGAAAGAAATCATAACTCCTTATCTGACTACTAAAAAATTAAAAGAAGATTTTCCTAATAGTGAAGTGATATTATATTTGCCGAAATTTAATGATGGAGTTATTAATAGGGCCTTTGATGCTTCATTGAACCTAATCGGTTTAAATTTAGGTTTAGATTTAGAAAATGTTGAAATTGAAAAAGTAAATCAGAATAATTTTCCTACATTAATGCACTTCTTGTGCTACAAAATGACCGGAAAAATGTTCGGAAGAACATCAGAAAGGTCTTTATCATCTTTACAACATGAATATAAAAATAATATGTGGGACAGTTATTTACCTTTTATAGACCAATCTTTAAATGCCGGAAATATGCAATCAAGAATGGATTACAATTTTTTGGTTTTAAGTGACCGGGAAAAGATATTATTGGGCGAATTCTCACCAGCTACTGCACATAAGGTATTAGTTCAGGATTTAGAAGAAGATTTAGATTTTAAATGTTTAGAATCTTGTTCAGCAATATTTATTGATAATGCTTGGGATTCCAAATTTCCTGGAGCTTTAGGTAAAGGTATTGAAAGATTACGAAAATTAAAACAGGAATTAGGGAACCGGAGAATTCCAATCATTTATCAGTCTGGACATCCATTAGATGCTTTTAGTAGAGAAGAAAGGGAAGAACTAAATGATTTGGGGGCAGTTTTAGCTACTAAAGATTTATTCCCTAAAGTTTGCCGTGGTAGAGATGCAGCGGAAAAAGAACATCAAGTTTCTAAGATTGCAGAAAGAAATCCATCATTGGGAAAATATTTGTCTCAAGTTTACGATTTCAATTCTGGCCAAGTGGTTGGTAATGATGATTTGTTTATTGTTTGTTCAAAAATTGTTACTGAAAACGAAATTAATGATCTTGAAAAAAGTGATTTGTTTGCAAAATTAAACATTGAAGAAGATGATTATTCTCATCGGATGTACGTTTTATCAATGTTACACACAGAACTAAAATCAGAATTAGATAATCCTGTTTTCAAGCCAACTGTAAAAAAGTTCTTTTCATTTTCTACTTTAGAGAAAGAGTTGGGCGAAGAAGTTAAACCATTTGAAAGAGTTTATACTAACATTACTAAGAATAAAGAACATTATCAAAAGAGAACCATTGCCCATAATGATGCTAAAGAAGATAACTGGTTCCAGGGAAGAGTATTAGGAGATTCTTCTAACGCTGCTCCCGGAACTGAGTATAAAGATTTAGCGAGAGCTTTACTTGACGAAAGTAATGGTTTTGAATTGGCGCAAGATGTAAGTCAAGTTACTAATTATGTTGATAATTATATCTTGTTAAGAGAAAATGTTGATTCTGATTTTGTTGTTAATAAAGAACAATTCAAGAAGAGAGTTTATGAAACGATGTTAACTGAAAGTTTAAGATTAGCTAAATTTAGAAATAAATGTTGGAAAAAAGAAAATACTGTTCCTGGTTACCTGGCTGTTGCCAAAACTTATCTGGATTTACTCCAGTAAAATCCCTAGCATTGGCGAAGTTATTAAATAAATTAATCTGGCCATTTCTCCAAAATAATAAATTGTAATTGATTCTTTTCCAGTAACTTTTTCTAATTGTTTGTAAGTATCTTTATAGAGGAGACTTCTGGCTTGGTCATTAACTTCTTCTAGGGCATTCAAATCTTTCTTAAAAAATCCGTGGTACAAATTATTAAATTCTGTTTCCAGGTTATTGAAGATTAAAATATTCTTTTTTGACATTTTTAGTTTCTTTTGTTTATCTAAAAATTGGTACAAATGTAATAAATTTCCTTGAATTAAAAGCAAGTAAACGTACATGTTCCAATGAAATGGGATTTTTTCTTCAGTGAACTTTTTTTTGGAGATGTTTCTTCGACAAAAATTGTTATATTGGCCGACTTTGTACGTAAGTTGTTTTAATTGTTGAAGATTACTGAATTTTCCAGAAATTAGGTCGTTGTGGACTAGTTCAAAAGATTCTTTAATTAAAAGAAACATTCTCCTGACTAATGTTTCTTGTTTCTCGCCACTAGGTTCAGCAACATTTTCTAAAATCAAATAATTTTTTCCTTTCTCTGTAACTTCTACTCCTAACAGAAAATTCTCTACTGCACTCTCGACATAATCTGCTTGATCTTTATTTTCGTAGATGATTTTTACTTTATCATAACCTAATCTGTATAAGTCGCTAAGATTAGTTCTGATAAATGTTTCTCCGTTAGAATGAATTTTTAATGTTGTTTCTTTCTTTGTTGTTTTAGTCTCTGCGGAAAGTAGAAGACAATCATCTACTTCTGTTATGTCTATCTCGTCTCCAGGGTGGAGGTTTTTATGATCAATCCACTTTTTCGGAAGGTATATTGTTCCTCCGCCTCCGCCGCCTTGCCTAATGATTTTTCTTTTCATATCTTTCTAAATGTGGTTCTCTTATTTAAAGTTTGCGCTATTTCATATTCCGGATATGAAGAATATGAGAAAGATATTAATACTTTTCTGTTTCTTACTATAAAGTAATAATGGAAAAAACTCCTGTATGTGAAAATGAATTTTCATTAAAGTGGGTTTTTGAGATGGATTAACAGGTTGTTGTTTATGAATCTACAACAAAAGTTAATATTGAGTTTGTTTAAATAAAAATAATGCGAGGAAAATAAAAATGTTTAAAATTGAATATGAAACAAAATTAGGAGAACAAATAGTGGTTGAATATAGAGAATTCGCTCGACCTGGATATGTTACCTCGTCTTTTCAGAGATCTGGTTTTCATGTTAGTACACCGGAAGAAGCGGTGAAGATTTATGAGAAATCAGATGGCAGAAAACATTTACGTGGAGAATTATGGATGGGTGATATTCTTGGACATAGACAAACACACCATGCTGATCAGCTGGAAATAATTAGTCACTTAGATGACTTATGTGGCCAAAGATTAGACTCTGAAGATTTAGGGGCAGAGGTAGAGGTTTTTCTCTATCAAAGAGATTTTATTCGTCAGTATAATTAATGGAGGAAAAATAAATAAAATGACAGAAGAAAAAAAACAAATTATTGTTGGACTTTTTAGTCCGTACTTGTACCAAAATATGGGAGACCGGTTTGATGAAGAGTATCTAAAGATGCAAATTGATGATTTTGGACATGATCCAAACAACTTCAACGGAAAAAAGCATATCATAACGGAGAACTATAAAATAAAGTTAGACAGTCCTGATGACTTTCTTTCCGAAGGTCCACGAGATCTTGCTTTTTCTGTACACGGTTCAACTGAATCCGCAGAAGATAGAGTAAGAGATCTTCGAGGAAGTGGATTAATTGCCGCTAGGTACAGTATTTTTTATGGTGGAGCGAGTCAATATACAGGAAACTATCCTGAAGAATCTGGTTACGCTTTAGACTTGCCAAAGAATATGGATACGGTAAAAGCTTTCCTAACTAGCGATTTAATGTTAGACGCTTTAGTAGCAAGGGAAGAATCAAGAATTAAAGAAGCAGTTGAAACTTTGAATTCTAACTTGGAAGCACCAGTACTGATAACTTCTTACTTAGCAAAAGCGTTGAGGTACGAAAAATGAATTCCGCTAAATGTATTGGATGTCCTCTGAATCCAGCTAAATGTTCTGGATGTCCTGACTATGATCAATGTTCTTTAGATGGATTGTTTGATAAAATCATCAATTCCAAATATGTTTCGGATCCGAAAGAAAAAGTTAGTATCTACAAAGCAGCACTGATGGAAAAAGGTGGCTTTAAAGCTTACTTTAATCCCGGCGTTAGTTACCAAGATGCAAACAATGGAATATTCATGAAATCTCTTTTGATTGTTGAAGATAAAAATGATTTGAGGATGGACTTAATTAATATGTTACGTCCAACCGTGTTTAGGGTTTATGCCGCTTCAACATATGAGGACGCTTTAAAATTGATTGAAGATCGAGAAACTTTGAAGTATGCTTTGCTTGATGACATGGTTCCAGAAGCTCGTGGAAAAGAGTTAGGCAATTTTGCTGATCAGTTGTACGATAAAGTAACTGAGAAATTTCCTGAAGCAAGAGTGTTCGCTTATCCAGAGAATGTTGTTGGATTAGAAAAGTCTTATTTGGGAAAAGTTGAGAAAGGAGATAATTCTCTTCGAGACGTTTACAATATGTTAATTGAAGATTCTGAACTAATAGTTGATGGTAAATACGGATATAATAATGATTGTAAAGATAAAAACGATGATGAAGATAAAAGTGATAATCCTGATGACAATGATGATGAAGATAACGGAGAAGAAAAATGAAAGTAATCTTAACTTCGGATACACATAAAGAAAGAAGCAAAATTGAAGCAGTAAAACAGTTTGCACTAGATAATGAAATAGAAACTATTGTTGACTGCGGTGATTTACATGGAGCAATCGATGCTTACCAGGGAATAAATTTACATGCAGTTTTCTGGGATGAAGCTTCTGGTGGAATGGATAGATGGGGATTTACTGGTGAAATGAGCAGTATTGATGCGACGACGCATGAAAACGGTAGTACTTTTGTTTTAGATAATACTGCAATTTACATTAGACATAATTTAGCAGATTACAATTCTCAAATACCGGAAAGTAGATTATGCATTGCTAAAACTGCTTTGGACGAATTAGTTTCAAGAGAAGAAAAAGAATTAGAAAAGTTAGTTTTGTTTGGTCATACTCATAATTTTCATTTTCATAAAGAAGATGATGTGATTGCTTTAAACCCAGGAAGTTTAGGGTTAAATGACCCAGCGGCTTTTATTGTTCTAGATCTAGAAACAAAAGCGATTGAATACAGAACTTTTGATCGTACTATTTTAAGAATTTCAGAAGAAGAAAATTCTGATGTTGTCCAAGTTAGAAACTTGTTTACAAATGAAGAGGGAACAAGATTAGAATATATTGCTAGAACTAATGATGATCAAGAAAGATTTGTTTTTAATGGTCAGGAAAGTGCTAAGTATAAGAGCATTAACTCTTTGCATAGAATTATTGATGATCTTGAAACAGAAAGGACTCTTGATGATTATGCAATGGCTGTTACTAAAAACAATGATCAAGAAATCTTAGTTTTTCAAGGTAAAGAATCTCAAGAATATGATTCCATTTTGTCTATTAAAGATGTTTATGATCAGAAGACTAAAGAAAAAACTGTAATGTTTTTGGCAGAAAAAGATCAAAAACAACTTTGGGTAACTCTTGATGGTAAAGAAACTTCATCCTACGGAGAAATAAAAGAAACACCAAAACTTGTTGATGGAGAATTGTTTTATCTTGCTAAACGAGAAAAAGAAGATGAAAATGCCCGGCCTAGAAAGATTCACAATAGTGTTTTAATTAGAGGTTGGAACGAAACGGCTGAAGAATTAATGGAATACAAAAGAATTAATCTTAATTCACTTGTTTCTGACGGAAATAATGTTGCTGTTAATGTTGGTCATGATTGGGATAAAGAGTTTGTTAATTGTAATGGTAAAGAAACTGAATCTTATGATAAAGTTAGCGAAACCACTTTGCTTGAAGGGAAACTTGCTTTTGTAGCTAAAAAAGAAGATCAAGAGTTTGCCGTGTTTAATGGCCGGAGACATAAAGCTTACCACAATCCAAGTAGGTGGGATCATGTTATTAACAATCTCACTTTAGTACAGGGAAAATTAGCTTACAGTGTTCTTGTTGATGGAAAAGAAAGTATTGTCAGTAGAGGTAAAGTTGTTGCCGGACCTTTTCCGAAAACAGAATACTCTCGGCCAGTAAGAGAAATTAGGGATGTTAATGATGAACTATTTTACGCTGTTAATCAAGACAAACAAATTTTCTTTTGTTATCGGGGAAAAGAAACTCTTTTTGAAAGAGATGCTGAAAGTTATGGAGTACAATTGAAAAAAGTGATTTGTGGGGATAAATAACTATGAAAAAGACTATCATCTATGATCCGAAGAACGGTACTGGGAAAGTGTTAGCGCAAGCTTTAACTTTTCTGGATCGATCTTTCTTAGTAACTGAATCGGTAGATGAAGTAATGCAAACCGCTGATGAAGAAACTATTGATTCTATTTTAATGGTTGTTGATGATAAGGATGACATTCATACTGGTAATCAATTGAGTAAGAAATGTTTTGACACTCCGGTACTATTTGCTACAAATCCAAAATTGGGGAATGACTTAACTTCTCGTTTGAATGGCGAACATTATTCTACTTTACGTTTACCTTTAATAGCACTTGGTTTAGCGAAACAGTTACCAATAAAAAAAATACTTGAAAAAGATTACGGGTTTGCTTTTGAAGCAGATCCGCAAGGGTTAACGAGGGTTTTAATGGACCAGTTTTCTCAACCTTTACTTTGTTTCCGAGAACTTGTTCAAAATTCTGCTGATGCAGAAGCAAGTAGAATTGATATTAACACTCATTATGATACAGAGAAAGAGTTACTTTCAGTTTCTGTTAACGACGATGGTTGTGGGATGAATCTTGATCAAATTATGATTTATTTAACTTTGTTTGATTCAACTAAAGATACTAATATTAAAAAAATTGGTCAAATGGGTGCAGGGAAAGTTTTTGCCCATGCTCTAGGGCCAGAATTAACAGTTGTTGAAACTGGTGACGGCCAAGAAGGACATAAAGTTATTTTTAATCCTGACTTAAGTGGAAGAATTGTAACTAGTGAACCTTACCAAGGTACAGACGTACAATTACTATTACCAATGAAAAGATATAAAGCTCGTGCTTTCAATAAAGAATTGGATACGATTGTTAGAAAATGGTGCCAGTACATTGAAACTCCGTTAATGGTTAATGGTGAGAAAGTAAACAAGCCTTTTGAACTACCTGGAAAGTATGTTATCAATCTTAAAGAAGAAGGGTTGAACGCAGTAATTTCTCCTTCAATTAATTTTCATGGATTTGGTCTTTACAAAGGCGGAATCTTGTTAGAAAACCAAGCTTTTATTGATTCTAACCGTTATGAGAAAGGTAATATTATGGGATCTTTTAGTGGCTTAATTGATGCTAACATTTTTGATTTTCCTATTTCGAGAAATGGAGTTGTCTGTAATGACGATTATAACTCTTTGTTTAAAAGATTAAAAAAAGTTATTGTTCAGGAGTATACCCCTTTATTTTTGCGGGATTACCAGAAGAAAAGTACTAGCTTAGTACATAAAAATATGATGACTGATTATTTTCATTGTGTTATAGCTAATCATGGTTATTCTTGTTTGGAAGAAAAAACTTTGGAAGAGATTAATCAGTTACCTTTAATTGAAAATGTTGATGGAAAAATGTTATCTGTAAGTGAAGTTAGGGGCCATCTTCAGCAATCAAACTGTTTGTACTACACAAATAACGGACTAAGTTCTCAAGAATTAGCTAGTTTTTTAGATAAGGGGATTCCTGTTTTAAAGAGTCCGGGTCATATGGTCCTCTATAATATTTTGGGTAATTATAATAATCAATGCTTAGATAGTAAATATTATCGTGGCTCAACTTCTCGAGCAATAGGGGTATTCAATTTTGATTCTATTGGTTCGCTGTTAAGGAAAGGTTTTGTTCAAAAAGTTTCTTCAAACTTTTTTAGTGGTAGTGGTGGCGGTAGTGGAATGACTACTAACCAGGATGGTACTTTTGATAACCCCTTCGATTTTAACCGGTTACAAATTTATGGTGCTGAATTTAAAGATCTTGATGGTAATCCTAACGAAAACGTTTTGTTAGATAGTCATTCTGAAGGGATGGGTTATTCTCGTTTACATAAAGTTATTTTTAATGTTCATCATCCGTTTATGAAAAAGATGGAAACGCTTTACCATCGTAACGAGACTTATGCTCAATATTTAATTGCCTGTGAACTTGTACAATCTGAAAAAGTTTTCGGCAACGTATCACACAAATTAAGGGAACATGAAATGTCCCGGATAGGATTAAAGGTGCTTGACTATGACTAGATTAAAAACTACTTTATTGGACTTAGACAACATTGTTCTTGGCGAAGAACTAGAAACCAGAACTTTTATGTACAATGTAGATAAAGAGAAAGCTTTCAAAAAACTTGCTAGTAAACAGTTTAAGAATCCTACTTTAGCATTAAGGGAAATAGTTTCTAACGCTTTAGATTCTTACACTGGAATGGAAACTGAACAACGAGTAGATATTCAATTGGACATGGAACATTTTGATGTTAAAGATTGGGGTGCAGGTTTTTCAGAGGAGAAGATTGACTGTTTAAGAACTCTTGGACAGAGCGATAAACGTGGCGAGGGCGGTTATATTGGCCGGTTCGGAATTGGTTTCGCTTCCTTGTTTCATCCCGATTTACATGTTAAAAGAGTTTTAGTAGACACGAAACTTAACGGTAGTTATGTTCGTCTAGACTTTAATGTTCAAGAAACAGGAGTGACTTTGAAAAGGTACAGATTAGAAGGTGAACCAGAATTTTCTACTCGAGTGAGAGCAGAATTTAATGGTATTCAGTGGAATATGTATGACAACATGGAAACAACTCTCCGTGATGAAGCTAAATATATGAACGCTGATGTAAAACTTAACGGGACAGACATCAGTGGTAAAGCTTTGTTTGCACAATCTCGTTCTCATATGTTAGATTTGGAAGGGGAAATATCTGGTAGATTATGTTACTTTAACAAAAAATCGGAAGAGGAAAAATATACACAAGCAAAAGTTGCTTTGTTATCGCACAACATCTTTATTCGTTCATTAAATCATTATGATTTAGATCCGAATAGATATAGTAGGAAGAGAGGATTTTCCTTACCACCGTTTTTCGGTTATATTAATTGTGATGATCTTAATGTGATTACTTCCAGAAACAATTTCCGTCAAGATGATAAGTATTTAAAATTTGTTCAAGACTTAAAACGCCAAGGTCGAAAACGGTTCCGAGAACTTTGTCAAGAAGTTAATCAAACAAGAGAACCTGAATTAAGGGAAATACTTTACAATTCGTTTAATGATAATGATAATCGAAGGTTGTTATTGGGATATCAGCCAGGTCAAGTTACTGACGCCTGTGCAAAAGCCTTGGCTTCAGCTAAAATATTTACTTGCTGGAATAGATTAGGGGCGTACAGTTTGAACGATTTTCATCAGGTTGGTATGAATCAAGGTCATTTACTTACAGCAAGAAACGCTGACGAAATTGAACTGTTCGATCTTGCAGGTTATTCAGGGCCTATTGTTAGGCATGATGATTATTATGGCCTTTCTTTTAATGGTTTTAAAACTTATGACCTGAACCGCCTTTATGGTTATGGTGGTCAAATGAATGAATCTTTTTATAACGAATTAGTAAAATTAGAAATCATTGATCCTGAGAAACTTCAAGTGGATGTTAACGTTTTGAATGATAATGAGTTAAGTACTAACGAACAAAATTTCCTTACTGGGTTAAGAAACATTTTAGAATCTGATAGAGTGAAAGAAGTTTTGTCAGGTTTAGGCATGGACACTGAGCATACTGCTCATATTGCTAGTGTTACACCTGGCGGTGTGGCTGCTTGTTATTCTTCGTTCCTAAACAGAATTTGTATTAACAGAGATAATGCTTTATCAGCTCAATACATTATGGAAAATGAAGGTAATACTGCTCCGTTTTATTTACCAATATTAGCTCATGAACTGAGTCATAACGTTTTAGGAAGGCATGATAGTCCGTTTTATTCTAAATCTTCTCAACTATCTAGTCAGTTAGCAGTAGCTCTTGCTGATGAAATGATTGATGGTAATTTATGATCTTTTATTACAATTAATTATAATTAATGGTTATTTATCATTAATAATCTATCCAGACTTTCTAACACCATAACCTTTATATATAAAAAAATCTCTGAAACTTTGATATGGGGTGTCATGATTATGTCAGAAGAAATTAAGCTTAAAGTTATGGAAGCTGTCCAGGACGATGTAGGTAAAGGACTAGTTAAAATAGATTCTAATTTTATGAAACAAGCTGGAGTAAATACTGGCGATATTGTAGAAATTAACGGGGAGAGAGTAACCGTTGCTACGGTTGACCGAGCTTATCCAGGAGACATTGGCTTAAATATTATTCGGATGGATGGTGATATTAGAAAAAATGCACGAACTTCTATCGGAGAACTTGTTACTATTAAAAAAGCTGAAGTTGAACCAGCAAAGAAAGTTTCTATTGCTCCTGCACAGAAAGGAGTAATGATCAGAGCTTCTCCACAACTGTTTAAACGTAGTTTAATGAACAGAGCTTTAAGAAAAGGCGATTTAGTTTCTTTAGGTCGAGTTAGAAGAAGGATGGATTCTCAAAACAGGAATGTTAACGATATATTTTCAGCAATGGAAGCACAGTTTGGCGGGTTCGGTTTTGGTGGAATTAGGTTCATGGTTGTTGATACTAATCCTAAAAAAGATAATGTTGTTATAACTCAAGATACAGAAATTGATTTTAATCCGCAAGCAGTAGAATTGAAAGAAGATGTAGGACTTAGTTTAGGAGTTAATTATGAGGATATTGGCGGACTTGGAGAAGAAATTAAAAAAGTTCGTGAAATGATTGAACTTCCGTTAAAACATCCACAAATTTTTGAAAGGTTAGGGATAGAACCACCGAAAGGTGTTTTGTTGCACGGTCCTCCTGGTACTGGTAAAACTTTACTTGCTAAGGCAGTTGCTTCAGAAACAAACTCCCATTTTATTCTAATTAACGGCCCGGAAGTTATGAGCAAATTTTATGGAGAAAGTGAAGCTAATTTACGTAAAAAGTTTGATGAAGCTGAAGATAATGCACCGGCAATAATTTTCTTGGATGAAATTGATGCTATTGCAACAAAGAGAGAAGAAACTAAAGGTGATGTTGAAAAACGTGTTGTTGCTCAATTACTTGGCCTGATGGACGGTTTGAAGTCTCGAGGAAAAGTTATTGTTATCGCTGCAACTAACATGCCTAACGTTATAGATCCTGCTTTACGAAGACCGGGCAGGTTTGACCGAGAAATAGAAATTGGCGTTCCTGGAAAAGAAGGCAGGTTAGAAGTTCTTAAAATTCATACCAGAAATATGCCTTTGTTTGGTACTCTTTATGGGGATGTATTGTTAAAAACTATCCCTGAAGAAATAGAAAACAAACTTAAAGAATTAAATAAAAAAATTAAACAAAAAGAAAACAAGATTGATACTAATAATAAATCAATTGAAAAAATCAATGAAATTTTGAGATCACAAGATGAACAAATAAAAATACTTAATTCTGAACTAAAAGAACTAGAAGATAGGAAAATAAAATCTGAAGAAAGTATTGTTTACCAAATTATTGAAAAAATAAAAGGGTTAGAATCTGAAATTAAAGAAGCCAATGACATTTTTAATCAAGAGAAAGAAAAGATAAAAAAGTTTGAAGAAAGAATAAATGAATTAAAAGAAGAAGTTAAAACTATAGAAGAGGAAATTAAAAAGACTGACAACTTTAAAGAAGAGTTATTAAAACAAAAATCAAAATTAAAAGAATTGGCGGAAGAAATTAAAAAAATTGATGATTCAAAATATAGTCTTATCCTAGAAGATCCTAGAAGAAAAATTCTTGAAAATAAAGAAAGTCAATATTATGAAAAATTAAAAACTTTAAATTTAATGGATTTTATTGTTAATAAGGCTCGTAGAAAAGGGGTTGAAAGAGATCTTATCGAAATTGCTAAAGTTACGCACGGTTTTGTTGGTGCTGATTTAAACGCTTTAGCTAAAGAAGCAGCAATGATAGTTTTAAGAAGAATTTTGCCTGACTTGAAAAAGGAAGGTATTGAAGAGGGAGATACTATCCCTGAAGAAATTTTGAAAAAGTTAATGATTACTCAGAAAGATTTTATTGAATCGTTAAAAATTGTTCGACCATCCGCAATGAGAGAAGTTCTTGTAGAAACTCCTGACGTTAATTGGGAAGATGTTGGCGGTTTAGAAGATGTTAAAGATAAACTTAAAGAAGCAGTTGAATGGCCATTAAAAACTCCTGAAGTTTTCAAAAAGATGGGCATTAGACCACCACGAGGAATCTTATTGTACGGTCCTCCAGGAACTGGTAAAACCATGTTGGCTAAAGCTGTAGCAAAAGAGGCAGAGTCAAACTTTATTTTGGTTAATGGTCCTTCTTTACTTAGTAAATGGGTTGGCGAATCAGAAAAAGCTTTACGAGAAATATTTAGGAAAGCTCGTCAAACATCACCAACAATTTTGTTCTTTGACGAAATTGACGCTTTGGTTCCAAAAAGGATTGGTTCATCAGATTCTGGTAGTCGAGTTGGTGAAAAGATTGTCAACCAGATGTTAACTGAAATGGACGGTTTAGAAAGTTTGAATGATGTAGTTATAATTGGCGCTACTAATCGCCCAGACATGTTAGATCCCGCTTTACTTAGACAAGGTCGGTTTGACAGAATAATATTTACTTCTATCCCAGACGTTGAAAGTAGGAAAAAGATTTTTGAAATTTATTTAGAAAAAATGCCTCTTGCAAATGGTGTTGAAATTGCTGATTTAGCTAACAAAACTGAAGGTTATGTTGGTGCAGATATTGAAGGTGTTTGTCGAGAAGCTGCAATGATCGCTTTGCGTGAAGATCTTCAAAGTAAAGATGTTAAGATGGACCATTTTGTTAAAGCTTTAGATGTTGTCAAACCTTCTGTTGATAAAGAAGTTGAAGCCGCTTATGAGAAATTAGCTGATTATTTTTCTTCTGCTAGAGCAAAACAGATTAAACAATCGAAAGCTGACTATTTTGGTTAGGTGATAATAAAATGATATTAGATTTTCACATTCATTCAAACACGTCTCCAGATAATAAGCTAGAAATTGATCAGATTTATGCTGCAGCTGTTGAAAAAAATTTAAAATATGTTTGCATTACTAATCATCATGAATTTATAGCAAGGTTGTCTGATTTAGGTTTTACTTTAGATGAAATAAAAATTAAAAAATATCTTGATCACTTTTCTAATTTGAAATTAAATTCTGCTACAAAAATTTTTTTCGGTACAGAAATTGGTTATTGGGAAAATAAAGAAGAAGAAATTAAACAGTTCATTAATTCTGTAAAATTTGATTTTGTGATAGGTTCTGTGCACGGATTAGGAGAAATTGAACTTTCTAATAGTAAATCTAGGTTCAAAATTAAAAACCAACCTGAATTACAACAACAAATTGTTGAAGATTACTTTGTAAAACTCAAGAATGCGATTAAATCACAATTGTTTGATGTTATTGGACATATTGACATTTTTAAAAAAATCATGCCTGAACCTGATTTTGATACTCTAAAAATCAAGTGGGAAGAAATTGCTGATTTGTTAGTTCAACATGATATCGGTTTTGAGATTAATACTAGTTACAAAAATTATTTTGGTGAAAAACCAGAACTGGCAATTTATCCTAATAAAGAAATTGTTAAACTTTTTGTTGAGAAAGGTGTAAAAAAGATAACCATTGGTAGTGATACTCACGCTATTGAACAAGTTGGTAATCAAATTGAGAAAGTTGAAGAATTTCTTAAAAGTTTAGATGTTAAACAAATTTGTTATTTTAAAGAAAGAAATTCTGTCTTTGTTGACCTTTAAATGTTTAACTTTTTTTTAAATTAATTTTTTCATATTATTTAAATTTAAAAGAATATTTTTTAAAGTAGCCATTTTCTTAAGATAAGTAATGAAAACAGTAACAAAGAAAATATTACTGGTTTATTTACCATTTTGTACTCCTGCTTCTCCACCCTACTCAGTAACTCAATTATATTCATTTTTAAAAGGAAATACGGATTCAGGGGTTGAAGTTCTAGATTTGAATTTAGAATTTCATAAATTGAAATTTTCTAAGTATCAAAAGTATTATCATAACCATAAAAAGTGGCAAGATTATGATCAGAAAACTGTTGAATATCATCGTTTAACTTCAAAATGTTATACAGAAAATAATAAGAAAGTTGTTAAAGGTGGAAAACCTGAACATTTTCAAGAATTGTTAAATAAAATTGAAGAGCAAAAGCCAGACATTGTTGCTTTTAGTTTAGTTTATTCTAGCCAAGCATTTTATGCTTATTCATTGATTAAAGAGTTGAAAGATGTTACAACTATCATTGGCGGGCCAGCAGTAAACGAGAAGTTATCAGCTGTTGCTGATAAGACTTTAAAAAACGAAATTGAATTACTTAATTATGTCCAAGGGAAGGAAGTTAAAGATGAAAATATTAATTATGATACTGTTCCAGATTTTACAATTTATAATCTTCAAGAATACTTTACTCCGTTCCCTGTAATTCCAATTAGAACTTCTACAACATGTTATTACAAAAAATGTACCTTTTGTGCTCATTTTAGTGATGTTAAATATTATGAATTTTCATTAAATTGGATTAAAAAAACCGTAATCAAATCTAAACAAAAACATTTCTTTCTTATCGATGATATGATTCCGGCCAAACGATTATTAAAAATTGCTAAAATGTTAAAACCGTTAAACGTTAAATGGACCTGTCAATTAAAACCTACTACAGATTTTAGTTCTGAAATTTTGAAGACACTTTCTGCTTCTGGATTAACAATGGTTATCTGGGGTGTAGAATCTGGCAATAATCGTGTTTTAAATTTAATGAAGAAAGGGACAAACCGAAAAGATGTGGAGACTGTTTTGCAAGCGTCTCATCAAGCTGGGATAAAAAATGTGGTTTATATCATGTTCGGTTTTCCTGGCGAAACTAAACAAGAATTTTTAGAAACTATTGATTTCTTGAAAAAGAATCAAGAGAACATTGATTTAATTTCAACTTCAATTTTCGGGTTACAAAAAGGAACTTTTGTTTATAAAAATCCTCAGAAATTTAAAATTATTAAAATTGTTGAGAAAGAGAGAACTTTACTCAGTCCGAAAATAAGTTACCAATTAACTGCTGGTTTGTCTTCAGAAGAAGTTAAGAGGTTAGTAAAAGGCCATAAACTTACTATAGAAAAAATCAATAAATATCCGAGAATGATGAATTACTTTAGAGAACATATGTTTTGTTTATGTTAATGGGTTTTTTGGTTAATAACTTGCTGAATTGCTTGTTCTAACTTTCTTGGTTCGTCTGTACCAATCCTTTTAATTCTACCGTTTCTCATTTGTATTTCAACTGCATCAAAACCTGAAACGTTATAAACCCACATTCTGGTTGGAACCCAATATCGTATTCCCCAACCGTAATACCAATGGTTTTTTACAGTCTTTACAGAAGCAATATCTTTCAACAGATAACTTTTTCTAAATATTCCGTAACCAAACTTTATTTTCAAATGCTCTTCATTAATCGTTACTGTTAATGTAGAAAAAGATGCTGTAATAAAAATGATTAATATTACTGCAATAATAAATTCACTATTAAAACCAACTTTTCTAAAAATGAACCAGAAATAGATAATCAAGATTACAGACACTGTAATAATTAAATTTCCTATTTGAGTATGTTTATAATTTATCATTTTTAATTCATTATTGCGTATATTAATAAAATTATTGAAATAGCGATGAAAATCATTCCGGTGTAATAATAGGCTTTCTTTTCATCTTTAATTTTACTTTCTAGATGAAGTTTTTTAAGCATCCGGTTTTTAAAATTGTTAAGTTGTTTTCTGAAAATTATTGATATCAGTCCACCTGCTAAGAATATGCCAGATCTGATTACCATGAAAGTATCCATGTTGATAATTAAGTGCTTGAGGTATATAAGAATTTCTGTGATTATTAACTGATTTTCTGGCTAATGAAGTGATTTTAATTTTATTTAACAATAATTTAGATTTTATTCAATCTTATCTAATAATCTATTTGTAGACTATAAATACATATAAATCATTTCCTGCCATGAACTCTTATGGGTGATAATTTAGAGACTGTTCTGAGAGAGTTTGAATTTAACCAGTGGGTCGGTTATATGAATCTTAAAGGTCTTGGTGGGTTCTGGATAAAGAATTATATTCATACGGCTTCAACATTAGCATTTCAACCAGAAGAACATGATAAAATTGAAAATATTATTGAAAGAATCAATGTTAATCCACACTTAAAAAAACTTAAACACAGAGTTGTTGGCGGTAAATATCCGGTTTTACAAATTGATGTTCCTATTCGATTAATGGGTCCAAGACATTACTCATTAACACAATTAAAAGACCATTTTGTATGGGCGAAATTAGATGATGATAAAGAAAAAAATCAGGAATATAAAAATCGAGGGAGAAGGATATTTGATTATTTGTTAAATAATAAAGAAGCACAAGAACATCTTAAAAGAATTAGTTCAAAGAAAAATAATCTTGTTGGTATTAGCGACCTGAAAACTGTGCTTTTCAGTAGCAAAAATCTGCGAGACTTA
>Ga0257119_1000455_pt1 | contig 40098 bp, 43 predicted proteins | sample SI112_200mmetaG_FD_190179 | JGI IMG/M metagenome (GOLD analysis project Ga0257119, IMG submission 190179) | Marine microbial communities from Saanich Inlet, British Columbia, Canada - SI112_200m | ecosystem: Environmental > Aquatic > Marine > Inlet | place: Canada: British Columbia | collected... | reverse complement strand
TGTTTTCTGCTACTTGTTTTGGATTGAATGTGATTGATACGTAGAAGTATGTGAATCCGATTACTAGGAAGAAGTAAGTCAGCATATAAACAGGACTGTTTACTTGGAATAGTACTGCTACTTTTTCTGCTCCTATTCTGATCCATTCAGATTCTGCTCTTTGTAGGAAGCTTGCCAAGATGCTTGGGAAACTCACTAATGAAACAGCAAAGATGATCGGGATCATTCCTGCTTGGTTGATTCTGATAGGTAGGTATGACTGTTCGCTCTTTCCTTTGATTCCTCGGCCTGCGTATGTGATTGGGATTCGTCTTTGGGCTTCGTTTACCAATACTATAATTGCTGTAAGGATAATTGTAATAAGCAGGATTGTTGCGAAAGGGATTAATTTAGATTCGTCTGTTTGTGCTAAGAAAAGTCCTTGTCCAATCATTTGAGGAACTCCTGAGATGATTGATGCAAAGATTATGATTGAGATACCGTTTCCGATTCCTTTTTCTGTGATTAGTTCACCGAGCCATACCAAGAATACGGTACCTGCTGTGATGGTGAGCATGATTGTCAAAATTGTGAGTGGATCTCCCATGTTTGAGATGATCGGTGTGTTTGATTGAGAGTTTAGGAGAACGATCATTCCGTATGATTGTAGGAATGCTAGTGGAAGAGTTAACCATCTTGTATATTGGTTGATCTTTTTTCTTCCTGCTTCTCCTTCTTTTTGTAGGTCTTCTACTTTTGGAATAACAACGGTCATCAATTGCATGATGATCGATGCGTTGATATATGGCGAAATTCCCATCAATACGATTGAGAGGTTGCTTGCGCTACCTCCAGTCAACATACTGAATGCTCCAAGTAGGTCATTGTTGCTAAATACTGAGTTTAAGGCTTCTAGATCTGCTCCTGGTACTGAGATTTGTGATACGACTCTATAAATGATCACCATTAGGATGGTGAAAAGTATCTTTTTCCTTAGGTCTTTTGAATTCCAGATTTGTTTGAGGTAGTTGAACATGAGATTATTCTACGGGTTTTTCTTCTTCTTTTGAAGATTTAGTTTCTTTTTCGACTTTTACTTTCTTCTCTACTGTGGTCTCGACGCTTCCACCGGCTTTCTCAATTTTTTCAATTGCGCTTTTGCTGGCTTTAGCTACTGTTACTTTTAGAGCTGTTTTTACTTCACCTTCTCCAAGTAGTTTGAAAGGTTTTCTTTTTGCTGTTAGGTCAATTTCTTTTTGTCCTTCGAATGTTTCTTCAAGATCACCAACGTTGATTGCAGAGTAGGTGACTGTGTTTGGATTCTTGAATCCTCTTAGTTTAGGCATCTTTTGTGCGAATGGAGTTTGTCCACCTTCGAATCCAGGTCGTCTTTTACCACCACTTCTTGCTTTTTGTCCTTTTTGACCTTTTCCTGCGTATGTTCCAGTTCCAGATCCGTTTCCTCTTCCGACACGTTTTCTGTTTGGTCTTTTAACTTTGCTTGATAATTCTGTAAGTGGCATTTGATTTAATTGTTAGATTCTTTTGGAGCTTCAGCAGGAGTTTCAGTCTTTGGAGCTTCTTGCGGAACTGCTTTCGGAGCTTCCTCTTTTTTTACTTCTGGTTTTACCTCTGCTTTTGGAGCTTCAGCTGGTTTGTTAGTGTTGTTGTTGTCTCTTCTTTGGAATTTCTTTCTTGGTGGTCTGTCTTGTCTGTCTCTTTTTACTTCTTTGATTTCTGGGAATTCTGCTTTTCCTGTGAATGGAGTTCTTTCCATTCCTGCTAAAGCTAGCAAAGTTGCTCTTGCACAAGAGATCTTGTTTGTTGTTCCCAATGATTTTGAAAGGATGTTTCTGATTCCTGCTAATTCAACTACTTTACGAACTGGTCCGCCGGCGATGATACCTGTACCTTCGCTTGCTGGGATCAATATGATTCGTGCACTCTTGTATTTAACTTTTGTCGCGTGTGGGATTGTTGTTTTGTCTACGATTATTGTTGCTAAGTTCTTTTTTGCGTCTGCTACTGCTTTTTGGATAGCTCCTACTACTTCTTCAGATTTACCAACACCAACACCTACTTTTCCTTTTCGGTTTCCGATGATTACAGTTGCTCGGAATCTAAGTCTTCGTCCACCTTTAACTACACGAGTTACACGATCTATTTGAAGAACTTCTTCGTCGAACTCTTTTACTTCTTTTTGGTGATTTCTTGAGTGTGGTTTTTTAGACATAGGTTTAAGTTTTGATTAAAATTTTAGTCCGTTCTCTCGGGCGCTTTCTGCCAATGCTTTGACGCGACCGTGATATGCGTGTCCACTTCTATCGAATACAACTGTTTCTACTTTTGCTTCTTTTGCTGCTTTTGCGATTGCTGTTCCTACTTCTGCTGCTTGTTCTGATTTTGTTCCTTTTTTGATCTTTAAGCTTGATGCTGCTGCTAGTGTTTTTCCGGCTTCGTCATCAATAACTTGAGCATAAATGTCATTCAGACTTCGAGATACGACCAATCTTGGTCTCGCTGCTGTCCCTGTGACAGTTTTTCGAATTCTGTTGTGTCTTTTTTGTCTAGCTTGTTCTTTTACTGTTGGCATTATTTTAATTAGTTATTGTTTTGTTTAGGCATCTCCACTACCACCTGCTGCTTTACCTGCTTTACGAGCTACGTATTCGTCTATGTATCTGATACCTTTTCCTTTGTATGGTTCTGGTGGTCTGTATGATCTGATTTTTGCTGCTGTTTCTCCAACTTGTTCTTTGTCGATTCCTTTTACGATTAGGATTTGTTTGTTCTCTGGGTCTGCTTCAAATGTTACTCCTTCTTTTGCTTTGTATTCAACTGGGTGAGAGAATCCGAGGCTTAGTGTGATTTTGCTTCCACTTGCTTGGAATCTGTATCCAACTCCGATTACTTCCAATTTTTTCTCATATCCTTTTGATACTCCTTCAACCATGTTGAAGATCAAACTTCGGAATAGTCCGTGAAGACTTCTGTCTTCTTTTGAATCGCTTGCTCTTGTTACTTTTATAATGTTGTCTGTTTGCTCAACTGTAATGCTTGGGTGTATAGAACGTTTTAGTTCTCCTTTTGAACCTTTAACTTTAATCTCGTCTTTTGAGATTTCGACTGTGACTCCTGATGGTACCTCTATTGGTTGTATTCCTATTCGTGACATTATTTAAGTTGAGTTAATTTAATTAGTATATTTCGCAGAGTACTTCTCCTCCGATCTTTTGTTTTTTTGCATCTTCTGTTGTCATCAATCCTTTTGAAGTTGAGATGATTGAGATTCCAGTTCCGCTTCTAAGTACTTTTAGATTGTCTTTTTTTAGATAGATTCTTTGTCCTGGTTTAGAAACTCTTCTTAGGTTTAGGCTTTTTCCGTCTATTAGTGTGATTACTAGTTCTGGTTTTGCGTCGTCTGTCTTTTCGAATTTCTCGATGAATTTCTTTGAAACGAGCATTTTTAGGATGTTCTCTTTGATCTTTGAGTATGGCGCATTTGTTGATTTCAAATCAGCTGTTGATGCGTTTCTAATTCTTGTTAGCAAGTCTGCTATTGGGTCTGTATTCATATAATTATTTAGTTATTACCAAGATGATTTACGTACTCCAGGGATTTTTCCGTGGCTGGCTAATTCTCTGAAGCATACTCGGCACATATCGAATTTTCTCATGTATCCTTGTCTTCGTGAACATAGTTTGCATCTGTTGTAGACACGGGTAGGGAACTTAACTGCTTGTCCTGCGGCCTTTCTTCGGATAGCGGTTGCTTTTCCTCTCTCAGTCTTGATTTTTAGTGCTGTTCTAGCCATTTAGTTTTGAATTATTATTGTTTTTTAAATGGGAATTTGAATGCTTTTAGTAGTGCTCGTCCTTCTTCGTCGCTTTTTGCTGTTGTCGTGATAACGATCTGAACTCCGTGAAGTTGTAGTACGTCATCTGGATTGATCTCTGGGAATACGATGTGCTCTTTTAGTCCGATTGAGTAGTTTCCGTTTCCATCGAATGATCTTGGTGATAGTCCTCGGAAATCCTTGAATCTTGGTATTGTGATGTTGATCAGTTTGCTTAGGAAGTCATACATTCTTTTTCCTCTTAGTGTTACGCTTACTCCTACTGGTTGTTCTTCTCTGATTTTGAAGTTTGAGATCGCTTTTCTTGCTTTGTTGATAACTGGTTTTTGTCCTGAAATCTTTTCCAAGTTCTCAATTACGAATGAGAAATCTTTTCCTGATGCCTGAACGATTGATCCAATTCCAACGTTTAGTGTGATCTTGTTTAGTTTTGGCACTGCGTTTACGTTTTTTAGACCTAGCTCTTCCTTTAGTTTAGGAGCTATTTCTTCTTTGAACTGAGTTTTTAGATCTTTAGGTTTTGCCATTTTATGGTAAGTTTTAATTTAGTGGGGCAGAGAGATAAGCTCGCTGCGCTCGTTATCTCCTTTATTTCTTTTGTTTAGATGTAGATTTTCTTGTGGTTACGACCTGGTCTACAGAGTCTCCACATTTCTTACAGATTCTTTCTTTCTTTCCGTTCTCTAGTTTTTTGTGACCTACTCTTGTTGTCTTTTTGCATTTAGGGCAGACGAGGATTGTGTTTGTAGCGTTTAGTGGCGCTTCGTATTGAATCTTCTCTCCTGCTTTTTGAGCTGTTTTCTTGATGTGTTTAGTAATGATGTTTACTTTTTCTACTACGACTTTGTTTGAGTTTCGTAGAAGTTTAGTAATTTTTCCTTTTTTACCTTTATCTTTTCCCGCTATGATTTGTACTTCGTCTCCAATTTTAAGCTTCATAATACTTCAGGGGCTAATGAGATAATTTTTTGATATCCTTTGTCTCTAAGTTCTCTTGCTACAGGTCCGAATACACGAGTTCCTTTTGGTTGTTTGTCTGGATTTACGATAACTACAGCGTTCTCGTCGAATCGGATTAGTGATCCGTCTTTTCTCTGAGTTTCTTTTACTTGTCTTACGATTACTGCTCTTTGAACTGTTTTCTTTTTAACTACACCTCGAGGAGCTGCTTCTTTTACAGAGACTACGATTAGATCGCCGAGTCCTGCGTATCTTCTCTTAGATCCGCCGAGGACTTTGATACATTTCACCATTTTGGCTCCTGTATTGTCTGCTACCTTTAATTTTGATTCTGGTTGGATCATTTGATTGGTTTATTCGTTAATTTGTTTTGTTTCAACACCTGCTGCGTTCTCTTCAACTATTGTCCATCTTTTTAGTTTACTGATAGGTTTTGTTTCGTAAATTATAACTTCGTCTCCTTCTTCAAATTTTTTGTTTTCTGGATTATCTACGTGGTACTTCTTTGAAGTTCGGTATCTTTTCAAGTATTTAGGGTGTCTCTTGTATGTGTGAACTGTGACAACTAGTGTCTTCTCTTGTTTGTTTGATGTGATTAATCCTTTTTTTGATCTCATGATTTAGGGTTAGGTTCTTCGTTTGAAGTTTCGTGTATGATTGTTTTCATTTGCGCGATGTATTTTCTTTGTTCTCGGATTTTGTGTCCAGCTTTTCCTTGTCCAGATCGAATGTTGAATCTTGATTTGAAAAGGTCTTTTTCAACTTTTTTGATCTCTGCGAGAATCTTTGTTTTATCTAATTTTCTTAGTTCTTCTAGAGTGTGCATTATTAGTTTTTACTGATTACTTTGCATTTTACGGGCAGTTTGTATGCTGCGAGTCTTAGTGCTTCTTTTGCCATGTCGTCTTCGATACCATCCATTTCAAACAGTACTCGTCCAGGCTTTACCATGACCACGAATCGGTCTGGTGCACCTTTACCTGATCCCATTGGTACTTCCGCACCTTTCTTTGTGATCGGTTTGTGTGGGAATACTGGGATCCAGATTTTTCCTCCTCTCTTTGTGTATCTTGTGATCACTCTTCTGGCAGATTCGATCTGTCTTGCAGTTACTTCTGCAGTTGATAGTGCTTTGAGTCCGAATGTTCCGAAGTTCAAGGCATTACCTGTGTGAGAGTTTCCTGCGAACGATCCTCTTAGGCGGTGTTCTTTTCTATGTTTTTGCTTACGTGGTTGTAACATTTCTTATGATTGTTTAATTTCTTCGATTTGGTCCTGGAGAGCTTTTACTCTGTCTTTTTTGAATACTTCTCCTTTGTAGATCCAAACTTTGATTCCGATAGCTCCGTATGTTGTTCGTGCTGTTCCTGCTGCGTAGTCAATGTCTGCTCTGAATGTGTGTAGTGGGATCTTTCCGAGTGAGAAGAATTCTTCACGAGCGATTTCTACTCCGTTTAGACGTCCTGCGATTTTTACTTTTGCTCCTTTCGCTCCTGCTTCCATTGCTTTCTCGATTCCCATTTTGCATGCTCTTCTGTATGAAACTCGTTTTTCTACTTGTTGAGCGATGTTTTCTGCTAGTGTTTCAGCATCTAGGGCTGGTTTCTTGATCTCTTTGATATTGATTGCAAACACTGTGCTGAATCTTTTGTCTAACATTATCTTTAGATCTTCGATTACTGCTCCTCCTCTTCCGATGATCACACCTGGTTTAGCTGTGTGAATGTTTACGATTACTTTTCCTTGTGTTCTTAGAATTTCAATTTTTGATACACCACCTTCTTTTAATTTTTCTTTTAGGAGTTTCTCGATTTCTAGGTCTTCATGGAGTAGGCGAGCGTAGTCACGCTTGCTTGCGTACCATTTTGAGTCCCAGTCACGGGTGATTCCTAATCTAATTACTTTTGGGTTTATTTTTTGTCCCATGTGGCTTAAGTTATTTAGTTTCTTCAGGTTTAGTTTCTTCTTTCTTTGGTTCTGGTTTAGTTTCTGGCTTTGCTGCTACTTGTGCTTTTGCAGTTAGCTCTACTCTTATGTGTGAGTTTCTCTTTCGGATCGGGTGAACTCTTCCTCTTGAAGCTGGAACGCTTCTTTTGTATGTAACTCCTTCGTTTACTACGATATGTTTGATAACTAGGTCGTCTTTCTTCTGTTTCAAATTGTTCTCTGCGTTAGCTATTGCTGATTCGATTACTTTTGCAATTAATGGTGCCGCTTTCTTTGGTGTGAATTTCAAGATGTCTAATGCGTCTTGAACCTCTTTGTTTCTCACCAAACCTGCGACCAAGTTGGCTTTTTTTGATGAGATCCTGATATTTCTTGCTGTTGCTATCATTGTTTTATTAGTTTGTGCTATTTAGCGAGTTTACCACCGTGGCCTTTGAACTTTCGTGTTGGAGAGAATTCTCCAAGTTTGTGACCTACCATACTTTCAGTAACGAATACCGGTATGAATTGTTTTCCGTTGTGAACTGCGAATGTGTGTCCTACGAATTCTGGTGAGATGTCTGAGTTCCGCGCCCAAGTCTTAATTGGTTGCTTTTGCCCAGCGTCATCCAGTTTCTGCACTTTCTTCTGCAGTTTTGCATCAACGTATGGTCCTTTTTTTGTACTTCTAGCCATGATGTCTAGACTTTAAGATATTTTTATCAGTTGAACGTCTTCTTCTTGTTTTGAATCCGAGAGCTGGCATTCCCCATGGGGTTTTTGGATGTTTCAACCCGATTGGTTGATTTCCTTCACCACCACCATGTGGATGGTCGCATGGGTTCATCGCTTTACCTCTTACTTGTGGTCTTCTTCCCATCCATCTCTTTCTTCCTGCTTTTCCGATCTTTATATTTGAGTGTTCTTCATTACTTACTTTTCCGATTGTCGCGAAACATTCTTTCGGTACCAATCTTATTTCTCCAGAAGGCATTTTTACTTGGGCTCTCTTTGTTTCTAGAGAGATGATTGTTGCTGCTCCTCCTGCTGTTCTGATGTATTGTCCTCCTTTTCCTGGTACTGTTTCTAGGTTGTGAATCTCGTATCCGATAGGGATGTGCTTGAGAGTCATTCTGTTTCCTGGGAGAACTTTTGCTTTAATCTTTGTGTTGATTTCGTCTCCTACCTTGATTCCTTCTGGTGCAATGTGATATCTCTTGTCTCCGTCCTTGTAGACTACGAGCATGATGTAGGCTGTTCTGATCGGATCGTATTCTACAGCACTTACTTTACCAGGGATATCTAATTTATCTGTTTGCTTGAAGTCGATTGTTCTGTACATTTTTTTGTGACCTCCTCCTCTGTGTCGGCAAGTGATCTTACCTCTATTGTTTCGTCCTGAGTTTGTCTTGATTCTTCTTGTTAAGCTTTTTTCTGGAGTTGTCTTAGTTACTTCATCGAATGAAGCTGAAGACATATGTCTTTTCGCTGGGGAAGTTGCTTTGTATTTTTTTAGTGCCATGTTCTTTTAAGCTTATTTTATCTTGTTAGGGTCGATTGTTTTACCTTTTTCGATTGAAATGATTGCTCTTTTTGCAACTGGTCTCTTTGCCCATTCTTTACCTCTTCTGATCATTCTTGTCTTCTTCGGCATCAATCTTGTAGTGATTTTGATAGGTTTTACTCCGTAAAGTTCTTCGAAAGCTTTCTTGATTGTGATCTTGTCTGCTTCTCTTAGAACTACGAATTCGTATTTGCCTTGCTCTTGGAGCACTGTGCTCTTCTCTGTTACGACTGGTCTGATTATTGAAAATAGTTTATTCATCTGTTGTTGCTTTTACAGCTTTTGTAGGATTCAAAAATACCTCTTCCAATTTCTCTAGTGCTTTTTCCGTGAAGAGGATGTTATCAAATTTTTGAAGGTCCTTAATGTTAAGGTAATTTACGTGAATAGTTTTTGCTTTAGCAATGTTTCTGCTAGATCGTTCTATAGTCTCGTCTCTTCCAGGTACTACTATTAGTACATCTCTTTTTATAGGTAGTTTCTTTAGAAGGTCTACGAATGTTTTAGTCTTTGTTTCTCCTTCGTATGTTTCTAGAGCTAGTACCATTCCGTCTCGTGCTTTCTCAGAAAGTGCGCAGAATAGAGCTTTTCTTCTCATCTTTTTTGGCATTGCCTTTGAGAAGTTTCTGTCTTTTGAAGGTCCGAAAACGACACCACCACCTCTGATGTGTGTTGCGCTTACTGTACCTTGTCTTGCTCGGCCTGTTCCTTTTTGTCGGAAAGGTTTTGCTCCACCTCCTGCTACTGCTGCTCGAGTTTTTGTGTGAGCTAATACTCTTCTATTGTTTGCTAATTGATATACAAGTGCTTGGTGAACTAGATCTTTGTTGAATGGTACCTCGAAAATTTCTTTTTTTAGAGTTACTTCTCCTTTCTTTTCTCCTGATTGTGCGTATAGATCTGCTTTCATATTATTTTTGGATGATTACTAGTCCTCCGCTTGGACCTGGCACTGAGCCTTTGAGTCCGATTAAGTTTTCTTTAGGATCGATATATGCGATCTTGATGTTTCTTGTTGATACGTTTGCGTGTCCCATGTGACCTGGCATCTTTTTACCTTTATCTACTCTTCCTGGTTTTGCGCAGGCTCCTATTGAACCTGGTTCTCTATGATGGTGGGAACCGTGTGTTTCTGGTCCTCTTCCAAAATTGTGTCTCTTAATTACACCTTGGAAACCTTTACCTTTTGAAACTGCAGTGATCTTTGCCACTTCTTCAATTTCTTGGAATGATTCTAGAGTGATTTGATCTCCTTTCTTGTATTCTGCACCTTCTTCAGTTTTGAATTCGCTTAGGTGGTAGAACTTTTTAGTCTTTGTTGGTCTCTTTAATTTAGAAAACCCCAGAACTATCGCCGGATATCCGTCTTTCTCAGTTGTTTTAACTTGTGCAACCTCGTTAGGTTCACACTTGATAACTGTGATTGGGATCACGCGACCATCTTCCTGAAAGATTCGAGTCATACCTATTTTTTTGCCGAGTATTCCTGACATAATATATAGAGGTTAATTACCTTTGTTCTCCTTTTGGAGAGGTAAGCTTCAGACAGATTTACGGCAAACCCGTCTAGAAGACATATTAACATGCTTGGTCAAAATGCTGCTGCACTATACAGAAGGGGTATATGGGAGTCAAGAGTTTTTTTGAGGGTTTTTTATAGGGAGTGACTGGGGGTTGACAAAGGGTGGGGGATGGGGTATAGTCTTCTCCTAATTATTAACAATTATTATTATGATTGAACAACAACCAGGGTCTGTTCCCTTTCCGGGGGCTCCAGTTCCTGACTCTATGGATCCTAGATACCAAGCTCTTGCAGACTCTCTGCGTGGAGTGATGGGGCAAAATCCCGCTATTATAAAGGAGGAAAACACAGAACCTTCTGCTGACGGCAATATGATTAGTGGAATTGAGGAGCGTACTGCGGCTGCTTTGCATGCTATTACTAGAGCTTTGTATGGTGATGGAGCTGATTATCATGGTGGTTTTGGAAGGATTGAGGAATCTTTTCCTGTAGCTGCGGGTGTTGATGACTCACCTAGAAGTGAACTTGAAGTTGCTTTGAGAATGATTGGTATTCCTGTTGATAGTTTTAAGGCAAGAAAGGCTTTGCATGAAACTGTTGAGAGTCTTATTGATGACCAAGGTTTGGTTAGTAGGAAAGATAGAGAGCGTTTGCAGGGTGAAATTGCAAGGATTGTACGAAGAATGACTCCAAAATCTTAGATTTGAATTGTGAATTTATAAAGAATAGTAAAAACACCTCTGATAAGGGGTGTTTTTTTGTTGTTGTGTGTTCTTGGGTAGATTGACAAACCTGTCCAATGGCTTTATAATAGTTAGTGTTTGATTAACTAATTGTTTATGAAGTCTTCTTTTCAAGAGCCAACTTTCGTTAAGGGGAGAGGTGAGGAATCAGTTTCTCTGGATGTTTATCCGGAGTTTAGGGCTTTTGCTAAAGGAGTAAGGGCTTATGTAGCTGCAGATAGCACTATGAGGGTGGAGTCACCAGGTAGTAAGTGTAATGTTTTGAAGGGTGTTGGTAGAAGAACTAATTTAGCAGTACAGCAGGTTCTAGATTATTTTGATTTTGAATTGGGGGTTTCTATTGCGGGAATAGGGAGGGCGACTTTTCATGAGATGTTTCCTGGTGTGAAGGCTGAATTGGACCGTAATCTTGAAGAAAATGGGGGGATTGGTCAAGAGCAAGCGATTATGATGATTGAGGCGGCTTTGGGGGAGATTTTAGCGAAAATTAATGCAACTGGAGAAAGAGAAGATGTTCGTGGCGAAGTTTGGGGTTCGATTAAAAAATCTTTACCTGTTGTTATGGGTGAAGAAAGGATCCCTCTGGTTTCTTCTGAGGAATATGATGGAATTGCTGAGGGGTAGGGTGGTCTAATGTTGAAAAGTCTCTGCTTCGGTTAGTAGTCTTAGCTCATTTCCTGATACTCGGAATTCCAAGAGGCCTGTTTCGTTGTCAAATGATAGTCCTGCGTGCCATTTATTTGCAGAGATTCCTATTTCTCTTTGGGCGTTTTCATCTATTAGGAGTGTTGATAGTCTAAATGAAGCCATTTTTACTGCTCTTTCAAACCATGTTCCTCTGATTGAATTGTCTGATACAGTGCTGATATCTTCCCATTTTGTAGTGTCAATTTCGAATTCTAATCGTAGGGGGTAATCTGTTGTAACTCCACCTTCCTCAGTTCTTGCTTCTAATTCTTCAACAAGTGAATCTATGCATTCCCATGTTATAAATGCTGCTAAATCTTCACATTTTACTGTTTCTAGATTTCTGATGGCTAATTGTCGCATCAGGGTTGTAACAATTTCTATAGAGGCTGTTGTAGATTCTAGATTTTCTCCTTCAATCCTATCTGGAACGTTCATAAGTAGTGTTGCGGCAGCTCTGTCAAAATCTGACAATTCAGATAGATCTGGGATTAAATCTTTTAAGTCTCTTTTTAATGTATGTATCTGGTCTAATAGGGTGTCAATCTCTTCTGATGGAAGGAGTTCGTGTTGTATGGCTGGGTGTGATTCTGGAGTGTTTCCCGTGTATTGTCCGAAAGTAACTGCTCTTGGGATGTCGTGTGCTGTTATTGGGGCTATTTTTCTGCCTTTTTCATCTGCCTTTATATTTACGTCTTTATCTTCTCCTACTACTGGGATATCTACTTTTAGGGTTGTTGTTGCTTGTATTCTGCTTACTGTAGCAAGGGCTTCTTTGGGTATGACAAGGTCATCCATTCTGTGTGGACCTGGTTTCCCGTCAGTTTCTCTTTTGGGAGCCAATAATGATTTTGGTGCTTTGTTCATTAGTTTAGATTAAGGCGTTTATTGTGCCCTATTTTAGCTAACTTGTCAAGGTCTTGAGTGTGGTGACGGTTTAGTCGTCAGCCAACATCTTGATTTCGATTTCTACACCTGCTGGGAGAGATACGTTTGAAAGAGATTCGATAGTCTTTGGAGCGACGTCTGTGATGTCGATAAGACGTTTGTGAGTTCTCATTTCGAATTGTTCTCGAGAAGTTTTGTGAACGAAAGTTGATTTGTTCACTGTGATTTTTTCGATTCTTGTAGGAAGGGGGATTGGGCCCGCTACTACTGCACCAGTTCTTTCGGCTGTGTCGATAATGAGTTTTGCTGTTTCATCGATCACTTTGTGGTCGAAAGCTTTGATTCTGATACGGATTTTTTGTTTGTTTGCCATGGGTATGGGTGGTTATTTATCTATTGATTGAAGTGTTTCTGGGTTGAATGCGATTGATGCTGAGGCTCCTCTGAATACTCGGACTACTTGTCCGTTTACGTCTAAGGTTACTTTTATCAATGTTGCTCCTGCTGGGTCGGTCGCTTCTCTTGGAGCCCAGACCATTTTTGATTGTCCGGGTAGATTTTTTTCTGATGGTTTTTGAATCAATCCTGCTCTTGCTAGTTGAGCTCTGGCTATTATTTCTTTAGCTCCGTTGTTGTCATCTTCTGAGAGTCCTAGGAGAGAGTGTAGTGTTTCTGGCATATCTTTGAGTTTAGGGTTTAAAAAAAATACCGAGATTCTCTCGGCTTGTATTAATAAGCTATGTTTGAAGTGTTGAGAGAATGTCCATCCTCCTGAATGGAGGGGAGGGCTGAGCCGATAAAATCATCGGGTCAGACTGTCGGGGGGAAATGACTTCCTTTTAAGGCCCTTCAAGGCCGAAACAGTCTCTGAAGGGCGTATAAAAAGCAATTATTCGGTGTTTTTTTTCCGATCACCTATGCGGTGATCGGGCCACAGGATCGGCTTGCGCCTCTCTGTGGCTATTCCATAATCTTTGCGATAACTCCGGCACCAACTGTTCGTCCACCCTCACGGATAGCGAATCTAGTACCTTCGTCAAGTGCGATTGGTGAACCAAGTGTAACGATCATGTTTACTTTGTCACCAGGCATAACCATCTCTACGTCAGCTGGCAATTCTACAGATCCAGTAACATCAGTTGTTCGGATGTAGAATTGAGGTTTGTATCCTTTGAAGAATGGAGTGTGTCTACCACCCTCATCTTTTGTTAGGATATAAACTTCAGACTCGAATTTTGTGTGTGGAGTGATTGATCCAGGTTTAGCACATACTTGTCCTCTTTCGATTTCTTCACGTTCGATACCTCTAAGTAGAAGTCCAACGTTATCACCAGCTCTACCTTCATCAAGAGTTTTTCTAAACATCTCAACTCCAGTAACGACAACTTTACGAGTGTCTTTGATACCGATGATTTCGATTTCTTCGTTAGAGTTAACGATACCTTGTTCTACTCTACCTGTTGCAACTGTACCTCGTCCTTTAATTGAGAATACGTCTTCGACTGGCATCAAGAATGGTTTGTCGAGAACACGTTCTGGTTGTGGGATGTATGTATCAAGAGCTGCAAGAAGTTCAACGATTGGTTTTGTAGCTTCTTCATCATCTGGGTTTTCAAGTGCTTTAAGAGCAGAACCTTTGATGATTGGAGTATCGTCTCCAGGGAATTCATATTTAGTAAGGAGTTCACGAACTTCCATCTCTGATAGTTCAGCGATTTCAGGATCAGCAAGATCCATTTTGTTCATGAATACTACTATATAAGGAACGTTAACCTGCTTTGCAAGTAGGATGTGCTCACGAGTTTGTGGCATTGGTCCGTCTGCAGCAGATACTACCAAGATAGCACCGTCCATTTGAGCAGCACCTGTGATCATGTTCTTTACATAATCGGCATGTCCTGGACAATCTACGTGTGCGTAGTGTCTTGCTTCTGTTTCGTATTCTTGGTGAGAAGTCGCGATAGTAATACCACGTTCTTTCTCTTCGGGAGCATTGTCGATTTGATCAAAAGCGACAGCTTTGTTAGCTCCTCCCATTTTTTTTGCAGCCACTGTTGTGATAGCTGCTGTAAGTGTGGTCTTACCGTGATCAACGTGTCCGATTGTACCTACGTTGACGTGTGGCTTGGACCGATCGAATGCACCTTCAGCCATAGTTAGATTTTTTAATGAAATATTTGATATATTTGAAATGCGGGGGATATACTAGCGAACTTACTTTTAATGTGCAAGTGAATTTCTTGGTGTTTGTTCCGGAGGTCCGGGGGGCTTAGGTATTGCCCGGGCAATACCTGGAAAAGGCCCGCGCCCGGGCATCAAACTTAGCTTGCGCGTTTTGCGATGATTTCTTCTGCTACACTAGTAGGAACTTTGGCATAATGTCCGAATTCCATTGATGAGCTCGCTCGACCTTGTGTCATAGATCTTAGGTCTGTTACGTATCCAAACATGTTAGATAGTGGCACCTCTGCTTTGATGAATTTTGCCATACCTCTCTCTCCTGATTCTTTGATTTGTCCTCTTCGTGAGTTTAGGTTACCCATTACATCTCCGAAGTATTCTTCCGGCGTTACTACTTCTACATTCATAACTGGCTCAAGGATAACTGCCTTGGCTTTTTTTGAACCGTTTTGGAAAGCGATACTTGCTGCGATCTTGAAGGCCATCTCTGATGAATCCACATCATGGAATGATCCATCGTAAAGCTCTGCTTTCAAATCTACCATTGGATATCCAGCCAAGACACCACGTGTCATAGCTTCTTGGATTCCTTTGTCTACTGCAGGGATGTATTCTCTTGGGATCTTTCCTCCTACGATTGAGTTTGTGAATTCGTAACCTTCTCCTGGTTCTTGTGGAGTAAGTTTTAGATGTACGTGACCAAATTGACCACGACCACCTGTTTGCTTTGAGTATTTTTCTTCGATTGTGACTTCTTCTTGGATTGTTTCTCTGTATGCAACTTGCGGGTTACCGATGTTTGCTTCTACTTTGAATTCACGTTTCATTCTGTCTACGATGATATCCAAGTGAAGTTCTCCCATTCCTGAGATGATAACCTGACTTGTTTCTTCGTCTGTCTTAACTTGGAAAGTTGGGTCTTCTTCAGAAAGTTTTTGAAGAGCCATACCCATTTTTTCTTGGTCGGCTTTTGTCTTTGGTTCTACTGCAATCGCGATTACTGGCTCTGGGAATGTGATGTTCTCCAGAACGATTTGGTCTCCTTGGTCGCAGAGAGTGTCTCCAGTTTTTGTTTTCTTAAGACCTACTACTGCGGCGATGTCTCCGGCGTGTACTGATTTGATTTCTTCACGAGAGTTTGCGTGCATTTGTAGGATTCGTCCCATTCTTTCTTTTGTGTCTGAGTTTGAATTGTATACGTAACTTCCTGCATCAACCTTTCCTGAGTAAACACGGAAGAATGTGAGTGTTCCTACGAAAGGGTCGGTTGCGATTTTGAAGGCGATAGCTGAGAAAGGTTCTTCGTCTATAAGTTTTCTTTCGATTTCTTCTTCGCTTCGTGGCTTAGTTCCTTTTACTGGTGGAAGATCCATTGGTGAAGGAAGGTACCAACAAGCTGCGTCGAGTACCAATTGGGCACCAACGTTCTTGAGGGCTGAACCACACATCACTGGGTACATTTCGTTTGTGATTGTTGCTTTTCGGATTCCAGCTTTGATTTCTGCTGTTGTTGGTTCTTCTCCGTTGATGAATTTTTCCATTAGGTTGTCGTCGAATTCTGAAACTTTTTCGATCATTGTTGCTCTCCATTCTTCGACTTTGTCAGTCATATCTGCTGGGATTTCTACTTCTTTTATATCTACACCTAGTTCTCCTTCGAATTCGTAAGCTTTTCTTTCGATAAGATCGACTACACCTTTGTGGTCGTTCTCAGCTCCGATTGGAAGTTGGATTGCTACTGCGTTTGGTGAAAGTCTTTCCCAAATTGTTTTGATACTCATTTCGAAGTCTCCACCCATTTTGTCCATCTTGTTGATGAAGGCGATACGTGGAACTGAATATTTGTCTGCTTGTCTCCATACTGTTTCTGATTGTGGTTCTACACCTTGTGCTCCATCAAAAACTACAACTCCTCCATCTAGTACACGGAGTGCTCGTTCTACTTCTGCTGTAAAGTCTACGTGCCCTGGAGTGTCAATAATATTGATTCTGTATTTTTGGTCTCCGTTTGAAGGTTTCCAGAAACATGTAGTTGCTGCTGAAGTGATTGTGATACCTCTTTCTCTCTCTTGTTCCATCCAGTCCATTTGAGATTCACCATCGTGTGTCTCACCGATTTTGTGAGTTGTACCTGTGTAATATAGGATACGTTCTGTTACGGTTGTTTTTCCGGCGTCAATATGGGCGATGATCCCGATATTACGTAAGAAATTTAAATCTTCAGCCATGTTTTTTTAGTTAGTTATTGGTTGTTGGTTGCGGTTTTCGTTGCGAAATTCGCATTGGCGAAAAGCCGCGAGTATTATAGGGAGTAAGAGAGGGAAGTCAAGGGGAGGGTTATGGGGTGGGTTGTTCTGGATATACTTCTGATTGTAATTCTAATATTCTTTTTCTCAAGATTTCTGTGGTCTCTCCTGCTACTCCTGCGGTTCTCCAATTCATGGCTTCTGCGATGAGGGCTCTGAGTTGTTCTTGAGGGGTCCACAAGAATTCTTTCATTTCCTTAATGAATGTTCTTGCTGAGTGTTCGGGGGTCCATTCTGGGAGGGGCATGGGGTGGGTTTAAGAAGCGACACTGAATATTCTTTTGTGGCCGGGGCGTAGCTTGTATTCGTAATCGCAGGTTACAACTCCATCTCCTATCTCTGTGGGGAGGAAGTCGTATGCGTGGACTACGTTGTTATCTGTTGGTTTTTTTCTGTCAGAGTCAGGGGTGATGCTTGGGTATATTCCCATTTGGAGGTCTGCCCATACGCCGTCTTCTACTTTTTCACAAAGAACGGTGCGGTCTTCTGTGACTTCTCCGCTTGGGTCAATTGATACTATTCTTACCATTTTTCCTCCGAACATTTTTGTTAATCGTCTGATTCCTTTTCTGCCTATGAGGTCTTTTTCGTATCCTTCTACTAGTTCTGCTGCTCGATTTCGTGTGATTGCGCATGCGAATTCGACACTTCTTTTTCCATTTGCGATGTCTGCTAATGATTGAGCGTCTCTTTTCTTGTCGTATTCTGGATGTAGTTTTACTGGAGTTTCATTTTGAAGCATTGCTGCTCTTACTGCTTCGTTGGTGGTAAGTGCTGCTATGTATAGTTCTTTTGCTGGGTAGTGGAGGCCTTCTATTTTAAAAGTGTGTTTTTTTGTTGTACTGATGTTGTTTCTGTGGGCTGTTGAGGGGGTTGTTGGTTCTACTCCTAGTTCTTGGAGGATTTGGTTTGTTGAGAGGGGAGTTGCTTCTTGTGGTTCTTGTGATGGGGGCATGGGGTGGGGTGAGATATTAATTATAAAAAGGAGACAATTGTACTGCTGAGAGCGGATGGTTGTCAAATTTGGGGGAGGAGGATTTCTAGTGTTATTCCGGCATGGGTTATTTCTTGGACCCTAACTCTAACTTGTTGGCCCACTGCTTGGACATTTCTCCAGTTTTCAGGTAGGTCTTCAGGTAATACGTATCCTTCTGTTACAGATGTTTTTGGAGTTTTTTTTAAGGTTATAAAAAGCCCGTAGTCTCCTTGGCTAGTGATAACGCCTTCCCTTGTAGGGTATGGTGACATTGGTCTGGGCATGCGCGTGCGTTAAAGTTAAAAATGGGCGTCATCTTAACGCTTTTCTAGGTGGGGGGCAAGTTGGATTTTGGAGGGGGCTTTTACAGAGGTTCGTACCCTGATTTCTCGATTTTGTCTTTGATGTAGTCTGCGGTTTGGGGATCTCCTTCAGTGAATTCTTTTCCTCTTCGGAGGACTAGTTCAACCAGCTCGCCGTTTTTGTGGGTTTTGTATCCTCTTAGGACTGTTGAGGCTATTCTTTTGAATTCGACTATGTTTGCGAAAGGTTTTTCCTGTGATTTTAGGAGGAGGGTTGCGGCGGTTTTGATGACGATTTCGGGAGTTTTGTATCCTTTATGGTATTTGGCTATTATGTAGAATGTTTTGTCGTCTAGGTCTTTGCCCTTGAGGTTTGTTAAGTCTATTTGGGGGAGTAGGTCTGGGAAAGATTTTGCGGTGGAATCAAGGACTGATAGCAAGAGGCCTAGGTCTTGGTTCATGAATGGGAGCGCATCTGCTAGGACTTTTTCGAATATTTCTTGAGTGAAGGCTTGGGGGTCTGGGATTCCTTTTGTTTGTTCTTTTTTTTCTCGTTCTTGTAGCCATCCCGTAGTATAGGCGAGATTGCGTGTAGTGATTGAAACATAAGCTCGTGCATCTTTTGTTTTCAAGAGAGGTTTTCCAATGGTGATTACCTTGTCTAAGTAAGAGGTGTCGTAGTCCAGAAAACGTATTTGTTGGACGGCTCTTTCGTAGGATTCGATGTCTGTTGATAGGAGGGGTGTGAATTTTTCGAGGAGGTCTTCTAGTTTTACTTCTCCTTTTGCGATTTCGGGTTCTCCGTTAACGAATTCGGTGGAGAAATCTTTTTTTAATTTGTCTGCTGGTGTTTGGGGTGATTCTGAATCTGGGTTTTGAGATGGTGATTGAGATGGCATGAGGGTGGGGATTAATTGGTTGAATTATGACGGTAGGGGCGGGGAGTGTCAAATTTGGGGAGAGGTTGACGTGTTTTGGGGCTTGGCGTATGGTTATCTCCAATAATTTTGTATTATGGCTGGACTTACAATGACTCCTAGATTGGAATTGAAGCATACAATGCCGATGAGTTCTGCTGGGCTTTCGGTTATGATGGAGCTTACTCATCAGCAGGCTTTGGTGTTGGTGGAGGAATTGGTTGCGGATGTTGTGGCTGGTAGGATAGAGGAGGTTATGGCAGGGAGTACGGAAAAGGGAAAAGGTAAAGGACGTAGACCTGGGAATTTTATGGCTACGGCTGAATTTGGAAATAGAGGAAAGGATGTTTCTCAAAGGGATGCTGCTGATTTGGAGCCTGAGTTTGCAATTAAGGAAAATGAAGATAGGGAGCTTGTTGTTGAGAATGGGGTTGAGAGTGTTCATGCAAAGATTGTAGCTTCTCTTTCTGCTCTAAAAAGAGATGCTCCAGTGGAATTGTCGCAGATTTTTTCGAAGAGATTGTTGAATTCTCTTGAATGGACTGCTGAAACACGTCAAAAAATTCTTGAATATCTTGCAAAGTTGCAGGCTGATTTTCTTTTGGATATTACTGATAGATTTAAAATTAAACCTCAGACTCAGGCGGATGTTGCTGAGAAGATGGGGATAGCGGCTTCTTCGGTTTCTCGTTTGATGAAAAATCTCAAGATTACTTTGCCGAATGGAGAGGTGTGTCCTGCAGGGTTTTTGATTCCTGGGCCTTATTATGATGGGATTCGAATACAGCATGGTTTGGAGTTGTTGAAGGGTGATAAGGAGGTTTATAGTCGAAAGTATGGTTGGAGGCTTAGTGGGGAAAGACTTGCGTGGCTATTGGAGGATCGATTTGGGTTGCAGTATAAGGATCGGACTGTTCGGAAGCATTTGTTGGAAATGGGGGATCCTAGGGATCATGATGAGACTGGGGAATTGAAAGCGGAGATTGTTGCTGAGGTGGATGAGTTGCTTGAGGGATATGCGAATGATCCAGAGTTTTTTAATCAAAAAACAGGGCGATGGAAAAATCCTACTGCTCGGCTTAGTCTTCAGCAACGGATTAGCCAGCGTAACCGTATTGTTATTCCAATTGATTGGGTTTGGGCTCGAAAATTCGAAAAGCTTACTGATCAGAATAAAGAGGAGCTTTGGAAAAAAGTTCGATTTAGGTGGCAGAGGGAGAAGTAGGGGGATTTTGTGAGTGATGAACGAGAGTGGGGTTTTTTGACCTTCACCCCTTTACAAATCTTGAAGAATGTGTTTTAATGGGGTCTTGTAATATTTCTTATTATGGCTGAATCAGCTGCATATGAAGGGTTTGTCCCTGAGGGTGAAGCCTTGGTGGATGATCGTAGTGAAACATCAGAGGTGAAGGGAGGGCATTTGGCTCGATTGAGGGCTGCTGTGGCTCGAGTAGAGGCGGCTGATCAGGCTGCTGATGCTGCTGTTGCTGCGCGACCGAAGAAGAGCAACTCAAAGCCTAAACCCAAGCCTAAACCTAAACCTAAACCTAAGCCAAAGCCAAAGCTTGTGGTCGTGGTTCCACCATATGAATACGAAGGTGTTGTAGGGGAGGTGAAAGATTTGGTTGATAGTCAAAGTGGGCAACCAGCACCTTTGAAGAGAACAATTCCTGTTTCTCATGAGGGGTTTGATGGTCTTTCTGAAGATACTCGGACTTTGATTGAAGGTGTTTTGTGGCAGGTTTATGCTGATGATTTTCAGATGTTGAAGGATGCTAATTATGCGAAATTAGAGTTTTATTTAGGCTTGGTGGACGAGGCTCTTGAGAGAGAGTCTTGTACTGACACTGAGCTTCGTGCCCAAATTGAGGGTGTTCGTGGTCGGATTGCTCCGGTTATGACTGAGGCTTTGTTGAGTGATGAGGACATGGCTTGGTTGAAGGGACTTGGGCTTTCGGATCTGGATGTGTTTAGATTGACTGCTACTTATGATATCTCGGAGGTAGTGGCTGGGTTGAGGGAGAATCTTGAGGACTATAAGTCTATATTGGGAGATGGGAAGTATGTTGTGAAGATTTTGAATTTTCCTGAAGGATGGGACAAATTGCAACGAGTGCTTAGTTTTCATGATAAATGTGATAGGACTCTGGTTGAATTTAATGGGGCTCAATTGTTTGAGATTTTGATTAATGGGGAATGGGAAGAGAAGCTTAAGTATTTTGAAAATAGGGAGAATCTAGAGGCTTTGGCTGGAGCTGGGTTTACTGGTGGTCCGTTGTCTCAATCTGTGCGTAATGCAGGATGGAGGGATAAGCTTAGTTATTTTAAAAATAAAAAAAAGATGGCGAAGATGACGAAGGCTGGGTTTACTGCTGCTAATTTGGCCCTAATTGTGAAGGGGAAGGGATGGGAAGATAAATTGGCTTACTTTGAGGATGAGGAGGCTGTGGCTAAACTGGAGGCTGCGGGTTTTAATGGTTCTCATCTGGCTAGTATTGTGAAGGGAAAGGGATGGAGAGAGAAGTTGGTGTTTTTTGAAAACGAGGCTAATTATTCAAAGTTGAAGGAAGCTGGGTTTAATGGGTATCATTTGTCTCAGATTGTTCTTGGGGCTGATTGGGAGGAGAAGATTCGTGTGGTTTCAACTGAGGCTTGTTTGAAGTTGGTGGAAGATGAGGTTGTGACTCATAGAGATTTGTCGAAGGTGTTTAAGTTGAAAAATTGGAGGGAGGAGTTGAGGGGGTTGGGGGTTTAGTCCATTTATTTTTTATATGAATAAACCAGGAGAGAGTCCAGAAGATGATGGACGAATACAAAGTGGGGTGGCGAAAGGTCTTACGAGGAGGCAGGTTGTTTTTGGAGGTGTTGGGGCTGCTGCGATGCTTGGTGGGGCTTCGGTTTTGGGGACTGTTCTTGGGAAATGGAAGCCTGTGATTAGTTTGGCGAATAGAGTAGGACGGGTAGGGGAGGAGGCTCGGGTGCAGGCATATTTGGATAGTTGTAGGGCTGAAAATGAAATGTTGCCTGAGGGGTGTCTGGTTCCGGAAGATGAAAGAGAGGCAAAATTTATGATTAGTGTTCCTGCGAATAGCGATCATTCCTTGGAGAGTCGGGAGGCTATTATGGATATTTTTGTTCGGCCAAATATTGATTTGTTGCCGGATGGTTCTGATGTTCATTTGTTGTTTCATCCTGAGTCTTTGGATTATTATAAAGAGCGAATTTCTAAGGAGCTTGATGGTAGGGGACTTGATTTTACTTATCGAATTATTCCTTTTACTCATATGACAGAGGCTTATATTCGGGATAGGATGGTTTATGCTGGGTCGCGTGATTTTCTTGGGAGAGAGCGGTTGGTGTTGAGTAATATTGATTGTAGGATGTATCAGATGATTTTTAAGGGGAAGTATGGGGAAGCGTTGTCTGGAAATACTAATGATAAGGCTGAAGGGCTTTCGTCTTTTATTGATGAGGGAGTTGTGAATAGGTATCCGATGAGGTATTCGGCTTATCACGTGCCTGTTTCTTGTGTTGGTGGTGATCTTGAGGTTACGAGGTTTCCAAATGGGAAGGTTGGGATGATTATTGGTAAATCTAATTTTGTTGATACTTGTACGGCTTATGCGGGGATGGAGGGAATGTTAAAAAAGGATGGTAAAGGTCCTGTTCTAATAGATCCGAGTGATTTTAGGCAGGTTGGGTCTGTTGTGAAGGCTCTTTATGCGAAATCTTTTGGTGTGGATGAGGTTGTTATTCTTGGAGAGGATTGGATTTATTCACAAATGGATGAAATGCCAACTCCTGCTCTTATGAATGCTGGGGCTTTTTTTCATCTTGATATGATTGTTAAGACTGCGACGAATGCTAGGGGAGAGCAGGTGGCTTTTGTTTCGGATTATAATCCAATGAGGTCTATTATTCAGAATGGAAGAGGTGTGCCGGTTGGGGGGAATATTAGGACGCAGATATCTCAAGCTCAGTTTTTTGATAGGTCTTATATACAAGGGGCTGTAGAGCAGCTTGAAAGAGCTGGGTATAGGATTGTTTGGATGCCTTCTGGGGCTGTTCCTGCACAAAATTATGTGAATAGTCTTGCTTGTATGACTCCAGATGTTGGGAAAAGGATGCTTATCCCTGAATATGGTTTAGTCGAGGATGCAGGGGCTAGGAAGGCTTATGAAGATGAAGGGTTTGTTGTTACTTCTGGAAGGGTTCCTTATATGGACGAGGCTTTGAAGTTAGGGCCTGAGGCTGGTGGGTATCATTGTTCGGTTGTTGTGAGGGGGTAGGGGGGCTTTTTTACAATAAAAAGAAACAATGTGGTATAGTTCGTTGTGATTTATTTATTAATGATTTTTTATGGAGAAGGATGGTGGTTCTAGATTGAGTGAGGGGGAGATAAGAACTCTTGCAAGACTTCTTGCTGCTGGTGAAGAGGAGGAGCGGTGTGTAAGTGTGGATCTTGATGATCGTGGTCGTTTGCCAACGGATGCTGATGTAGAGGCTGTGAATGGGTTAGTGGGAAAGGTTATGTCTGGAGAGGTTGGGACTGATGACTTTGATGATGCTAGGTGGGGGTAGGGGAGCCTGGTAATTTCAGTTGTACGATTTCTTCGTACATCTTCCTTGGGTGGGGTTATTTTCGCTTGGTCAAACCTTTGTAGATTATTTTTGTCATGTTTGAGTAATTTTTTGACATTCCAGAAATGCATGCTTGGATGTAGTCTGTTTTTTCTGTTTTTCCGAAATCAACGATCTCAAATTTCAGATGAATTGCTATTAAATCTAGGAAAAGTCGGATGGTTCTGCCGTTCCCTTCTCTGAATGGATGTATTGCGTTAAATTCACAATGTATGACTGAGAGTTTATCAGCAATTTCTTTTTTGGAGTTTTTTTGTGTGGGCAAGTTTTTCTTGATAATCTTTTCTAATTCTTTGAGTGCTTTTGGTATTTGTGATGAGGCTGCAAAAAGAATTCCGTCTTTTGAAATTTCTACTGTTCTTGTTTTCCCAGCCCAGGAGTAAAGAGTGCTGAAGAAGTATTTGTTAATTTCTAGTATTAAGTTGACGTTGAAATTGAGCTCTTCTTTTTCGAGTTTTTCTAGGAAGAATGTGTATGTATCTGAGAGTAGAAGGGTTTCTGTGTCTTCGAGGATTTTTTGATCTTTTATGTTTAATTTGTTTTTCAAAATACCTTTTTGCTCATTTTTCCCTACGTTATATCGAGAAGGCTCTGCCATGTTTTTTTAGAAGGTTAATGGCTGTGTTGTTTTTTTTTGCTCTATAAAAACTTACTCCTTCTATTCTTGAAGAATTTGAGACAGCTTTTTGAATTTCTTTCTTGTTAACACTTAGTTTTGCTTTTTTCATGGTTATATTGTCTCATAATCTGGGGCTAGGGGGAAGGGGTTCCTTGGTGGAATGTCATTTTCCATTTGTTATCTTTGTTTTGCCAAAGGGAGCTTCTGAGAGATTGTTTTTTCTCTCCACTTTTTATAAGTTCTGATTCTATTTTGTATGTAGCTAGAACTGTATTTGGTGAGAGCTCTATTGTTTTGAAGTTGGATAAGGTGTATTTGGATTCGTCTAGGGTTGGGAGAATGTCTATTATCTCTTGTTTTGTGTAATGATCTCCAGTGCTGCTGAATTCAAAGAAGTCGTCAGCTAGCAATTTATCCATTTGTGTTGGAGATTTGCGAACATCTGGTTGAAGGAGTTTTTCTTCTAGTTTTTGGATGGGGTGGGGGAGGGAGGGCATTGGTGGGGGGTTAGGTTAGTGGTGAGGGTTTGAAGTACATCTTTTCTGTTAGAAATTATCATGGGGATGCCGGGGTTGTCTTTTATGTTAGCTTCTTTTGTTAATTGATTGAATTTTTCCACATCTTTGTCATTTATGTTTTCAAAAAAAATTCCTTCTTTTTCTTGAAGTGGTAAAAATGGGATTAGTATGGAAAATGAAGGAGTTATTGGTGAAAAAATTCCTATACCTTCTATTTCATTATGCCAGATCACAGGGGTGCTTGATGTTATAAAAGGTGTTTTTGAATTGTTTATGTATAATATCCAAGGTATTTTTTTAAGTTTTTCTACTGATTCTAATTGAGGCTCCTGAGCGATTAAATTGTCGACAGTCTTATGGAATTTATCAATATCTTTTTGGGTTAATTCTCTTTTTAGTTCTTTTTGTAGCTGTTTTAAATTGCTTGTGACAGCTTGGTCTTTTTTGTTTTGCTCCTTGAATCTGACGGAACGCTTGTAATGAATGATCATGAAGTTAAGTACTAAAATAACTTGATCGTTTGTTAAAATTATATTTTTTTTGTAGTGATTATTTGTATATGTTTTAAAATCAAACTGGTTTAGATGCTGGATAAAAAGATCCCAATCGTTTTCAAATCTTTGCTGAAATACCTCCTCAGTTCCACTTTCATAACGATCAATTTCATAACATATTTGTGCTCTATCTTTTTGGCTAACACTGCTCCATTGAGATAAGCCTCTGGTCTCCCTATAAGATGTGCAATAAACTTTATTAATTTCGTTGTTTTCAAACCATTTTAGGTAAGTTTTTGATACTAAATGGTCGTTGCTCATGTTGGTTTGTTAATGGAAGATGTGGAGGTTTGTAAAACTTCTTAACTGTTTTTTGCTTTAGAGCAATGATCGATTAGGACTAAGGCTTCGTGTGCTAGTCCAAATAGTGATAAGCTTTCAGGTATGGAATCTCGTTGAGGAGGCAGAGTGTTATGTGCAATTATTGAACGATAATACCCAAGTACGCCTTGTAAAAAATTTCTAACACTTTCGTAGTGATTTGGGTGAGGAGGTATCAGTAATTTATCTTTGAAAGCTTTTCCAATTGTTGGAACTGTTGATTCGCCTGGTTTAGCTTTGATCAAGCTGCGAATTTTCGAATCAAGTGCTGTGTAGATTATTTTTAGGGCAGCGTCTATATCGCCATCTAGGACTATGCTAGTAACTCTACTAACATCGGGATGTAGGGTATCTATATACTGAATGAGGATTATTTTTTTTTCGTATTCTTCAATCTTGGTTAGTTCACGTGGAATGTCATTATTTGTTATGTCATGCCAATCACTAGCCTCATTGAAGCTTAAATGCCGAACAAGATTCCCATCTATTGCAAATCCTGGTGGTACGATTTTTTGGATTTCGTTCCAACATTCATGGAGTTCACTATTTTCCTTTGAGTAGACTTCTGCCATGATTGTTTGAGGATCCAGATGTGGCATGCCGCGCTCATCTTCTTCAAAAGCATCACTTTTAACAAAGGAAGTCGCTTTTTGCATTCTGAGGAGGAGGGTTTTAACTATACTGATTTTCTGATGAGCTTCAGCTATGTTCATATCAGTATTTTCCCCCTCTTTAAAAGAAAAATCAAATTCGTTTCCAACATGGACTCCCAGTCGGGATTTCCTCGCCTCATTAGGTGATTTTCATCCTGTCGTGAACAGGATTGAGAAATCTCCTATTCGGCGTCCTGCGTTACGCGAAAAACGCTGTTTCCGCTTCACTTCGGACCGGAAATCTCGCGACTTAGTACTTAGCGAAGTGGGCGAAGGCTTTGTTGGCAGCGGCCATCTTTTCGGTGTCGAGTTTCTTTTTGATCGCTGAACCTTGGTCGTTAGAGGCTTCGATAAGCTCGTGAGCTAGTCTGTTGGCCATTCCTGTGCCTTTTTTGCCTCTTACTGCGGCTAGGAGCCATCGGCAAGCGAGAGCGAGCTGTCGGCCTGGTTTAACCTCTAGAGGGATCTGGTAAACAGCACCACCGATACGTTTTGGTTTAACCTCGAGTTGAGGTTTGATCTTATCGATAGCTGCTTTGAAGACTTTTTCTGGATCAGAATTTGTCTTCTTAGAGATGATTTTCATTGTGTCATTGAAGATTCTTCGTGCAGTTGTCTTTTTGCCGTCCTTCATCAGGTAGTTGATAAACTTCTCCTGTAGGGGATTAGATGCTTCGGGCATGAAATTTGCTCTTGTTGTTGCCATTTTTTATGATGCTTTAATAACTTTTGCGCCGTATTTAGAGCGGCCTTGTTTTCTATCTTTTACACCTTCTGTGTCCAAAGATCCTCTGACGATGTGGTACCGGCAACCATTCACATCCTTCACCCTTCCTCCTCGTAGGAGAACGACTGAGTGTTCTTGTAGGTTGTGTCCTTCACCAGGGATGTAAGCGATAACTTCCTGTTTGTTAGTTAGTCTTACTTTTGCGATCTTTCGGAGCGCAGAGTTCGGTTTTCTTGGTGTAGTTGTAGTAACTTTGATACAGATGCCTCTCTTGTGTGGGCAGTTTACTTTGCTCGGTCTGTTCTTGAGTGTGTTGAATGTAAACCCAAGTGCAGGAGTTTTCGATTTCTTTAGTGTTTTCTTACGTGGTTTTTTAACCAGTTGGTTTATTGTAGGCATAAGTATTTTAATTTTTTTGCTTGGCCACTCTATATGATGAGTTTACGTATTGCAAGAGAAAATTTGTAAATTTTCTACTATATCACTGGGTATAATGGTGCTGGTGCCTCTTCTTCCTCTTCTTTAGCCTTTTTGGCAGGCTTTCCTGCGGCTTTTGCGGCTAGTTTGTTAGCTTCCTTCATTATCTCTGGATTTTGTTTTTGGAATCTTTCTCCGGCTGGAATCAGCTTACCAATGATTACGTTTTCCTTTAGTCCTTCTAGTTTATCAACTTTCTTTGTTGTTGAAGCATCTACAAGTACACGGATAGTCTCCTGGAACGAAGCGGCAGACAACCAACTCTCTGTGTGGAGAGCGATTCTTGTTAGACCAAGTAGTAGTCTTTCTCCGTTTGCAGGTTTCTTTCCTTTCTTTTTCACCTCATTGTTGATTCTAGTGAATTTGATCACGTCTACGACTTCACCAGGTAGAAGAGGGGAGTCGTTTGACTCGATGACTCTTACCTTCGAAAGCATCTGTCTTGAGATGATTTCTACGTGTTTGTCGTTGATCGACTGACCTTGAGATGAATAGATGTGTTGTACTTCGCTCATGATGTACTTTTGGACTGTGTATGTGTCTGTCAATTTTACCAGTTCCTTCAAGTTCAAGTGACCTGCTGTTAGTGCTTGTCCTTTTGTTACTTCTTCTCCGTCTTTGATCATGAGAGTTTTTCCTCTTGGGGCTTTGTATATTCTCTCAACTGGACCTTTTGAAACAGTAGTGATGGTTTCGTCAGTGATTGATTTTACTATTCCACTTTCAATTGTTTTGAGAGTAGATTTTGAATCTTCTGCTTTTGCGATGACCATCTTTTCTTTGACTTCGTCTCCTTTTTTCACTGTTGGGACCATGTTTGCGAGAAGTTCGTATTCTTGCTCGACAGGTTCCCTTGATTTAACAGTGATCTCAGTGATTCGGTCTACTTGTTTGAGAGTAGCTTTTCCGCCGATCTCAGCCATGATTGCTGGAGATTTCGGTGGACGTGCCTCAAATAATTCTTCTACACGTGTAAGACCCTGTGTGATGTCTCCGCCTTCCGCTACACCTCCCATGTGGAACGTACGCATAGTTAGCTGAGTACCTGGTTCACCAATTGATTGAGCAGCGATAATTCCGATTGCTGTACCGACTTCTACAGTCTTGTTGAGACCAAGGTCTCGACCGTAACATTTTGTACAGATGCCGTCTTCAGTTTGGCATGTCATGATTGATCGGATCATTACTTCTTGAACCTCTGACTTTTGGATCTTTTTGGTTAACTCTTTGTCGATTTCATCGTTTTTCTTTGCGATTAATTCGCCTGATTTTGGATCGACTAGATCTTCTGCGAGTGTTCGTCCGTAGATTCTGTTTTCGAATTTTTCTCCGATTTCTTCACTCTCATCAAAAGTAACTTTGTGAGCTTTCTTTGATTGGCAATCGTATTCTTTGATCACTAGGTTTTGTACTGCGTCTACTAGACGACGTGTTAGGTAGCCCGCTTCCGCTGTTTTTAGCGCGGTATCTGATTTACCTTTACGTCCACCATGTGTCGCAATAAAGTACTCAAGAATTGTAAATCCTTCTTTGAGGTTTGATTTGATCGGTAGTTCGATTGTTTTACCAGCCGGATTTGCTACCAATCCTTTGATTCCACAAAGCTGAGTGATTTGTCCCCAGTTACCTCTGGCACCTGAGTCGATCATGTAGAATAGGTCGTTTGTTTCGTCGATTGATTGAATCATTTCGACTGTTACATCTGCTTTAGCTTTAGACCAAACTTTGATATTGCTGTTGTATCTTTCGTCTTCTGTGATGAGACCTTTCCAGTATTGATTGTTGATTGTCTTTACGTGATCTGAAGCTTCGTCGATGATTCCTGTTTTTGCTTCAGGAATAATCATGTCTGATGCAGCGATTGAAAGTCCTGATTTTGTTGCGAATTTGAATCCAAAGTGTTTTAGATCGTCCGCAAGTTTTACAGTTTTTTCGTTTCCGTAAATGTCGAAGCAGTCACCAACGAGTTTCCCCAAATTTTTCTTTGAGATTGTTTCATTGTAGTAGGGGAGCTTCTCAGGGATGAATGAATTGAAGATCAATCGTCCGACTGTTGTTTCGACGATTGCGCCTTCTGATTTTTCAGTTCTTGCTTTGATTGGAGCTTGTACGTGTATGTGTCCGAGTTGGTAAGCAAGGATAGCTTCTTTCATGTTTGCGAATGTCATTCCTTCACCTTTTTTGCCTGGCACCATCTTTGTAAGATAGTAGATTCCAAGCACCATGTCTTGTGTTGGAGTAACGATAGGTTCTCCTGATGATGGTTTTAGAAGGTTGGCAGCTGAACTTACTAGTTTTTTTGCTTCTTCTTGTGCAGCTTTTGAAAGTGGTACGTGAACCGCCATCTGATCTCCATCGAAGTCCGCGTTGAAGGCAGCACATACGAGTGGGTGGATTTGGATCGCTTTACCTTCAATCAAAACTGGTTGGAAGGCTTGGATACCAAGTCTATGAAGTGTTGGCGCACGATTCAAAAGTACGTAATGGTCTTTTGTTACTTCTTCCAAAATATCCCATACTTCTCTTTTTGAAGATTGGATAAGTTTTTCTGCGTTCTTGATATTGTGGGCGAATCCTCGTGTGATTAGTTTTCCGATGATGAATGGCTTGAAGAGTTCAAGTGCCATCAATTTTGGAAGACCACATTGGTTTAGTTTGAGTTTTGGACCGACTACGATTACTGAACGTCCTGAGTAGTCTACACGTTTACCGAGTAGGTTTTGTCTGAATCGTCCTTGTTTACCTTTCAGCATGTCTGAAAGTGATCGTAGTTTTCGTTTGTCTCCAGCGTTTAGGGCTGTTCGGCCACTTCTTGCTGAGTTGTTCAATAGTGTATCTACAGCTTCTTGAAGCATTCTTTTTTCATTTCGGCAGATTACCTCTGGTGCTCCGATTGAAAGAAGTTTCTTTAGACGGTTGTTCCTGTTGATAACTCGTCTATATAGATCGTTCAAGTCTGATGCTGCGAATCGTCCTCCGTCGAGTTGTACCATTGGTCTTAGATCCGGTGGTATAACTGGAAGACTTTCCAAGATCATCCATTCTGGTTTCATTCCTTCTTTCTTCAAGTTCCCGATTAGTTTTGCTCTTTTGATCAGTTTCTTCTTCTTTTGTCCGCTTGTTTTTTTGATGTCTTGTGTGATTTGGATCTCGATTTTGTCTAGATCCATTTCTGAGATGATTTCTCTGATTGCTTCAGCACCTGTTCCTGCTTTGAAGATGTGTCCGAATTTGAGAGACATGTTTCTGTACTCTAACTCTGTGTATACAGAATTGCTTTTCAAATTGTTGAGCTCGTCTTTTGCAGTGTGGTGTTGGTCTTCTAGCTCTTCGAGTTTGTCTGCGTAAAGTCTTTCGATTTCGTCGGCTTTGCTTTTTGTTCCTGCTGCTTTTGCCTCCGCTTCTGATTCTTTTGTTTTTTCTTTAGCTTCTACTTGAAGTTTCTTTTTGTGTGTTTTGAATTCTTCTTTGAGCTGTTCTTTTGCTTCTTCTTTAGCATCGTTGTCGATTTCTTTTACGATGTATGCAGCGAAATAAACGACTTGCTCAAGAGTTTTTACAGGGAGATCTAGTAGAAGACCAACTCGACTTGGAGTAGACCTAAGGAACCAGATGTGTGTAACTGGGCACGCTAGCTTGATGTGACCCATTCGAACTCTTCTCACTGAAGACCGAGTAACTTCTACGCCACATTTTTCACAGATTACGCCTTTGTATCGAATTCTTTTGTACTTACCACAGTAACATTCCCAGTTTTTTGTTGGACCGAAAATCTTTTCGCAGAAAAGACCGTCTCTTTCTGGTTTTTGAGTTCTGTAGTTGATTGTTTCAGGCTTTTTTACCTCTCCGGTAGACCATGAGAGGATCTGTTCTGGCGAAGCTATCGATATAGCAATGGCATTAAAATCGTAATGATTTTTTTGGTCAGTAGGGGACGTTGCCATATGAATATGGTTATTGGTTGTTTTTATAGTGGCCCACGCCGGAACGTGGGCATTTTGTGATTCTTAGAGTCCTAGGTCCTTATCAATTGGATTTTCTGTTTCTTCCTCAGCTGGTGCTTCTGCTGCTGGTGTTTCCTCTGCTGGAGTTTCTTCTGCAGGAGTTTCCTCAGCTGGAGTTTCTTCCGCAGGAGTTTCCTCAGCTGGAGTCTCTGCTGCTTCTTCTTTTGCTGGAGCTTCCTCAGCTTTGTCTTCAGTTGTGCCGCTTGTTAGTGATGTGTCACCACTGTTTGGTACGTATTCACCTTCGTCACCTTCACTTCTTTTGTTCAACATGATCATGTCTTCGACAACGATCTCTGTTTTGAACTTTCTTACACCTTCTTCTGTATCCCAACTTCTTGTTTTTAGGTAACCTTCTACGTATACAAGTTTACCTTTCTTAAGATATTGTGCGCAGATCTCTGCAAGTTTTGACCATGCTACACACTCGTGGAATTCTGCTGAAGATTTTCGATCTCCTTCAGATGTTACCCAACCACGGTTAGTTGCTAAACCGAAAGTTGTGATGTTTTGCCCGTTAGGCGTTTGTCTCATTTCTGGATCTCTTGTTAGATTTCCGATGAGAATTACTTTGTTTACTGATCTCATTTTTTTTGGGTTAAATGAATGATATTAAATGTTTTTAATTATTTATCTTCTTTCTTTTCTTCTTCTTTTTTTGGTTCTTCGACAGGAGCTTTGTCTGCGTTTTCTTTAGTTAGGGCTCCTTCGTTTTCCAAAACTGCGTCTACGATTGGATCTACGTATGCTTCGTCTTCTTCACCTTCTGGCGGACCTTCTTCTCTCATGAGGTCTACGTTTAGACATAGACTTTGGAGCTCTTTGACCAATACGTTGAATGATTCAGGCGTTCTTGGTCGTTTGATTGGTTCGTCTTTGATGATTGATTCGTAAGCTTTTGATCGTCCGTATACATCGTCGGATTTGATTGTGAGCATTTCTTGGAGGAGGTGACTTGCACCGTACGCCTCTAGCGCCCACACTTCCATTTCTCCGAACCTCTGTCCACCGTGTTGAGCTTTACCTCCTAGTGGTTGTTGAGTTACGAGAGAGTATGGTCCGACAGATCTTGCGTGGATCTTGTCTTCTACCAAATGTGATAGTTTCATGATGTATGCTGTACCGACTGTAGTTGTGTGATCGAATGGTTCACCAGTTTTACCGTCGTATAGTTGAGCTTTTCCGTCTGCTGGAAGGTCAGCTTCTTCTAATAAATCTAGAATTACTTGGTTTTCGATTCCGTTCAAAGCCGGAGTCGCTACTGTGATTCCAAGTTTTGTTGCTGCCCATCCAGTATGAGTCTCGAGGATTTGTCCGATATTCATACGTGAAGCCACACCAAGTGGATTCAATACGATATCTACAGGAGTTCCGTCTGGTAGGAATGGCATGTCTTCTGCTGCAACGATGATTGAGATCACACCTTTGTTACCATGTCGTCCTGCGATCTTATCTCCAACTGAGATTTTTCTTGTTTGAGCAACGTCTACTTTGATTTGTTTGTTAACTCCAGTTGCTAGTTCGTCTCCTGCTTCTCGTGTGAAGATTTGAACGTTTACAACCTTTCCTCCTTCTCCACCTGGGAGTCTGAGTGATGAGTCTTTTACGTCTCTTGCTTTGTCTCCGAAGATCGCTCGTAGAAGTCGTTCTTCAGCGGTTAGCTCAGTTTCACCTTTTGGTGTGATTTTACCAACCAAGATGTCGCCTTCGTGAACTGTCGCACCGATTCTTACAATACCGTCTTCGTTTAGATCTTTTAGTTTTCCTTCACCTACGTTAGGGATGTCTCTTGTTATTAGCTCCGGCCCAAGTTTTGTGTCTCGGACGTCCATTGTGAATGTTTCGATGTGAACTGAATCGTATATACCTTCTTTTACTAGACGTTCTGAGATAATAACCGCATCCTCAAAGTTGTAACCTTCCCATGCCATGTAGGCAACGAGGAGGTTTTGTCCGAGCGCTAGTTCGCCACCTTCGATAGCAGGTCCGTCTGAGAGAGTGTCTCCTTTTTTGATTTTGTCTCCTTTGTTGACTACTGCTCTTTGGTGGATTGCTGTGGCTTGATTTGATCGAACGTAAGTTTGAAGTTCGTATGTTGTCTTTTTACCATTGTCGTACATTACCGTGATCTTGTCTGCGTCAACGTATTGAACAACACCGTCTCTCTGAGCAAGAGTTACTTGTCCTGAGTTTTTTGCAGCGATTTCTTCCATACCTGTCCCTACGACTGGTGCGTGAGGTTTTACCAATGAAACTGCTTGACGTTGCATGTTTGAACCCATCGAAGCACGTGTGTTATCGTCGTGCTCTAGGAATGGAATCAAAGCTGTTGTTACAGAGATGATCTGTTTTGGTGATACGTCGATGTGTGTAATGTCGTTTACGTGAGCTAGAGTCGCTTCACCCGCTTTTCGAGCTGAGATTCTTTTGTTTAGGAATTGTCCTTTTTTGTCTAATTCTGAGTTTGCTTGGGCAATTACTAGAGGAGCTTCTTCGTCAGCGTCGTAGTATTCGATTTTGTTTGTTGCGTATGCTCTTACTTGGATTTCGTTTAGGTCTTTTGCTTTTGCAGCTGCTTTCGCTGCTTTTTCGTCGAATGTACCTCCGGCTTTTACGAGGGTCTTGCCTCCAACTTTAACTTCTTCTCTTGAGATGTGACCCACTGCTGATTTTCCGTCATTTTTTACAACTTGTGAAACTTCTTTGAATGGAGTTTCGATAAATCCGTATTCGTTGATTTTTCCGTAACTTGCCAAGTGAGTAACGAGGCCGATATTTGGTCCTTCCGGAGTGGCGATAGGGCAGATACGTCCGTAGTGAGATTGGTGTACATCACGTACATCGAACGATGCTCTTTCTCGTGAAAGTCCTCCAGGACCCATCGCTGATAGTCTTCTTTTGTGCGCGAGCTCAGCCAATGGATTTGTTTGATCCATGAACTGTGAAAGTTGTGAGCTTGCGTAGAATTCTCTTAGCGCCGCTGTTATTGGCCGTGAGTTTACGAGTTGAGTTGGTGTTACTGTCTCAAGATCCATGACTGTCATTCTGTCTTTTGCGATTCTGTCTGTTCTTAGGAGTCCAACTCGGAATTTGTTTTGTACCAATTCTCCAACTGCTCTGATACGTCTGTTTGAAAGGTGATCGATGTCATCTGGTTCTCCTTCTCCGTTGTTGAGTGTGATCAGGTGTTTTAGGATCAACACTAGGTCTTCTGCTTGGAAAGTGTGGTTCTTCTTTGTGTTTGGAGTTTTGAGTTTGAATCTCTTGTTGAGTTTGTATCTTGCGACTGGTCCCATGTCGTATTTTCTGTAGTCAAAGAACATTGAATCGATTAAGTTCTTTGCGTTTTCTGGTGTCGCTAGGTCTCCTGGTCGGATTTTCTTGTAGATGTTCTGGTATGATTCTTCGACTGTTTTTGCTGTGTCTTTTTCGAGAGTCATCAAGATGTAGTCGCTTTCGATATCTTTTGTTACGTCTTTGAAAAGTTCTAGGATTTTTTTGTCAGTGTCGTATCCCATTACTCTGATTAGAGAGGTGATAGGAATCTTTCGTTTTCTGTCAATTTTCACTGTGATGATTCCTTTTTTGTCTGTTTCAACTTCTAGCCAAGCCCCACGTTTTGGGATGATTTTGGCGTTGTGCATCTTTGGAGCTTGAGCATTTCCTGAGAAGAACACACCTGGTGATCTTACCAATTGGCTCACTACTACTCTTTCGATACCGTTGATGATGAATGTTCCTCTGTTTGTCATAAGAGGTACTGCTCCTAGGAATACGTCTTGTTCCTTGATTTCACCTGTTTCTTTGTTGATCAATTGTACGTGCACTTTGAGAGGTGCTTCGTAAGTGATGTTTTTGATTTTTGAAGTTTCTGCGTCGTATTTTGCTTCACCGACTTCGTGGTCTAAGAAGATTAGCTCTAGTTTCTTTCCTGAGAAGTCTTGAATAGGTGAGATCTCCTCTAGAAGATCTTTGATTCCTTCTCTCAAGAACCACTCGTAAGAATCGATTTGTACTTCGATTAGTTTTGGCATGTTCACGTTCTTGTCTACTTGGTCAGCAAAAAATTTCCTTGGCGATGTCTGGACGATCAAGTCTTGTGTGATGTCTAGCTGCGAAGGTTTGATGTAGTGTTCTCCGTGATGTCTCTTTGGTGCTGCTGCTGTTGCTGCTGCCGCTGCTGCTTTTTTTGCTTTTGCTGATACTTTCTTTGGTTTCTCTTCTGCTTTTGGCGCTGCTACTGGCGCTTTTTTAATCGTAATTTGCCGTCCTGATTTTGGACCGGCCTTCGTTGCTGCTGGTTTTTCTGCTTTGGCTGCGGTTTTTGGTGCAGCTTTCTTGATTGGCTTCTTCTCTTTTTTCTCTGCTTTTGTTGCTTTTGCTGAAGTTTTTTTAGCCTGCTCTTTGGCTGGCTTAGTAGGTTTTGTCTTTTTAGGCATGTATAAAGAGTAAATGAGTTTTGAGAAAGGTAGTTGACGCGACTTTGCCCTGTTTGACGGGGTCGTCAACAGGTTTGGTTGGGCCAATCGCTACTTTTTTCATTACTCATCTGTTTAACCTGGTAGCAAGCGGTATTGTATTCATTTATATATTATTGTCAAATAAATGAAATAGGTATATGAAAAAGGGGTTGCGGGGAAAGGGGGAATGTGGTGTGGTCTACTTCCCGATTAGATTTCTGAAGAAGTCCCGGATTGGACGTTTTTTCTTTGGTTTTGGCTCTGGTTTTGGTGGAGCGATGTAGTCTTTTGGTGGGTAAATTCGGCCTTCTAATCCGTTTGCTACGATGTGGAGTTTTTTGTGGCCTTGGAATTCTGTTATGCTTCTGCCTTGCTTCCTTCCTCCTGACTCTCTGTATGATCTGTGGAATAAAAGCAATAAGCCTTTTTCTGCACATAGTGTTTCTAGATGTCCTCTGTTTTGTGCTGATCCACCGAATAGTATTACTGCTCCTGATTTGGGGAGTTGTTTTGTGAGTTTTTCTCTTAGTGCATTTCCTCCAAATCCGCTGTCAAATATAACAATTCCTTCTTTTGTGTGGTTTGATTCATCCATTGTTGGGAGGATGTCCATTTCTATATCTCCTATTCCTAATGCTCTCATTAGAGAGAGGTGTTCTTTTTCAGGAAAGTCTATTTTTTTCTCTTTTAGGGCTTCTTTTGGTAGTGGTCGTACTTGGAAAATCGTCTTTTTAAGTGTTGATGTTGCTAATTCGATGTTAACTGGTTTTCCGAATATTTTTTCAAGTATCCATGTGGTTAAGGCTGTGTTTTTGGAAACTACCTCGTAAATTAGGCTGTGGTCTGGTTGTACGTGGTACATGTGATTGTTACCGTCTGGAAAATGATCTTCGTTTCCGTTTGCATGTTCGAGAACATCTTGTGTGAATATTCTGTCGCAAATTTCTCTGTCTAATATTTCTCTAGAAGCTCCTACGTAGACGATTTCACTTAGAGATGGGACGTTTCTTAGTACTGTGTTTGCGTATGCATGATATTTTGTAATCAGAGGTGTTACGTCTTCTCCTAATTCGTGAAATTCTTGAACGACTATTCCCATTTCTTCTTTTTCTATGCCATTCTCATCTCTGTACTGGATTGCCTTTTCTGAATTTACGGATTTGTACACATTTATGACTGCGGTTTTGAATTCTTCAAATGATGCGGATTCTTCAATTGTTATAGAGTCGTATAGTCCAGCTGCAGATGTGTTTTCGTTGTCTTCTGAGAAGACTGCACTGCTTCTGAGTATTATTTTTTTACCTCTTATTTTTTGATATATCTTTTGAAGATCTCCGTCTATTAATTTTCCTTGTTCCCATTTTCTGTGTGTTTCTGTTGAGATTAATTGAAATGGAGGGATTGTTATTGCGTCTGATCTTCCTAGCAGTATTTCATTGATTTTTTCTAGTCTTTTTTGAAGTTCGATAAGGTGAGCTGCCTTTGCTCCGTATTTTGGGACCCATTGTTGGATGTCTTCATCTGAAATTTTGCCGATTTTCTCTCTCAAAATCATTTCTAATTCCATAGATCTTATTCTAGAAGCTATGTCTTCTAATTCTCCATCTACCGATGTTGATGACATTGTGTCGTATGACTCTTCGTCGTTTTCATCATCTCCATACAGGTCTTTTAAATTTGGTTCGTCATGGACTTTGCCTTCTTTTGTGTATGCAGTTAGTGAAGCTGAATATAGAGGAATTCCTAATACATTTTCTATTGATACTCTTATGTAGCCAAATGATCCTAAGTCTAGTATTTCTTGTTCAGCTTCTGATTCTGCAAAAGGATTGAATCTCATTTTGCTTGTTTGTGTCATTGCTGTAATGAAGTGTTTTTTGAGGATTGCATCCAATTTTTCTCTGCATTGGTCTATTATATCAGCAATTTCTGCTGTTGATTTTGCGTCAACATTCTTTGTGATTTCTTTTATTTCATCTCTAGTTTTTGCTAGCTCTTGGGTGCCTTGGGTGAGAATTGCTTGTATGCCTTCTCTAGATTCTTCAAAAGGATCTGTGTCTTCGTAGTCTGTCATTTGGGTTTGTTAAAAGGAGCAGATTGTACCCAATCGGGGGTGGGGGAGTCAAATGGTTTTTTGGGGGTGGTGTGGTCTACAAAAATCTCATACTCCCAACAGTATCTTCCAATGGATAGGTTGGGGGGATGGTGAGGACGCCGTAGAGGTTTTGGTCGCGGAGTTCTTGTTTGATTTCGGCGACGCGGCTTTTGTAGTCTTTTTCTGAGTATTGTTTGTTGAGGATGCAGTATTGTTTGTGGTGGAGGGAGATGCAGCCGAAGCAGTCTTTGCAGTTAAATAGTAGCTCGGAATATTCGCAGTCTGAGCAGTTGGCTGTAAAGAAGCAGCAAGTGCAATTGTTCATTATGTGGGTGCTGCAGAGGTTGTAGTTGAGTTCGCCTTCTTCGTTTACCATTGTGTCGTAGGAGTCTTTTTGATCTTTTGATTCGTAGTTATATCCGCAGTCTTGGCTGTTGACCACGTCGAAGCAGTAGTAAGTGTTTTGGCAGTGATGGATGTAGTTGCCGAGGAAGTTTTCGGATTTTGTTTGGACGCAGTATACGCGTGGGGTTTTGAGTTTTACCTCTTGGAATTGTTTTTGTATTTCTTTTGCGGGGAGTTGTGAGAGTTCTGCTGTGCGTTTCCGGTATTCTTCTTCGGAATATGGCTCATTGAATATATAGAATTGTTTGTTTCTCAAGGTGGCGCAGCCAAAGCAGTCTTTGCACATTCGCAAGTCGTAGCCGTATGAACAGTTATTGCAGTTTTCTGAGTCTTGGAGGTTGTTGCTGTCGTAGCAGTTTTTGCAGTTGATTACTTCGTAGCAGAGCGTGCATTTGAGGACGTGGTCGCAGTCGACGCAATCTTGATTGCCATAAAAGTCTCGGCCATACATGCAGTCTTCGTTTTCTACGGCGTTTGAGAGTAGGTAGCAGTTTTTGCATTTATCGATGTTGTAGCAAAAATCTGAGTTTGTCTGGATGAGCTGAATCATCCCGATGCGGGGAGTTTTGAGTTGGAGCGCTGCGAAGTCTTCTAGGAATGACATTGATGGTGATTAGCTTCCGATGTCGGGGGGGCTTTAAGTAGACATTGGGGGCGGTTCCCTATGTCGGGTGTAAAGGGTGGGGATATCGGGATTTTGTGACGCTTTACTTCCTCTCAATCTTCTCTTTTCCGCCAAGGAATGGTCTTAATACTTCAGGGATGGTTACGGATCCGTCTGAGTTTTGGTAGTTTTCGAGGATTGCGACGATGGTTCGTGCCATGGCTACGGCTGTGCCGTTGAGAGTGTGGACGAATTTAGATTGTTGGGTTTCTGGGTTTGAAGTTTCGGGTTTGAATTTGATGTTGGCGCGTCTAGCTTGGTAATCTGTGCAGTTACTGCAACTTGTGAGTTCACGGTATTTTCCTTGGGTTGGGATCCAGGCTTCGAGGTCGTATTTTTTTGCTGCTGGAGCTCCGAGATCGGCTGAGCAGATATTCAATACTTGGTAGGGGAGTCCTAGGTCCTGCATGATCTCTTCTTCGATTGATTTGATTAGTTCGTGTTCCTCTTTTGACTTTCCAGGATGGCAAAAAGAGAACATCTCGACTTTGTCGAATTGGTGAACACGGATGATTCCTCGTGTGTCTTTGCCGTATGAGCCTGCTTCGCGACGGAAGCATGTTGAGAATCCGCAGTATCTTATTGGGAGTTCTTTTTCGTGGAGGGTTTCTTGGGCGTGGAGCATTGTTAGGGGGACTTCTGAAGTTCCGACCAAGTATAAGTCGTCTTCGCCTGGGTTGACGCTGTATATTTCGTTCATTTCAGCTGGGAAAAATCCTGTAGCGTACATTGCTTTTTCTTTTACGAGGACTGGTGGAATTACTGGAGTGAATCCTTTGCTGTTGAGTTTTTGCATTGTGAATTGGATCAGCGCAAATTCGAGCAACGCTGCATCGCCCTTGAGGTAGTAGAATCGTGCGCCAGACATTTCTGTGGCTTTTTCCATGTCGAGGATCCCGAGGGCTGTTCCGAGTTCTAGGTGGTCTTTTGGTTCGAAGTCTAGCTCTGTTTTGTCTCCGTGTGTTTCTGTGACTTTGTTGTCGTCCTCTGATTTTCCTACGGGGACTGAGTCTAGGATCATGTTTGGTACTTTTGAGGCCTCTGTCTGCAGGTCTTTTTGAACTTCGTCGAGTTCTGGGTCGAGAGCTTTGATTTCTTGTTTGAGTTTTTTGGCTTCTTCGATTTGGTCTTTGCCGAGCTTCTTTTGTTGGG
>Ga0257119_1000446_pt1 | contig 40777 bp, 42 predicted proteins | sample SI112_200mmetaG_FD_190179 | JGI IMG/M metagenome (GOLD analysis project Ga0257119, IMG submission 190179) | Marine microbial communities from Saanich Inlet, British Columbia, Canada - SI112_200m | ecosystem: Environmental > Aquatic > Marine > Inlet | place: Canada: British Columbia | collected... | reverse complement strand
TTTAAGAAGTAAGTGGAATAAGGAGCATTCAGATCCAGTAAAACATAGCAGAAAACTTGCAAGACAAAGCGCTCTAACTATGGCTAAGAATCAAGCGCAGAGCCTTGGCTTTACCGTGTGGCTGAATAGAATTATTAAAAATGAGCAAGCGCTAACTCTTGACTACACCGGCGCTTCTATAGATTTGGATTCAGAGGCGGGCAGGAAAGACTTTGCTTTGCTTGCTGAGTTAATGAGGAGCAGAAACTTCGAGGTAGGCCGATTGCTGTTCATTAAGGATGGCGTAGTTTTAATGTCAACAGAACGGACGCTTGGCCTTCCTGACCAAACAACCTTAGTGCCTGTTGAGTTTGAGGGTATAGGTGCCAGAGAAGACATTACAAACATCTATAACCAGGCGCGGGCCATGGGCTGTGATGAGGTTATTTTGTTGCATAATCACCCAACATCAGAGGTTGTTCCTTCTGATGCAGACCTAAACGCGCACAGAGTAATACAGGAGCTTTTCAGAGAAAATAATAACCTGAGTGGGGGAAATATCACTGCGGTAGACATAACCATAAATCATGGTATGTTTTCTATTATGGGCCCTGTTGTGCCTCAGGGCAGATCTTCAAGGCGGATAAATAGCCCTATGTTTGAAGCCGCGGAGAGGGGTCGGCTAAAGGCTGGCATGGTGGAGAGTAAGGCTGATCCCGCTTCATTAAGAAGTGAAAAAGATTTATCTACTTACGGCATGGAGTATAATGACCTTGTTGTTGTTAAGATAAGATCAGTGATGGGCTCTATTGATCGTCTCCTAGGCTCAGAGCTTAAGGGCGATGCCGCCAAGGCGGTTGAGTCAGATCTAGCTGAGTTTATACATATACCAGAGCGTGAACTATCAGCAATGGGCATTGTTAGAAAGCTAGAAAATCTTGCAGATCAAGGGAAGATGGATGGGCAGGATTTTGCGATTGCCTATCTTGATCCACATGGCAAGCTGACCGGTATTGTTACGGTGTCATATGAATCTCTAAAGGCTCAGTTAGGTAATCTTAATTTCTGGGCAAAGATGAGAGCAGAGTTTGGCGGCCTGGGGATATTGGTACCTCTTAATGAACGGGCCGGGGATGCCCTCACAAGGAAAGATTTATTAAAACTATATTCGCTTAACGCAGAGCAGGCCCTTGCCCCCCCAGCTAATCTAGCATACGGTGGAGATATAGCTACTTATGGAGGGCCGAGGATAGGGGTTAGCGCAGATAGTCCTAGCCTGTCCGTTGAGGCGAGCAGGGTGAGCCCAGAGATCAGGGCGTTTGAATCCTTATGGGGCGAAACCCAAACAGAGATGGGATATGATCGTAGAATTGATATTCGCAACAAGGGCAAGCGGTCACAGGCTCAGGCAGAGGCGAGACTACATGAGGCGGCTGTACATGACATACTCATAAAAGCTAAAGAGCTTGGCTTAGATGTTGCAAAATTTAAGCAATGGTATAGTGAATCTATTACAGCCATGAGGGAGCAATTGGTTAAGGACTTGCCCGCACTGGCGGAGCCAGGGAATATGATACTTTTTGATATGATGCTAGCCATTATGTCAACCGGAACCAGTGTTGCGACGAATTATGATAACGCCTTTGATGCTATAAGTAACTTTCTTAAGACTGGAGCGCTTAAGATTGGCAAGAATAAATCCCAAAATAATGTGCTCTTAAACTCAAGAGGTAAAATAATTGGAGGCTTGACTGGCAGGGATATGTATGCAACGATGATGAAGGTTATAAATGCCATGGAAGGCATGGGTGTTGGTGAACTTCATAAATGGTTAATGAGATCTGATGTTAGTAAGCAAGAGTTTTCTGATGTTTTTGATAAAGAGCCTGCCGGGTCTACAGCTGAGAACAATAAGGGCCATTTAGTCTTCGGACCAAAAGTTGGTGAGTTTTATGCGGCTATATCGGGATCAACAAACGCTTTAGTAATTGATAGATGGATGATGTATTGGGCCGTTAGGCACCTTGGCGTGATGACGGAAATAAGCACAAATAAAGGCAAGAAGACTCGTGGTAGAATAGAAGACCCCAAGAATAAAGGCACGCGTGAAATGATGAGCCGAGCCTTTAGTAAGGCGCTTGCGGGTATAAGCGAAGCGACTGGCGAGAGCTGGACAATGTCTGAATTACAGGCGGCACTATGGATGATAGAGAAAAGCGTTCACGCCAATAAAGACATGCTTGCTGAAAATGTCAATGCTATTAATGACTTTGAGGCGGCTGCACTAACAAGAGAGGAACGAGATGGCAAAACCAAACTGGAAGCTAATGGAAGAAGTGAAGGAAAAGGGAATGAAGGCATTTCAGTCAGATCAGAAAATATCACGGGGCAAAGCGAGCCTATTGTGGACGGCACGGCGCAGCAAATTACGATCGAAACAGCTCAAGAAATAGCTGATGCAATTAACAATAACGGCGGGTTCACATACGACCCTATTACCGGTAAGTTAATAGGCGGCGTTAGTGAGGATACTTGGACGGTAAGTGTGTTGCCTGAGATATCACATAAAGCGCAAGCTCAAAAGAATATAACAGCCGAGCAGGTACAAGAGGCAATCTTAGACTTTATGAAAAACTCTAAGAAGGCAGCTCCTGGTCTTAATGATATATTTGAAGTGAACTCTGGGTTTAAGTTGGGCGGATGGGTTAATGACAGTGGTGTATTCTTCATTGATGTGTCAGTGTTAATAACTGAGTCAAGGTACGGTGGCAAAGCCCCAGCCAAACTAAAGGCTATACAGTTAGCTAAAGAACAAAACCAACAGGCTATATTTAATCTAAATGATTTTACTGAATTGAATGTGGGCAAGAGTGGCAAGTCTCGTAAGAATATTAATATTATAGCTGAGGCAAAAGCGCTTGGTAATAAATATGGTACTAATATGAAAAAGGGTGGGTCATCTGGCGCACAAAAACTTGTAGCTATGGCTAAGAGAATGGCTAGAGCTGGCGGGAGAAAGAGCGCGCTAGGCAGAGCTATCGAAGCTGTAAGGAACGCGAGAGAGATCTCGAGAAACTTGCGCAAGAAATCAATAGCTGATCATGTTAGCAATTTCTATACTAAATGGTTTGACCCGCACTGGCCAGCGATTAGAGCGGTAAAGAAGGCGCTAAAGATTCAAGGTCGGAAGATAGGGGGCCTAGCGCCATCAGCTAACCCAGTCATACTCGCAAGAACTATGATGCGCTGGACCGCTATAGCTGATAGCTTCCTTCGAGGTAAGGGTGTAGCTAAGTGGGATAACGCGAACGAGTACACATCAGAGTCACTTGAGAAAATTATCCGTGGAATAAAGGAAAAAGATCTTGATGCCTTCAATGCATACCTCGCTGCTAGGAGAGTCCTTGACCTAGCTGAAACTAAAGGTGAGGGCTTTGTTGATGCTGAGGTTTTAGCAGAGAATGAGGATATTGTTGATGAGGTTCTAGCTAAGCATCCTACATGGGCCGAGATAGCCTCTAAGGTTACAGCATTCAGTAACGCCGTATTGGAATACACTAAAGATGCCGGGTTAATTTCAGGTGAAGAATATGATCATTTAGTTGAGATGCATAGGGACTATGTGCCTATGTATGTATTGACTATTTTGGATGAGAATGGCAGGCCTACATCAGACTATAAGGATGGCGCTAGAATTGCATCGGTATGGAAGCCTATCTCAGAGATGGGTAAAAATACCGTGCGTGTTCCGCCGCTTGAGTCGATCATTAAGAACACTCACTTCTTAATTAATCTCGCCCTCGAGAATGAGTTCAAGAAGAGCATTGTTGATGCTGTGGGTGATAGCGCTCCGGACATAGTTAATCCTATTGCTAGAATAGAAAAGGGTGAGCATGGCGTAACGGTTGAGCAGCTAGAGGAAATTGTTGACACTGAGGGTATGCCTGATGAACAGATCGCTGTGCTACTAAAACTATCATCAGCGAGGATGATTGGCGATCGTGGCCGTATAGCTGTTCTCAGGGACGGGGCAACTGAGATCTATGATGTTGACTCCGGTATATATCATGTACTAAGCAATATGGCTAAGGCTAATGTTGCTCCTTGGATGAAGTTCTTAGCAGCAATATCAGGCGCTAAGTTACTGAGAACTGGTGCCGTGTTAGCTCCAGAGTTCACAATGAGAAACCCATTACGAGATATACTTGGATCATCAATTTTAGGTAACTTCGTATTGCCGCTAAACCCATATCACTTCATGAAGGCCCTGTCTCAATATATCGGAAACACTGATATGTTCTACCAGTGGATAAATTCTGGCGGGTCCCTAGGCTCTATGCTTGGTACAGACATCAATGAGGCTAGGCGTGAGGTGCTGGGGGCTAACGAGAAGAAGTCACAGCAGGAAGTTTACGAACTTAAGCGCTCATCGCTACACGGTAAAAAAGAATACATGTTGTCAGCGTCTGGGTTGCTACAGCTGATCAGCCCTATGTTCTGGGGCAGGCGTGGTGTTGGGGCTATAAGAACTATATCCGAAGGGATGGAGTCTGTCTCGAGATTATCCACATATGACAGGCGCTTGCATGCCCTAATGAAAGATGTTGCGGATGGCAAGATGTCAATTCGTGACGCTCAGTTAATGGCGGCATACGAGAGCGTTGAAGGGTCTATTGACTTCCTTCGACAGGGCGAGTGGGCGGCAGATGTGAATAGGGTATGGCCGTTCTTCTCAGCTCTGCTTGGTGGCGTTGACACTACATTTAAGAAGTTGGCGTATGATCCGACAGGGATGACAACAAAATCCCATAGAGCAAAGGTTTGGGGGTCAGGGGCAATGCTTGCCGCTGCCTCGCTATTCCTATGGAATCAATATAAGGACGATGAGGAATACAAAGCTATCCCGCTTAAGGTTAAGTTAATGGCTTGGCCGGTAAAGATAGGTGATAGCTGGTGGTATATACCTAAGCCATTTGAGTTAGGGTTTATTTTTGCAACACTGCCAGAGCTATTCGCTCAGCATGTGTATGATAATGAGCCGGGCTTAATTGAGGACGCGCTAGAGGGATTCCTTCATACGACACTACCAAGTGGATTGCCATTCCCTATACCGGTAGCAATAGGACAAGCCGCCGCGAACTATGACATGTTCTATGATGCTAGGATAGAGGGTCGCACCGATGAGACTTTACCGAGACACATGAGGTATAGTTCACATACATCAATAGTAGCAAGGGAGCTTGGCGCAGAGGCTAAGAAATTGCGCAATATGCCTTTAATTGGCAAGGGCTTTGATGAAGGGCTGTCCCCTAAGAAGATTGACTTTATAGTCAGGGGTGCTGGTGGCGGGCTTGCGAGATTTGCGGTACAACTAATTTCCGATAGTATCCGCGTAACAAAACCAGAAATTTATGGCAATGCTCCGAGTAAACACTATATTTGGTGGAAGATCTCAGCCGAGACACCGGGCATTATGGGTCTAGTTGATCCAGCGCCGCTGCGAAGGACTATTCATGTTGAAAAGTTCTATGAATACCTTAATAAATCGCGGCATACTATGGGCGCTATGAATAGTATTACATCCGGTGGCGGCACACATGATGATATGGTTACTGCGCTGTCTGAGGATTGGTTTTGGGTTGGGGCTGCTGGGGCTATAGCAGGGCAAGCTGAAATGATGTCTGATATAAACAAAAGCATCAGCATGTTAGAGCATGGAGGCATGCTCGAGAAGGGCGGCACTATGTCACCAGACGAGCGCCGCGACAAGATAGATGAGTTGATAACTAATCGCAATACGCTTGCTAAGATGACTGTGGAGAAAATAGATGAACAACATGAGAAGATCACCGGAGACCCAGAGATGGTAGATGAATATCGAGAAATAATAATCAAGAACGCCAAGCGGTTACTCTTGGATTACGAAAGCGAGACAAAATGACAATAACAAGACGGCATAACTTTCAGCCGGACACGAAGATTAAAAGTTCCGAGGTGAACGAGGAATTTAATCAGCTAGTCGAGGAGGCTAACAGCCGTGAGGACGTAACCAACAATCACGAGTCTAGAGTCTTGGTGAACGAAGACAAGTTTATAACCGGCGAAGGCATAGGGCCTGAAATTGGCATGAAGATTGGTGATATTGACATAGGCAAGAATGCGGACGGCAATATACTGGCTAGGAATAGTGGCAGCGGTATCATACAGATTAACGCACCGCTTGATGTTACTGGAGATTTAGGGCTTAGTGGGAGCTTAGAGTTTAACACTACAAGCGCCACTGAAATCATAGTCCCTTTTAATGCCACTCATCAAATAGATCTACTTGGCCACACCCTTCAATCTAGTGTTTCTGGTAATATTACTTGGCCGTCTGTGGGTGATGTGATACCATCCACATACACCTGCGGGTTCTGGACGAATACCGGTACCGCAGAGCTAACTCTTCCCGCAATAACATCTAGCAGTATAGGAAGAGTATTATACTTTAATGTTCTTGCCGCTAGCGGTACCGCAGAGCTTAACTATAAAATAAAAACAGTCGGCAACGATAAAATCACGGGATGGAATAGGGCATATGAAAGTACTGATTGGCAGAAAGAGCAAGCGGTATTATTTTTATATAGCGGCGATAGCATGACGACTGGGCCTCGCATATTTATGAAATACCTAGTGACCTCAGAGTCTGACTATGTTGAGCTAGGGCGAGGCGTTTATGAACAAGAGTGGGCATTAACATAAAGGGAGAAAAAATGAACTACAGAAAACTTTTCACAGCACTAGCTTTAATCTCGATCATTGCAGTTTCGGCAATGGGAGATATGGAGCACAAGGGATTTGACTCTATAACCCTCGAAGAGGGTGACGATTTATGGGTGCCGTTCTCGTATTTCGATAAATCCACCCCACCAACATCACTAGGTGGTGTCTCATCTACGACTTACACCCCCGACTGGGTTGGGCTTGCAGCGGAAGGCACCGATGTCAGTATCAGTTTTTGGTACTACAGCGCTAGCCGGTCCGGTGATTATATCGCACGCGCTCAGCCGTATTCATTCGGCATAGCCACTGCGGACACTGCGTTTTCTTTGCCTCTAAATACAGCAGTAAACTTCCAAGACCTAGGCTGCCATGGCGCGTGGGTGTCTAGTACGGGTGGTGGAACACTGAAGATCTATTGGGAGTAATATAATGATACGCTTATTTGTATTATCACTCTTGATCCCAGTGTTGGTTAATGCTCAGATGTTTGGAGGTTTAGGCTCTCAGAACCAGCAGACAATCGGAGGATCTAAGTCTATCGGCAGAACCACACATGATAGGACTAGTAAGGTCATTGGCGGCCCTGCTTCTGCTTCTGCTTCTGCCGTTGCGTGCATGGTGTTTAGTAATTCATCTACCATGGCCTCTATCCCTACCGGGGAAGACGTAACCGCAATCAACGCCGTTGGAGGCAGTGGCGAATTAAATTATAGCAATCCAACAACAATAAGAAGCACAAGCTCAACACTTCGCGTTAATGTAACAAGCTATGGCCTCCCTATTGATTATGGTGGTGAGAGAGCCGCATTGATCGACTTTGATGTTGCGTCAGAATTAAGTGGTGCGAATGTCATTAAGGCGACTATACATATAATGCAGACAAATTGGGGCACTAGTGACCTTGGTGATTTTGATATGACTCTACAGGCGATAGGTATTACTGATAGATTTTTTGATGATTGGGTTAACTATTCAACAAGTGGCGCGTCCGATGTTTGCTTTGACTACTATGACGCGAGCACATCGTCTGCCTGGACTAATGATCTTGAAAACTATTTATATAGTGGGTTGGCCCAAAGCTACCCGAGTGCAGGTAATTTCTGGGGGGTAGTTTCGGACACTATACTTACGGAGCTTACTAGTGACGCGGAGTACACGATAGATGTGACTGAACAGGTGCAGGCCTGGGCCGCTGGTGAAAACGAGGGCGGGTTTCTATTATTTGGGAGTCGTTTTGGCAGCACATATATTCCTTTTGGAAATATTAACTACTCCGACACCGACATTCGGCCATACTTAGATGTATATACATTGGAGTGATTTAGGATGACTAAAAGAAGATGTCTTGATGGGTTGCTACTTACACTTATTGGAGTTATTTACGCACTGACAAGCGTATTAAGATGAGTAGAAAACCATTCCTGAGTATAGAACACGCGAAGGTATATAGCAATCTAAGGGCCGAAGGCATGAAGACGCTAGCCGCGGCTAAGATTATCAAGCGTGAATATGGTCTCTATCAAACCCTTGGCAGTATCGTTCGTGGGCTTAGTGACATAGCTAGGTATCAGCTTGATATACCAGAGGTTGAGAACACGCTCCCCTTGGAGTTAGTTCTCCCCTATAGCGACTGTATCGTCATGGGCGACTCACATATGCCCTACATACACAAGCGCGCCTTAATTGATATGTTGGTCAGGGCTAAAGAGTTAGGCATTAAAACGCTTGTATTAAATGGTGATACCTTGGACTTTGACTGGTGTAGTTACTACGCGGGTATGACCGGGCCATCTGATATTCATAGCGTAAAACGCCATGAGCGTGTGATATATGATATCATGCACGCACTGTGCGGTGTCTTTGATAAGATTATAATTGTTAAGGGGAACCATGACGACAGAATTATGGCGCGTCTTGATCAAAGGCTAAGCATAAGCTCTGTATGGAAAATGTTCCTTTGTCCAGATGACGACTGGACGGATAGAAATGGGAACAAGCTGCCTAACCTGCTTAATAAATGCACGATCACGGAGAGATTTTATGCGGTAATGAAGGGCAGTCCTACAGGGGATTGGCTATTCACTCACCAAAAGAATTATTCTCAGATTGTGGGCCGCGTAGCCAGCAGATTGTCGGCGATGAAAGACATTAACACTTGCTGCGGACACCAGCACCATCTAGGTAGCGTGACTAGCGATAGCGATAAAGCTCATTATGCAATAGATGGCGGCTGTATGTTTGATCCGAGCAAGATTGAGTATAAAAACATGAGACATACACTTCACAAGAAGAGTATTATTGGGTGGGTGGAGATCGTAGGCGGCGAGCCACACACTAGGCACTGGGAGAAAGTTTATGGAAGGCAATAGCCCGGGATGGGAAGCGTTCAGAGATATATTTACAGGCTTAGCTGTTGCGTGGTATGGGTTTGTTAAGTTTATGCGTGCCAAAAAAGGTACAACAGCCTATGATGAAACAAGAGAGCAATGTAAAACATTCAAAAATTCCCTTGACCATCACGCGACTAGGGTCGATGATACCCTTAGTGATATTAAGGAATCGATAGCTGAAATCAGGGGGAGGCTGCGGTGATTATAGAGGGATTTGTTAGTAAGAAGGCCCGGCAATTTAATTTAGATCCAGATCTGGTTCGTGCGATTATTTATGTTGAGTCTAACGACAATTCAAGGGCGATGAGATATGAGCCAAACTATAAGTGGCTCTACAAGTTTATTAACCCGGCCGCCACTAAGGCGACCGAGGAGATGCAGCAGTCCACTTCGTGGGGGTGTATGCAGGTAATGGGGGCGACAGCGAGAGAGCTGGGCTGTGATAAGCCATGGCTTAATTGCCTGTTAGATGTACCGGATAACCTACACTATGGCTGCCTGTATTTAAGCTCTATGATTCACAAGTATGGCCTTGATGGCGGCATCTCTGCATACAATCAGGGCGGTCCAAGAAAGTGCGATGATGGTACATTTAGAAATCAACCTTATGTCGATAGGGTATTTGATAAAGTGAGAGAACTAAAAGGAGAACTAAAATGAGTCCAAGAGTAGAGATTGAGCTTGATGAGATTGTGGATTTTCTAATTGAAGATCTAGGTATTGAGGCGCTCAGCGAGAAAATGACAGCGCTGGGCGGTATTGACTGGAACCCATTTGATGAGGATGGCGATGAGTATGAGTCTATCTGGTCAGAAATGCAACACAACTTCTCTCTGGTATGGCAGGCGACCGATGCCTTGGTGTTTACAGCGGAGAGAATCGTTGTAAATGGCATAGAGTTAAGCGCTCCAGAGAAGCACAGGGCTGTAGTGGCCGCACTTGATCGTGCGATTAGATTGCCTTGGTATGCTGAGCCGTTTGATGGCCCGTTGCTTGATATGATTGTGGTTGGAGCGGTTAATAAGTGGAATAGCATTGACTGGTTTGATGGATCTGTAAAGCTGACCGCGGTTGAAGTAAAGAAATAGATTGCCCGCAGTCACGGCCGCTGCTATATTAAAGGCCTACACTTGTCCTTCCTGAGTGGATAGGCCCCCTGATATGATGGGGGTCTATTTTTTATTTATTTACTTGACTATCATCTATGGGCATACTAATATGCAGGACAGGAGAGCCGTTCTTGGTGTACGAGATGGCAACCGGGGTGACAGGGACACGGATGTCCAAGCGACCTGTCGCCCTATCTTTAACTAAGGAAGGAGCATAATGAGCAGGCAACCACAGAGATTTATCGGCCCAGCTGAAAGGCGGCGCAGGGTCACATTGGCGGCCAGAGATAAGGGCGTAAGCCTTACTCAACTGGCTAAAAACATGGGCGTTCTATACCCATCACTACACAAATCACTGCGTAATGAAAACATCACACTACACACAATTAGATCACTAGCAAGAGAGCTTGATGTATCTGTCGGGTATCTCACTGAGCTGTAGGAGGCAAAATGACAGAAGGAAACCACTTAGGGGACAGGAAGTTGTATCTTGGCAGTAGCGATGCGGCGGCGGCTTTAGGGCTGAACCCGTGGAAGAGTTCTTATGAGCTGTTCCAATCTAAACAGCCGGGGTTTGAGGTTGTAAGGGAAGACAATCCGCTGTTTGAACGCGGTCATAAAATGGAAGATGTTATGGCTGTAATGCTCGAGAAGTATGATAGGGCTGTTGGATTTAGGGAGCGTGAATATGCCCACAGAGACCACCCTTGGCTAAAGTGTCATGTTGATGGCATTATGCCTAAATGGACATCAGTTAAAGGCTCTCCGGATAAAGGCTATAAGGGTGCCGGTCTGCTTGAGATGAAGGCCCCCGGATCACATCGTGCACAGCAGTTTAATAGCGAGGGTATTGCTAAGGATTATATTATCCAAGGCCAACTCAATATGTATCTATCGCAGTGTCTTTGGGGTTCATTCGTGTACCTTGATTATGATGCGTGGGACCTAAAAGTGTACGATCAAAAGCTAGATGTTAGGCTGGTAGAGGAAGATATTATTCCAAGCTTAGTGGACTGGTGGGAGATGTGTCAAGGCGGAGAGTTCCTTGAGTTCCCTGATGACCCACATTTAGCTATACCAGACCTATGTGAGGATAAACTGATCATCAACACCGATGACGCTATTGATCTTGGTCGGCGCTACGCTGACGCTAAGGATTTACTGGCGCAAGTGAAAACTGAAAAGGATATGCTTGAGGGTCAGATTAAAGAGCTTGTGGAGAGCTATGAAAAAAGTCAGGTCGGCTGTATTGATATCAGCTGGAAGAAGGGCATAAGGACCAGCTGGAAGAATAAAAACTTACTAGCCCTTGCCGAGAAGGAAGTTGAGAATTTTGATCGCAACCTGTATGTCACCGAGAAAGAGTCTCGGACATTTAGGGCAACTGTAAGGAAGGAAGATTAATGAGTAATGAACTATCACTAACTAACCAGCTGGCTGACAGGTATGGCCTAGCACCCGAATCATTCACTCACCTACTAAAGAATCAATTCATTAGCGTAGGTAAAAATGATCCACCACCAACAAATGCGGAGATGGCTCTGCTTATGCTGGCGATTCACAAGTACGATCTTGACCCAAACCTAAGACAGATTCACGCGTTCAGACATAGAGGTAAGCTTCAAATTATGGTGGGCGTGGACGGCTGGATAGCGTTCGCCAACAGGCAATCAGGATATCAAGGGGTAACCTATGAGTACAGTGAGACCATGGTGGATACGGCAGATAAGAAGGGCAAGAAGTGCTGGGAGTGGGTCAAGGCATCCATTCATTCGGAGGGCAGAGTGCCTACTGAAGTTATCTGTTTCTTGGATGAGTGGTATCAAGATCAGAAGGGTAATTACCCGGGACCATGGCAGGCAATGACCCGGCACAGACTGAGACAGAAGGCGTTCACTCAGGCGGTCAGAGAGCATTATGGATTCTCTGTTTATGATGACACAGACAGAGAGAAAATGATCAATTCTGATGATGGTGCCGTGGCCGGTGAAGACAAAACCAACGATTCACTAAATGATCTATCTAGTCAGCTTAGTGACCTAAAAAGGCGTAATAAACAGGTGGATTTGAACGAAAAGGACCGGCCCGAAGAGCCAAATACACCAGTAAAAAACACCGATGATGAGCCTATTGAGGGTGAGTTTGAGGAAGTGCAACAGGAGCTGTTTCAAGAAAAAGGGGAAGTTAAATGAAGTTATTTAGGTACAAATTATTGTGGTATTTATGTTTCGCAAACATAGGTAAACATCTTATGGAGACCGGCAGGGGCTGTGTTGATTATGCAGCGCACCGGGCGGCGGTACTGGTTCAATCTACAGACGGAATGGAATATGTCTGGCAAGAGGCTAAGAACATCCAAGAGAATATAGAAAATGGAGAGCAAAATGTTAAATAAAGTTCAGATCATAGGTAACCTAGGAAGCGATCCTGAGAGCAGGCAAGCGGGTGAGTCTACGGTAACTAACTTTACTGTTGCCACTACAGAGAGATGGAAGGATCGTAATGGTGAACAGCAGGAGTCAACCGAGTGGCATAAGATTGTCGCTTGGGGTAAGCTTGCTGAGATCTGTAGCCAGTATTTACACAAAGGCAAACAGGTCTATGTCGAGGGCGCTATTCAGACTAGAAAATGGCAGGATAAAGATGGAAATGATCGCTACACTACGGAGATTAAGGCGTTCACTATGAAGATGCTAGGGTTTGTTGGTCAGACTCAAGCGCCAGCCAAGGATATGCCCTTGGATGTTCCTAATGAGGTTAAAAACCTTGCAAAGAAACTGGGCACAAGCGTGGTGGCTGATGATGACCTGCCGTTCTAAAGGCAAGGACTGGGAGGCGCTACTTGCTAGCGCCTTTGAGTCTATACCAAACTGCACGATCAGGAAGCAGGACCCTCCAATTGCCTACATGAGAAACCTTAGAGGCGCATCATTCGAGGCTAGATATATAGCCCGCGGGGGGCTTGACTTTGAAGGTGGGTATGGGTCTTTCTTTATAGGTATAGAGGCTAAGGATATCTTTGACAATCGCTTTAATTTTAAGTCAAAGCTAAAGCAACATCAACTAGAGAGAATGAAAGAACTTGACAGCGCGGGGGCTAGCGCACTACTTGCGGTAAGGTTCAAGTCTGAGGCTGGTGATAATGCCTGCTTCATAACCTACCCACTGCTTAAGCTGTGGATGGACGAAGGCAAGAAGTCATTCACTGTTAAGGACGCTCTAGATGCAGTTCTAAGAAACGATGTGCCGGTAGAGCCATACATCTATCCGGTAACAACAAAGTCTCAGCTACGGAGCGATATGACAGTAATACTCGAAGATTGTACATGGAAGGACGATCAATGGGGAGCAGATACTTAAAGGTCAGGAACATAGATAAGTTCCAGCACTACAAACAGCGTAACCCGCCGTGGATTAAACTACACCAAACGATCCTAGATAATTATGAGTTCTGCGAGGTTGCCGATGCGACCAAGTGGCACATGATTGGCATGCTCCTGCTTGCCTCTAGGATAGATAACAAGATACCGGACGACCCGCGCTGGATAGCCCTTAGGATATCTGCCAAGACTAAGATAGATCTACAGGCTATGTTGGACATTGATTTTATTAGGTACATTGATGGTGATGATGGGCCTGTTGATAATGATCCATTGCCAGCAACTGAGACAGTTACTTTAGTCAAGGAAGACAGCGTCCGCACGATCGTGGAACACCTAAACAAAAGAGCTGGAACTAATTACAGGGCCGGGTCTAAGGCTACAGCAAAGCTGATTGGCGCTAGGATTAGCGAGGGCTATGATGTTGATGACTTTATCAGTGTGATAGATGACCGGTGCAAGCGCTGGCTTCATGATCCAAAAATGAAGGAGTATATCAGGCCGTCAACACTGTTCAATAATGAAAAGTTTGAGTCTTATCTCGGGCAGGTTAACTACAAGCCGGTCGCGTCAGGTGATGGTCCAAGTATTTCAGATCAAGAACTAGAGCGACAAATGATTGAAGAAATAAATAGAGATCTATTAACCAAGCAGGAGGAAAGCAAATGAAATACACAGGTATAATACTACTGTTGTTGCTAGCGCTACCAGCTCAGTCGCTAGATATTCAATGGACATGGACACCACCGACAACTGGAACACCAGTCGAATATTACGAGGTTGAGTTAATGGTCAATGATGGAGATTGGCAACCGTTTGGGACATCTATAGTACCTACACTCACAACTGAAATGCCTGTTGGTACATCGCTTGTAAGGGTAAGAGGTGTCGATGAGTTTGGTAGGGCCGGTGGCTGGTCAGAATCAAGCGAACCGTTTATTGACAATGGCCCGCCGGGTGGATGCTCTGGCTTGAGCTGGGTGGTGATAAAATGAATACAGTAATCAACGAAACATCAAACGGTGAACATTTCGTTAGGCCAACACTAACCTATAGCAGGGCCAAAGAATTGATCAGCCTAGGCAGGGAAAAGATAATAAATGCAGCTGTTAATAAACTCGATGAGCCAAGGTCCCTTGTAAATAAAAAATGCTCACTGCAAACAGCTATCGAGTGTCATGAATGTGAAATCAGACAGTGGTCCGGCGAAAGGCCTATCAGATCTTCATTAGCAAGAGCGATCTGGTTTGAACACGCACCACACATCACTAGAGGACCTATCTGTAGATGGCCTATATCACCACACTCTAGACAGAGATTAGACTCATACCAATTTATAATGTGGGATAGTGAACCGCCAGATCTCGAGGTTGAATAAATAAAAACCCGGGATCGTAAATGACCCCGGGTATCTTTTTGCTACCAATTAAACTATCGGCCACCACCCCAGCCTGCCATCATCATCCCAGCCAAAACTACACCCGTCAGGTGATATGCTGTTCAACATTTGTAGCAGGATAGTAATATCATCAACCATAGCCTGAGACCCCCAATATTCATATGGAACATCTTGCCCCCTTGAATAAGTGTAATACTCAACCGTGCTTGGGATTTGAACCCCCGCCATAATTAGGCGTTTAATTAATAAAGGTGTGCCTATTACATACTTCTCAGTTGCCTTTATTTCCTCATTCACAACAGGCATAGTCGGATCTTGGTTTTGGTCAAGGTGGCGCACCGCCCACCCCTTGCCAATTAATAAAGGTGTGCTTATTACATACTTCTCAGTTGCCTTTATTTCCTCATTCACAACAGGCATAGTCGGATCTTGGTTTTGGTCAAGGTGGCGCACCGCCCACCCCTTGCCAATTAATAAAGGTGTGCTTATTACATACTTCTCAGTTGCCTTTATTTCCTCATTCACAACAGGCATAGTCGGAGCAACATCAGTGCCTAATAACGGCCGGTCATGAGTGAACCTATCATCAATATCAATACTTAACGCCTCTTGGTTTTGGTCAAGGTGGTACACCGCCCACCTCTTGCCACTGTCATACTTCATCTCAGTTGAGATTTTAACGCCGTCCTCCTTGAGATCTGAGATCCTAGCCGACAACCTCATGCAATTGTAACTCTTTAATGCGGTCATTGGATCAATCTTCCCGTACTTAATTAAATGACTGTGGATTTGTTCTGTTTGTGACATCTTACTTATCCCCTTTTTGTAGGTGCGCAAAAGCTAGAACCACTGCCCCGATAATAACCATCACTATTAATAAGAATATTACTTGTCCCATTTTACTTTTCTCCTTCAGGTTCAATAAAATTATCTAATTCAATGCGAATCTTACTTGCCAGCTCATAGGTGGATGTAAGCTCACCCCTACCATCACAGTAGCCATGGTTCTCTATCTTATTCAAGGCCAGCTCTGCCTCCTTAAGCAGAGCCCTTGCCTTAGTGATAGCCAACACTAGTGTTGCTTCAGTTATCATAAAGAGTTTAACTCCATACTCAGACATATCACCGAACATCGCGGTTGCAATATGCTCAGGTAACTTAGAGCCATTAAGCATTACATCGAACCGCTCTAAATCGTGGTTCATTCCAGCCACCGCGTCACAGTAGGCACACCAGCCGTCCTCTCGGTCAACAGCTACAGCCAACGCCTTGCTTGATAGTGCGTATTGTCTAATTACTTTCACTTCGACCCCCCCGTTGGTGTTGTTAATTCAGCTACCACTATAGCGTGCTCACTTTCGTTGCCAGAGTCATCGCTGGCGGTAATAGTGTAAAACTCAATCTTTGCTGGTGGTGTCTGTTCGACAGTGAAGTAATTATCTGAAATTAATTCCGTATTAATTAGCTCCTTGCTTATCGCCCCCGTTAAATCGTCCATGTAGTTCCAATAAATAGAGTAGCCAGCTAAATCACCCTCAGTGTTAGCGTCCCACTCTAGCTGGCAACCCTGTACACAGGTGGCACCAACTGGTGCCTCCGGTGGAACAGTGTCCGCTTGAGTTATGATTGATACAGGTGCCTCACTACAACCGCCCAGCAGTATAATTACTATCAATGTCAGTGTGGTTAGTCTCTCTCTCATTCCGTCCTCCTAGGTTAATTTTAGAGCAACATAAATTAATAATGAAACTCCAGTTATAGTAACTACCCATGTGACAACGCTCGATAATAGAGTGCTGTTTTCTAACTCTTCAACCTCAAAATCCCAACGCTCATGTTCCTTTACAGCGTCAATCCTAAACCTAAGCGGTATAGCACAGTCATTTCTCATCTTGTAAAGGACCTTTTGAGCTGAATCCATGCTAGTAAACCTAGCCAGAACCTTCCAATTTCCGGGGCTAACCTGTTCCTTTAAGTGGTACATTGTCATGATTCAATCCTCCTGTTCCAAGCCTGCACGGCTTTACGCTTGTCCATGTATGTCCTGCCGGATGGTCCAACAGAACACTTAGGACTGCTACATTTAATCTGGTACATTGTGTCTACTCTAATAATCTCCCTGAGCTTCGGTTCTTCACTGCAAAACGGACAAGTTTTAATCTTAGTCATCTTCAACCCTCCTAGATACCTCAATAGCCCACTCCTCTTCGATTTCCTCGATACCTAACAGCCCCCTAGGGTCTGCGTTCTGGTCCATCCACCTCAGCTCACTGTTAATCCATATCTGAACTGCAGGTATTAAGCCAGCACCCAGTTCGTCCATATCATCAACACCTATCAATGCGCCCACTCTGTCAATCAGGGCATCGAACCGCTGGGTGAACTCACCAAGATCTAATGTCTGTTCGCCAAACCAATTTTCCAGCTCTTCCTTGTCATAGTACAGCTCTTCCTCAAGCCTCTCAGTAGCCTCTTGCTTTTCGTAACCCGTTTGGTTTTCGTACCTCATTAATTAACCTCCATCTGAGTGTGTGCTGGAGCCTCCTAGTGAAGCCCCAGCCAATTGAACCTAACCTCTAGGCTAGGCGTTGTCAAGAATTAAATTCGTTGCCTTAGACGCTTGTGAACTTGCGCTCACGATCATACCTGTATCATCACTGAGCTTGTTGAGCCAGCCCTCAATATAGCTTGCCGAGTTCTTGATGTCCGGCGTACAGCCCTTGGAGGCCAACAGCATGCCGGCGCAGATCTCAGCTACAAGCTCCTCTTTGGCGTATCTATCTTTAGCACTGTCCGAACTTGCGCCAGTGATACCTGCGCGCTTAAGCCTGCTCTTGTGACCAGTCGAGTGTCCAGCTTCATGGGCTAGGGTATGCAGGAATGCCTCTTGAGATTCAAACGCTCCAGCAACTGGAACCTGAACCAGATCTCTAGTTGGCTCATAGAATGCGTCATTGCCACCGGCCTTCATTGTTACGCCTGAGCGGTCAAAATAGCTCACCAGTGCGTCATTAACAGCTTTGGCTGATTCTGATACCGTTGGCACCTTAACTACAGCCTGCGGGTCACCTAGAGCGTCTAAGCGTTTATGGCTGATGTTCTCACATTGCTCAGTATTAAACACTTTGTAGTAGCGTAGTGCTGGGACTCTGCGGGTCAGCTCGGTTGCTGGATCAGTTACATCAAACATCGAGTAGAAAATCACCATTGTTGATTCTTGACCCTTAATAACCGAACCACCCAACTTTTGCGCCTGCTTGAATGTTAACCAATAGGGGCTGTTGTAGTCACTTGAGATTGTTGTTAAGATCTGGTTAATGCCCTGATAGGCTTTACCCGAGATCAAATTGCACTGACCGCCTGTGGTCATCGCGCCAGTGGTCCATGGCTTGTGCCAAGGAACAGTGCCGTTGGCTAGTTCTGCTAAGATCTTCTTGGTTACAATGTCGCTTACTTTACTCATCTTTTCAGTCCTTCCTGAAATGTTAAACTGATAGGGCTCCGAAGAGCTCCATTTCGATCTTGTCCCCCTAAGAACTGACCCAGTAGGCCAGCGTGAATACAGATATGTACCACAGGATAGGTGAGCGAAATATACGACTCAAGAGCCGCCTGAAACTGGACTCTGGACCAGCTACAGTTTCTTTTTTGGTACTCATCGCTTTTGGATAATTCATCGTCACAAACCTTTCACTAATTGTTATATCTGCCTCGCGGCAAAGAGAGCCATACCGGCTACTACTGTCATTGATACTCTGTCTTGTACTACGAACCGCTTAGCTTGTGCCGCACGAGCTAAAATGATGTCCGGCGTAACCTCAGGTGCAGCCAGCGCGTGATTTAACATTATCATGTAATTGCCGTCCCATGGCGCGCGCTTGATTTTCGCTTGATACTCCAGCAACGCACGGTCACGGTCGTCCAAGTCGTGGTAGAATGCCACGTCCTTCAGCATGGCCAGCACGTCCTTTACTTTCTCCTCGTGGATTGTGCCACACTCCATGGCCCTACACATAAATCCGGGATTGCAGTATAACCAGTGGTCGTAACCGTCCTCGCCAGCTTCCATGAAGTAGTCATAGACTGCCACGCGACCGAAGTCACGCACCGCGTCCATGTTCAGCTTCAGGATTGCACGCCTGATTGTCACTGATGTCTTGTTCGTCTTTGCCATCCTTGTCATCCTCCTAGTGTCGGCCTCGAAAGGTCAGTAGTGACAGTGACTAATTCACTATCGATAATCTACAGGTTATAGGTTATTACGCCAGCTGTCAAGAGAAAGTTTCAACTATTTTGAAGAAAGTTTCAACCAAGTTGCTAACTGGCTGGAATAGTGGTATGTTAGAGTGGTAAAGAAAATAGCAGAAGACGGTAAAAGATAGGAGAAAAGTACCCATGGGAAAGTACAGCAAACAAGTTTGGGCACAGGCAAGATCGCTCTATGTGGCAGGACGAAAGTCCTCGTGGATAGCAAAGTCACTTGGGATCAATCCATCCACATTGTACAATAGAGCCTCTAAGGAGCACTGGATGGCCTGCAAGGTCGACAGCGCGGAGGCTAAACCGTTGCTGTTTGTGCCAACACCTGAAAGTGTCCTAAATAGTGGACAGTTGGATATTCCAGACAGTGGTGAAGAACTCTTACCTGAGACCCTAGAGTTAACGCCAGAAGTGCTTCAGGATGCCGATAGCAGGCAAATAGCTCGAGAAACCAACCAGCTGATCATCAACGACCATAAGTTGCGGCAGAAGACGATGTGGAACCTCTTGGAGCGTGCTAAAGCTGATCCAGAGCTAGGCTGTGGCAAGGCTGGAATAGCTCGAGCGTTGGCAGATCTGACGGCAGTTCATGAAAGATTGCTGAAGATGGACAGGACCATTGCAGGATTGGACAAGGACAGTCAGGCGCAGGTAGTTCAAGCCGTGATCATTGTCCCCGACAAGTCAACAGTTGAAGAGTGGATGAAGATCAATGTCAAGAAGTAGGGCTAAGTTGTTGCTATGTAAGTAATGCTTGCAACATGCTAGCAACATGCTAGCAACATGCTAGCGTTATGCTTGCAACATGCTAGCACCGTGCAAGCACTTTGCACACAAATGCTAACTCAGAGTAGAGAAGAGTAGAGAAGAGTAGAGGAGAGTATATACCATGACTGATCGCGCAAAAAGCAGGAGCTTTGCCAGCGCAGTGTACGAGCCTGAGGCTATGGACCTGCTACTGGACTTTGGTGTCGATGTTGATCTGCCAGTGCCAGCCAGCGGGAACAAGCGTCCAATAGGGGAGGTGGGGGGTCACGAGCACCATGCTTCCCTTCTTACCATGCCCCCACGCTCAATTTTACCTAGCGCTAACAGGAAAAGTTCTTATATTGTAGTAGAGGATGAGGATGGCGTTTACCATGTCATCTCTTTAGAACAACTCATAGAGGGTGATGAATAACCCTCCCAGGCTTACGAGGTTAATCGACATGGGATTTTTTAGTTCAATGGGTACCGCAGGGTCAATTGCAACAGGTGGGGCTCTCTCAGCGCTTCCTACGGCTCCTGGCAAATTAAATAATATGCCTCAGTTGGGGCGCAAGATGATGAGGCAGCAGCCCCAGTATAATAATTTGAGGCCTTTACCGGGCCAGCAGGGTCAGAGCGCTAAGCCTAGGGGTGGTTCTCCGTTTGTGAGTCAAGCTATTGCTAATGCGCAATCTACTACCCCGTTTCTACCGACCCCTCTACCGACCCCTTTAATGAGTCACGATCTCCCTGGTGCTGGGTCTATCCCTATGGTTGCCCAGATTGGGCAATTAGCTAGTCCTGCGACTGACAGCAGTATAGGCGGTTGGGCTGAGAAGGCGCTTGGTGGCGGCAGTCGTCATATTAGTTCAGTTCCTGAGTATACTGAACGTGGTGACCCCGGCATGTTGTCTGGTGTAATGCAGGCTGAGTCTAGGTTACTTAGTGGCATGCGCAGTTCTATTAGATATTAATAGTACCTGGAGGTACGATGAAATTAACCAGTAGTAACATAGCGTGGAAGCCTCAAGAGGGCCCTCAGGAGAGTTTTGTTAGTTGTCCATTGGCGGAGGTTTTGTATGGTGGTGCGGCTGGTGGCGGTAAGACTGACGCTCTTTTGGGTGATTTTTCTTCTGGCATAGATCGTTATGGTGCTGCCTGGCAGGGTATAATTTTCCGTAGAACTTTTCCACAGCTTCAGGAGATTGAGCAGCGCTCCATACAGATTTGGGGGCCTATATATGGGATTAAGGCTTACAATAAAGCTAATCACCAGTGGAATTTCCCATCTGGGGCCGTGTTAAAATTAAGATTTTTAGAGCGGGACATGGATGTAGAGAACTATCAGGGTCACCAGTACAGTTGGATTGGCTGGGATGAGTTAACCCAGTGGCCAAACGACTACTGTTACACCTATATGTTCTCTCGGCTTAGGTCTGCGGCTGGTGCTCCGTGTTATGTTCGTGCCACAACTAACCCTGGCGGCGTTGGTCATGCCTGGGTAAAGGGTAGATTTATAGATCCTACTACTCCGATGACTCCAATTAAGGACAGTGTTACTGGAGAGTTGCGTGTATTCATACCTGCGAAACTATCTGACAACAAGATTTTAGTAAGTGCTGACCCTGGTTACGAGTTAAGGCTCGACATGATTTCAGATCCTGTTACTAGGCGTGCGTTGAAAGATGGAGACTGGAATATATTTGCTGGTCAGGCGTTTAGTGAGTTTGATCCTTCTGTGCATATCATACCTAACCACGAGCTGCCTCAGGGCGTTCCTGTATGGAAGGCGTGTGACTGGGGTTTTGTTAAGCCCTACTGTGTTTTATGGGCATATTCTAATTATGATGGTGATATTATAATTTGGAATGAGCTTTATGGCATGAAGGACAAGCCAAATGAGGGGTCAGAGGAACCCGCAACGGTTGTAAGGGATAGGATAGAATCCATTGAGGCTACGAATAACATTTGGTGTGACATATCCTACTTAGATGGTCAGTGTTGGGCTAAGCTTGACGATCAGCCCTCTGTTTATGACAGGCTTGGTGGTGCGTCAATGAATTGGCAGGCCTGGCCAAAGGGTCCTGGCTCTAGAGTTAATCAGAAACAGATCGTTCATGATTGGTTAAAAGTAGTTAATGGAAGTTCGCGCTTGAAGATTATGGAAAGATGTCATAACTTAATAAGGACTTTGCCTGCGATACCTTTATCTCGATCTAATCCTGAGGATATAGATACGGACTCAGAGGACCACGCATATGATGCGATGAGAGGGTTGTTGGCCAAAAAGGTCTACTCTAAAGAAGAGAGAATGAGACACGCACAAATGCGCCGTGCTAATCGGATACACCGTAAAAAGCACACGACAAAGTTCGGAGGGTTTTAGATGATAGAACAAGGAATACAGAAAACACGCGTTGCTAATTATTTAGTTCAGCAGTATGAGGATTTGAAGTCTCAGAGGGCTGAAAAGGAAGATGTTTGGTTAGATTGCATCTATGCCTACATGTCTCACCATACCGATGACTGGGTTGCTAAAGCTCAATCAGAGGGCCGATCCCACAGATACATGGGCCTAACATTCGATGCCGTGGAGACATTGCACAGTCAACTGTCCGCAATGATCTTCCCCGGTGACGAGTGGCTATCGGTTCAGCCTGGCAGGGTTGGCATGGACATGATGGACGATGATACCGCGGCAGATATAGAACTGTTTTTGAAGTGGCAGCACCGTCAGATGGGGTTTACCCCTGAGTACAAGAGGCTAATTAAGCAGTTAGTTATAACAGGTAACTGTCCGTGGTCTATGCATTGGCGTGTTGATCATGCCGTGGACTACCCTAAATATTTGAATGATGTTAAGGCCTGGATGGATGATCAGAAATTAGTCTTTCAGGAATATAAAAAGGCAACGCAAGAATACGAACAGGTGGCTGCACAAGCTAAGCAATTAGGGGCACCACAACCTGCACCTCCTCAGGTCGAGATGCCTGGGCGGCCGCCTGTCTCTATAGATAAAGTTTTCGCTGGGCCGGAGTTTATGGTGGGGGATATATTTGACTATGTTCAAGACCCGCACGCTTCAGACCCTGGATCAGCGCTAAGAGCCCAAAGAATTTGGCGCTCTAAGGCCCACCTTAAAAAGCTAAACAGGCCGGATGAGACTGGATATAAGATCTACGATAACCTCGATGTCATACATGACGGGCAAAGGCGTGGAGCTAAAGGGTCTGACAACAAGGAAGAGGCAAGGGCTTCGGCGTTTGGCCTTCAGCTGCCGGACAAGTCTCAGGTAGAGCTGCTTGAGTTCTGGGGGACATTTGAGATCCCTGGCGGGGCCATGGGTGGGGACACCCATGAAGAGAATAAGATATACGAAAACTATGTAGCTGTAGTGGCAAATAGAAAACATTTAATTAGGTTTGAACCTAGTCACCTCTGGAGCGGGGATTTACCTCGCCAACTGTCAACACTAATAGAAGTACCTGGGCAGATTTATGGAACTGGGCTTATAGAGCCCGCTCTAGGGGTACAGGACCTGGCGAATGTGCGAGCTAACCAAATGGTTGACGCTGTTGCATTTGCAATCAATCCTGAGATGAAGGCCGTTGATGATGGCGTTATTGATCCAAACGAAGAGTCTGGGCCTGGCGTTGTTCACTTGGTTGGTAATTTGAATAACCTCCAGCCGGTACAAAAAGATCTAGGAGGCCTACAGCTGGCATTCTCTGACATTGGTCAAATCAAGGCAGAGTTCCAGCAGATCACTAGGGCCTCGTCTTCGTTTTCTAATCAACACTATTCAAGGTCAGCAACTGAGGTCTCTCAGTCCGCTGGCGTTACAGGGTCAAACCTGAACGAGATAGCTATGCATATTGAGGAAACCTCACTGAGGAAGGTAATCGAATTACAGCTTCAATTTTCACAGCAATACATGAGCGATTCAGAAATAGTTAAAGTTACTCAGGGCGGTACAATCAACTGGAAGAAAATAAATCCAGAGGATGTTAGAAGAAAATGGGATTTAGTAATCTCAGGCTCAAAGCACATGGCTGAACAAGATAAAAGAATACAGCAGATGCTTATGTTCCTACAGATTACAACATCAAATCCAATGCTCGTACAAAACATCAATGTACCGTACCTTTTGAAAAAAATCTACGAAGAGCATGGGTTCCGTGACGCGGACAAGATGCTAATTTCTCCTGGCGAAAACCAGCAGGAGATGTTAAGTTCTCAGAATGAAACTGAACAAACAGGAAATGAAGGTGGAGCTCCACCGGATCAGCAGTAACCAAGCCTTCACTGAGCTAATGAGCTTCATTGAGACTCAGTGCGAGCTTGCAGATAACATAGAGGAGCCTGAGGGACCCGAATGGGCCTTTCAGAGAGCTTTTCATGATGGCCAGCGCTCAGCGTTGAAAAGGGTCATCACCTGGGTAAGGACGCGGTCAGAGTAATTCTTCTCTACGCGTCACTCAACTCGCCCGCCGAGGGCGTAAAACACGGGAGTATGGCATGAATAACTTAGGCGATTTGAATAATCCACAGGACGGAAGCGATTCCATTCCTAAAGAGCGCTTCGATGAGGTCAACGACAGACTACTCGCTGCTGAGGCTAGAAACGACAGGCTGATGGAACAGGTTCTATCAAGTCAAAGTTCAACCCCAGATACCGGTGAGCCTGAAATTGAGATTGACGAAGATGTCGCCAAGCTGGTAGACCCAATTATTAATCAAAGGATGAAGGAATTAGAAGGCCGCGTTAATCCTCTCTTGAAAGAGAACGAGCTTACGCAGCAATTCCAGCAACTGGAGGATGTAATGCCAGGGATTACCGATTTACTGCCAAACATTCGTGACAAGTTCAATCAGCTACCACAGGATCAGCAGGCGTTGTTCGATACCCCCGCGGGGGCTGTAGCTTTGGCTCAGATGGTAAAAGCCGAAGGTACAACCGGAAGCGGTGGAGACTTCGCTGGCAGGGCGCATCTTGAGGGTAGGCCTGGTCGGGCACAGAGTCACGGTCGTAACGAGGGTGGGATTGATCCTTCCTTCATCAATAGTATGACTGACGAGCAGTTCTCTGAGTTTATGAAGGCCCAGAACGGTTCAGATGAACCATCAAGCTACTCGGAGGTTGACTCTCTACTTGATTAGGAGATAATCAAAAATGGAAACACTAGCAGGTTTGGCTCCTATATGGACCCAAAAGGCCACAGAGGCCGTTTATAATCGCCAGCTATTAGCTCGAGCACTTCCAGAATTACTTCATCAGCAGTTTGGACAAACTAAGACCTTGTCAAATCGCAGTGGTACTTCTATGTTGTTTCGTAGATATAATAGCCTTGACCAAGTAACCACTCCACTTGCCGAAGGGGTAACCCCAGCAGGCACAGCTCTATCTAAAACAGATCTAGCTGCAACTATCCAGCAATACGGTAACTTCGTTACAGTATCTGACATGGTTGATCTTACTCATGTAGACCCAGTTATCAGTGAAACAGTTTCACTAATGGGTGAGAACATGGGTGAAACCATTGACTCTATTCACAGAGATATTCTCTGTAGTGGATCGTCTTATGGCGGAATGACTGATAACGGCGAAGTTACAGCATCAGTAGGGCCAGCAGGCGCAATTACTCACCACATCCACCCAGCAGGGCTGGACTGGGCGATCAGGTTGCTTGACTCTGCCAATGCTAAGCACTTCACGCCAATGGTTGCTGGTACTAATAAAATTGGTACAGCTCCTATTGCGAAGTCTTATTGGGCGGTTATTCACCCAGATATGGTTCATGATTTCTACAATGACGCTGACTTTAATGTTGGCACCGACTTTATTCCGGTTGAGCGCTACGCTGCTCACACTGGCGCAATGAGCAATGAGATCGGTAAGTACCGTAACATTCGCTTTATTACTTCAACAAACGCAAAGGTAAGTCTAGGGTCATCAACACAAGCTACATCTGGCTATAAGCAAACTGATAGTTTGAATGATGTTTACTCTGTACTTATTTTCGCTCGTGACGCTTACGGCATCATCCCTCTACAGGGCGGCGCTGCTAAGACTATAATTCACCGCGCTGGTGGGCCAACTGACCCATTGAACCAACGCAACACTATCGGCTGGAAAGCCGCAACAACTGCTAAGATTCTAAACGATGCATGGATGTGTCGCTTAGAGTGCGCAGTACAAGCATGAGGAGTGTGAGTTAAATGGCTGCAACTATTACTTATACTAACCCTTCGGAGCGCGCTAATAATGTGACTACACAGGCCAGTTTTGCCTCAGGCAAAGCGGTTTGTGATGGCACTGAAGTAACCATTGAATGTGGATTTACTCCAACCAAGATCGTCTTGATTATAGAGTCTGGCGCAACTGATCTTGAGGCTGTATGGGTTTCTGGTATGGAAGCCGGCTACTACTTTGATGGTGCCGCTGTCCAAACATCTGCTGGTCCAACAGTAGGTGATGGGAATTTTGTGATTCCTGACACCCTTGCTGTTGACACTGATGTTATTTACTGGCAAGCATACCGATAGATAGACTAAGGGCACCCCATTCTTATGGGCGGGGTGCCCACACAAACAACCAACTCGCCGTGGGGCGTAAACCCAGGAGAATCACATGACACAAGAAACACGACAAGCAAGAGAGGCCAGATTAAAGGGCTCTCCATTAAGTGAAACTAAATCTGAGGTTAAAGAGGCCTCGGGCGAGAATCCTGCACCAGGCGAAGCTGGACACAAGTGCATGATGCCGGACGGTAGATACAATCCAGAGTGGAAGTGTATCATGGTCTCAGCAAACGACAGTACGCCAGACAGGGTGTACGCTCAAAGCAGCGATGGCCCAAAGACCGTAAAGGTTGGGGTTTGGGTTGACGTACCGTCAGATATAGCTGAGGCGTTAATTGGTTCCGGTCATGACGAAACAGTTACAGACAACAGCCGGGCCCTTGGAGGGCCAAATCAAGGCAAGACTGTTGTCCGAAGAGTACAAAGATTCAGCGTGTCTGTGAGGGATTCTGCCTAAAGAAGGGCAGAAATGTTTAAGAAAATATTACTATCGGCATTGCTATTGGTTCTACCTATGGCCGCGTGTGCTGACCTACTACCACATTATCATGATGTAGTGCAAAACATCAGGGGCGATGCTGTTTCTGGTGCAACGGTGACCGTATACTCAGCAGGAACGACCAATTTAGTCACCCTATATGATAGCGGAGATAAGAGCAAAGGCGTTAAGCTAAACCCCGTTGTCTCAGGCTCTATGGGTGATTTTGATTTTTATGTAAACCCTGGCATCTATGACATGGTAGTCTCGCGACCGGGTGTTGTTAGTTATACTCTTGAGGATGTAACTATATCGCTAGTATTAAGCTCTGAGGGTGTTCAATATGTCCCTGTTACTTTTTATGGAGCTGTCGCTGATGATGGGCTTGACGACTATGATGCAATAGTGCAAGCAATAAGCAATGTCCCTGATTCAGGCGGCGTTGTTTACTTTCCGGCCGGTACATATAATATATCAACCACAATAAATCTCATGGACAGCAATATAACCTTCCTAGGTGAAGGGGCCGGTGTATCCATAATAGATGATGGTGTTGGTTTGGGTAATAATCCGCTTATGGAGATAGGCGAAGAGGCCGATACTGGATTATATGTTGTTTCTAATATCACACTAAAAGAAATTACATTTACAAATGGAGTCCCAGAAGATGACTGGGTCGAGAATGCTGAAAAACTCAGAAGCTGCGTGACTGCCAGAAATGTAAAAAATATCATTATAGACAAGTGCGGCTTTGTTGATATTCAAGGTGTGGGTGGCTTTATCCTAGAGGATTGTCTTAATGTCCATGTTCAATCAACAGTTTTTGAGAACATGGGCTATTCTGGAATGATGTCTTACTGTGACAATATAAATGTATTTGTTAATAACTGTATATTTGAGACTAGCTCTGTGACGAATTTTCAGGGTACTGCAGTATACCTGCTTGGTTCTGGACATAATGAAACTAATGATCTTGGAAACGACATTGAGTTTATAAAAAACTATTGGGTTACGGATAATATATTCAGAAACAATCCTGTATGGGAAGGGATTGACCTACATGGCGGCTCTAATGTTCATATAACCGGAAATACAATAGAAAATTGTCAAACTGGCATTATGGCCCAACTGGCATACAAGGCAAGTTCTGGAGAAATGTATGTAAATAATCCAGTGATGGAAGATATATTCATACAGAATAATACAATTAATGTTGTTGGTAATGCCCTTGTATGTAATGAAGTTGAATTTGAATGTCGTGGTATAGTTACTGGCGGCGATGGAGTAAACGTGCCAGACTTCCCTCATGGAGCAAAAAATATTAATGTATCTGGTAATATGATTACAGGTGGCGGCGATACCGAGCTTGGCTTGCTTGATGATACTGTGTCGTATGGGGCTATTACTTTAAGATATTGTGATGGTGGTACTATAACCAATAATATAATTAAAGAATCTCAAGCTTGCGCCATCTTTGTGAGAGAGGTTGGATCTCTGGTTGTTTCAGATAACATGATATCTGAGATAATAGAAGGGGAGGCTGGGCACGCAAGGGCGTTTTACCTTAACGCAATAGATGAAAACCATAGCGGCATCGTGTCAAATAACTTAATTAATGATAGTGATAGTGTAATAGATAGTGCCTCTACAGGGTATGTATATGTGTCAAGCTCGGATAATACAAGTAATGGGTATAAAGTCAAAGATAATAAGGTGATCGGCGTTACGAGCGTATATTACAGTTCACACGCCAAAAGACTCATACCCGCAGAAGCTCATAATGTAATGGACTTCGCTACAATAGATAACACAGGCGAAGTGCCATGCACTGTGGCAATGAACGCAGCTATAGCTGAGATCATCTCTTTTGCGGATCAATATAATGGCGTTGATATAATAATCCCGCCCGGGCACTACAGGGTTGACGGCGTGGGTATAAAAGTCGAAAACACAAGTGGCTATAATTCCCCAATTTTCATAGACGCAACAGGGGCTGAGTTTGTAAGATACGAAAACTGCGACCCGGACTTATCATCAAAGCAACCCATTTTCACGATTGGTAGGGCTGGGGAATATTACGCAAATAGGATAACGCTTGAGGGTGGGTACTTTAGATTTGCGAGCACAGGAAATTTCAATGTAGATGGGAGTAATACATACAGCACCCAGTGGGGCTCTTATGGCTCTGACTGCCTTAGGCTGATAAATCTCATGGATGGATATATAGAAAATGTAGAGTGCTATGGCGGATATACAGGCATCTTGATGGCCGCATGGCACGGTAGTGATGATGTCGCTTTTGGTAATGGTCCAATCAGAATTAATAGCGACTATGAGTTAGAGTTAACGGATAATGGTTCCTCCGGCTTATGGAGCAGGTTGGCAATTGGCGATGAAATAGAATTTCACCAACTGGAAATGTCTAGTGGTCATGAAGGCAGCTCTGATTGGGATAGCTTTATTTGCGCTAATGCAGAAAACTCACTAACGGTAACAGGTGTTAGTGACGGGGTTATCACTTTAGAAACCGAAGATTCAATGAATGGCCTTGATGATGCTTTGATTACTCAGGCCTATTGGGGAGAGCGCCCGACATCAGGTTTTGGTAATGCATATAACTCGATTGCTACACCAAGAATAGTTGACTGTCGAAATGGGATAAGATTAGATGCAAATACTTCGAAAGGCTGGGTTAATGAGAACTCTTTTGAGGGGGGGAGAATTGCGTTTTCATCTATGATGAATAATATGCCAGACTATAATGATTACGGCAGGGCTATCACATTGACACCTATAGATAGGTGCGCCCACGGCATGAATAATAACCGATTTGAGAATATAAGCATAGAGTCCAGCAGAGCTCATGATGATAACGGCGCGACCGCAATAAGGGAGTGTGGATCATACGGCACAGCTGACCAAGTTTCTGGAAACTTCTACATAAATAACAGATACGAGGGCATGACAAATGGCGGTACTGTATTACTTGATTTTGGCCCAAGTATTGCCAGTAATATCAGGCCGGGAAATAAAAGTTCCCACTACATTACACTAAAAGGTGTACATGGGGTTTCTTCACTGCATGAGATTGCAGAAGAAGATGAGATGATAGGTGGGTTTGGCCTGCCATTTGCTGGCTCTCATTTAGAGCTTAAGGGCTATAAGAGATTTTCTGGGTCCACGCAAGCCAGCGCTGCGGTGTGGGGTGATCAAACCAGAACCATATTTGAGGTAGATAATAGATCAACAGCGAATTCTCCGTCTATAGCTGCACGCGCATTCAGTGGATTCCAGACCGGGGTTGAGCTTTACGGTGGCGGGCTTATTTGGATGAGCCCAATATTCACAGACCCAGATAGTGATGGGACTGGAATGGTAACCACCGTAGATCATAGGTTTGGCGATTCGGTACATGAGGATGGAGATATAGCTACTTATGGCTCCGCTGGATATCTCATGTATGGCGGGACACATGCGAGCCTTCGGTATAATGATGGAAGCAATTGGAATAATTTAATCTCTACGCGTAATAAGGTAGACACAACAACAAATGGTGGAATAACCGATCTGGATGTTACTGGCTATAGCTTAATAGTCTTTAATCCCACAGCGGGGAATATATTCTTGTCCAACATAAATGACATGGATAATGATGGACAAAGGCTTATCATATTAAATACATCCGCCACCTATACTGTCACTATAGATGGAAACGAAGCAGATTTTGATATTGGAGCCTCTATAACGCTAGGCGAGGGTGACACAATTAGCTTGGTATGTTATGATGATACATGGTACGGAGTAAGTAGCCGGGCTAACTAGGAGTTAATATGGGAATTATAGTAGGTCAAACAATAGACCCAAGGACGCTCTTGACAGCGGTCAAGCGTATCCTTACAGCTAACGGGCACCCTGAGCCAACCACGGTAGATAATGCTACTGGGGTGGTACAGAAGGCCGTTCAGGCGGTCAATGACGCACAGGATGAGATCTATGTGCAGACTCAGTGGCAGTGGCGCTTTAAGTGGTGGCCTATAGAATTAATGGATAGCGTTATGTGGTACCCTGTGCCGGATGACTTCGGTGAGATGGCCGTAGATATACCATTCAAAGATGCCACATCTCAGATTGATGGTATTTCCTATCATGACCTATGTGATAAATACCCATACATGAGGCATTATCCAACTGATTCTGGGGTTGATTTAAGTCTAATAGTAGAGGCTTCAGCTAGTGATAAGTATATAGGTAGCCCAAAACTCTATACTGTGTGGGCTGGACACTTAGGTTTAATTCCAAGGCCGGACGCTGAGTATGTAACTGAGCAGGGCGGGTCTATCGTTGGCGGGTACTATAAGATAGCGCAGGACCTCTATGGAGATTCAGACGCTATTGACATGCCTAAGCCTATGTGGAGAATACATCACAACTTAGCCAACGCATACTATAAACAGTATATGGAATTTAGTGATTGGCAGGCTACAGAGCAAAGGGCTTTAGCTCAGCTACAGAAAGCTGTCACTATGGATAAAAAGACCACACGCACGGTTAACAGGATGAGGTCCATGTAATGGGTTATGAGGAAAAAATACCACTCAGTAAGCCCCTAAACTTTGGTGGCTTAGATACCTATAGTACGCCGCTAGCTATTGACGACACCAGCTCACCATTACTTAATAACATAGACCTGCACCCGCTTGGATCAATTAGTAAACGCAAAGGGTTTTCGGATAATGATGAGAGTGATCTAACTGGCGATGGCCTAGGCGAGGGCCTCTTCCACTTAAATAAACCAGCCGACTCAGCGTCCTTTCTATACGCGGTCAGGGGAGGCGAAGTGTTTAGGCGTAAGTACGGCGCTGACTGGACAGAGATGGACATCGCTGACACCACAGTAACAGCTGGCGCAACATATCAGACGGCAGTAGCTAGGTATCTTGTTGATCTTAATGATCAATCAACCCCCTCAGACTTAAGCGATGACACCGAGGTTGGCGAAGCGATATATATCGCCAACGGCGTAGATGTTCCTTTTGTTGACTGGGGCGGAGAGCGCGGGTTTACTGCGGCCGATACTAAGCTAAGGAATATGGTGTTTGGGGTTTATGGTACTGATGATGGTAACCCCCCGCCAGTAGCTAATAATGACGGAATTAGAGGCATACCGCATGGCGCAGATAGCGGGGTCTATGGAGCAGGAAGCACTCCTTATGAGGCAAGAGATTGGGAGGCTGACCCTCCAGAGGGCTTCATTTTTGTAGGTCAAGGTACAACTGAACGGTTAGTGGCGTGGGGGTTCGATGACGAGCCGTCCCGCATTGACTACTCTGAGTTAGGGGTGCCGTGGAATTTCCTAAAGAGCGATATACATGGGTCTGTGATCGATGAAGAGTTTAGCATAACAGACAGTCCCTTAGATGGTGGTTTCTTTCATGCTGCACGCTCAAACGGTGATCGAGTTGTTGCTGTTCGTGAGCTTTTTGGATACCTGGTTGTGTTCAAAGAGAGGCGCACGCTTATATATACAGGCGGGCTAGGTAGCGACCTAAATCTAGCACACACCTATCCGGTTGGATGTATCTCAGCTGGGTCAATAATTGAGGTCGGTAATGACTTAATGTTCTGGTCAGAGGACGGGGTTCACTCCCTGTCGGCAGTACAAAGGCATGGCGATCTTGCCCAAAGCAAAATAGATAGAGACATTCGTGGGCTGACAGAGTCTCTAACTAAAGATACAATGACTAAAATTCACGGGTATCACGATCAGGACAACGCGAGAGTTGTTTGGTTTGTGGCGGAAAACGCAGCCTCTGTTAACACCTCCGCATTTGTATTCTATTATGACATTAAGCCGCGCTGGACGAGGTGGACCGGCGTTATGTGCGGGTGCGTTGCTGCAATAAATGCCAATGTTAATTCAGCATCAAAAGCCCAAATATATATTATGCTAAACGATGGCAGTTTAGGTGTTATGGGTGGAGCCATAACCGATGCCGGTGAGGCTATATCTTCCTTCTATACAACCAAATGGTTTGATATTGGTGGCAGTGAATTAAGAAAACGAATATTATGGATGGACTTATTTGCGGCAGACTCAGATAGTGATATCTTAGAGATATCGCTGGCCTGGGATTTTGCTGAAGACTGGAATCCGATAGCTGAAAAACTAGGCTCTTTAGGTGAGAATGTTCCTGGCGCGTGGGATACAGCTACATGGGATACAGCTACATGGGATACGAATACAGCTACGATTAAGAGGTATCAGGTCGAGGGAACTGGTTATCTTATGAAACTTAAAATATCAGACGACAGCGTGAATAGTTTCCGTGTCGATGGGTGGAAGCCAGAGATCAGACGAAAGGGATTGCGATAATGAAGTGGAAGTTAGAAGAAATTAAAGACATGACAGCGATGAAATACTATGAGATCGCTAAGCATCACAGGCTTGTCCCTGACGACCCCGATCAGGCTGTGGCTAGGTATCAACACCTGGAAAACACAGCCATCGCTATGAGGCTTCTAGAGGGCGATGAAGAGCTGGCAATATTTATTGTTTGCGATATTTCAAAAGGAAGTTCAGCTACGCTTGAAATGATCCCGCACCCACAGCACTTCAGGGGCGGGTATGATGAAAAACTTATTGGGGCAATGGAGCCTCTTTGGGGCCAGGTGTTTGATGTACTTGGCACAAGAAGATTAACAGCTTTTATACCGGAGAGCCGTGGGCGCACAAAGAAGGCGCTGAAGGTTTGCGGGTTTAGGCATGAGGGTAGGATTAGGCAAATGGTTAAATTTGAAAAGAAAAACCCAGAAGACATTTTCGTGCTTGGACTACTTAATGGTGAGCAGGCAATTCCAGAAACAGGCGAAACAAAAGATATGGACGGTGAGTGCTAATGAATTGGGGTAAAACCTTAATGGGCGCAGCCTCGGGGTTTTTGACTGGTGGTCCAGCAGGGGCTGCTGTTGGTGCTCTTGGTGGTGCACTTAGTGGTGGCGGAAATACAACCACAGGGGCAACAGCTCAACAAGTGAGAGCGATGACACCAGAGGAGCGTAAGCGATACGAAGCCGCTCAGGGCATGTCTATGGCTAATATGCAAATGCTGCAACCGGGCGCGCTAGACGCAAGGCGTGACGAAATAGGCGGAGAGCTACAGGCAACATTAGAGGGCAAGCTTGGGATGCGGTACGAGAAAGAAAAAGCAAGACAGAGTGAAAGCCTTATGGCGAGAGGTATGGGTGGTGGATCATCTGCCGCTGCAATGAAGAGTAGCCTGTTCGGGCAGACACAACAAGCCCTTGGTATGGGTACGCTACAGGCGAAAACCCAGGCCGGTAATATGGCCCTTAATGAGCTGGCATCTTATAGAGCAAACCTAGGCGCAACGGAGTCAATATTTAGTGGAGTTGAAAGCGCTAGGCGTGGATCTATTTCCGGCACACAGTCTCAGACTGGGCCAGACACAAGCACGGCGGATATACTTGGCATGGGCATGTCTGCACTTACTGATTCAGATAGTGCGTGGAATAAAGAGGGCGGCTGGGGCGATACGGTTAAAGGCTGGGGCGATGACAACAAATGGCTAAGTTAAGGAGTAACTGATGGCTAACATATTTGCAGGAATAAAAGCAGGGGCTGAGGCTGGAAGAGCTAAGACCGTGGCGCGTGAGAAGCTGAAGCTTGATCAAGCTAATAAAGACAGGACAGAGGGTAGGCTTGTGTCTGACTCTAATCTTAAGCATTGGGAGTCGGCATCTAAGTTCCAGGATGGAATTTGGGATTTAACTCAAGGCGATGGCCCTGTTAATATAGATGAAATTTCAGGCAAGCTGAAGATGGGCTCAATGGCGTATGGTAGCTCTTGGTATATAGATGGGGCTGACCTTCTCATGGACCTCCACGCGACACCGAAAGAAGTACAGAATTTTATAGGTAGCGGTGCAAGCGAGGCGGATAAGAACAGGCTTAAGCAGTATAGCGACTGGTATAGTGGCAATAGTGATGGCGGATTACCGCCAGGGATTAAGCCAGTAAACACAAGAAATAGAAGCAAATCTGGTGGTAAGAAATACTATAGACAAACAAAAGACACAGGCTCAGGCAGAGGCACTCTCTATTTAAGTGAAGCAGAAGTCGATGACATGCGGACACCGCAGTCTCCAGGCAGGGATGAAATAAAAAGCCTGCACGGCTTCATGGACCAACCAGCTCGACAAAAGAATCAATTGGTCTGGGAAGAGAATAAAGTAAAACTCTTGGATGCTAAGCAAGCGCAGATAGATGATGGCGCTACTGGAAGTGAGTGGACGAGCAATCTCGCGAAGGAGGTAGTTAAAAACAGCGAAGCGTTCAGAAGTAATCCTACCGGCATGGTTGATTGGCTTACAAGTGCTAGAGCAGTAGGGGTTGATTCTGGGCTCTCTCCTGAGTTTGTGAACAAAAGCCTTGAGCCATACTATGAGCAAGCGGAAGATATTTATGCGAGAAACAAAGCTACAGTAAAAGGCAAGGCGGATGATAAGGCAGAAGAGCTGAGGTGGAAAAAATCCATAGAACTAACCAGCAAGGCAGTGGATAATGCAATCGCCATACATGTTGGTGCAAAGCATGTAGAGTTAGGTTTTGAATCTCAATTGATATCTAGTTTTAACGATGAGCAAATGAGCAATTACAGAAACTATACTACAGAGGCCAGAGATCTTATTCTAGTAGGCCTGTCTCAGCCTGAGGTAATGAAAAGGATTCTTGGCCAGGGCAAGATAAAATACCCGGCAGTAACTCATAACAATAGTGAAGTTTCATCCGATAGAGTGTCTGATCTTGTAGGGGAAATAGCAGCGATAGCTGGCTATGTATATCATGATGGCAAGCTTATTGACCCTACCTCACTAGAAGAGTATGACGCGGGGGTTTTAGTGAAGAAGTATTTAACAGAATTGGATAAGGCGAAATGAGTAATTTAGTAACTCCAAAGATAACCCCATCCAATACAAGGTCGCCTAAAGAGCAGATCACTATGGATGATATTCATAAAGTAAAACTACCTAAAGAGCAGATCACTATGGATGATATTCATAAAGTAAAACTGCCTAAAATAGTCCCATCTAAGGTTGATCTTTCTGGTGCAATAGAGAAGCATAAAGACACCGCGGCCTCTATGAATACAACTATTTCTGAATCACTTAAGCCTGTTCTTGATGACCCGATAGCCACACAGGAAATGGCTGAGCGTATTATAGCCTCAGCCCCACAAGAAGTTCAAACTTATGTGAAAGAACAAACCGATGCCATCCAGGACGCTGTGATTTACGATGTAATGACTAGCTTCGCCACCGTAAAAGAGGCTATTCAAGCGTGGAGTGATTGGAAAAGAGTAAGTAATATAGTCAGTGAAGGCATGCAAAAGAAAGCTGATTTTGAAAAGAATTGGCTTGATATATCCAATAAGGCCGCCGCTACAGAGAGTGCTGAAAGAGCGGCCTCTAATAAAACAGACTCTCCAATAACAAACCTTTCATATACTACACAACAAAGGTTTGGCGTAGCCGTAAGGAACCCTGACAGGAAAGATGGCGAACAGGTAAGGTCTGTCTATTTAGGCGGATTCAAGCCGATCACTATGGGGGAAAGCGCATTCTTGGAGCTTGCTGATAAGCTATCAGCGAGAAGAGATATGCTTGTTCATAGAATAGGGCATCAATATGTTAAGCCTAGCGATAGGCATGAACTTGCAAATATAGATACATTTATAAAAATAAACGGCCTAGGCAACAGGCCTGCGGGGGCATTCCCTGAGCTGTCAGATAATTATCCTTATAGCGGATTTGACGCTACACCGCCTGAACGGCAAAAGGGAATAACTAAGCTGGGCTGGGAGGCTACAATAGGAGATCGTTATGCTATAAAGCTTGAAATGCACAAGAAGTGGGGGGTTGAGCCTAAGAAAATACATAGCCTAGATTCATTTGATCACGTCGATTCTGATGTCGATAAAGCAAGCTTAAGGGCCGAACTAGGTGCTCCAATATCAAAAGCAGTAGATGAGGGAGTACAGCAACTTAGGTTTATGTCAACATACCTAGCTAAAAAAGGAGGGCTTGCTGACGATGAGGCTGTGATGCAGGCGTTTGAAACTATGCAGAACTCGCGCCTCAAGTATGAGTGGATGGGTGAATCAACTGGGGCGGTTAAATGGGTCCAGGACGCAGTGGGGGCCTTTGGTTCTATGTGTGTCATAATGACACCGGCTCTAGCTGGTGAGTTTATTGTAGGCAAGACGCTTACTAAATTTGGCGGCAAGTGGATGACCGCGCAGGTTATTGCTAGTCTTGCAGCTAAAACAGGTAAGACTATATCCGTTATCAGTGAATCTCTTATGGAGCAATCTGGTGTAATGGAGGATTTATATCAAGAAAAATTATCTAAGTATGACCGCAGTAAGTATACCCACAGGGAGTGGGCTCAATTAAAAGAAGATTTGTTTGATGATGCCTATATGGCATCATTCGCAACCCTTGCAGCCAACCTGGCTATTACTGGGCTAATGCCAGACTACTTTAGCCCTAACGGCGCTATCCGTGGCAAGGCATTTAAGCGAGCTTTAAGGCAAGCGAGAGAGGCTGGAAAGACTGGGCTTATGGAGGCCGGTCAAGAGGGTCTACAGTCAGCGGTATCGCAACTTAATGTGATCTTTGCTAAAGGGCAAAAGATAACAGACTTTAGCGCGCTACAGGTTCTATATGAATCATCGGTTGGTTTTGGTCCTGGTGCTGTCATGCACTATGTGGCTCAGGCCACCAAGGCAATGTCTGGTGATATTCTATCCTCTGAAGATATTGAGGACTTAGTTGGGAGAGCGCAAAAGCAAGTCAAGATGGGCGAGATGTTCCTATCTACGCTTATTGAAGACGGTAAAATTAAAGTTGACATTGAGAATATACCTGTAGAGGCTCTTACGGAGATACTCATGGAAGCCGGACAAATGGCATCCATGCTTAATGCGGAGGGTACCGGCCCACATGAAATGTATGCAGAGACATACGAGGCGCTCGGCAAGAATATCAAGAACAGTCTAGAGGGCTGGCAGGATGCTAGAACATTCTACGAGAAAGAAAGCGCTAAAATAAATAAAGAGCGCGGCAAGCCATCGCAGTCATTTGGTGGTGAGCAATCAAGTCAATCAGCATGGAACGAAATGGTTGATCAGGTTGAGTTTGAGAGAAACGGACAGGCTGAGGAATCTGTTGAGGGTGCTGAATCAATTAGTGTTAAAGATTCAGATATAACACTGTCTCCTGTTGAGGAATTAAAACAAAAAGCCGCTAATGATAAAGTTATCCCTGGTAAAGATGTCGCTGAGCATGTAGATGAAATATCCCGCGAGACAGATGAGTCTGGTGAGGGCATGAAGCTTAGTGAGGATGAAAAATCTAAGATTAGCGAGAGAGAATACAAGGAAGAGAATGTAGATCTTAATAAATTACTAGAGTCTGATCCGGACTTTAAGGCGGCGCATGAGGCGAGGAATGAGGCTGGCGGCTTAGCTTCACGCTATAAGGGCCAGGAGCTCTCTAATGAGGAGCTTGATCAGCCAGTGACCGTAATAGACGGCGAGCTTATAGATGGCTACTCGAGAGCGTCAGAGCTTCTCAGCCAAGGTGAAAGCGAGGCTGGTGGGTATGTAGCTATAGAAAAACCAGTGGATACGCTACGCGGTAAAGTTGGCGCTAAAAAACAATCCAAGCCAAAAAAGAAATCACAAACACCAAGCCCTTCAGACATACCTGGAATGAGATTAAAATCGCTGGGCGTGATTGAGAATGATATGCGCCAGAAGATGTCTCGCAATGAAGTCTTTATGCTACTAAAAGCTAAAGGTGTCACGCGGGGCGAGATGGATGATCTTAAAATTAAAGAGTGGGTAAATGAAGACCCTAAGGGTAAAGTTATACAGAGTGATGTTCTTGAAATGCTTAAGAAAAAATCACCAAAACTTGCCGTTCGGAGAAACATAGAGGGCCCCCCTTCAGAATCACAGCAAGAAGAGAGACCTAGAGAAGATGTCGAATCTGATATTGAAGGGTCAATAGATCACGTAAACAGATTAGAGAATGACTTAGAGAGAGAGCGAAAACTAAGAGAGGGCGCTGGTGTTAGAGAGAGAGCTCTGATTGATAATGAAATAGAAGAGCTTGAGCAAGCCATATCAGAGGAAGACTTTTTACAACAAACCTTATATAACGAGCTTAATGAGATTGATGAGGCAATGGACGGCCCAAGACACAAATCTTATAGCGTCCAAGGCAGATCAGAGAACCCAGAAAACTACACGGGATACAGAGAGATTCTCGTTATAGATAAAAAAAGCGGGTTTGTGGAAAGCAGTCATTATGAAGACCATGGTATTGCGTACACAGTTCGCGGTGTAGACATAGTCGGAGAAAGCGATACATTCCTAATTGATGAAATTCAAAGCGATGCTCATCAGCAGGGAAGAAAAAAAGGATACAGAGACAAGCAGACAGAGTCAGGCTTAAGGATGATTAATATCGCAGCCAATCAGTTTGTGCGGGATGAAAAAAACATTACACAAGAGCTTAGTGATCATCTAGTAAACACCGTATTAAATGATGTCGGTTTAATGGATGCCCTTAGGGGTGCTGCGTCACTAGACCAAGGTACAGCGCCTGCTATTTCTTGGTTAAAGAACTACTATGTGACTGAGGTTTTGTTAGCAGCTCGGCGGGTGACATTGCAGGGAGATCCCGTAAATGCAAAGAGCGTCCTTGCTAGTCTAGAGTTGTGGGATAGCACTATTAATCACGCTATTGGAGAGGGGATTATTGGCTACTCTATGGAGATATCGCTTCTGGATGAGATTATTAATCATGGGCGATTTATGGAGTTAGTGGAGATACCAAGTAAACAGTTAGAACTCGCTCGTGATAAACAAAAGTTAAGCGAGAGGGTAGACGCTACGGCCCTTAAAACATCTTGGATAAAGGCCGGTATTCAAACAGCTATAGTGGAGGCCGTCATAAACGGTAGAGGTGAAGTATCTATAGCTACCGGGTTCGAGCAGATTGAGCGATATTTTGGCAAGGATGTTGCTGAGTATTACTACGCTGACAAAGGTGAGCGGGCGCGCATAAATATAAATGCCTCCATAAGCCAGGAGAACAGATTGAACCACGTCTTTGAGAGCGAAGAGGCCTTGAAGGCTATGGAGTCTCTTGATGAGTTTTACAATAAGCGCCTACCTGCCATGCTTAAGAAGTTTGGCAATAAGCGTGGCGCTGAGGTTGGGATAATTAAGAATGATGATGGCGTTGCTAGATGGACGCTTAAGCTTAATAGTAAGATAGACGAAGAGGTTCGTACAAAAAGTCTCAGCTTGCACTCGACCGTAATTAAAGAGGGCGAGAGTTCGAGGGTGCCTATAACACCTACCGCGGTAGCTAACAAGAGCCTGCTTAAGCAAGTTAAAAAGAGAGGCGTGGCATTTGTTGAGTTTTTGATAGGCGAAAATGGATCTAAAGGCCTTGAGAATTTAAGAAGTAAGTGGAATAAGGAGCATTCAGATCCAGTAAAACATAGCAGAAAACTTGCAAGACAAAGCGCTCTAACTATGGCTAAGAATCAAGCGCAGAGCCTTGGCTTTACCGTGTGGCTGAAAAGCCAAGGCTCT
>Ga0257119_1000439_pt1 | contig 41265 bp, 42 predicted proteins | sample SI112_200mmetaG_FD_190179 | JGI IMG/M metagenome (GOLD analysis project Ga0257119, IMG submission 190179) | Marine microbial communities from Saanich Inlet, British Columbia, Canada - SI112_200m | ecosystem: Environmental > Aquatic > Marine > Inlet | place: Canada: British Columbia | collected... | reverse complement strand
TTGACTTATGTAACAGCCATGTTCAATGTGCTTTTGCAATTATTTGTCAAAACTCATCCCAATGCTGATCCTTACAAGATGAGTATCGCTGAATTTTCTCTCTAAAAACTAGCACCAATGGTTATTAAGCTCATTTTCAAAAAGGGTTAGTTCTAAAAGAATAATTTCGCCGAGACTTTGATGGGCGCTCTGGTTTTCTAGACGTTGATGATATTCTTCTGAAACATAGGCACTGATATAAAAGGTGGCCGTAGTAATGATAATTGTCACAAGGAAAATTAAAAGGAGAATTAACGACCTGTTTTGGATGGGTTCACGAAGGTTTCTTTTGCTTCTTTTCATTTGAGAAAATTACTCCATGCTTCCGAAACCATATTTTTGAAAAATGGCTTGCCCTTCTGCTGAGACAGCATAATCTATAAAAATTTTAGCAAGTTCTGGTTCTCTGCTTGTGCTAAGAGATGCAAGTATGAGTTCTTTAGGTGGGGCAAGTTCTATGTTAATAGGAAGAGTTTCTATATACATAGTGTTTTCATCCCAGATAGAAACCGCGAACCAATTAATGACAAGGTCGGCTCTTTTTTCCACAAGAACTGAAACCAAATCTTTAGAATCTGTGGTTAATTCGCGGGTGTTTTGAAGAACAAGATCATATATACCTTTTTCTTGCAGAATTCGGCGAGTTTCTTTGCCTATACTGCCGCTATCAGGATTCCCGATAACGACATAATAGGCTGGGTCTGCCAAATTTTCTAAATCGTTGCCGATATTAAGCGGGTTCCCTTTTTGCACCATCAAGGTAGCGCGGTTATAGCCCACTAAATTAGTTTCTATAATTAGGTTTTTCTCTGTTGCACTTTCAATATAGCTTGATGAGCCAGGTAAATAAAGGTCGCCCACATTATTGATCTCAATGGAGCGAAGCAAATTACCGGAACCACCCTTGATAATGATCACTTTGATATCTTCTTCTTTTTCGATAATATCGCCAATTTCTCGCATAGGGCGAATCATGGTGATTCCGCAATAGATGAGCAATTCTTTTCTAGGAGCAGGCGCGCAAGCAGAAAGCCCTAAAATTATTATTAGAAAAAAACTGAGAATTCGAAAACTCTTCATTTTTTGTGCGAGCTAAAAAACTCTTTCATTTTCTCCCCATAAAGCCTGATATACAGCGATCTACGATGATTGGGAGAAAATGTTCTCTCAACTCTTCTTCTTATTATAACTGCCATGCAGGAAATATAAAGAGGAATTTCATAATATTTATTACCTGCATTCTAGTCTTTTTGGATCTTCTCTTGACAACACAAAATAAACACCGTATATTTCTGTTGAACACCCATCTCAAACTCCTCTATATATGGGAAAGATTAGATGGGACAAGGAGACTCTATGGCACGCCCCAAACAATCTCAGCAACACCCTAATCTAAGCAAAGCGATTAAGGATGTCGCTTATCAACAAATGTCAAAAAATGGCGCTGCGGCTCTTTCCTTACGAGCAATTGCCCGTGAGCTAAAAATCACTGCCCCAGCGATATACAACTACTTCCCCAGCCGCGATGATTTAGTGACGGCTCTCATCGTGGATGCCTACAACTCGCTGCGAGATGCTTTACTTGCTTCGCAAGAGACAGATGAAGAATCTCACGCCAAGCAGATTTTCGCATCTGCACACGCGTATCGCAATTGGGCTTTAGCGAATGCTGAAAAATACAGCCTGCTTTTCGGCACGCCCATCCCCAACTACCACGCCCCGATGGAGATTACCGGTCCCGCCGCGGCTGGGAGCATGTCCGTTTTGTTGGGCACGCTAGATGCCGCTTGGCGGGCTGGCAAGCTAAAAACAGAGAGCGCTCCTCCCTCCACGCCAGATATGATTCAAGCCTGGGTGGATAAATTCAGCTACGACGGCGACCCTGCCGTAATCCATCTAGCGATGGCGAGTTGGGCGCAAATTCACGGCATGGTTTCGCTGGAGCTAAACGGTCATTTTATTGCCGTGCCGATGAATATTGATATTGATAGTTTTTTTGAATTTGAGATCAACATAATGATCGAGCGAATGGGCATGCAATGACCAAACAAACTCAATTCCGTGATGTCTTCAACCCCGCCCTCGTCAACAAACTCGCAGGCAATATCACCCATGTCTGGGATTCCTTTGAGCGGGACGCTTTTCTCGAAGCGATTCTTCCCCAACTTGAATCGCTCAGTTTTGGGGATCGAAATTCCTTAATTGCGGATTCGCTCCACAAACATCTCCCCGACGATTTTCAGCGTGCTGCCCAAACCCTGGTAAACGCACTTGGACCAGAACCTGCTTCCGATTCCCTGAGCGGATTTTCTGGCTTCATCGTGATGCCGCAATGCCTCTTCATCAGCCGCTACGGCTTGGACGATTTCGACACATCCATCAACGCCCTCTACGAAATGACCAAACGCTTCACCGCCGAGGGAGATATTCGCCCTTTCATCGAGAAATATCCAGAAGAGACGATGACCTTCCTGCACAAGCTGACGCAAGATAAAAGCCCATTTGCACGCCGGTTGGCCTCCGAAGGGACGCGCCCGCGGCTTCCACTTTTTTCACGCCTGCCCAAATTCCAGCGCGATCCGCTGCCCGTCATCCAATTATTGGAGAAGCTGAAAACGGATACCAATTTAATGGTACGCCGCTCGGTCGCCAATAATCTGAATGACATCGCCAAAGATAATCCTGATGTGGTTGTCGAAACGCTATCAGGCTGGCAAAAAACAAATCCCAGCAAAGAGATGGATTGGGTCATCTCACACTCACTGCGCACCCTGCTCAAAGACGGGCATCCCGGCGCATTGCGGCTGATGGGCTACGACTCCAACATAGAAATCTCCGTCTCCGAAATTCACCTGAGTGATGAAAATCCCGCCATCGGTGATGAGATTAATTTCTCGTTCACAGTCACATCTCTTGAAGATACAGCGAGTAAAGTGATGATTGATTACATCGTCTATTTTATGAAAGCAAACGGGAAACAAGCTCCAAAAGTCTTCAAAGCGGCAAAGAAAACCCTTGCGGCTGGCGAGACGATCACGATCACGAAAAAACATTCCTTCCAGCAACGCAGTACACGCAAGCATTATTCAGGCGCGCACAGTTTGGAAGTGCAGATCAATGGAAAGAAATACACGAGAGCAAATTTTGAGCTTGTGTAGATCATTAAATGGAGTTCAATATGCAAAAAATAATTGAAAGCATTTTCGCAATATCCAAAGATATTCGCTATGTCGCCATCTACAACAAAGGTGAATTGGCTGCCCTTTCCAAAGAAGGTATATAAGGTGCCAGTAGTTCAGATTCTGATAAGTACGAAGAACTAATCGTCAACCCTACAGTCTTAACGCTCGTAAAACAGCGTGGCGATATTGACTGCGGCGGAGCGAATTTTGTGCTCATCCGATATGGGAACTTCTATCAATTTGTTGCCCCGACAGAAAATGGGCATGCTTCGGTTTGCATAGAGCCACAAGCAAATCCGCTCAAATTATCGGAGCCGATCCAGAATATCATCAAAGGGATTTAGTCATATAACAATTAGCAGTATGTTCGTTGAGTAGGCGATGCTTTTCGCCGTAGCGAAACCAATATTCCCTGAAAAATATTACATTGTGGTTTCGATACGTCCCTCTAAAAACATTCGGGACTACTCAACCACCTTTCAACACATCACACACTACATAAAGGAACAACTATGTCCGCAATTTACGAAAACACCACCATCTCCATTGAACTCGCCGACCGCCTTCGCGCGATGCCTAAAATTGAATTGCATGTTCATCTCGAAGGTGCAACGGATGCAGCTACCGTCTGGGAATTGGCTCAGCGCAACAAAGTCACGCCCCCAGTAGCGAGACTTGAAGAATGGCAAGCAATGTATGCCTTCCGCGACTTCAATCACTTTCTTGATGTCTACGGGTTTGCCATGCAATGTATGCAAACTGCCGATGATTTCACCTTTATGGTTGAACGTTTTCTTGCAGAACAGGCGAGGCAAAATGTGAGATATTGCGAAGTTTTTCTGAGCGCATCTTTCATGCTGGATAATTTTCCGCAAGATGAGGTCATTGCTGTCCTCACCGAAGGGATTAAGCATGGCAAAGAAAAGTATGATATTGAACTGCGATTTATTCCTGATATTGGGCGTCAAGTACCTGAAACACGCCACAAAGTATTGGACTTTGTCCTAAAAGGATTCGAGAAAGGCATCTTTATCGGGTTAGGTCTCGGCGGTATGGAAGTTGGCTTCCCGCCTAAATTATTTACTGATGTTTATGATGAAGCCCGTCGTCAAGGATTACATTTGCTCGCTCACGCAGGTGAAACTGTGGGGCCAGAAAGTGTTTGGGGCGCAATCAATGACCTAAAAGTCGAGCGCATCGGGCATGGTGTGCGCTCTGCTGAAGACCCCAAATTACTCGAGTATCTGGCTGAAACGCAAACCCCGCTTGAAGTTTGCCCGCATAGTAATTATCGGCTTGGTGTTACGCCGCTTGATGAGCCGCATCAGATGCGGGCATTGGTCGATGCAGGAGTCTTTTGCACAGTCAACAGCGATGACCCGCCCATGTTCTCCACTGACCTGACGAGCGAATATCTGCTCTTTGCCAAGCAAGGCTTTTCTTGGGATGAGTTATGGCAACTCAATCTCAATGCCATTAAAGCTAGCTTTTTGACGGATGAAGAAAAGGAAGCTTATAGAGCAGAATGGAAAGAATTTTATGCAAAGGTAGATAAGTAAGAAAACAAAAACAGTTAGTTTATTAATAGGAGACACAAAAATGAAACACTTTATTACTGGTGCAACAGGATTTGTCGGAGGGCGTGTGGCCCGTCAACTAGTGGATGCAGGATATGATGTAATCGCACTCGCACGAAACGTGGCTAAAGCAAAAAATCTTGCCGACCTCGGCAGATCCTCGTTAAAGGCATACCAAGCCAAAATCACGCACAGCGCGGCCTAAGTTTTACATCAAATTTACAAGTGGCTAATGTCCCAGAGATATTGCATGGGTACACTTCTTAGTGAAAATCTAATCTAAGGAGTTCAATATGCTTATCAAAAAGACTATTTTTCTTGCGCTACTTCTGACCTTAACTATTTCTGCTTGTGGTGGTCAGCCGACAGCACAATTCGAAGAAATCTCAACGATGATTGAAGCCGAGCCAACGATTATTCCCCCCACTCAAACCCCAGAGATTATCCCCTCGCCTACCGAAGAGAGCGCGAGTCCGCCGCCTGCTGAGCCAACTGAGCCAGATTGTGCGTTGATTTCAACTGGCGATGCGCTGCCTTTTGAAAATGCCGCCGCAGATTATCCGCTTGATATTGGTGCTTGGGGAGATACGATTGCAATAGAAATTATCGGGCATAGTGAAAATCAGGGATATGATACTTTTCTTCAGAAAATGCTGGATGAAAACTCGATTGCGGGGAAAAAATTTATTGTCAATAATCATTGGATTGGCGGACACGAGACTTGGAAATGGGTCACACCCAGAGAGAAAGGTTATGAAGCCATCGAAAGGATTCTCGCAGAGAAGCAATACCCTACGATTGCCTTGGTCTTGACAAGTAATAATGCCACTTATCCCATCGCAGCAACGAATATGGGCGACCCGAATTTTGCGCGTTTTGTGAGCGAGACAGAGCAATTAGCAGACCATTTATATAACGAAGGGCAAGGCGCAGAAATGGTCTTCTTCTCTAGCCATCGCTATAAACCAAAGAATATGCTCCCTGCCTTTAATGAACTTTTCGGCATCGCTGAAATGCTCGCAAACGCTGAGGACGCGGAGAAGAGTTATATTCAAACTGGGCCTGAACAGCATGATTTGAGCCGCTGTCATTATCCTGAAAGCTATGCACCAGATAATGCTCACACCAATGCCGAAGGCGATCGGCTCATGGCTGAGGCTTGGTATAACTTCCTGAAAACTGCTTTGACAGGGGAAAGTGTTGCTACCAGCACAGAAGAAAAGAGCGATGCTGCCCCTGAAGAACCTAGCACTGCCCCTATCTGGGAGAATGATTTTAACGGGCAATCTTTGAGATTAGATGGCACTCAATCTGGGGTTAGTACAACCCCGCCCGCAGAAGTTGCAAACTTAGATTATGGAACTATTTATATTCGTTTTAAATACGAAGAAATTACCAATACTGGCGTTGTCGCGGACAGTCTGCCCCTCTTTTATTTTGGTAGGGATGAAAGCAATACTGCTCTCAATGGCAATAATGACCTTACGATTTATATCGGTCATGGCAAATTGAATAATCCCGAAAAGCGTCAGATTTATTTCACAATTCATGAAAATGAAAAAGTTGCCTTATGTTTTGATTCTGGCAAAGTGAGCCTTGAAGCAGGGCAAATATACGAATATATTGTCGCCACCGGAGAAAATGACCATAGAGCCTATCTCAACGGAGAAACATTAAATCTATCTTATAACGCGGGCACGGGGCCCGCAGATTATAACTACTTCTCCTCTGTCCCTGAGCAGGATGTTTTCAATATCGGGCGTGGCAGCTATGGAATCACAGGAGAGTGGTGGAACTTCAACGGTGCAATCGAAGAGATAATGATTTTTGACCGTTCTTTGGGTGATGCCGAGATTGTGGATTTGTGGAAGTAATATATGCTCAAGCAAAATTCATAGGATTTTGTGCTGTTTTTAGATATTAAGATGAAAAACAAAAAAATAGACTTAGCAAAAAGCTAAGTCTATTTTTTTTGCCCTTGACAGTAAACCGTCCAGACGGTACATTATTTTGTATGAAACAAAAAACGATCTCAGCTACTACTCGTAAATCCATTCTTGAAGCCGCCAACAAAATTGTGCTGGAGCAAGGCGTGAGAACCCTCACGCTCGAAAGCACAGCCCGTGAAGCTGGAGTCAGCAAAGGTGGCCTTCTCTACCATTTCCCTAATAAAAAGAGTCTCATCAAAGGCATGGTCGAGAAGCTCATCTCTGGATTTGAAACCATGCTCGAACAGGAACTGCTCAAAAGTGATGGCAACTGGCTCGTGGCATATGTCCGCGCCTCCTTTCAGCCCCCTGCCGAGCACAACCAAATAAGCGGCGCATTAGTTGCCGCCATTGCCATTGAGCCAGAACTGCTCAAACCCCTTCAGGAGCGTTTCGACGAGTGGCAAGAAAAATGCGAGCAGCTTGCCCCCACCCCAGAAATCGGCACCATTATTCGCCTCGCGCTGGACGGCATGCTCATCTCCGATTTGCTTGATTTTGCACCGCTCGCTCAAGAAGCACGCCAAAATCTTATAGATACGCTGATTGAGATGGTAACCAAAGAAATCTAAGGAGCAAAAATGGCACATATCTATCTCTCTATCGCAATTATTGCCGAAGTAGCCGCAACCAGTGCGCTTAAAGCATCAGAAAATTTCACCAAATTACTCCCTAGCTCCATCGTTGCGATTGGATACGGCATCTCTTTCTATTTTATGACACTGGTCTTGAAGACTATGCCTGTTGGGATCACCTACGCAATTTGGTCTGGTTTGGGCATTGTTTTGGTCACGGTCGTTGGCATATTTCTCTATCAAGAAAGGCCAGACCTCCCCGCAATAATTGGGATGGGGTTGATTGTCATCGGCGTTATTATCATCAATCTTTTTTCAAGAACCACCGCCCACTAATTTTTATCTGTAGAAATATCTACCAAGGACAAAAAAATGAAAAATAAAAACCTCGCAATCGGATTAAGTTTCTTCACCACTTTTGGCATCTTCACTTACTGGATATCAGTATTCACCGGCATTTTCCCCGTTGTAGACCTAATCCCCGGCTACACAGATTGGTTCATGGCCTTCCCCCTCGCCGATGCCTGGATTGGCGTAACAGCTTTTCTCGGCGGCTACTTCCTGCTCAAAGGAAAAGACACAGCCAACCCCTTTGGCATCGCCGCAGGGTCGGGGTTGATTTTCCTCGGCCTATACGCCTTTCTCTATGGCTTCAACACGGGGCTACTCTTCTTACAAACAATGGATGAATATATCGAAATTGCCATTAAAATTTATGCCCTCAGCGTAGGCAGTTTCTTCATCAGTTTTTACTGGAAAGCAAGAAAAGTATTATGACCTCTCCCCGCATCGCCTTTTTCGCCTACGCCCACAATCTCGCCGAAGTCACCCGCGCCATCGAAGTTGCCAAAGCCTGCCGCGCGCAAAGGGCTGAAATCCGCTTTTTTACACATGGCGGCACGCATGAGCATCTCATCACCGAAGCCGATTTTCACCTCAGCACCCTCCAGCCCCTCATCACGCCTGAAAAGCATAAATTTCTGATAGATTTGGATCAAGGTCGCGCGCTCGGTCAGCCTTTTTCTGTCTCAGAGTGGGTTGCCCAAGTGGATGCGGAACTCGGTGCGCTCCAGAAATTTGAACCTGATGCCGCTTATGGAGGGATGAACCTCCCTTCAACGATTACCGCTAAAGCAGCGCACATCCCACTCATCTACCTGCTCCCCGCACCGGGTACGCCACCCTATTTTTCCCACAATCTCGCTAAATTCCCCGACCAATATGAAAACGCTTTCACTCGTCTTATTCCGCAAGCATGGAAAGATAAGGCAGTCAATTGGATCATGCCTCGCCTCAGCGTAGGTACAGGCAGATTCAACAAAGCGGCGAAGAAATTCAATATCCCGCCCGTCAAAACCCTTCTGGATATTGTTGACGGAGATTTGAACCTGCTTACCGATATCCCCGAACTAAGCGGTTTACCCGCCGAAGCTCTGCCCGATAATTATCGCTATGTGGGGCATATTTTTGCCCATCTCCCCATGCCCGTCCCCGAAGAAGTGAAGCGCATTTTCAGCAGAGATGGATTAAATATCTTCTGCGCGATGGGCAGTTCCGGCACGCCAGAGCAACTTCGCTCTGCAATCGCCGCACTACGCGAGTTGGGGCATAACACCGTCATCGCTACCACCACGATCCTTGACCCCGCCGAGTTGGAGTCGCTCCCCGAAAACATCTATGCCACGCGCTATTTGCCCGCGCCCGAAGTAAACGAAATGGCAGATATAGCCCTCATTCACGGCGGGCAGGGAACTGTCCAGACCGCATGCTGGGCGGGGACTCCCGTTGTGGGAGTCGGATTCCAGTTTGAGCAAGATGCCAATTTAGATACGCTCGCCCAAGCCGGGATGGGGGTACGAATTCCACTCAAAGAATATGCTAAAGAACGGATTCAAGCTGAGGTCACGCGCGTCGCGGGCAATCCATCCTACACAGAAAATGCGAAGCGAATCCAGTCCATCGTCCGAAAAATGAATGGGGCAGAGAATGCGGCAGATGAGATATTTAAGTTTATTGCTTAATTCTATTCTTTAATAAATGGGGGAAAGTTTTCTTGACAAAATTATATAAACACTATATATTTACAGTGTTTATATAACATAACGATTTAGGAGAACAGAAAATGACCAAACTCAACTTAGTCACCGGCGCAAACGGACACTTGGGAAACAATCTCGTCCGCGCCCTCTTGGATAATGGCGAGCAAGTGCGTGCCAGCGTGCGTAACACAAAAAACACCGTCCCTTTCGAGGGGCTGGATTGCGAAATTGTATACGCTGATCTGATGGATAAGGTTCCCTGCTCCGTGCGCTGGAGGGGGTGCATACCCTCTATCAGGTGGCTGCCGTGTTCAAGCATTGGGCACCCAACCCTCAGGCGGATATTATCGAGCCGAATCTTCAGGGCACGAAAAATATTCTTGAAGCGGCGGCAAGCCAGGGTGTGGAGCGCATCGTTTATGTCAGCTCCGAGGTCACGCTGGATGATGAAATCCTGCCCGTTACCGAATCCACTTGGCGGACGGAGTTCTACAATAATCCTTATGTGCAGTCGAAAACGCAATCGGAGCAACTGGCTTGGGAGCTTGCCAAAGAGCTTGATTTGAATATGGTCAGCGTTTTGCCGGGCGCGATTACGGGACCGAATTGCCAATATTTAACGCCAACGATGGATTATTTGCATCAGGCGTTGAACGGTGAAGTTTTTGTGGATGTGAATTTCCCGCTCACTTTTGTGGATGCCCGGGATCTCGCGCAGGGGATGCTTGCTGCCGCTAAAAAAGGTCGGCGCGGCGAGAGATATTTGCTCGTTACCGAAGAACCCATGCGGACGGAGCAGGTGATTAACCTTATACGTGAGCGAAACCCTGATGTAAAAATGCCCCCGCGTGTGCCCAAGTTTGTGTTGCAAGGTTTGTCTTCGTTGATGGAGTTAGCCAGCAAAATCACAGGAAAGCAGCCCATGCTTCTGCGCAGCCAAGTGGAATTATTCTATGATGTTGCTGCTCGCAAAGACATCTCCAAAGCCCGCACGGAGTTGGAATTTAATCCCCGCGACCCAGAAGCGGCGATTCGGGAAGCTCTTGATTATTTAGAAGAGAAACACAAAGCATGATTGAAGTAATTGTCTTCGACGCCGATGATACGCTCTGGCATAACGAGACCCTTTTCAAAGTAGCTGAAAACAAACTCGCTGATTTGCTGGCTGATTATCACCCATCTGATTTTGTAATAGAAACTCACCTTGAAACCGAAGGGCGCAATATCAAAACTTATGGATATGGCGTCAAAGGCTTCACGCTTTCGATGATTGAAACGGCTATCGATCTCACAGAGGGCAAAATCCCGCCAGAAGATATTCGCAAAATCATCGGCTTTGGGAAGGAGATGCTTGATGCAGATGTAGTCTTGCTCGAAGGCGTGTGTGAAACGATAGAAAAGCTCTCTAAATCGTACCCTCTGATGATCATCACAAAAGGCGATTTGCTTGACCAGCAAAGGAAAGTTGCCCGCTCTGGGCTTGGTGACTTCTTCAAACACATTGAAGTTGTCAGCAATAAAACAAGTAAGACCTACGAAAAAGTTTTAGCAAAACATGATATTGTTCCCCAGCATTTCCTCATGGTCGGCAACTCGCTGAAATCAGATGTGCTCCCTGTCGTTGAAATTGGCGGGCAGGCAGTGTATATCCCCAATTCCACGACTTGGGCGCACGAAGCGGTTTCTCAAGAAGATGCCGATAGAAAAGAGTATTATGAGATTGAAAATATTGGACAGTTAGTAAAGATAATAGAGAAAAAGGAGAAATAAAATGAGTTATAAAAAAGTTGTTCTGAACGAATTTGGCGGACCCGAAGTTTTACAAGTTGTTGAAGAAGCAAACCTCCCCGAGCCGGGTGCGGGCGAAGTGCGCATCAAGATTTTGGCTGCCAGCGCGACCTTTACCGACACGATGGTACGCAAAGGTATTTATTTTGGATTCAAGGAGACTCCGCCCCTCTCTCCGGGATACGATATGGTCGGCATCGTAGACAAAGTGGGATCAGGCGTAAGCGGACTTACCCCCGGCTTGCTCGTTGCAGATTTGATAGTGTACGGGGCGTACACAGAATATATGCTCCGCCCCGCAGATTCTTTGGTGCCTGTCCCCGCAGAACTGGATCCCGCCGAAGCTGTGAGTATGGTTTTATCATATGTTTCCGCTTATCAAATGTTGCACCGTGTTGCAAAAGTGAAACGCGGGCAGAGTATTCTCGTACACGGGGCAGGCGGGGCAGTTGGAACAGCCTTTCTCGAATTAGGCAGACAGCTTGACCTGAAAATGTATGGGACGGCATCCGCGTCTAAGCGGGAGTTGGTCGAGGGGCTGGGTGCGGAGCATATTGATTACGCCAAAGAAGATTTCGTTGCGCGGTTGCAAGCCGAGGGCAAGGTCGATGCGGCTTTTGATGCAATTAGTGGAGAAAATTTCAAACGCTCATTCGCATCCCTGAAAAAAGGTGGCACACTCGTCCCCTATGGTTTTTATGATAATTCTATGGGCAAAGGCGGGAGCGTGCCGATAGATTTTATGAAAATCATGCTGTGGAATATCCTGCCAAACGGGCGAAAGGCATCCTTCTACTCGATCGGCGATTTGCGCAAGAAAAATCCCGAATGGTTCAAGGAAGATTTAAGCGCACTCTTTGATCTGCTCAAAGCTGGAAAGATCAAGCCCGCCATTGAGCAGCGCATGAAGCTGGAAGATGCGAAAAAGGCACACGAGCTAATTGAGCAGGCGGCAGTGAAGGGGCGGATTGTGCTGATGGTGAGCGAGGAAAATGTGTAAAGTAAATTATCGTTAATAGCTGATGTTACACAGGGCGAGCATTTTCTCTCATCCTAACCTTCTCCTAAAGGGAGAAGGAATTAAGTCCCATCTCCCTTTAGGAGAGGGCGGAGGGTGAGGGCAGACCCAAAGTCTGTCAAAAATATCTTTTGCATAATATCAGTTGATAAAGCAAAAAGGCTTGGCTCCCAGATAAGAAGCCAAGCCTTTTTAGTATTTTCTGTCGAAATCCCTTTTCAACTGTCCCAAGTGGATTACCACTTTGTCCCGATGAAGTGGGGTAAAAAACCCCTGTTGTGATTTGTTTCACACAGCTAGACTCCTAGAGAATTCATACATGCCTATGTATGATAAAAATTATATGGAGAATGTAATGAAAAAGAGAACACTTATTATCGGTATCCTGTTAGTCCTTGGTGTAGTTCTTGCCGCTTGCTCAGCTGAGCCTGCCGCTGTTGAAGCACCCGTAGTTGAAGAACCGGCAGCTGAAGAGCCTGTGGCCGAAGAACCCGCAGAAGAGCCTGTAGTTGAAGAACCTGCAGCCCCCGTATGGGAAGCCCCTGAAGGTGCATTGGTTTCTTTGCCTGTAGGCGCAGCCCCTGCATTAGACGGCGAAGTTGATGCTCTCTGGGCAGACGCTACCGCCATCACCGCTAAAGTTGCTGGCGGCGCAAATATGGGCGAAACAGAAGTTTCCATCAAGTCCGTTTATACAGACGATATGATTTACTTCTACGTAACCTATGCTGACCCCACTCAAAGCTTCATGCGCTCCCCTTGGGAAAAGCAAGAAGATGGTACTTGGGCAGTCATCAAAGACCCCAATGATGTTGGTCATGACAATAACGCAGTTTACGAAGACAAAATGTCCATCATCTGGAATATTGACAACAGCATCACTGACTTCGAAACTCTCGGTTGTTTCACTGGCTGTCACGCTGGCGAAGATGCAGAATTCAAACCTTACGGTAATAAATACACCGCTGAAGAAGGTCAATTTGCAGACATCTGGCATTGGAAATCAGTCCGTAACTTAGGTCAAGCTGACGATCAATATCTTGACAGCACCCGCTATTCCGCAGAAACCGCTGGCGCAGGCCGCCATGGCGATCCCTCTGATGGTGGTGGATATGTAGCCAACAATAATGAAGATAAAACTGCTCCCGCTTTCATGGGACCCGAAGGCTACCCAACTGATGGCTCCCCTGGCTGGATCCTCAAGAGCGAAGCAGTTGAATTTGATGATAGTTTATTCGCCGCTGGCGACCTCGTTCCTGGCATCGTCAAAGAACAATTCACCGGCGACCGTGGCAACATCTCCGCTGGTTGGGCATATGTAGATGGCGCATGGGTGATCGAACTTGGCCGCGCGCTTGACACTGGCTCTGACTTCGATGTTCAATACACAGACTTAGATGCTGAATACTTCTTTGGTGTCGCAGTTTTTGACAACGCTCAAGTCCGCCACGCTTTCCAAACTGGCGTCAACTTCCTTGTCTTCGAAGCTAAATAAATCTACAATTTCTAATCTCTAAAAAAACGGGAACTGCAAATGCAGTTCCCGTTTTTCATAAGAGCCGATAAACCTGCTAAAATACCCCTATGACTATCGATTTTCTGCAAGATTTTTTTGCCCTTAACCGATCCATTATTTTATTCATCTATGGTCAGGTTTTTTTCGTACTTGGTCTTTCTATCTACCTGCAATCACTTCGTTATAGTCGGCTAAAATTGGCACGTCACTTGCGTTGGATGGCCGCTTTTGGAGAGTGTTGCATAATTCAGACTATTTTCCACCTAATCCCCGTCATAGGGGATTTTTTTTGCCTAAATATGTCGAAGTAGCTCTCCCCCATTCTCTTTTTTCTTCTTTCCCCCCGCATTCTTTCTAAATCCCCTTAAAAATGCCTTTGTTACGCCTGCTATACTCAAGTCGGGACGCGCCTCATCCACCATTTGAGATTACAGGTGGTCGCGCCCATCTTTGCCTGCCAATCAGCAGCGTCTAAGCCTCGCCGCCTGCAATATCGAGTTCCGTTATAGCGCACGAGTTCAGCGACTGTTCGCTCTATGCGTTGACGCAATTTGTGGTCATGGCGATATTTATCACTTTGGTTGTATATTTTTGCTTCTTCAATTAGGTGACGATAATCAGAAATGAAGACTTGTCGCATAGCTCTTGGTCCTGATTTTTCTTTGCGACATTGCTCCCAAAGAGGACATCGCTTGCTGAGATCGGTATCCTTCATTCGCCTGGGCGGTTTATCCTGCCAACAATGATGTGTAAGAAAACGGAAAGTATGTCCTTCACCAGATTGAGATGGATAGCGTATAGGTGTAGTTTTCCCGTTGGGACAAGTTAGTTTCTTGCAGTCTTCAGAAAGCGAAAAATCGTAAGGGGTAAAAAGAGCTTCTTTTTTATAAGATTCAATCAGCGGAGCAGAAAGTTTTGTTTTTCCAGTCGAGGCGACTTCCATTTCATGGCGTATCTTTCCCGTTGCCGCGGCAGCATCGTAAATCATCTTATCTGGACAATGGTTGTGGTGTTCTTTCTGTTTAGCGACTAAGTTCGCAACTCCGCTTTGATCTGGCGTTGCTCCTGTATAGGCTTTGGTTTCCATAATCAACCCATTTTCAGTTGATGCAACCTGGACGTTATACCCAAACTTGATGTCTTTTTCTCCGTTACGTTCACCGTGATTGCGAAACGTGGCTTCTGGGTCAGTTGCACTCCCAAAGCGAAAGACCCCTTTCTTTTTTCGATAAGAGACTTTATCGCCTTCGATTTCTAATTCATCCTCAAGAGCTTTTTCTAAGTACCCATGCCAAAGAGCCAAATTGACGGATGGATTAGAAAGTATACCCATTCTCTCCAATAAAGCTTGTGCGGCTAAAGTTGTTTTTTGAAGGCGTTCGTTTTTTTCTGCTTTGCTCATTCTGCCCGGATGTTTTTCAGGGTGTGGTCCAAAAAGCCCAGCCCAATCTAAGCTGCGTAACAAGTTATCATCATGTTTTGAGCTTTGCCAGGCTTCTAAAATGCGCAAGCTAAAGATACGTAATAAATCTACGGTGCCATGTTTTGAAGCATTTGCCAACATCGCATAGGTATCTCCCATTTGATCTGTATCTTTTTCTTTTGGGAAGAAGGCTTCGATTTGTTTTAGGACAGTATCAAAATAGATACGCCTATGGTTCAGCAAAAGCCAGCCTTCAAAACGACCCAAGGTTGTGTGGTCTGGGGTGTGGGCAAAAAGTTCATAGCCAGAGAACCAGCGGGCAAGAAAGTTTGTAGCCAGTTCGATTTCTAGCTCTCGCAAGGATAGGTTTTTCATTTGTCCCACTAAAATTGCGCGAAGCAGGTGGGCTACGGTATGCGTCGGTGGCTTGCCTGGTCCGCTTTGGTGATGATAATTAGCGCAGACCTGCTCTGCTTCGCTAAAATCAAGGTGAGAGGCTAATTTGACAAGAATATGCCTTTTGCTCCGCTCGAGCATTTCTGTGCCGAGTGTTTTGCTATAGTATTCTCGTAGCTTTTCGTCATGAGTTTCGATAAATTCTGCTAGAAAGTCGGGTAAAATTGGCATGGGGAGTTTCTCTGATGATTTTTGGTCTTAGTAAACTTATTATCTCAGAAAAATTCCCCACTTTCTAACTACCTCCCCGAATTATGCAACACTCTCGTGTAGGAGAAAACAGTGAATGTTCAATTTGTAGATTTGCGTAAGCAATACGCTCCGTTTAAGGAAGAAATCCTTTCTGGAATTGAAAAAGTATTAGATGGGATGTACCTATTCTTGGGGGAGAATGTTCAGGCGTTAGAGAAAGAATTCTCAGAGTTTTGTGGCGTGACGCATGGGATTGGCGTTAGTGACGGAACAGCAGCTTTGCATATTGCCTTGCGCGCTATGGATATTGGCCCTGGAGACGAAGTGATCACAGTCTCTCATACTTTTATTGCGACGGCTGAAGCAATCGTTTTAGCTGGCGCCAAGCCTGTTTTTGTGGATATTGACCCATCTACCTATTTGATGGATGTCTCTCAAATTGAGGCAAAAATAACCTCGCATACGAAGGCGATTTTGCCAGTACATCTATATGGACAAACTGTTGATATGGACACCGTGCTGGATATCGCTTCAAGGCATGGTTTGAAGGTAATTGAAGATGCCTGCCAAGCCCATGGTGCTGAATATAAAGGAAAAAAAGCTGGCAATTTAGGTGATGCTGCTGCCTTTAGTTTCTATTTTTCCAAGAACTTGGGTGCCTATGGAGAAGGCGGTTTTATCACCACGAACGATGACGAATTGGCTAAGCGTATTCGCATGATTCGTGACCATGGCTCAGGGGAAAAGTATCATCATGACCTGATTGGTTTTAATGGGCGTTTAGATGAGATTCAGGCTGTAGCTTTACGTGCAAAGTTGCCGTATCTTGCCGAATGGTGCGAAAAGCGTCGTGAACATGCCCAATTATATAGTGAGCTTCTGAGAGATACTCCAGCGGTAACACCTACTGAACTTCCTGATAATAATCCTGTCTACCACCTATATGTTATCAATACGCCTAAAAGAGATGAGCTTCAAGCTTGGCTGAAAGATAAAGGGATTTTTACAGGAATCCACTACCCAATTCCGATACATCAGCAAAAGGCAATGGAGTTTTTAGGATATCAAAATGGCGATTTTCCTGTTACCGAACAAGTGACAAAACAAATTCTGTCCTTGCCAATATTTGCGGAATTGGGCGCTAACGAAATAGAATTTGTCGTAGATTCTATTAAGGCGTTTTACGCAAAAAACTTCTAACCGCGGTTGTGGGCAGAAAAAAGACTAGTAAGCCATACCTTAACAAAGAACCACAGTCGGAGAATAACTTGGAGGGCTTTTCGACTGTGGTTCGCTCTCAAGCTACACATTAAGTGATTTGTCTAAATGTGAGTACTTGGGTTGTGTAAATCTATACAGAACCTTATGTGCAATATTTTTATTTAGGATAAACAGAATGCAAAATATTGGATCGAGAAATTTACATAAGACAGGAAATCTATTTTCGTTTCTGCTACTGTTTATGGGAGCAATGTTTGGCATCCTGATCGGATTTAGCATCCAGATGCTTGGACCATTGATTGCATCGATAGTTATCCCAGGAATCATAATAATGACGGTTGTTTTATTTAAGGCACCAGAATACGGCATTCTTATTCTGTTGATTTTTGTTTCTGGGATTCTGCCGAATACGTTAAATCCATTTATTAATTTGGGATTTGGAAACTTTCAAGTGTCTGACATAATCCTTATTTCCCTTTTAGTGGTTGTCATGCTCAAGCTGATTTTTCAATCTGATTTTAGTTTTCATAAAACACCGTTAGATCTTCCCGTGCTTCTTTTTTGTATAGCCGTAGTGATTGGAATTGGCACAGCAGTGATAAATCACGGAATTCGCTTTAGCTATACCACATATGATGCTCGCATCCTGCTTCACTATTCACTGTTTTTTGCGGTCACAAATTTGATAAGAACAAAGTCGCAACTGATGCGATTGCTTAGAGGTTTTATCTTGATAGGGATCTTTGTTGCACTACTGATTTTCTTTCAAGCCTTGCTTGGCAATACTTTTCAACTTGTTTCCTCAGAATATTTTAAGGAGAGTGCAGTGTTACGAGCATACCACCCGGGGTTTGTAGTAGTTTTTATTATCTTGATGGTAATAATTTCTCTATTGACTATTTCGCACACAACTCTGCCTATTCGGATTACCTACTTCATTGTGTTGTTAATTATGGGGTTGGCTGTACTATTTTCTTTGACCAGAAATGTCATCGTTTCAACCGCATTATCAATAATTGTATTATTTATCCTCTTACGAGGAATGCAGCTATCCCGTTTAGTAATGAGTCTCATAGTATTGGGAATGGTGGTGATAGCAGGGTTTACTGTACTAACATTAGTGAATCCGGAATCTGTAGTTTTGGCGTATCCCAGTTCGATTATGCAACGATTTTCTAATTTGTTTTCAGTTGAGGGGCTGTCGGGGGAGTCAAACCTTTATTGGAGATTCTTTGAACTACGCTTTGCATGGGAGAAAGTAGTCGAGAATCCAATGTGGGGTATTGGGCTTCACACGAACTATCGACCCCCATTCATTGGAGAGGATGCTCCAGCTAATTTCATTCATAATGGCTATATGATGGTTTGGCTAAAAACCGGTTTGATTGGTTTGATAGCGTTTCTATGGTTTATTATTCTGTTCCAAGCGCGCGGCTTTCGTTTGTGGGCTAGAGTTCATGATGATTTTCTACAAGCTACTGCGCTTGGGTTTTCTCTTGTGTTTTTTGCTATGATGTTCAGCAATTGGGTTGCCCCCCTCTTCGTGGAAAATTTCAATCTGGCCTTTTTTGCAGCTATGATGGGGATAAACGAAGTTATCTTTTCTTTGAATTCACTTAAAGATCAGACAGAGCCTGCTGTACCGGTGTAAAAAAGTTGATCCTTGTAAAATAATAAATCACAAGGATAAAACAGAATAGAAACTGCATGAATTATTTGTTTTCATGCGAGTTTCTTTTATGACAGGAATCCCTCTCATTGATCTAGAGAAGGTATGCGAAACCTAAATGAACATTCGATTAAGACCTGCAAGAAAGCAGCATGCTGAATTACTGACTGCCATTCAAGTTGAAGCTTTTTCTGATCAAGTAAAACAATACGACTTTCCACCACCGGGATACGATTCTGTTGAATATCAAATTGAATCCATGAAAAAGTATCGATATTTTGTTATCCAAGCTGGTGGTGAGATTGTTGGCGGAGCGATTGTAAATCGCCTGAAACGGAATGTTTGCTATCTACTGCGGATATTCATCCATTCCGCATGGCAGGGCAAAGGCCTAGGTACTCAGACAATGCGATTGCTAGAAAAAAAATTTCCCTTCGTAAAAGAATGGCAGTTGGATACGCCCTATCTAAGCTACCAAAACCAACGCTTTTATGAAAAACTTGGTTATCAAAAGATTGGCGAGACAGAAAAAGAAAACAATGGATTCTTTTGTCTCATTTATAAAAAACGAGTTTCTTAACTTGGAATAAAGGAGTATTCTATTCAATGAAAGTTGTTATCTTGGCGGGCGGTTTGGGTACACGCCTCTCAGAAGAGACGGAAGTTAAACCCAAACCCATGGTAGAGATCGGCGGACGTCCAATCCTGTGGCATATTATGAAAACCTATGCCGCATACGGATTTCGTGAATTTATTGTTGCACTCGGGTACAAGGGTGAGTATATAAAAAATTACTTTATCAACTATCATCAGCTTCGTGGCGACTTGACAGTCTCTTTGCTCAACGGGAATGTGGAAGTCCATGATGGTGAAAAGGAAGACTGGATCGTCCATCTGGTGGATACAGGCTATTTGACTGAAACAGGCGGTCGCGTAAAACGTTTAGCTCCAATTATTGGAAATGAGCCATTCATGTTGACTTATGGCGATGGCGTTGCCAGCCTTGATATTGGCAAACTGGTGCAATTCCACAAGGCGCAGGGGAAACTCGCCACTGTAACAGCAGTCCGCCCACCCGCACGTTTTGGTGGGATGGTACTCTCGAATAATCATGTGATGGATTTTAAAGAGAAACCACAGATCGGTGAAGGTTGGATCAACGGTGGATATTTCGTGCTCGAACCGCAGGTTCTGGATTTTATCGATAGTGACGAAATCGAATGGGAGCGCGAACCAATCGAAGCTTTGACCGCGGAGAATCAACTGACCGCCTATCGCCACGAAGGATTCTGGCAGTGCATGGACACTTTACGAGATGTACGCGCTTTGCAGGATATGTGGCGATCGGGAAATTCACCCTGGAAGATCTGGGAATCCTGAACTACAGAGGAAATAACACTATGCCCAACTGGTTGACTTCAAACGATGTATCCTTCCCAGATTATCCTTTCGAGGATGTTCAAGATTTGGTGCATGATGTGCCTTTAGAAGAATTGCGTGACAGTTCAGTGCTTGTTACTGGCGCGACTGGTTTTATCGGTAGTCATCTTACCCACGCTCTGGGATCACTGGGAGTCAGGCCATCGTTGTTTGTGCTAGATTACGAACGGCAGGTGTTTCCCTCTGGTTCCTCGATTTATCACGGTAACCTAGCTGACTTACACGATTGTTTACGAATCGTTGGGCGTGCTAATCCAGAGATTATCTTTCACTTGGCTGCCCAGCCGCTAGTCGATACTGCCCTAAATTCTGTGGTTGACACAATGGAAAGCAATGTGCGCGGCGCGTACAATCTGTTAGAAGCCTGCCGCAGCGCAGGGAAAAGGATCAGGGCCATCGTCTGGGTTTCGACAGATAAGGTATATGGTCTCCAGCATGAGCCTCTGCGGGAAGAGTCGCCACTGCTTGGTTACGATCACCCCTATGATGCTTCGAAGTTATGCGGCGACCTGCTTGCCCAAACTTATGCCAACGCTTTCAGTTTTCCGCTTGTCATCGTGCGTAGTGGAAACGTGTACGGAGGCGGCGATTTGCACTGGGACAGGCTCGTCCCTGGTACGATCCGTTCAACTCTTCGGGAGGAACCAACCGTCATCCGCAGCGACGGCAGCCTCAAGCGTGATTATATCTATGTCAGCGATATCGTGCGCGGTTATCTGCTGGCCCTCGATGGGCTGTTGACCGGAAAATTACCAGGAGGCTCGGTCATCAATTTTGGAGCAGAACGATCGTACACGGTGCTCGAAACTGTCGAGGAAATTCTCGCCTCATTAGGAAGGCAAGATCTGGATCCAATAATAAAAAATATAGCCCGCAATGAGATTGCCGAACAGCACGTGTCTTATGAACGTGCGAAGGAATTATTAGGCTGGGAACCCCTTATTGATCTATCCCAGGGTATTCAAAAAACTGCAGACTGGTATAAACACTATCTCAAGGCAGAAACCGATTCGCCAGTGCGAAAGGCCGCGTAATGAAATTTCAACCACTGACTCTTCAAGGCTGCTACGAAATTCAGCTCGACCCACATCGTGACCTACGCGGCTATTTCACGCGTACCTATGACCGACAACTCTTTCGTGAGTATGGTCTGACTACCGATTGGGTTCAGCAAAACCAGTCTATGACGCTTCGAAAATGGACCCTGCGCGGGCTACACTTTCAGGCACCACCCCATGCCGAAACAAAACTCGTGCGCGCCTCCCTTGGAACAGTTTTGGATGTTTTTGTCGACCTGCGCATCGATTCGGCGACCTACCGCCAGTGGGAAGCTGTTGAGCTCTCTGCCGAAGCATTCAACATGATATACATCCCCCGAGGATTCGCTCATGGTTTCTGCACCCTGACGGATGAAGCCATCGTTAACTATCACGTGGATGCCCGATACGCCTCACAAGCCGAGGGCGGCGTCCGCTGGAACGACGAATTCCTGAACATCCCCTGGCCAACCAAATCCCCATTTGTTTCAGACAAGGATCAGGCTCTGCCGTATCTGCGAGAGTTCGAGTCTCCGTTCACTTTGTCCGATTCTATCCCTACAAAGCAAAAGGAGAATGTCCATGCCTGAAAAGCCTCGCATGCAAGTCCGTTTATTTAAACCCAGCGTTGGAGAAGAAGAGCTTGCTAATCTGCGCGGCGTGTTCGAGCGCGCTTGGCTGGGGCTGGGGCCGCTGGTTACCCAGTTTGAAAACGAATGGAGCGAATATATCGCCACTTCCAATTCAGTGGGCGTCAATTCTGCTACAGCCGCCCTACATCTGGCGCTGACCGCCTACAATTTCCCGCGCGGTTCGAAAGTTCTCGTTCCGGCGATTACATTTGCATCCACAGCTACTGCTGTTCTATACAATGATCTGATTCCTGTTTTTGTAGATGTAGACCCGGTCACTCTTTCCATAAGTCTTACAGATATGGAGACCAAGATTACCCGAGATTGCGTCGCCGTCATCCCAGTACACATGGGCGGCCACCCCGTCCCAATGGAGGAGTTGATAGTGTTGGCAAAGGCGCACAATCTCGTAGTGATCGAAGATTGCGCGCACTGTGCGGGCGGTCTCTATAAAGGCAAACGCCTCGGCACCTGGGGCGATATCGGCTGCTTCAGCTTCGAGGAAAAGAAAAGCATGACCACCGGTGATGGCGGGATGATTTGCTCAGACCAGGATGCCTTGATCGAACCCTTGCGCGCCAACCGTTGGGTAGGTATTGATAAAGATACTTGGAAGCGCTCGGCCAATTACACCAGTCCCGAAGCGATGGATTCCCGTCACTGGCATTACGAGATTGCTGTGCTGGGTTACAAATACAATATGAATGACGTGATGGCAGCCATCGGACTGGCGCAGCTCAAAAAACTTGACTGGATGAATGCCCGTAGGCGAGAACTCATCCGCCTCTATTTGGACGGAATAGCTGGCTGCCGTTATATCAAACCGCTCCTGCCCTATGAATTAAAAGATGCGGCCTATTGGTTGTTCGGCGTGCGCTGCGAACAGCGTGACGAACTCATTGTCTACCTGAAGCAGCGCGGTATTGCTACCAGTGTGCATTTTATGCCGCTGCCTCTGCATCCCCTGTTCAGAGAATTTGATGATCCCATCCCGATCTCCACAGAGATTTGGCAAACTTTCATTACCTTGCCGCTCTTTCCGGATATGACCGATGAAGAAGCACATTATGTAATTGAGGCCCTGTGTGAGTTCGACGCGAAATAAGCTAACGGAGATATATTGATAATGTTCATGCCGAAGGTTTTTGTGCTTGTCCTTAGCTACAACGGTCTGAAGTGGCTGAAAGACTGCTTACCTTCCGTTGTCGCGATGGACTATTCCAATTACGAAACGGTCGTGATCGATAACGGTTCGTCAGACGGCACGCAGGAGTTCCTAAGTGTAAGCTATCCCCAGATTCAGGTAGTATCGCTGAATCCAAATCGTGGATATGCGGGCGGTTTTAATGCCGGGCTTGAATATGCCGCTGAACACGGGGCAGAGTATTTCCTCGTCATGAACAACGATACCGAAATTGATCCGCACGCATTGACGGCCCTGGTTGAAACCGCGCAGTCTCGGGAGCGGGTTGGTTTCGTGACCGGCAAGGTCTACTTTCATGATCGAGGCGATGTCTTTCAGTCGGTTGGCAAGCAGGGTGATACTGTCATTTGGGGCGGACGTCATATTGGCTATGAAGAAAAAGATGTTGGTCAATATGACAAAATTACCAAGCGAGATTTTGTAGACGATATATATGTACTCGTAAGCCGAGATATGTACGATGAGACTGGAGGATACGATTCGCAGCTTTTTCTTCATTGCGAGGAATTGGACTGGCAATTGCGGGCTAAAAAAGCAGGGTGGCAAATGTACTATACCCCTCATGCCTGGCTCTGGCACCATGGCAGCGTTACGATTGGCGGGGTTGGTAGTGCGATAAATAATTATTTTTTGGAGCGCAGTCGTATTATTGTCATGGCAAAGCATGGTGCCTTAGTGCGTTTGTTTAGGTATATTGCCTGGAGTGGCTCCCATGCCCTGTACAGATTTTTTGGCGCGATATATCGGAGGAATCCAAACACGATCAAACCCCGGCTTGCAAGGATCATCGGGATATGGGCAGGCTTATTCTGGCTGGTTCATCGTCAGCCGATTACCGGTGTGCCAAAGGGCATCCAAAAGTTATCGCAGAGGGTTGACAGTTAAAAATGAATACAGAGATACGCAGAACTGATCTTCGAAATCTGAGTGAAAAAGAGCTGGCAGAAATCAACAGTGTGCTTCACCAGTCAGAAGAAGCTACGATTTTTCATACTATTGAATGGAATCAACTCTTGATTGATTATTATGGGTTGCAACACACTGTGTTCATTGCATTCGTAGAAGATGAACCTGTTGGCTATTATGTTTATTATGATTTTGAAGATAAAACTTATCGGTCGCCGGCAGTTCATCTCCAGAGTACATACGGGGGTCCGGTAGTTGTAAACGGTAATACGAATGCGGTGGTCGAACTGTTACGAGCATGTGAGCGGGTTCATCCAACGGCTTATTTTCAGATATGGTCTGCTCCAAATGTAAACCCGGCACCATTTTCCATCTGTGGATATGATGTCCAGAACTTGTCTACACCTGTGATCCAGCTGAATTGCTCGGAAAGTGAGTTATGGTCAGGGGTTCATAGAAAGAAGCGGACAAGCATCAATAAAGCAAAGAGGCTCGGCGCTGTTGTTGAAGAAGCTGGAATAAATAACCTTGAAACTTATCATAAGATGGTTTCAGATACACTTGCGAAAGATGAGGTTAGTTCTTTGCCAATCGATTACTTGCGGAGAATATTGGAATGTCTGGTTCCGCTTGGGTTAGCCAGATTTTTTCTGGTGAGGTATCAAGACAAGGTGATTTCTGGGGCAATTGTTTTGTACTACAAGAAAAATGTTTATGGATGGGATATGGGGTGGCGAAGGGAATACTCGAATTTATCCCCCAATGATTTATTAAATTGGGAAGTTGCAAGAGAAGCAAGTCGAATCGGATATGAGAAATTCGACCTTTTGAGATTTGAACCTGACCGATTACCAGGAATTGCAAAGTGGAAAGAACGGTTTGGAGTAGAAATAATTCCTTGTTATTACTTTCGAAAAGCAACTTTGGCTCTTCGGCTGACCAGAACAGTGAAAATAATGGTTACTGATCCTCAAAGGGCGCTAAAAAAAATTGTTTCAGTATTTAGAAAAACGACTGATAACGAATAATTTAAAGGTTACGGTATGCGTACTGGCCAAACGGCGATAAAAAATACAGGCATTTTACTATTAGGACGGATTCTCTCAATCGGTTTGGGGATAATATATATTGCTGTGTTGTCGAGATATATACACGCAGTTGGTATGGGAATTATTGCAACGGCTACTTCTTTTGTTTCCATTGCCAGCTTGCTAGTAAATTTTGGATTGAATGATTTGTCAGTAAGGGATATCGCTGCGAATAAGAGTCATACAGCAAAATATGTAACCAACATCTTTTTCATCCGCGGAGTGCTAGCGGCTTTTTTCGTGATTATTGTGGTCGCGGCTACAAATATCACTAATTATCCTCAAGAAACGATCTTCATAATTTACATATACTGTTTTGCATATATTTTTGACCTGTTCACTGATATTAGCATATCAGTATTCACCGCTCATGAAAGGATGGAGTACAGCGCTATCCTTCAAACCGGGCGAGACATTATCAACATTGGAATAAGTCTGGTTGTAATCGCATTGAAAGCGAATCTGTTCGTAATTGTTGGGATTTCTGTGCTTGCTAGTCTAATCAAGCTGATCGCAAGCCTAGGAGTATTACATTGGAAATTTGTTCGTCTAACTAGAAATATCGATATCGGATTTAGTCGTCGGTTATTGACAACGGCTATGCCTTTTGCTGCTTTGATTGCAATCGACTCGGCTTCGGGAAGGATAAATACGCTGATACTTTCGTTATATTGGTCAGCGCAAGAGGTAGGCTGGTATGCATCAGCGGGCATGCTCACAGGATTTCTTCTCATTTTGCCGACAGTCCTTCTCCAGGCTCTCTTTCCTGTTTTTTCAAAGTTTAATGTTTCCTCGAGAGATAGCCTAAAGCGCGCTTACTCGCTATCTTTTAAATATCTCCTTCTGCTGGGTTTCGCATCTTTTTTCGGAGCAGTAGTAACAGCAGATCAAGTGATCAATCTTGTGTTTGGTCCTGGATTTGAAAAAGCCGCGGTTGCCCTGCAGATTCTCGCTGTTGAGTTGTTCTGGATGTTTGGTTTTGCTAATGGCTATTTATTGTTGAGTACTGGCGGCCAAAATTTGGCCACAAAGTTTTCTGTCTTTGCTCTGATAGTGAAAGTCACTTTGTCTTTCATGCTAACGCCGCGATTGGGTCTTGTCGGAACGGGATTGGCGCATATTGCCCCAGGAGTATTGTTGTTTCTTCCGCTCACTTGGATATGCCACAATCGGCTGGAGCTTCGAGTCCCCTATATGCTGGGATTGAAGACCTTTGTGGCTGCCTCCCTGATGGCGTGGGCAGTCACTTATGTGCTTCAATTTGAGATGCATATTCTTATTCCTGTTCTTATTGTTGCGCCACTTTCATATATTATCGCTCTCATCGGTTTTGGGGTAATTGGGCGAGATGACTTCGAATTAGTTTCAAAAACTATTTTTAGAAAAGAATAACTTTGGAGTACCTGTGAAAATATTACTGATAACTGATTATTTACCGTATCCTCCAATTTCAGGGGATAGTATCAGAGTTTACAATCTCATTAAACATATTGCGGTGGAGCATCAAGTAACTCTTGTTTCGCTTTTCGGATCACCAGAAACTCAAACTAGCGCTTTTCCTCTGGATGAGTATTGCGACCAAATAATATCTGTTGATCATCAGTGGCCTGACCCGATAAAAATTTTCCCCGATCTTATTAAGTTTTTTGTAAAAGGGATTCCAATTGAACTAAGGCTACTTTTTTCACAGAAACTTTTTGATGCAATCAGTGAAATTACACGCACAGAAGACTTTGACATTGTCCAAATCGAACACTCGAGAATGGCATTATATTTGGACGCTCTTCAACCATCTGGTCAATTTAAAACCACGCTTACATTTCACAATGTAGGGTTTGATCAGTACAAGAATATTTCTCGTATCGCAACAACAAATCTTGGTAAGCTACGTTCTTGGTTGCATAGCAAAATGATGCGTCTATGGGAGCCTAAATATGCTGAACGATTTGATCGCAGCATTGTAGTGTCCGAATCTGATCGCAGTATACTCTTAGATGCTAATCCGCAATTGACTATTGATAATGTCCCCAATGGGGTTGATACCCAAGCCTATCAACCTTTAACGTATGAAGGTACGAAGCCCTCATTGCTATTCGTTGGAAGCATGAGCTATGCTCCTAATGTTGATGGTGCTGTTTGGTTTTGTAGTAGAGTCCTCCCGTGGATTCGAAGAGAAATAGAAAACGTTCAGGTGTGGATTGTCGGTAATTCGCCACTCGAAGAAGTGGTCCAATTAAGCGGTAATGGCGTGCATGTCACAGGTCGAGTAGATGATATTGTAGCTTACTATAAACAAAGCACTGTTTCAATCGTTCCTTTACGAGCAGGGGGGGGGACACGCCTTAAGATTTTAGAGTCGATGGCTCTTGGTCGGCCAGTAGTTTCTACTACCCTTGGGTGTGAAGGATTGAATGCGGATGATAACCGCCACCTTCTTGTTGCTGATGATCCAAAGGCATTTGCAAAAAAAACAATTCGACTTTTAACAGACAAGAATTTATGCCAGAATCTTACAACCAATGCCAGAGAATTTGTTGAGGCCAACTATGATTGGGCCCTAATCTCTCGTAGAATGCTGGATATTTATTCCGACCTTCATGGCTCTCGCTGATTTCAACTTACTCTGTTCATAGTAATCGATAGTATATGAAAACACACGAACATCAAGACGCAGGTAAGATTGGTCAAGTTGACAGTATTGCCTTGATAATCCTTATGGTGGCCGGCCTTCTCATTTTGGGAATGGGCTTGGTAGCTGGTTGGTTGGGATTTTCGCGCAGCGAAATAGGTTTTGGGCGGGAACAGATTCTTATGTCTGGCAGCGGATTATCTTTGTTGTTGGTAAGTTGGTATTTTTTACGGTCTGAGGGACTTGACGCGAACCGGCTCTGGATAGTCGTACTGATCAGTATTCTTATTGTAGGTGTTGCGATCAGAATAGTAGAAGTCAACAATGACACTTTTGATTACGACGAATACCACCTTATGGTGGGAGTTGATCAGAGTTTTTCGGAATACACTGGATTAAATCGGGGGAGTTTTCAGCTTCATTACGTTACACACTATTGGCTCTCACATCGTTTGCTAGGCGATAGCTTAACGGCCTACCGCACGATGTCGTTGATCGCGGGAATTGCTTTATTAGTTCTAGTTTCGATTTGGTTGAGTCAATTTTGGCCTTCCAGACAAGTTCAAACACTGATTGTGATGTCCGTCCTGCTGCTGAATGGAGATGCTCTCTTTCTCAGCAGTAAGTATGCGATGTTCGTATACGGCAACACTTATCTCGTGTCTGCGGGCTTGTTCTTCTTGTTTGTAAGGTTATTAGATAGAAGATTGGACGACAAACAATGGTTTTGGTTGAGCATCTTTTTTTTGCCCGCGGCTTACTTCTCAAATGTTTTTCTCATGGTTCCTTTAATAATCGGAGCATTGTTGGTGCTCGTATTTAGAGGGTGGCGAAGTCCAGATTTACGAAATTTCAGCTTGCTGAAACAATGGTGTTGGGAATTGAAACCCCTTCTAATATTTCCTATAATGTATCTTTTCCAACAAGCCGTGTTTCCTTTTAAAAACTGGGGGGCAGTTGCCCGGGCAGACCAGCTGCATTTGTTTTTTCCAACATCTGGATATTCCAATACTTTTTTTGGCGCGATAAAATTTGTTTCCGATAGGACAATGTCGCTATTTTGGGATTTGTTGGAACCAGCTGGAATCCGAAATTCCGTTAGTGCTGGATCACTCTTTTTAATTTCTTGCGGGCTTTTATTGATGTTAGCTGTTTATCAGGTTGCCAGGCGGCGCGCGGAATATCAGACAACCTTCACAGTTATCTACTTAGCAGCAATGCTTGTTTTGATCATAATTGCCAGTCTACTGGGTATCTATCCGTATGGAGCCGGCAGATATGCCCCCTTTCTTACGATTCCTAGCGTTGTCTTGATTGGCTATGGGGGGGGCTTGTTATTTGGTTGGGTTTTTGAAAAAATCGACTTTCCTCAAACGAAGAAAACTCTATCCATATTCCTTGCTGTGATAATATTAATTGGAGGTACGTACCTGTGTGTTTCACGGTACAAGGAAATCATTCTTGAGAAAGAGAGTGTTTCGCAGGCACTTGAATGGATACAATCAAAACAGTCGGATTTGATCCTCGCGGATTCTTATGTAGCGAAAATTCTCTATACAAAAGCACCGGATATTCATAAACGAATAAATGAAATGGGCTGGGGAACTTATTGGGGTGAGGGCATTGTCCCATCGGATATGGTTGATGCTATAACGGGTGCAAGCCAATCTAGTCCGGTTAGAAGCATTGTTATCATCCTGTATCCAGGCGAATTGGGTCGCACAGACAAATGGCGCGGCTTTTCTGACAGGCATCCACAATGGTATGATCTTATCAAGGATGAGTTTGTTTTGGAAGCGATAGTTGAAAGCCCAGGGGTTTGGGCGGCCCTATTCACTAGAAAACAATCGGAGTGATGGTATGCACGTCGGAATTGTTGTGCGATCCCAAATTGATTTGGCCCTCGACCTTGCCAACGAGCTTGATGCAGAAGGAATGTCGGTTACGTTGTATATGGCCTATTTGCATACTGTGCAAGAGGTAGGAGATTCGCAAGAACCAGTAGCGCATCTCTACCGCTCAGGCCTGCTACCATCTAATTGTCAGGTGCGTTTACTGAAACTTCCTCGGATGCGCAGCCCGCGATCGTTGCCACTCTTCCTGCGGCTTGTAAAGACCATGCGCGAGGATGGCGTTGATTTGGTTCATATTCTCCTGAACCCTGGAGAGATCTGGTTTGCGCTGCTGACATTTATGCAAAGGCATTTGCCCGTTGTGACGACAGTAATCGTCCCGTCGGCAAATGCCGGAGAACTGTTGCCAGATTTGGTGTTGTGGACGATCAACAAACTGGGCACAAAAGGCTCTGATGTTGTCATTGTCAATGGCACTGACCAGATAGACCTTGTGGAAAGGGTATATAAAATTCCTGCTAGGCGGCTCGCTTATGTACCCTTAAGCCTGCATGCAAGAGCGGATAAATTACGAAAGGGTGCATCAAAAGAAGAGCCCGGTACAGTGCTTTTTTTCGGACGAGCACATCCTCATAAGGGTTTGGAGTACCTTGTGCAGGCGCAACCTCACATTACAAAAAAGGTGCAAAATGCGCGTATCCTGATTTCGGCACATGGCGACGATCTTGGTCGCTGTCGGCAAATGATAATTGATCATAGCAAATTTGAAATTCTGGAAGGTTATGTGTCTGGCGAAGAGATGGCTGAAATTTTTTCAAGGGCAGCTTTGGTTGTTCTTCCTTATGTCACGGCTTCAACAAGCGGTGTTCTTGTTACCGCATATAGTTTTTCCAAGCCGGTTGTAGCTTCACGAGTTGGTTGTCTGGCGGAGTACGTGGAAGATGGTATTACCGGTCTTCTTGTTTCACCGACTGATGTGTCAGAACTTGCTGATGCCATTGTGCGATTGCTTCAAGATGATGATCTTCGTCAGAGCATGGGGAAGAATGCTGAAAAGTGGATTAGAGACAGGCGCAAATCTATCATTAAACGGACAATAGACGCCTATAAGATGGCAATTGCTTTGAAGGCAGCGAGTTGAGAGTATAAATAACAAGGAGCACTATGTCAGGTGAAATGGAAGATTTTTTTCTGCATATTCCAATATTGGTTTATCACAGAATAATCGCAGATGACGGTCTGGGGAACGCGTCAGGTAACGCAGTGCCTGTGAGCATGTTTGAGCGCCAAATGCGCTATCTACATGATCATGATTATCACAGTTTAAGTTTGGTAGAATGCTTGCAGTCGTCAAGAGGCGCAGCAACTAGGCACAAAAAAATATTTGCAATAACATTCGATGATGGTTTTGAGGATTTTTCTACGCTTGCATTACCTATTCTTCGTCGTTATGGCTTTAAAGCCACGATGTTCTTGGTAACTGATTATCTGGAAGATAATAACCATTCTGATAACTCAACAACAGCTTCTCCATTGCTGGACTGGAAGCAGGTCAAGAGATTGTCTGAGGAGGGTGTTGACTTTGGAAGCCATACATGTTCACACCCTCACTTACCTCGTCTATCCAGTGAGTTGATATACCACGAACTCGTTGAGTCCAAGAAATGTTTGGAAACAGAACTGGGTTGCGAGATACCGTTCCTGGCTTATCCCTATGGGGAATCAAATAGTGAAGTTTGTAGAATTGCTATGAAGGCTGGTTATGATGCTGCTTGTGGGGTGATTACAGGTAAACGCGGGAGCTTCAATCTTTGGCGAAGGCCTTGCGGAGCACGGGATACTCTGCCAGCTTTTGCTTTCAGGTTGACGCGCTGGTATGATTACATACTTCGATTTCGAGGTTGGATACGAGATGAAACGACTGTAGGACATTACCTTCGCCAGGCAAAACACAATTGGCTTTCTGAGTCAAACAGGCGTTCAAAATGAGAAATAGTTTTTCAATTGTCTGGCACTAGATGATGGTTTGGATTAAAAGAAAACTCTGTTTAGAGAAAGTGATATTTATTTGATGCGTACAACATTGGTTACCGTACTGATTGTTACCTGGAATCGAAAAAAAGATGTTCTGGAAACCGTCCAATCTGTCTATGGTCAGGCGTATAAGAATATTGAGGTCATTGTCGTCGACAACGCTTCAGTCGATGAAACGTCTGCCTTGGTACGAAAGTTATATCCTGACGTCAAGCTAATAGAGCTTGAGCGAAACCTGGGAGCAACCGGTGGGCGAAATGCTGGGATTAAAATCGCCCAAGGTGAGATTATCTTATGCTTGGATAGTGATGCGAGCCTTGGTCAGGATACAATTCAAAATATTGTTTGGAGATTTGATGAAGATCAGGATATTGGTGTAATAAATTCAAAAATTGTAAATGCATATACCCATAAATATGATGGCATTGCAGGGTGGGCCTACAGTGAAAAAATGAGAGCAAAGAGCGAAGATGAGTTTTATACGCATAACTTTTCAGAGGGGGGGTGTGCAATACGAAAACAAGCCTTTGAAGATGCGGGTTTTTTTTGGGAGAAACTTTTCTTTGGACGCGAAGGAGAGGAGCTAAGTTTACGAGTTCTTGATGCAGGTTATAAGATACTGTATTATCCATCAGCAATTGTTTATCATCGTGTCTCTCCAGAAAAGAGAATTTTTAGTAGTGAACGCCAATATTACGACCTTCGTAACTCATTGTATATCTATTTGGTGCGTTATCCTTGGTGGATGTTCTCATGGTTCATTCCTGCAAAAATCTTTACCTCAATGATTCGAGGCTTGCGGCAGAGGAATATTGCGTGGGTTTTCAGGGCAATAATTGAAGTAATCAAGGAGTTGCCTATGTTATGGAAAGAGAGAAAGCCAATTCAAAATGATACGGCACGCATATATTTGCGTTTTCAAAGAGAGCAAGGTGCTCTAAGTTGGGGGCTTGTCAATTGGTTGAAACATAAAATATAAAGGTATTGAAACGGCGATGAGAGCAATAATTTTAATAATAGGGTGTCAGAAAGCTATGAGAGAAGGTGTTTTGTGTCATTTCACACCAGATAATTATCACATGGGGAGACGAAGATGAAAGTATGTATGGTTGGCATCTTTCATTATTTAAGTGACGCAAGGGTAAAAGGCTATGCAGAATCTTTAAAGCAGGCAGGGGTTATGGTTGATGTATTGGGTATTCAAGGAGGGACGACGAGTAAGGTGGTTGATGAAAAGGGTGTCAGAGTTTATTCTATTCCAGTTCACAAAACAAGGAGAAATCAAATAAGATATTTGTTGGAATATAGTTTTTCCTTTTTGGCTTTAGGCTTTGTTCTTACAAAACTGTTCCTTAGGAACAGGTATGATATTATCCACGTTCATAATATGCCCGACTTTCTAGTTTTTGTTGGATTAATTCCAAAATTATTGGGAGCTAAAATTATACTTGACATTCATGATCCAATGCCAGAAGTTTATTTATCAAAATTTCCGACAAAGAAGGGCTTGGGTGTGGCATTATTACGCTTGGAGGAAAGTTTTTCAACAAGGTTCGCAGATATAGTAATCACAGCAAACGCAAACTTCAAGAAAAATCTGATCGGAAGGGGAGTACCGGCCTCAAAAATTACTACCATTAACAATTTTCCCGACTTAACCTTATTTGATCGTTCAAAATATCTGAATGAAAAAAGGAGGAACCGAGAGTATTTTACCCTCATCTTTCCCGGTACAATTGCTCCGAGGTATGGCCTTGATGTGGCAATAAGAGCACTGCCTCTGATTAAAAAAAAAATTCAGAATATAAAGTTGTTAATTATTGGGCGACAGGATAAATACGCAAAATCATTGGATTCTCTAGCGAACCAACTGGGCGTTTCATCAATGGTGGAATTAAAATCAGGTATGCCAAACGATGCGATTCCCAAACAACTTGCCCTCGCAGACATTGGTATTTATCCGGCACTTCCAGATTGCCACATGTCTATAGCTACCCCAGGCAAATTGCTGGAGTTTGTTGCTATGGGGATCCCAATCATCTCTTCGCGGCTGAAAATCGTTGAGGAAATGTTTGATGATTCAGCAGTTGTGTTCTTTGAGCCAGGTAATGAAAACCAATTTGCTCAATGCGTTATAGAGCTATATGAGACTCCGTCTCTCAAAGATGAAATAATTTGTCAGGCTGACCAAGTATTTGCCGAGAAGCCTTCGTGGGAACAAGAGTTCCAAGCCTATACCGATGTTTTGGGTCGCTTGTTGTCTGAGAAGAAAAAGGTGTTTGAATGAGAAGTATTAGCAAAAACAGAAAACGGGAGATATTATGAAACAGGCGATTTCTTTGAAATACTCTTCCCGGCAACTACTTTCTAATGTTTCGTTTTATAGTGGCTATTACTTACTTTCAGAGTATTTAAAATTAAACCGAGGCGTCCGAATTTTATGTTTTCACGGGGTTAGCGATAATCCAACCAATCGGTATGCGGTATCTGCGTCAGATTTTTCCCGACAAATGCGTTTTTTGGCAGAAAACTATAAAATCATTCCAGTTGGCCAGATACCTGAACTTCTTCAGAGCGGGCAAGAAATAGCTCCCAATCTGGTCGCAGTTACTATTGATGATGGCTATCGTGATTTCTTTGATTATGCCTTTCCTGTATTGCAACAGTACGCTATCCCTGCAACAGTTTTTCTGCCCACCGGTTTAATAGATTCTAATTCTAAATATGAAAAGAAGTTACCTCAAAGTGAGTTTCTAACATGGAAACAGATTCGAAAAATGCACCAAGCCGGAATTGAGTTTGGTTCGCATAGTGTTTCCCACGCTTCGTTAACAAGTCTAACGCGACAAGAAACCCAGTATGAATTGGAATATTCAAAAGCACGACTGGAAGCAGAGCTAAGTATGTCTGCTAAGGGATTTGCTTATCCTTATGGCACCTTTCGGGACACAGATCCAAAAATTGGAGAGCTTATTGCCAATATTGGATATTCCTGGGCTTTAACAAGTGTAAGCGGAGTCAACAGAGAAGGAACGAATATATTTGCTCTTCGAAGGACCGTAATCCTAAGAGAAGATGGGCTGGCTGGCTTTAAAAGAGCGCTAAAAGGCGCACTAGACGGATGGATTGTTATGCAAAAATGCGGATATTATTTAGAGAGAATGCGTGCTATTCGAAATCTTTTCCGAGCAGATAGATAGATGTGGTTGCTTGGAATATCAGACAAAACTGATGGAGTATGCAGTGCTGGAATTTTTCAGGTGATTGTAGCCTGTACTTTTGCCATAAGTGATTACTTTGATAAAACGATGATTGAGTTTTTCGCTCTGGGTGAAGTAGATGAGTTTTTTGGTCGTATTATCGGGCTTTTTCACGATCAAACCCGGATTAACAACCTCGCAAAAAATATAACTAAGTTTACTGAAGAATATAACAGGCCTGATCAAAGTGAAAAATATGCCCGCCTAGTCAGTCAATTGGCTGAAGGGAAATAGAGCTATATGGAGATTGTCCACTCTTTGGAGGAATCGATCTGGCGACGTTTCGTGTATGAAAATCCTGCTGGAAATATCTTCCACACCCCTGAAATGTTTCAGGTTTTTTCTCGTGCGTATGGACACCAACCTATGCTTTGGGCTGCCGTTCAGGATGAGCGTGTGCTCGCACTTTTTATTCCAGTAGAAATTAGCCTCGGAGTTGGGATTTTGCACTCTTTCACAACCAGATCTGTTTGTTATGGTGGGGTGTTGTGTTCGTCGGGGTCACGGTCTATAGATGCCTTGGCTGAGTTATTGTCAGCATATACAAGCAGTGTAAGGAGAAAAGCACTTTTTACAGAAATACGCAATGTGTCTGACAATGGTAATTTGCAGTCTGTTTTACTATCAACCGGGTTTAGTTATGACCCTCATTTGAATTATATCGTTGACCTGGATCTTCCTATTGAAAAAGTTTGGGAAAATATAAGCCCATCAGGACGGAGAGGAATAAAAAAGGCGGGCAGAAGAGGAGACAGGTTGTTTGTCTGGGAAGTTCAGGATAAAGAAACACTGCCACAGTGGTATCGTGTGATGGGAGAGGCATTCTCACGGATTCATGTGCCCTTGGCTCACTTTTCCCTTTTTGAGACAGCTTTTGAAATCTTGTATCCCAAGAAAATGATACAGTTCTTAATCGGTGAAGTGGACGACCAAGGTGTCGCGTCTTCTGTTGCTTTACTTTATAAAAATACCTTATATGGATGGTTTCGGGGGTATGACCGTAGTTTTAAACAGTATTTACCGAATGATTTGATGGTTTGGCATGTTTTTAGGTGGGGCGTGGAAAATGATTATAAGGCTTTTGACTTTGGTGGTGCTGGCCGCCCGGCAGAAGAATATGGGCCGCGTAATTTCAAGGCTAAGTTTGGTGGTCGATTGGTAAATTATGGTCGAAATACTATTGTTCATGCTCCGACAAGATTAAAGTTGAGTGGTATTGGCTATCGATTGCTGAGGAGGCTTTTATGATAAGTGCAACGATTGTCAATTCGTTACCAAAAGAAACTTGGAGAGAGTTTGTTGAAAATCATCCGGCGGGTAATATATTCCACACGTCGGAGATGTTTGAGGTATGGGAGCGCGCTATGGGTTACTACCCAAAGCTCTGGGCAGCCAAGGTGGATTCAAAGGTTGTTGCTCTAATGATTCCGGTCATTAACACTTTGGTGCCAGGCATGTTGAAGCTTTTAACTTCTCGAACAATAGTTTTTGGAGGAGTTCTGTATGAGAAAAGCGAGAAAGGTAAACATGGGCTCACGAAAATGCTCGAAGCCTATCAGAGCGATTCGCGATGGGCTTCTCTCTTCACAGAACTGAGGAACCTGTCAGATGTGAGCGATATACAAACAATTTTGAAGGAGGCGAACTTTCACTATGAAGAACATCTTAACTACCTAATTAAACTAGACTATTCTGCAGGTGATGTGTTTGGTAAAATTGGGGCGCGAACCAGAAAAAACATTAGGCGCGGGATGAAGCGTAGCGCGTTGGATATCTTTGAGGCAAAAGACCGTTCGCAAATCCCAGCTTGCTATGATTTATTGAGTCAGTCTTATAAAAACGCCAGCGTGCCTCTTCCAGATATTTCGCTATTTTATGCGGCCTATGAAATATTGTTGCCTAGAAGAATGATCGATTTTACGCTTGCGAAGGTGAACGGGGAGGCTGCTGCCGTTTCGGTAGAGTTGCTGTATAAAGACGTGGTGTATGGATGGTATGGAGGTGTGGATCGGAAGTTTGGGAAATATGTACCAGGCGAGGTCGTGATGTGGAAAGTCTTAGAGAGAAGTTGTAATCAAGGGTATCAAGTTTATGATTTTGGCGGAGCAGGCAAACCAGATGAGGAGTACGGTGTACGAGATTTCAAAGCTAAGTTTGGAGGGGATCTGGTCTGTTTTGGAAGGAACACATGGACTTCAAAGCCTTTGCTCCTCGCCGCTAGCGAACTGGGATATTCCTTGGTGCGTCGGATTCTGTTCAATTAGATATCGCAGGAGTATGAACGGTGAAGAAAGATACAGTTCAACTAGAAGAATCTCGCATCGGCGTCATTCGAAATTCTGAGTGCTATCCGCCATTTAACTACCCAATCTTAAATCTCGACTGTGGCATGGTAAGCTAGTTAGAGTTATATTCTTGAATACAAAATGGAATCGAACTATGAAAATATTAATTGCAAACCCTATAGCCCCAAAAACGATGAAAGACCTCCAAAATAAGCACGAAGTGATTTGCGCATTTGGCAGAAAAAAAGCTATATTGCAAGAGCGTATCGAGGGATGCGAGATTTTAGTTTTTCGTAGCGGCGTTCAAATGTCGGCTGAACTCATGGATCGTTTACCTGATTTAAAACTCTTAATTCGTGCCGGATCCGGAATCGACAACCTGGATATTGAATATGTACAGCGACGTGGACTGGAGCTTATTAGAATTCCCGAACCAGGGGCCAAAGCGGTAGCAGAGATGACCTTTGCTTTGATGCTCGCTTTATCTCGAAATTTGTTTGAGGCTGATAATTCGATGCGCAGAGGTGAGTGGGCTAAACATAAACTCGGTGGGCATTTATTAACCGGTAAAGTATTGGGCATAATTGGTGCTGGAAGTATTGGATCACGCGTTGGTCGATTGGGAGCCGCTTGGGATATGGAGGTAATTGCTTATGACATGAACACGTCTTCAACATTTACTGCAAAGCTGGCTGATGAGGATATCCGCCTTACATCTTTTGATGAGGTGATAACCACCGCTGACTTTGTGAGTCTTCATGTCCCTCTCGACAGTTCGACATATTATTTGATCAGTGCCTCTGCACTTTCCCGCATGAAATCAGGTGCGATTTTGATCAATATAGCCCGTGGAGGCGTAGTGGATGAACAAGCCTTGTATAAAGCATTGACAGAGGAAAACCGATTACGCGGCGCCGCATTGGATGTCCATGAGCAAGAAGGCGAAGGAAAGCTTTCTCCCCTGGCAGAATTGCCAAATGTCATACTTACGCCCCATATTGGGGCAATGACAATTGATTCACAACAAGAGGTCGGTTGCCGGATAAAAGAGATTATCAGTTCTTATGATGCAGAACAAATGTGAGCTCTAAGATAATAATGATTTGCTGGCTTTTTATCGAAAATGAAGATTTATTAAGTCAATTGACAGTGGAGTGTATATTATGAAAAAGAGCACACAATTTAAACATCTATTAAGTTCAGGACAACTAGAGTTTCTTCTTGAAGCTCATAATGGTCTGAGCGCCAAAGTCGTTGAAGAGGCAGGCTTCAAAGGCATATGGGCTAGCGGTCTGTGTATGTCAGCCGCACTTGGGGTACGTGATAACAATGAGGCCGGGTGGACACAAATTCTTGAAGTTCTTGAGTTCATAAGCGACGCGACCACAATTCCGATTTTGGTTGATGCCGATACCGGCTATGGTAATTTCAACAATGTACGTCGACTGGTGCAAAAGCTGGAACAGCGCAATGTGGCAGCAATGTGTATCGAAGATAAACTGTTCCCCAAGACCAACTCATTCTTGAGAGGCGAAACACAACCATTAGCCGATATAGATGAATTCTGTGGCAAGATCAAGGCCGCCAAAGATACACAGCAGGATCCTGACTTTTGCGTTGTAGCTCGCACGGAAGCATTTATCACAGGCCTAGGGCTTTCAGAAGCACTCAGACGCGCTGAAGCATACCACCAGGCTGGAGCAGACGCAATTCTGGTACACAGCAAAATTTCAACCCCAAGACAGATACTGGCTTTTATGTCTGAATGGCAGGACACTTGTCCAGTGGTCATAGTTCCCACAACCTATTACGCGACTCCTACCGATGTTTTTATGGAAGCAGGGATAAGCTTGGTAATTTGGGCCAACCACCTGCTCCGATCCAGTATCGCAACAATGCAACGAACCGCAGCAACTCTCTATCAGGAGCAGAATCTTTTATCAATAGAAAACGAAGGTGTTCCTGTGAAGGAAATATTTCGATTACAAAACGACGATGAACTTCGGGCAGCAGAACTGCGATACCTACCATCTGTAAAAAAGTAAAACTTATCCTCTACAAAGGAAAATGCACTATGTCTTTTCAGCCCAAAAAACATCAAAAACCTTATGTAATCGTAGTTGCTCTCGATAGCTTGAATGGAATCCAAGCCGCGCATATTTTTGCTCGGCACAATATTCCCATTATTGCCATTGCTAAAGATTCGAAGCATTACGGTTGTTACACAAGGGTTTGCGAGAAAATTATCTTTACAGACACAGGCTCCGAGAAATTCATCAAAGTGTTGGAAACATTGGGCCCGAAATTGGAACAGAAGGCGGTTCTTGTACCCTGTACCGATATGAACGTCTTGCTTATTTCACGCAATCGCCGGAAGCTAGAAAAATGGTACCATGTAGTTCTCCCTAATCCAGATGTGCTCGAAATGCTGATGAACAAAGTGGAGTTTTATAATTATGCCCAAAAGAATGGAATTCCAATACCGACCACGTTTTTTTTGAATAGCAAGGCAGATGTTGAACACGCTATAAAAAAATTAATTTTCCCTTGTGTTTTGAAGCCTCCTATGAGCTCTGTTCCAGAATGGGAGCGCAATAGTAAGTTAAAGGCATATAAAATCTCATCACCAGCAGAACTTATCAAGATTTATGAGCGCTTCAAAGGAGACGTCAAGAATTTAATCGTTCAAGATTGGATTGAAGGAACAGATGTCAATCTTTATTCCTGTAATTGTTATTTCAATGCTCAATCGGAACCAATAGTTACATTTGTGGCTCGTAAGCTGCGCCAATGGCCTCCAGTAACAGGCGAGAGCAGTTTGGGGGAAGAATGTCGTGATGATGTGGTGCTAGAGGAAACAGTTAGCCTATTTCAGAGTGCTGGCTTATCTGGACTAGGATACGTAGAAATTAAACGTGACACACGTACCGGTAAGTATTTCATTATCGAGCCCAACATCGGGCGTCCGACAGGTAGATCGTCAATCGCTGAGGCTGGAGGGGTTGAACTGCTCTATACCATGTATTGCGATACGGTTGGTCTACCTCTGCCAGAGAGCCTTGAACAAAAATATGGGAATGTAAAATGGATCCATCTGAGGCGGGATTTGCAATCAGCTTTTTATCATTGGTGGAATGGGAATTTGACGCTAAAAGGATGGTGGAGATCCCTGCGTGGCCGAAAAGCAGAAGCACTGTTTTCTTGGACAGACCCCGGTCCGTTTTTTGCAGATTTCATGAGAGCGATTAGGTTGTATCTTCAACCGGAAGAACGCGAAAAACGAAATTATCGAGACTTGTAACCTTGGCTTTGAGACAATAAGCAGGGATATGAAATTTTACGTCGTTGGTTGTAGTTGATGTTGTTAGATAATCTAATGGTGTTTCCGCTATGAATACAAAGCTAAAATACTTGCTTTATGTTGGCACATACTCGCCGATGGAGCTAGATAGTATATACATATACCAGATGGATTCTATGACGGGGGAGTTAGAATTTCATAAAGGTGTTAAAGGAGGGGAGAATCCTTCCTATTTATTGCTATCCCCTGATGGTCGTTTTTTGTATGCTGTAAATCAATTAGTCGAATTTCAGGGGCGGCCCAGCGGTGCAGTAAGTGCTTTTGCCATTGAGCCTCTCACTGGCGAATTAACCTTCCTGAATCAGCAACCCTCACACGGAAGTGGCCCCTGCCACCTTACTCTTGACAGAAGCGGACAGTTTCTTTTGGTGGCAAACTACTTGGGCGGCAACTTAGCAATTTTTCCACTAAGTAAAGATGGTCGAATAGAAGCAGCATCTCAGGTGGTTCAGCATCGCGGGAAAGGCAGACGCAAGGAGCAAGACGGACCCCACGCTCATTTTATAGCAGCCGTTCCCAGCAATCGTTTTGTGTTGAGCTGTGATTTAGGAGTTGATAAAGTAATTGTGTATCAGTTTGACACTGTAAATGGTAACTTGCTGTTGAACAGCGAGGCAATGCTTCCTTCTGGATCAGGACCGCGCCATCTAGATTTTCATCCTGATGGCAGATATGTGCAAAATCCGGAGCATGTCGTCCACTGATTCCGGAGCATGCCGTCCACTAATTCCGGAGCATGCCGTCCACTAATTCCGGAGCAAATCGTCCACTATTTTGGTCAACCCAGAATGGGTGGACGACATCAAATGAGATCGTAAAACAAAGCTGGTCAGATTAAAGAAACTATGCCATG
>Ga0257119_1000437_pt1 | contig 41331 bp, 31 predicted proteins | sample SI112_200mmetaG_FD_190179 | JGI IMG/M metagenome (GOLD analysis project Ga0257119, IMG submission 190179) | Marine microbial communities from Saanich Inlet, British Columbia, Canada - SI112_200m | ecosystem: Environmental > Aquatic > Marine > Inlet | place: Canada: British Columbia | collected... | reverse complement strand
CCGTTGTGGTAAACGTATGGCCGGCCTGATCAATCAGAACATTCGCAGTAGCATGTTTTCTGAAGATCATGCTGAGCTAACAACTGCCATACGTAAAGTTAAGGAAGTCCCGGGTGTCAGTGCGATCCGCATCTACAATAACAAGGGTGAAGTAAGTCATTATACTCTTGGAGATAAGAATGCCTGCCACAAAGACACCTCGAAAATCCCATTTTTAAATATCCATCATTCGAGTGACTCCCTATTCAGGAAAATTCATTCAACTTGCGTTCACAGTATTGAAAATGATGGTAATCGCTGCATGATCATCCATGCCCCTATCATTTCAACACCTGACTGTCGTTCTTCGGGGTGCCATCAGAACCAGGATCAAGGTGAGATCCTGGGTGTCACCGAGATCGAATTACCCCTGGCGGAAATGGATCATGCTCTAAATCGGATTCTTTACGAATATTTCAGCCTGGTGATCTTGTTCCTGGTACTGATCATGGGCACCCTGCTTTTCTTTGTCCAGCGCCGAATCAACCTGCCCCTTAAACGAATTGTGGATACCAGCCGAGCTGTATCAAACGGAAATATGTCAGTCCGGGTGAATTTGAAGTCCAATGATCTGGTTGATATCCATCAGGTCGGATTAGCTTTAAATACCATGCTTGAGTCAATCAATCAGAGCAACCAGGAACTCCGTCAATGGTCCAATGAGTTGGAAAATAAAGTGCGAGTCAAATCAGAGGATATTGCCAGAAGTCAAAATGAGATCTTTCAGATCGAACGTCTAGCCTCCCTGGGGCGTCTTTCCTCATCGGTAGCTCATGAGATCAACAACCCTCTGGCTGGTGTACTGACCTATGCCAAGTTAGTGTCTCGAATCCTGCAGGGTCCTGCCCTAACTGATGAAAAGAAGACTTCTATCCTGAAACATCTGGATATGATCCAATCTGAAACCACCCGTTGTGGAAACATCGTAAAAGGATTACTTAATTTCTCCAGAGATCGCAGTCCCAAATTTGATCTGGTGCACCTGAACGAGGTGTTGCAGGAGACTGCACAACTCATCCAGCATAGCTTTCAAATATCGGATGTTCGCCTGGTATCAGATTTCTCAGCCTCTCGCGATCAGATCCAAGCGAATGGGAATCAAATCATTCAGGCTTGCCTGGCAGTGTTGACCAATGCTCTGGAGGCAGTCGATGGTATTGGTGATAACCTGGTCACATACCGGAGTTATAATCCAGACATGACTCACATTGTCATCGAGATCCTGGATAATGGTATCGGTATTCCAGCTGAGGATATCGAGCATATTTTTGAACCATTTTTTTCGCGGAAGAAGGAAATGTCAGGGATTGGGCTGGGGCTGGCAGTTACCTACGGTATTCTGGAACAACACAATGCCAAAGTTTCGATCGAATCTGCCCCAGGTAAGGGTACCAGTATTAAATTCACATTTGAACTAGCAGACGGGAGTATAACTGATGAGTAAGAATCTTTCCATATTGATCGTTGACGATGAGCTTTCAGTAAGAGATTCACTCTCAAACTGGTTTATTGAGGATGGTTATTCCGTAGATACAGCGGAAGATGCCAAGGTAGCGCTAAAAAAGATTGAGGCCTTTAACTTCCATATTATCCTGGTCGATATCAAACTACCCGGCATGGATGGTCTGGAATTAAACCGCCGGATCAAGTCTATCAATGAAGATACTATTGTGATCATCATGACCGCTTTTGCTTCAGTTGACTCAGCTGTTCAGGCCTTGAAAGACGGGGCTTATGACTATGTGTGCAAACCATTTGATCCTGATGCTGTGACGCATATAATTAGAAATGCCAGCAAGAATATTCAGCTGAGCAATGAGAATCTATCTCTGCAGGAACGGATCAAGAGTTTAGCCAATGTTGAAGATATTATTGGAAAGAGTGAGGGTATTCTACAGGTACTGGAGCAAGTTCGGGTGGTGGCAGAAACCGATTCTACAGTCATTATTACCGGTGATAGCGGCACCGGCAAGGAGTTGTTCGCCAAAGCCATTCATATGAACTCAACCAGGCGTTTCTTTCCTATGGTTATTGTGCATTGCGGTGCTATTGCTGAGAATTTGATGGAAAGTGAACTGTTTGGACATGAACGGGGGGCCTTCACCGGAGCACAGTATGCTCGAAAGGGCAAATTCGAGATGGCAGATGGCGCCACTCTGTTTCTGGATGAAATATCCACTATCTCCATGAAAATGCAAATCGAATTACTACGTGTATTGGAAACCAAGCATTTCACCAGGGTCGGGGGAAATCGTGAGCTTAAATCTGATTTTCGAGTGATCTGTGCGACAAATCGTAACCTCAAGTCCATGGTCGATGCCGGTGAGTTCAGGGAAGACCTCTATTATCGCTTAAATGTTTTCACCATCGATATTCCACCCTTACGTGAGCGGGTTGAGGACATTAAACTTTTGGCCTTACATTTTGTAAAGCTGTATGCTGAGCAAATGAATAGAGCGACAAAGTATATCGGTAAACGCGCAATGAACGCGTTAGAGAATTACCCTTTCCCCGGAAATGTTCGGGAGTTGGAAAATCTCATCGAACGAGCCATTGTAATTGGTACTGGTGACAGTGTCCGTCTGAAAGACCTACCTTTTGACAGGGTTCTCTCCAAACCCACTTGGGAATCTATCCAGGAGATGGAGCATCATCATATAGAAATTATCCTGGAAAAATACGATTGGAATATTTCACGTTCAGCACAAGCTCTCGGAGTTGATCGCGTTACCCTGTACAGTAAAATAAAAAAATACAAAATCGAGAAAGCCAACTAGAGCCCACCTGTTTATATGTCCTTGATCAGGATAATTCCATTGCAGTTCACTCAAGTGGATATACTTGAGAAATTGCTCCCGCTTATCAGCTCTCGGATTCAAATGGAGACCCGTTTAATCCAAGTTCACATCGATTTGACACCCTTCTTTGACCCGGTACGGTCACAGTACAATGCCAATGAAATCATCAAAGAGTTGGTTCCGTTGGCCCATGGCGAGGATAAAATAGTAGGTGTGACTGATCTGGATTTATTTATACCCGTGCTTAAATATATTTTTGGGCAAGCTTATCTAGGAGGTTCAGCAGCTCTGATTTCAGGACATCGGCTGGAGAGCTCCCGTTATGGTATGGTGGATGATCCCAAAGTATTTTTTGAGCGCCTATTGAAATCGATTCTCCATGAGTTGGGGCATGCATTTGGGTTGGTACATTGCTTACAACCAAGCTGTATTATGGTTTCCTCTACCTATGTTGAAGAGATCGATCAAAAATCAGATTTGTTTTGTAAACAGTGTCGTTCTGAACTGCGATTACTCAAAATGTAAATTTTCTTCTAGCGGGGGACGTTCTCATATACATCCTTGATCTCGTCCATGGCCAGTTGGATGGCCAGGGTTATGTAGTCGTGAACGAGCAACTTCATTGACTGCAGATTTGGATTATCGTAAAGTCCCCGCATGATAATATCCCTGGTCACTGACAGTGCATCACAAAGTTCCTTGAGCGTACAGTGTTCCTGAATCCTTCGGAGAGACAAGTCCTGGGCGAATGTGACCATGATGGAACGATCACCATGCCGAACTGAAGAAAGTAGATTATTGTATACCACATCGATATACCACCTGAGGTCAGCTGGGTCCATATTCTGATAATAGGTGTATCGCTTGCTATTTTCCGGTTTGGTGATCTCAGAGAAGATCTCTTGACTCATTTCCTCATGCATCCGAGCCATCTCCTCAGCCAATGCCAATGCCGGACGGGAGCGCTCAAAACGCTTTAAGCGGTTGATATTCCGGGTATGCCATTCGTCAGGCCGGCTCTTTAGATTTTCAATGAGGAACAAGAGACGTCGTGATAATTGATGACGTTTTGTTGGGCTCCAATCCAGTTGATTGCGAGTATAGGAGCAGTCGGTTGGAAATTGTTTGTCGATGTAGTCCAGCATCCACATTCTTTCGAAGGGTCTTTTACCAATCAGCCGGCCCCAAATATCCCGCATCAAAACACCAAATCGTGCAATATAAGATGGGATGAAGATCGGAGTCTTCGCATGACCATAAAAATGACGGGTTGATAGTGTAAATAGCTCCAGGAGTGAGAAGGGTTTATCTGAACTTGCCAGATAAAGATTAAAAGCCCCCAGTTCGTCTGATTTCTCCAACACCTTTGTGAATAGATTCACGACACAACAAACCTGGATATACGGGATGGCCATATTCCCTTTTCCCGGCAGGATTCGAGAATCCCAGCGATCAGAGAGCCAGACTTTTAAGAAATGGTACAGTGGTTCATATTCGCACCAATCACCAAAAACAGCCGCTAGCCTGATCACAGTGCAAGGAAAGTGCTCTGATGCTTCGCGGACCAGTATTTCTCCAGATTGTTTGGTAAGGGCATAGGGGAAAGTGGCATCCAAATCGCTTTCTTCATATACCAGGTCGCCTGGTTCCGGGAAATTGCTAGCCACCAGAGAGCTGGTGAAAATAAAGCGTTTGATCCTGGCTGACCTGGCCAACTCCAGCAATTGGCGAGTTGATTGCACATTGGTCTTTTCATAGATCTCTGATGGAACTTGATCTCCGAAATCGTAATAGGCAGCCAAATGAAAGATGAAATCAATATTCGTCTCATCGTTTGCTTTATTGAATGCTGTTTCAAATTTCTGTTCATCTGTAATATCAACTAGGATCCAATGAATATTTGGATGGGCTTCCAACCCAACTTCCTTTTGGGTCCGACGCGCAAAAGCAATAACCCTGTGATTCGGGCTCAAAAACCTTACTAGGTGGCTCCCAATAAATCCTGAGGCACCTGTGATTAAAACGGTTGGTATCGTTTTATTTTCGTTCATTATTTTCTGTCTACAATTGACCTTATAGGTCAATTGTACAATAAATGATCAGCGGTTCTGAAATCGAGTATAAGAAGCTGGAGCTAGCGCAATGTCATAGGCATCTTCGATCTCATCGATTGCCATCTGGATAGTAAGATCAATATCATCACGGATGCGTTGTTCAAGATCCCGAACAGAAGACTGTTCGAGAAGAGTTTGGATCACAATATTTGAGAGGCTCTGGTACACATCGACCACCTCCTCCAATTTAAAACCTTCATGGATACGAATGCTAGCAATGAATCGACCATAGTTTGCCATGGATAAACGATCACCAGTACGAACTGATACTTTCAACAGGTTGTATAGGATACCGAGGTACCAGGCCAATTTTTCTGGTTCCATTTTTTGATAAGAGAGGAAACGGGAGCGGTTCTCAGGATCTGAGATCAGCGTTTGAAGATCGGTCAGGATGGATGATTCCTGGTGTGCCAGGGTTTCTGCGATCTTAAGATTGGGTCGGTCAGGAGATTTATATAATGCCAGACTATTCTTATGATGCCACTCAATGGGGAATGTCTTCATATGTTCGATGACATGCAGAATGCGGCGCTCCAGGGTGTGGCGTGGATAGAGGTTCCAGTTCAGTGCCTTCCTGGTGTAGGCTGCATCAACTTCCATGCGTTGATCAATATATTTCATCATCCAGGGGCGTTCAAAAGGCCGATGACCCACCATCCGACCTAAAAGGTCCAACATTATGACACCCAGACGGGCTAAAGCGACCGGCATGTGGATTGCTTTTCTGGTTTCTCCAAAGACAAATCGGGTGCTTAAATCATACAGTTCCTGATGACTGCTGCTGGCATCGGGACTGGCAACAAATACGTCAAATGGTTTCAAGCGATCAGTCTGATCCAGGATGGTACGCAACAGCCGTCCCAGACATTTAATATGGATATAAGGAACCGCCGAATTACCATTACCTCCCAGGACATTTGACTTCCAGGAGCCGGATGACCAGGTGTCCAAAAATTTATAGAGGGGGCCATACTCACACCAATCACTAAACACAGCTGCAAACCGAACCACCGTGCAAGGATAAGTTTCAGACCATTCTTTGGCCATGGCTTCACCAGCGATTTTGGTCACCGCATAAGGGAAATCAGCATCAAGTGAACTCTGTTCGGTGAGCCTATCACCATGTTCGGGAAATTCTGAAACAACAAGAGAGCTGGCAAAAATAAATCTTTTAAGCCCAAGACCTGAGGCGGCTTCGAAAATTATTTTTGATCCTCGAACGTTGGTGCGTTCATATTCTTCATTGGGTTCATTCGAGAAGTCAAAAAAGGCAGCGAGATGGATGAAATAATCAGCACCACCGCCGGCTATAATTTCATCCATGACTTCATGAATGCTTTCACGTTCTGCCACATCTGCAAGAAACCAGGTGATGTTTTTATGTCTCTGAAGGCCAACTTCTTGCTGGCTACGCCGGGCAATAGCAAAGATCTCAAAATCATTTTTGTAAGTTTCTACAAAATTTCTACCGATAAATCCTGAAGCCCCTGTAACGACTATTCTAGGCAGGGTTTTATCAGTCACCCCGCGTCTCCTCTGTGTACAATTCGAGGAAAAACAGCATAACCAACAATCCCATCAAGCCATCGCTGACAGCAGAAATTGCGACCACAGGAACCATCTCTGAAAAAAGGAAATAAAATCCCAGGAAAAAGAAGGCGATCCATTTTGCCAGGATAATGAAAATAATCAGATTCTTTTCAGATAGAGGATTTCTAGCAGCCAGTAAGTAAGCAACAGTCATGACAATATGGAAAACGCCTCCCTGTGTTGAAAAGAAGCGATATGGATCTATAGTGAATCCAAACCAGGAGAGTACTCCAAAAGGCAGGACGATTAGCGCAATCCCTACACTGAATGAATGCAAGGCTACTAGATACAGCAATAACTGAAAAAGTGATATATTTTTAAAGATTTTCATGGTTATAAAGCGATCAAATATCACGCCAAGGTACTTGTCAGCTAGATCAAGACAACGGATTAGCGTTTGTGGTTTTCAATCCCCCACTCCCCAAGAATTTGCAGTGCATTTTGAATTACCTTATCAAAGACGCCCTTTATAGTAGCGGTCATCTCCAGATCAAGATGCTCCATAGACTCAGGTTGAATTCCCAATAGAGTCATCCGCCTGGCTTTTTTATCAACCAACTCAGCCACACTTATCAGATCCGAAAGACCGAGATGATGGAGAGATATTTTGGGGTCAAGTTGAGCCAGTATGGCATCATCCTCAAGTTTACCAACTGTGCCAGGGTCCATATCGAAATTTACAGCATCAATGATTAAAATGGATTTTTCCGGCCCAAAAAAAGTCAGAAGATCGAGACCGCTGGTACCCCCATCAACGATCTCGATCTCTGGCTTAAAGTGGTAGTGTTCCTGGAGGTGGTTTGCGGCATGGACACCAATACCCTCATCTTCCATGAGGATGTTGCCCAGGCCGAGGACGACCACCTCTGGGCTAGAGGACATGGACTTTCGAAATATCCTTGCGTTTATTGTCATGCAAGTGGATAGCACATGCCAGACAAGGGTCAAAGGAGTGAATCGTCCGTAATACCTCTAGTGGTTTTTCTTCGTCTGCAATGGGATTGCCCATGAGTGAAGATTCATAGGGACCTATTGCATCATCATCATTCCGAGGTGCTGCATTCCAGGTGGAAGGAACCACGGCTTGATAATTTGCGATTTTACCATTTTTAATGACAATCCAATGGGAAAGAACACCACGAGGTGCTTCATGAAAACCAAAACCCTGTTGCTCACCCTTTGGAAAGACTGGTGGGTTGAAGGTTGTCATATCGCCACCGGCGATGTTGTTAATCAGAAGATTATAGTTTTTCTCGAGTTCCTCAAACAGAACAGCAGTTCTGATAGCACGGGCAGCATGACGACCCAGGGTTGAGTGCAACACACTGATTGGTATATCAGATTTGGATTTGGTGATGGCTTTGATTTTGGCAAAAGCTACACCAGCAACCTTTTGAGTCGTTTCATGACCCGAAGCATACATTGCCAGAACGTTTGCCAGCGGTCCTACCTGGGCAGGTTTTCCCAGGAATGTAGGTGCCTTGACCCAGCTATATTTTCCATCATCTTCAAAATCAGTATAATGCGGTTCCGTTTCACCTTTATAAGGATGCAGGTTACTGTCACCTTCATACCAGGAGTGCTTGACACTTTCCTTCACGCCATCGCGAAAGTATTTGTCTCCAAAGGATGTGATAGGTTTCAATTTGCTCACATCTCCGCCCGGGATGTATCCACCAGGAGTTCCAAATTGGGTACCTTTTGTATCGGTGGGGAAATCAGGTACAGATAAGTAATCCACCACACCTGAGCCATAACCCAACCAGTCCTGATAAAAGGAGGCGACCACAGCCACATCCACGATGTAGGCGTTGTAGATAAAGGATTTCAGCTGATCCATGAGACCCTTGACCATCTGCAGACGTTCCATATTCAAAGCGGCCTGGCTATCTGGATTGATAGGATTAGAAACACCACCCACAGCCATATTCTGAACATGGGGAGTTTTTGAACCCAGGATTGTCGTGATCTGATTGGCTTTTCTCTGGATTTCGAAAGCTTCCAGATAATGGGCAGCTGCAATAAGATTCACCTCTGGTGGTAGTTTCATTGCAGGATGTCCCCAGTAACCATTGGCAAAAATGCCCAATTGTCCTGAGCCTACAAACGTCTTCAGCTTATCCTGGACAGCCTTGTACTCCTGCCAGCCATTATTGGGATGATCTGAAAGACTTTGCGCTAATTTTGATGCTGCTTTGGGATCGGCGGACAATGCTGAAACAATATCAACCCAATCCAGAGCAGATAGATGATAAAAATGGACGATATGATCGTGGATACCGTGGGCAGCTATAATCATATTACGGATATACTGCGCATTTACAGGAATTTCCATTTCCAGGGCATTTTCTACTGTGCGTACGGAAGCAATGGCATGAACCGTGGTACAAACACCACAGATTCTCTGGGTAAAGACCCAGGCATCCCGTGGATCACGACCTTTTAAAATGGTTTCAATACCACGCCACATCTGGCCTGATGACCAGGCTTTTGCAACCTTGCCATCCTTTACATCACAATCAATTCTTAGATGTCCCTCTATACGAGTGACCGGATCAACTACGATTCTTTTACTCATTTATATAATCCTCATATCTTCAGTTTATGAATGTTTGATTGCCGGTAAAACCGGGAGCTTCTTGACAAATATCAGATAGGCCATGATCTCAATTGAGATAATACCTACAGTAATCATTATTTCTGATGCCGATGGAAAATAGTGATATCCAGCACCAGGATTGAAAGCCACTAAAAAGGTATCAAATCGATAGAGAGCTCCCGCCAGGATCATTGATCCAGCAGACCAGAACAGTGTGGTTGGCTGTGTGCGATTTTTTGCTGATGCCAACATGATGATGGGAATCAGGAATAAAATATTCTCCACAACGAAGAATGCGCCCAGCATACCATCGTTAAAAATATTACCTAATTGACCACGCCAGATTAGATCGCCAAAGCGAAGTCCTAAAAAGAGAACCAATAAGGGAATCATCATGACACTCAGTTTTCCTAAAATAGGTGTCTCATCCAGGGGTCGTTTCAGCGCGACAGCTGAGAAGAGTGATTCGAAAATCACTACGGCATAACCCATGGTAATGGCACTCATCAAGAAAAGCAGTGGTAACCAGCCAGTTTGCCAGATTGGTGAAAGTTTTTCACCAGCAATGATCATGAGTGATCCCAGGCTGGATTGATGCATGGTGGGGAGTAACACACCCAATGCAATGAATACGAAGAGAATCTTATTAAGCTTCTTTTTCGTTTCCAGAGATTTCCGATGCTCGAGAAAGGTTGGTGAAAACTCAATCCAGAGTACGAAGACATAGGCACCAATACAGGCGGCCACTTCAAACATGATTGAGTTCAAATTAATGTGCCAGGGTAGAAACACATTATACATCTGCCAGTAACGACCGATATCAATAAAGATGGACACACCTGCCAGAGTATAACCAAAGGCACTGGTCATAAGGGCGGTTCTCACCAGTGGGTGATATTCACCTTTATTAAAGATGTATACCAATAGGGCGATGGAATATCCACCGCAACCAAGAGCCGTTCCAATGAGAACATCATATACAATCCAGATACCCCAGGGATATCCATCTGAAAGATTGGTGACAGCACCAATTCCAAACAGAAACCGTTTGATCAGGAGTAGTCCGGCAATCATGGCCAATCCAAGTAAAAACCAGAATGGCTTGGTAAGCAGTTTGCCACCGAGAGCTTGTTTTTCGTGCATAATCAGCTCCTATCCTTCTGAATTTTTAGTTGTTTGATAAGCACCATAAAGCAATCCACCCAGGAGTGCAATCGGTGCGACCATGCCTTTATAAACGCCGTGCTGAATAGCTTCTGATTTGGAAGCGGAAGATGTTGCAGAAAGTTCAGGCAGACCCAGTTTTGTAAAAGGAATAGCAGAGAGTAAGAGATATTGAGTACCACCACCCTCTTTTTCACCATAGATGTAATTGATGTATGGTGCTACTGTTTTGGGACTCACATCACCTTCATCAAGACTGCGCATGGGATATTCGTAAGTACTCCCGGCAACCAGCTTGACTCTTTTCCTGGCTTCTTCCAGAAGATCAGTCACCTTACCAAATAGTGAAGCGCCTGTGGGGCAAAACTCACAGCAGGCCGGTATATCACCTTCAACCTGGCGATGGTTACACATTTCACATTTCTGGATTTCAGGAACAGCCTTGGCATATTCGAATTTGGGCACGTTATATGGACAGGCTACCATACAGTAGCGACAACCGATACAGGCGTCCTTATCGTATTCAACGATTCCTGTGACACTATTTTTGGTCAGGGCTGTCACTGGACAAGCCGAGACACAATCGGGATCAACACAATGCATACAGGCTCTTTTTACAAAAGCAAAGCCATTCTCTTCACTGTTACGTGTTGAGGCATCCCCGTGTTCATATAGTTTGATTTTATTCAGGGTTTTTTCAGATAAATCATAGGAAGCATCCCAGATTCCATCTACGCCCTGTGCTTTTTCTATATTGCTACTTTCAGGTGACATATCATTGTACTGCTTACAAGCTGCCTCACAGGCCTTGCAGCCAATGCAGATGGTTCCATCATAGAGGATACCAACGGCATCTGCCGACAAAGTCTTTCTGATACCGGCAAAAACACTTGTGACATTACCCGCAGTCAACGCGCCAGCTGAAAGAACCTTTAAAAAATCTCTTCGTTCAAGGTTCATCATAAACTCCTTACGCGTCTGATTCCGGAGCAGTTTCTTCTGACTTCATCTTTTTGGCAGCGACTGCGCTAGCACCCAGGATGACTCCACCCACGGCTCCAGCAACTGCGGCTCCAGCAATACTGACACCCCCAGGTTTATCACCGGAGATCTGTGCGTATGAAGCAGGTGGTGAATCAGTAAACACATCGGCTTGTTCATGAATGTGTTTTGTAAATCCAACACCTTCTTCAGAGCAACCAAAACAGGGATGACCCGTTCCAACCGGCCAGGCCCCTGAACCCACATCTCCAAACAGGATGGAGGAACAATTGTTGTATGTCTCCGGTCCTTTGCAACCGAGTTTATACAAGCAATAACCTTCCCTGTGATTATCATCTCCAAATTCCAGAGCAAAACGACCTGCATCAAAATGGGGACGTCTTTCACAATGTTCATGGATGAGACGACCATAAGCAAACTTTGGTCTTCCCTTACTATCTAACTGGGGCAGTTTGCCCAGAGTGAGATAATAGAGGATTGTGGAGAGAAGATTATATGGACTTGCAGGACAACCAGGCAGATTAATAACTGGTTTATCCTTAATAATTTCATTAACACCTGTGGCTCCTGTTGGATTAGGACTGGCTGACTGAACGCCACCCCAGGAAGCACAAGATCCGATTGCCACGATGGCAGCAGCTCTTGATCCATAATCATTCAAGATGTCCAGGGCAGTTCTGTCAGCAATCTTGCAATAAATACCATCCTCTTTCATCGGGATTGAACCTTCAACAACCAGGATATATTTGCCTTCATTCAGCTTGGCTGAATCATTCAGGGACTTTTCAACCTGATGACCTGCTGCTGCACAAAGTGTTTCAGAATAATCTAGAGAGATCATATCCAGGACCAGCTCTTCAACCGTTGGATGTGTGGCTCTTAAGAGTGATTCGGTACAGCCAGTACATTCTTGAAAGTGTAGCCAGATGACAGGCGTTCGAGTCGGGCTGGTAATGGCATCTGCAACCCTGGCCACCATGGTGGCAGGTAGACCCATTGCTGCTGTGATAGCAGTACAAAACTTCAGGAAGCTCCGACGGCTTACTCCTTGTGCCTCCAACTCATTTGAGAGGGACATCTCTAAGGATTCAGTGGATGTTAATAGTTTTCCCATTCATTTACCCTTTCCCGCTATTGTTTACGCCTATGACATTTTCATCAGAATGATGGCAATAAATCAGAATGAATCTGATCATGAGAAGAACACAAATGAGAACGTTGCGTATAATACACAACGGAAATTCATGATAGAATTTGTCTTAAATAATTCATTTTTCTCAGTAATTGCGAAACGAATATAATGTGAAGATCGGTAGTTACAAATACTGTATTTGCATATAAAGTATTTTCCATAAATAGGTAATATTATTGACTTTTGGTGATATTATTTGTCATGTTTATTTAAGTCCAACTTCAATACTCATAAGGATTTTGGGAGCCGGGATATCTGTAATAATTGCATATTATCAATTTGTGTGAAAAATTAACAAACCTCTATAACCACAATTTTACCAGGTTATATTCTCAGTATCAGAGTAGGAATTAGGAATGTCGAATCATTTTATCAGGGACCCATCTCTCCCCTCGAGAAACACGCAAAAAGCAATTTATTGGTACATCAGAAAACCCCGGGTGTTGTGGGATCAGCTCCAGGTATTCAGTAAATCCCGAGACAGAATTTAATAGAATGTTTAATTTTAACGGAGATTTTCTCATGCGAAGAATAAGCCTATTGATGATGATAATTGCTCTATCCCTGCCCACAATTGAGGCACAAACCCTTTCCAGTACACCAGTTGGTCCTGGCATCAACCATCATCACGCCTACCTCCCCAACGGTCCCTGGCATATTCAAATTCTTGAGATTGATCTCAGCGATACGATGAACACACTGGAAACTGTCAAAGCTGGCAATGCTATTGCTGGCTATGAACGCACTTCTTCAATGGCTATTCGGATGGATTCTGAGGGACACACTGTGGTCGGTGCCATCAATGGTGACTTCTATGCCAGCGGTGGTATCTCCATCGGTGCTCAGATCATCAAAGGCACACTACTGAAACGACCCTATCCCCGCTCTGTCTTTGCCATGACATCTTCGAAACAACCCTTAATTGGTATCGTGGATTATACTGGCCACGTTTCCAAAGACAATAGCTTGATTTTTGACATTGGCGGGGTCAATGAAGCTCGGCAGGAAAATCAACTCGTTATCTATAACCACTATTATGGAGCTTCCACAGAAACCAACCAGTGGGGTACAGAAATCAGTATCCAATATCTCAATCCTCCTCCTGGAATCAATGCTCCTCAGTATGCCATTGTGACTTCCAAGGACAGTCTGATGGGATCAGAATCTGGGGATATGATCATCCCAACTGATATGGGTGCTGTCCTTTCAGGACATGGTCTGGCTCGTGATTTTATTAATGAATCCATATTTGTGGGTGATACTCTGGCAATCCAATTACTGATTCACCCGACTAACCAGGCAGTTCTGCAAGAGCTCATTGGAGGCACGCCACGCCTGATCAGGAATGGAGTAAGCAGCGTTGAATGGGAGGCGGAATCAGTAAGTTCCAGTTTTGCTTATGATCGTCATCCTCGGACTGCAGTAGGATTCAGCGCTGATAGTACAATTGTTTACTTCTTTACTGTAGATGGTCGGCAGGGCGGCTATAGTGTGGGCATGAGCCTTTTTGAATTAGCGGACTACATGCTGGAATGGGGTGTTTATCAGGGAGTCAACCTAGATGGTGGCGGATCCACTGCCATGGTTGTTCGCGGAGAAGTAGTTAGTAGCCCTTCTGATGCTGGTGGAGAACGGTCGGTAGCCAACGCTCTTATGGCTATTTCCAAAGCACCTGTCGGACCACTTGCATATATCAATTTACCCTGGGAAGAAACTTATACCCTCATCGAAACCCAGCTACAGTTTTTCGTGAATGGAACCGATATATACTACAATCCTGTTCCAGTTTCTGACGACGCTTTGACCTGGTCATGCGACCCAAATATAGGCTCCATCTCCAGTACCGGTCTATTTTCAGCAGGTTCGACAGAAGCAGAAGGGCATATTTATGCCACTCATGGTGACATCCACGATACGACCCTGATTCACATTACTGATATTGCCACGTTGATACTTCAGCCTGATCCTGTGGTGCTTCAAATAGGTGAATCGCAAATGATTAGCGCTCAGGCCAAAGATGCCTTTGGTAACAATTTGCAAGTAGAACCTGAGGCCTACACCTGGTGGGTCTCCCCTGAGCTGGCATCTATTTCTAACTCAGGTTTGGTCGCTGCAGAAAACATTGGTAGCGGTACCATTGAGGCAACTTTTCATGAGCTTACTGCCAGCATTCCTCTCATAGTCGGTAGTTCCACCTCCGTACTGGTGGACAATTTTAATACAACCAGCAACTACACGCTAAGTGGAGCAGTAATTAACCTTTCAGCTTGCAGTTTTAACGTGGATACAGAGCAATTTGTATCAGCTCCCACTTCTGGGAAACTGAATTATAGTCTGACAACCGGTGGCACCAGCGTACTTTACATGAATTGCAATATACCGATCTCTGGCACACCTGAATCCGTATCAATCCAGGTTTATGGTGACAACTCAGCTCACTGGATTCGAGGGGAATTCAAAAACTCCAACAATGAGAAATTTGTCCTGAATTTTACGGATGCATCTCCTGGGATAAACTGGGATAATGAGTGGAGAGAAATCACTGTACTACTCTCAGAAGCGGTTCCTCACTGGGGAAATTCAAATGCAATCCTGAGCTTTCCCATCACGTGGACAAAAATTTACCTCGCCGAGACTGATGATAATAATAAGGACTCTGGTAGCCTCTACTTCGATGATTTCAGAGTGAATTTTATTACCAGTGGGATCAAGGGTACTCCACAAATCAGTCCTAAAATGTTTCATTTGGAGGATCATTTCCCCAACCCCTTCAACGCCAGTACCCGCTTCCGCTTTAGTATTCAGGAACCAGGGATTCTCGAATTGCGGCTTTACAGCCTGGATGGTCGGGAAGTGGATAGTCTGAAACAGGAAGCCCGACCCGGCAGCCTTATCCTTAATTGGGAAGCAAACAACCTTCCCAGTGGTGTTTACTTGTTTAAAGCGACACTGGGTAATCAAGAAATTTCAGGCAAGTGCCTATTGGTGAAATAATTGAGTTGATCAGGGTACTGCGAATTAACCAGTCAGGAATGGCTAAGGTCTTGACGCGTTTTAAATGAAGTAATGTTTGCTAATCAGACTGGGGTGTAAAAGTTTTACTCATCCTATAGTGGGGTATACCAACTTCCTCAAATTCGTCACCCACAATTGTATAGCCCATATTCAGATAAAATCCATGAGCAGTAATCCGGGCATGCAGCAAAAAGACCTGAAAACCAAGGTTGAGTAAATATGCTTCAAAGGCCATAAAGAGTCTCTTACCAACACCCTGGTTCTGGTAACCCTCGGCAACAACCATTTGTTTGATCCGCACTTCATGGGTGGCAGTCGGAATGCCAATGACACTTGAGACCAATTCACCACTTTCATCAAAAGCACCAAAATGATAATAACGAGACTCCTCGCTTAAATCGTCATAGGAGCCATCAAAAAGATCCATACCTAATGGTTCCCTGAGTATCTGATGTCTTAATTTCAGCGATGCATCATAAGCATCGGATCCATGTTGAATCAAACAATATTCCACACTTAGCCCTCTAAAAAATTTTCGGGCAAGTTAGCACAGGACTGAAAGCCTTCAAAATACTGTCCCATATGAAATCCATCCATTAGAGAGTGGTGTGCTTCGACTGAAATTGGCATATTTTTCAACCCCTGTGAGCTAGTATATTTCCCAAATACTATCTTGGGGATACTATCACCAATCCCATGGTTTCTGGGGTGACTCAGTCCACGAAAATGTACCCATGGAATCACAGAGTAATGTACCTGTGCCAGGTTATGATCTTGGTCGTCAAGAAGGCTTTCAGGCTGACGACAGTTGTCAATTTGTTCCAGTACGTGGGCTTCAAATGCCTTGAAGGAAGTCAAGTAATCGAAATAGCAAAAAGTGAATACTTCATTTTCCTTCAGCACGGTTGAGCCGGCCGATATTTTGGCATAATCCACAACCCGATCATCCACAATCCGGTAACGAAACTCTTTAATTTTATTTACCTGAAGTTGCGAAATGTACAGGTAGGCTGCAAAAAAGGAGTGACCGCGAGCCTGAGTATACTCAAGCAATTTGCTGACCTCAACATCGGCTGTTAAGCCGAAAAATGGGTTATCATAATTTTTGAAAAATTGGAACTGTTCTTTCCGTTCCCATTGTTCAATATCAATGATCTGGAAGTCTGACATGAGCCCCTCTGAAATTTATTTCCTGGGTGTAAATAGGTCGGTAATACTGCCAGCTACGATTTCAGCTGCATTACCAACAGATTCTGAAAGACTCGGATGAGGATGAATAATAAGAGCGATATCTTCTGCATCAGCTCCCATCTCCATGGCCAGAACCGCTTCGGCAATAAGATCACCAGCATTGGTTCCAACAATACTCATTCCAATCAATTTGCCAGTCTCCTTGTCGAACAGAGCTTTGGAGAAACCCTCGGTGCGACCCAGGGCCAGCGCACGACCACTGGCAGACCAGGGGAAGACACCCTTGTCATATTCTATCCCTTGCTCCATGGCCTGTGTTTCTGTCAGACCAGCCCAGGCAATTTCAGGATCAGTAAAAATAACCGCGGGAATAATGGAAACATCAAATGCTGCGGGTTGACCACAAATAACCTCAGCCGCCACCTTCCCCTCATGAGTTGCCTTATGAGCTAACATGGGATCACCAGTGATATCACCAATGGCATAAATATGAGGAACATTGGTTTGACGTTTATCATCGACTTTGATAAAGCCACGCTCATCAATATCCAGACCGATGGTTTCAAAGCCACTCCCAAAAGTGTTGGGACGACGACCGACGGCCACCAGGACCTTATCAACCTGTAGAGTCTCTGGACCTGATTTACCTTCAATGTTCACTTCCAGATAATCTGGCTGGGGTTGAATGCCCAGTACTTTGGTTCCAGTTTGAATAGAGGCGAAACTCTTCATTATTCTCTTTTCCAGGGGCTTGACCACATCAGGATCGGCACCAGGTAGGAGATTGGGCATGAACTCAACAACGGTGACTTTTGACCCCAGGGCTGAATAAATCGTTCCCATTTCAAGACCGATATAGCCACCACCGATAATGAGCAGGTTTTCCGGGATACCATCCAGATCTAATGCTGAGGTGGAATCCATGATACGAGGGTCTTCAGGGAAACCGGGAATCTTTGTGGGGTGAGAGCCAACAGCAATGATGGCGTCCTCAAAATTAACTTCCACAACCCCATCAACCTGAGTTACTTCAATACTTGTAGGGGATGTAAAGATACCTGAGCCAGTCACAACCTGCACTTTGCGGGCTTTAGCCAGAGCTGCAATGCCCTTGGTTAAGCGACCAACGACACGCTCGTTCTTCCATTGTTTTACTGCCTCAAGATCCCACTCAGGTTCTGGAAAAGTCAGTCCGAAGTTCTTCACTTCAGCACTTTCTGACTTCACACGTGCGAGATGGAGTAGGGCTTTGGATGGAATGCATCCTCTATTTAAGCAGACGCCACCCAGTGTTTTATCCTTATCAATGAGGATGACTGATTTACCCAGATCGGCTGCGCGAAAAGCAGCAGCATAACCTCCGGGGCCAGCACCGAGGACAACTACATCTGCATGAAGGGAATTAGACATGTAAAACTCCTGAAACTAAAATTATTTTTTGATCGCTTTCAATTCTTCAGCAATAAATTTTGTAAATCTGGCAGCGGCAGCACCATCTATAACCCTGTGGTCATAAGAAAGAGAGAATGGCAACATCAGACGTGGAAGAAACTCTGAGCCATCATATTCTGGTTTGATCTTGGATTTTGAAACACCCAGGATTGCGACCTGGGGTGGATTCACAATAGGCGAAAATCCCGTTCCACTAATTCCACCAAGGCTTGAGATGGAAAAGGTAGCTCCAACCAGTTCAGCGGGTTTGATTTTGCGATCACGCGTACGGGTGCTCACATCCACCAAGTCCACTGCGAGCTGACTCAAGTTCTTCTTGTCAACATCCCGAATAACTGGAACCATCAGACCTGCAGGTGTATCTACAGCAATTCCAAGATGGATGTATTTTTTATGAATCAGATTTTCACCTGAAGCATCCAGGGAGCTGTTAAAATCTGGGAATTCCTTAAGCGCATTCGCCACAGCCTTCATGATGAAAGGCAGAATCGAAAGCTTACCGCCATCTTTAGCAACAGCATGTTTGTGAATCTGCCTGTAAGCTTCCAGGTCAGTTATGTCAGTCTCATCATACTGGGTTACATGGGGAATCGTTTGCCAGGCCCGCTGTAAGTTTACTGCAGTAGCTCTACGAATTTTGCTCAGGTGAACTTTTTCGACCTCTCCCCATTGGCTGAAATCGATCTCAGGTTGAGCTGGTCGATTTAAACCTGTAGTGGGTGTCTCACTGAGGCGTCCCTTCACATAATTTTGGACATCCTCTTTGAGCACGCGAGCTTTTGGACCAGTTCCTTTCACCTGACTGAGATCGGCACCCAGTTCACGGGCAAACCTGCGAACGGACGGGCTGGCCGGTATAATACGACGCCTGGTAATAGGTACTTCAATGGGGGTTTTGGGCATTTCCTCTTCCATAGGAGGTACAGACGCTGCTTTTTTAACAGGTTTTTTCTCAGCCTTAGCTTCCTCTGGTACAGGAGCGGTCTCTGCTTCAGTTTCATCTGCATCAATGGTAGCCAGAATCGTATTGGTACTGACCTCGGAACCTGTCGTAATGCGAACATCTTTTATAGTTCCAGCGATCTCTGCTTCAATCTCCATAGAGGCTTTATCGCTTTCAAGGAGTACAAGAATATCACCAACATCGACATGATCACCCGGCTTGACGTTAATCTCGCCGACTTCAACACTATCAATGCCTTCACCAAGATCCGGTATGATTATTTCTTTAAGCATCTTCTTATTCCTGATTAGCTATTTGTCAACGTTTGACAGGGTTGTCTGAATCTGTTGAAATATCATATTTCTTGATTGCCTTGGCCACAACATCAGCTTTGACCACGCCCATTTTTTGCAGTTGAAAGAGTGCTGAAACAACGATAGAATAGCGATCAACCTCAAAGAACTTCCTTAGTTTTTCCCTGGATTCACTTCGGCCGAAACCATCGGTACCCAATGCGATAAACGGCTTATCAATAAATATGGAAATCTGCTCAGCAACCAGTTTGATGTAATCTGATGCGGCAATCACTGGACCGACTTTGTCCTGCATGAGCTCACAGGCGTAGGCTTTGCGGCCCTCCTGGGTAGGATGGAGGCGGTTCCAACGTTGTGCATCCTGGGCATCCAGTCTTAGCTCTGAATAACTTGTGACACTCCAGGTATCTGAGGTCACTTTAAATTCCTTTTTAAGCATGTCTGCAGCAGCTTGAACTTCGCCAAGGATGGCTCCTGAGCCCATCAACTGGACATGCATATCGGCTTTGGCCTTGCCTGTACTGGAAAGTTGGTACATCCCCTTAATAATACCTTCCTCGGCGTTCTTGGGCATGGCAGGATGAACGTAAGGTTCATTTTCCAGTGTGATATAATAGAATTCATCGATCTGGTCGTGCATCATGCATTTCATACCATGCTGAATAATAACCGCAATCTCGTAGGCGTAGGCCGGGTCATATGCTCGGCAGTTTGGTATGGTTGCAGCAGCCAGCAGACTATGTCCATCCTGATGTTGGAGACCTTCTCCATTCAAGGTGGTTCGGCCAGCAGTAGCTCCCAGGAGGAAACCTCGGGCACGAATATCACCAGCCAACCAGAACATGTCCCCTACCCTCTGAAATCCAAACATGGAGTAGTAGATGTAAAAAGGCATCATGTTGACACCATGGGTGCTATAGGATGTTGCGGCTGATACCCAGGAGCTTGAAGAGCCAGCTTCTGTGATACCCTCTTCTAAAATTTGACCTTTTATATCTTCACGATAATACAAGTATTGATCTGAATCCACAGGATCGTATAGCTGTCCCACACTGGAGTAGATACCCAGACTTCTGAACAGAGCTTCCATACCAAAGGTACGGGCTTCATCGGGTACAATAGGCACGACCCGCTTGCCCATGGTTTTGTCTTTTGTCAGCATTGATAAAATACGTACAAAAGCCATGGTTGTGGATTGTGCACGATCACCTGTGCCTTCCAGAGCAGCCTTAAAAGCTGACAATTCAGGGGTTTTGGTGGGCTCCGCAGAACTTCGACGGGCAGGGAAATGACCACCTAAAGCTTCACGACGTGCTTTTAAATATTTGACTTCTTCAGAATTTTCGTCTGGACGATAAAAGGGTGCCTTGGTGACCTCATCATCAGATATGGGGATTCCAAAACGGCTACGGAAAGCTTTTAATTCATTTTCATTCAGTTTTTTCTGACCGTGGGTAATATTTTTACCTTCACCGGCCTCACCCATTCCATAACCCTTAACAGTACTGGTCAGGATCACAGTAGGTTGATCCACATGGGCCAACGCTTCAGTATAAGCGGCATAGACCTTGGCAGGATCGTGTCCCCCACGTTTCAATTTTTCCAAGTCTTCATCACTGAGATGATTCACCATTTCCAGCAGCTCAGGATACGCCCCAAAGAAATGTTCTCGGATATACGCACCACCTTCTACGATGTACTTGAGGATATCCCCATCCACCACTTCTTCCATGCGTTTAGCCAAGATACCATTTTTGTCTTTCGCCAACAGTTCATCCCATTCAGAGCCCCAGATGACTTTGATGACGTTCCAACCGGCACCTCGGAAGGCACCTTCCAGCTCCTGGACGACCTTGCCGTTACCACGTACGGGACCATCCAGGCGCTGCATATTGCAATTTACCACAAAGATGAGGTTATCCAGTTTTTCGCGGGAAGCCAGGGTAATAGCTCCCAGAGATTCAGGCTCATCCATTTCACCATCACCGAGGAAAGCCCAGACTTTGCGATCACTCCTGGGAATCAGTTCACGATTTTCCATATAGCGCATAAAACGAGCTTGATAGATAGCCTGCAAGGGTCCCAGACCCATTGAAACGGTGGGAAACTGCCAGAAATTGGGCATCAGCCAGGGGTGTGGATATGATGATAAACCGCCTCCATCAGCCAATTCACGACGAAAATTTACCAGATCCTGTTCACTGAGACGACCCTCTAAAAAGGCGCGGGCGTAAATACCGGGAGATCCGTGACCTTGAAAATAGACAAGATCTCCACCAAACTCATCAGTGGCTGATCTGAAAAAATGATTGAAACCTATCTCAAGCAAGGTCGCTGAAGAGGCGAAGGTAGAGATGTGACCACCAATACCATCACTGACCTTATTAGCGCGAACGACCATGGCCATAGCATTCCAGCGAACAATAGATTTAATGCGACGTTCCATGTCTCGATCACCGGGGAATTGGGGTTGCTGTGATACGGGAATGGTATTCAGATAGGAGGTGTTGGGACTATAGGGTAGTCTCACACCATGCCGGCTGGCATAATCAATAAGTTCGTTGACGAGAAAATGGGCTCGATTTACGCCCTCTTCTTCAAAGACTGCAGCCAGAGAATCCAGCCACTCGCTGGTTTCCTGGGGATCAGTATCTTTATGAATGTTTACACTAGCCACGGCATACCTCAATAAATATTTGTATTTTTTTGAATGAAATCTGGGGGGATAATTCGGAGTAACTCATACTAACGTGACCATAATAGTCACAAATTATCAAGCTGCAACAGCAATCGCAATTTCTATTACACATTCTGTTCGGATTTTGTCTGATAATTATTGTCCCCACGATCATAATTGCCACCTTTGCAGGTGTGGATAATCTAATCCGAATTAGATGATCTCCGCTTTAAAACACCGGGTTTAAACCCGGTGTTAGATACATTCTATTTTTTTGCTTTGCGTGGTCTGCGCTGACTAAAATACTTCAGAGGATTCAAACCCACAGCAATACTCCGCTTTACAGACAGTGCTTCCTCATTCTCGGCATCAGTTTGGGGAGTGAATTTATCCAGCGCTTTTTCGATCACAGTTCGGGTTGGGTTGAGGGCATAACGCGAGAAGTCAATCGCCTTCTGTTTGGCAATATCGTTGAGCTGTTGCTTGATATGACGGATGGGTTCTTCAACAATGGCTTTGGTGGAATCCAGAATTTGTCTGGGATCTGGTGACAAATCCCGGGTCGATTCGATATAAGTCATCCTGCAATAATTCTCAGTAATTAGAGAAATACGGGATAGGAGCACGGCATTGGTGAAACCACCCGCAATGGACACCATCACTTTGTCAAAGAAGGGAATACTTTTTAAGGTGTCTGAACCCAGCTTAGAAATTAGTTCTTCCACTGCGAACTCAACTCCCTCAGATCCTCCAATAGCAATTGAATAGTAGATCTGTTTCATAATCTGCCACAGGTCCCGACCGGTTGCTCGACCGGTATAAAGAGTGAATATCTCCTTCACCAGATTGATGTTGGCAGAAAAGATTAGAATGGCATCAATAAAGCCATATTGTGAAACAGCAGAACTGTAAAAAAGGTGTACAATGTATTTGCGCCGGATCTCATCCGTTCGTTTGGATAACTCAGCAGTTGTTTCCTCATAACGTTCCCGTGCTGATCCAAATTTGGGATGTTCAAATTTGACCTGCTTGAGATAGGGATTTTTGACCGCACGCTGAAGACGTTGCTCGATCAGTTCAAGCTCTTGTTTACGTTTGCGAACCGGTCCAGTATCACCACTCATCCGACTGATTTTGTAGAGTGGGGTTACTACAAAGTAGACCAAAACAAAAATCAGAATTGCCAGAACAAGATATCCAAGATAGGGGTTCGCCGTATAGGCCAGCACGTAGAAATTGAGCATTTCCCTCAAAATGAGGTAGGCAAAAAGTGCGATGACAAACAGAACAAGTCGTTTAAGCATTTTCATTGTAGGAAGCTAACTACTAAACGTGGGAAATTGAGGGTTTAATCAGAATAACGACTAAGGAAAGGTCCATATTCTTGATCCATTCCCAGGGTGTGATCCAATAACCAACCAGCCAGGAAATCTAGAATTTCATCCAGAGTCACACCATCATTAGCTGCAACTCTATCCTGATACACTATGACCTGTTGCAGGAGTTCTCCATGCTCAGCGATATGTTCATCCAGACCCTCAAATCCAAAATGTTTCAACATGGCTTCTTCAGCTACGAAATGAAAGAGGGTATAGCTACGGAGTTGTTCCATGGTGTTTTTGATGACATCTGGATCACTATTATCTTCTTGTGCAAAGATGAGCGAGTTGATCATTTCGAACAAAATCTTGTGGTGTTGATCAAATTGCCGGATACCCACACTAAAACGATCTTCCCAGACTAATGCTTGCATCATAGTACTCCTTGATATTGAGGATAAGATATTCAATTATGGCTTCATCTGCAATGCGTGCGACAATAATTATTGATACTGACCATATTGATAAGTTCAATTTCTCAAGCGCTTTGAAGTCCATACCTGAAGCACGTTATTAACGATTTTTGATTTGCATTTTGCCACCTTGTGGCTGTAAACTTGTCTGCCTTTTCCATTGAGGGACAAATAGGTATCTGGGGGTACTAAATTATGATTTCACGCTGCTTCTTTTTTAGCCTAATTTTGCTTCCGTTACTCATTGTAGCTAAAATTCCCGACACTCAGATTCCTCATAATATTAAAAGATATTTTGAGATGAATCGTCTGGGACCAGAATTGATCTCAGCAGAAATAATCAATCATCACCAATCTGGTCGAACGTTAAAAATAAAGATTGTCGCCAGACGAAGTATGAGTGGCAAGGATTTGATTTTCGCCTTTGCTGCTGCTGCCGCTGTAGCGAATTTTGCCGAGAAACCCATAGAATTATTGTGGGTTGATATGGACGTAAATTTTAAAGGCTCTGAGACAACCATGGCTATCGCACCGGCAAATTGTACCATTGATGCCATCATTTTAAAAAATTGTGAAACCGAAAAATGGTGGCAGGACTGTCTGCAATTTCCATAGCATAAACTTATCGACAGTTTTCAGAAGTGGCTTCAAATGTTGAAGGAGGTAAACAACTATCAATTCAAGATTTTTCCTCTTCTCCATTCTATTGTTTCCATTCCTTCTATCAGCCCAAATTCAAGATGTAAAAATTCGCAGCTGTATTGAACAATATTTTAAGCTAAATCGGGCTGGTCCAGAACTTGTTTGCATCGATATGTTCGATCATCCCGAATTCGGTTGCACTATCAAAATAAAGATACTAGCCCGGCGTACTCAAAGTGGGCAGGACTTGCTATTTGCCTTTGCTGCTGCTGCGGCAGTCGCAAATCTCGCTGAACACCACATTGATTTGCTGTGGGTGGAAATGGATATAAATTTCAAAGAATTAGAGACAACTATGGCATTGGCTCCGGCAGACTGCACCATAGATGCCATTATTTTAGGAAACTGTAAAACTGAGAAATGGTGGAATGACTGTCTGCAATTTCCTTAATCAGAATTTTAGTTTCACAACTTAATCCTATTCTAAATTCTAGCTAATATCACTTGATGGGTGGTAAGTTTGAACCTGGTTTCTGCCCATTTCCTTGGCTTGATACAAAGCTTGATCAGCATATTTCACAATAACCGTTTCATCCTCGCAGTTTGATAGTTCTTTCGAATTAAGTCCGCACACTCCCAGACTGATGGCTACCTTTAATTTCTGGTTGTCATCAGTAGTAATGACTTCAGTTTCTACTGCATCTCGCATTTTCTCAGCGAATATCTCTGCACCTGGTACATCTGTCTCTGGCAAAAGGACGATGAATTCCTCACCTCCGTAACGAGCTAGCGTATCAGTCGTGCGGGCTTTTTCCTGTAACACTTGGGCTACCCGTTTCAAAACGAGATCCCCAACCTGATGGCCGTAGGTATCATTGAATTTCTTGAAAAAATCTATATCCATCATGATGCAGGCCATATTTCTCTTGTGTCTGATGGTTCTGGAATGTTCCTGAGAGAGTTTCTCAAAGAAAAAACGTCTGTTGTGTAGCTGGGTTAACTCATCGGTTACGGCCAACGCTTTTATGGCACTTTGATTCTCGTCAATTTTTTTCATTAATTGTCGAATAAACAGGTAAGTAAGTATCAATAAAACAGAAAGTGAAAGCGTGCTCAAGATAAAAATCAGGATATTATTCCAGCGCTGCGCTCCCTCAATCTCGGTGATATCAATATTAACGCTTATTCCACCACGTATATCACCCTCCTGGTAGCCTTGCTCAGCATGGCAATTCAAGCAACTTACTTCAACCACCAGTGGAGCCATGTATCGGTAAATAGTCTTGCCATCCTCTTTAAATTTTTGAATCGCCTCAACTTCTCCCTTTTCAAATGACCTCAAGGCATTGGTCTCAAAATCATCTGCCTGGTTGTCTGGATTTATTGGATTCAAACTGGTAATATGAAAAGAGTACAAGCTATCAGTGGTAGCAAGCTCAGAAATTTCCCGAGTCATTAGAGCCGGGTTCTTTTTTGTATACACAGTACCGTCGGAGCTGACAATATCAGGGCTATGCAAGTATGGGTTTGATGTGACTCCCTCTGTTTTCTCAACATAAAGTCCATGGTAATTTGCATTCCACCTTCTTGTAAGCAGGATGTTGTCAAAGTGAGATCTGGCTCTTGATTCAACCTCTCTTTTAAGTAGCTGGTTATTCTTGATGAAAAGCCCAAGAATCATCCCGATTGTAAAAAGTGAGATAATCACAGTAATCCTGCGGATAAACTGTTTCCAGAGTGACTTTAATTCCATAATTCCCCCGAATCTGAGATTAATTGGTTTTGATAATTAATTATACCATTTCATGCAAATATTACAACTGATAAACAGGGTGTCAGAATGTTAGCTGATTCTATCTAATTAGGGGATTCACTCCCAATTTCATCCATATCTCAATAGGTGACCTTTTGGCTTGTGCATAAACCCTTCACCGAATCCTCTACTCGCAACCTGCTGGAAAATCTATATTAGTTTCAACATTCAATTCGGAGGAGAATCACCGCCATTCACTTCCTGGTAATTTCAGCTTGGATTTAATAAATATACCTGATTGTTTTAGAGGGGAACATGGATCGTAAACAAACCTACAGCATCGCACTACTATCGTTTTCACTACTATCGCTTGAATTAATCTGGACACGGATTCTGGCAGCAGAATTCTTTTATACCTTTGCCTTTCTGGTTCTATCTCTGGCCATTCTCGGCTTGGGTCTGGGCGCCCTAACCTTGCGTCTTATTCCTAAAGTGGATACAATGCCCAGTATGAGAAACAGCCTGTTGCTGGGTGGCATGATGATTCTCGTGGGTCCACCCCTGGTCTATCGTCTCGGCATGAGTTTTTCAGCCCTTACTAGCAGCTTTACCATGCTAGGAAAGCTCCTTCTGGTGATTCTTATCCTCAGTTCCAGTTTTTATTTCTGCGGTATCGCGTTGGCCATTCTGTTCAAACGCTTCCATCGACATATCTCCCAGCTATATATGGCTGATCTTTTGGGGGCGGGTCTCGGTGTCATCGGGGCTATCATTGCCATGAATGTGTTCAGCACCCCCGCTGCTACCTTTCTAATCAGTATTCCCATTTTTATCGCTGCCATGCTAAACAGCGACAAGTTGTTAAAGCTTATTCCTGGCGTGTTGATTCTGCTCGCAATTGGAGCCGCTTACAATGGACACACACTGCTCAAGTCAGCTAAACCTGAACGTCTGCCCAGCATTTACCAACATTGGGATGCCATGGGGCAGATCAAGATGTTTGCCTACCCGGGTGATGAAGCCAGAGGCATGGTCATCGATAATGCAGCCAACACACCGGTCTACCACTTTGATGGTGATTATACATTGCCAGATAGTGGAGCGGAAGATCTGTGGGGTATTCCAGCCGGGGATCTAATCCATCAGTTTGATTCATGCAGATTTCTCTCACTTGGGTCTGGAGGTGGTGCTGATGTGATACAAGCCCTGATGGAGGGAGCAACTGAGGTTCATGCCGTTGAAGTCAATCCCTGGTTCAATAAAATGCTCACTGAAGGAGACCCCTCTGGCTATTTAAGCACCTACCTGGATACTTTGGATACAACACTCACCATGTTGCCAGAATACACCAGCCAATTCTACCAGGACCCAAGAGTCATTGTTGTTTCGGAAGATGCCAGAGCTTTCATTCGTCGACACACTTCCCGCTTCGATGTTATTTATTCTCTGAGTTCGAACACTTTTGCAGCTTTAGCATCCGGATCCTTTGCTCTGGCCGAAAATTACCTGTTTACCACAGAAGCATTTCAAGATTACTGGACTGCTCTTTCTGATTCAGGTTATCTGATGATGGAGCACCAATTCTATATGCCCCGCTTGTTAAGTGAAGCGCTACTTGCCTTAGACAATCTGGGAATTGAAAATCCTGAAACGCATATAGCTGTTTACAATTTACCTCAAATGCGTCGAAAAGTTCTATTGCTGTCCAAACGCCCCCTGGCAGCTAATTTCTTGCAGATTGCCTTGAGAGATATCACATCAGAAAATTTTAATGATGTTCATCTCGTGTATCCAGCTGTGGATTCACTCAAGGATAATATTTACCAGAGAATTGTAGACCTGGGCTGGGAAGAGGTGGCCGATTCCCTTGCTATTGATATTTCTCCCAATAATGATAACCGACCCTTTGCCGCTCAAATGGGGTTGTGGAAGAATCTGAGTTTTGACAAAGAAGCTAGATTGCTGCCCTATGAGTTCAGAGGCTTTCCTCTCACAAAATTGATAGTGTTTATCATCATCATGGTCGTTCTGGTGCTCATCTTTCCCATCACACTCATCCCTTATCTAAAAAAAGGGCCGAGTCTTTCTCTCAATCACTTCGCTTATTTCGCTACCATCGGATTCGCCTATATGTCAGTAGAGCTGATTCTCATGCAGCAATTCACTTTATTGGTTGGTCCATCGGTGTACAGTGTGGCTGCAATTCTGATGACATTATTAATCAGTTCAGGCATCGGGAGTCGCTATTCTTCAGCATTTGAATCGAAGTTAGTCTTTTTTGCCATTATCAGCTGGCTGTTTCTTGATATCATGTTGTTCAAGTATTATGTCCTGCTGTTTGGTGATTTTGAACAAAGCATACGAATCTTCTGGACTATCATCCTGGTCAGCCCTCTCGGATTCTTTATGGGCATGCCCTTCCCCAAGGGAGTCAGATATGTCGGTCCCCTGGTCGACTGGAGTTTCGCCGTCAATGGAGCTGCTTCTGTTCTGGGCTCCACGGTCACCATTCTCATCGTAATTAGTTGGGGATATTCAATCGGCCTGATAGTTGGTCTGGCCTGCTATGCGGGAGCAGGAATGTTGATGTGGAATACCTCCCGTAACTAGCAATGTTTCAGCTGGTCCAGTAGTTATCTGGTTAACATTAAAATCTTTTAATCTTTGGTGATAGGGACGCAGATTCTTCAAGTGATGCGCCTGCCTAAATCAACTCTTGCGAAGAGCAATCAACATTGATTTTTCATTTGCTTTGGGTTAATTGGCATTGATCAAAGCTATGCTTTCTCATTATTAATATTCCAGTTAAAGCCTCTTAAGGGATCACGACAAATAAAATAAATCAGTTCTAGTATCCTTCCATCGACAAGGCCTGGGGAAGGAGGTCTTAACACTGCAAATCTTTAGATTTCATCACTTTAGCCGTAACAACCATTTTGCTTAATGCAATAAATTGGTATAAGATTTGTAATTGTAAATCAGTATTAAATGATGCTGATTAATAATCATAACAACCATAAAATAAAACTGAGAGATCGTCATGTATAATCCTCGCATTATCATGATCTTGGTGATCAATTTTCGTTCGACAATCAGGGAGAATTAAATATGAAAAAACTGCTAATTCTAGGCGCAGGAACTGCCGGAACCATGATGCTCAATAAAATGGAGTCTGTTCTGGACAAGGAAGAGTGGGATATCACCATTGTCGATCAGTATGAAACACACTATTACCAACCTGGATTCCTATTTATCCCCTTCGGGATTTATAACCGTCGTGATGTCATCAAACCCAAGCGAGATTTTTTCCCGCCTGGTGTTAATGTCATCTTTTCCAAGATTGATCTGATTGAGGCAGATAAAAATCAGGTTATTCTTGATAGTGGGAAAGTACTGTCATATGACATCCTGCTGGTTGCAACTGGCTCCAAGATCAATCCGGCTGAGACAGAGGGCATGCACGCAGGCGGTTGGCACAAAAATATTTTCGATTTTTATACAGTTGAAGGGGCTGTGGCTCTGCAGCAGTTCCTGAAATATTGGGAAGGCGGCAAGATGGTTCTCAATATCGTTGAGATGCCCATCAAATGCCCCGTGGCACCCCTTGAATTTGTTTTTCTGGCAGACTGGTGGTTCACAGAACAAGGCATCCGGGATAAAGTTGATATTGAATTTGTGACACCCTTACCGGGAGCTTTTACCAAGCCAAAAGCTTCCAAGGTTTTCGGTGATTTTCTTAATAAGAAGAATATCAGTCTCACTCCGGAATTCAGTACAGGTCGGGTTGACTGGGAGAACAATAAACTTATTTCATGGGATGAGAGCAGCATTGATTACGATCTGCTGGTAACCATCCCCACCAACATGGGTGATGAACTTATTGCACGTTCCGGTTTGGGTGATGAACTGAACTTCATTCCCACCGATAATTTCACCCTCCAATCCAAGGCAAATGATAATATTTTCGTCATCGGTGACGCCACTAACCTACCCAGCTCAAAAGCGGGGTCAGTCGCCCACTTCCAGGCGGATATCCTCCAGGATAATCTTCTGAGCTATATAGATGGCAGACGCCTCAAGGGTAAATTTGATGGTCATGCCAATTGCTATATCGAGTCAGGTTTTGGCAAGGGCATACTCATCGACTTCAACTATGAAACCGAACCCCTACCAGGCAAGTTTCCGCTTCCCGGTGTTGGTCCCTTCTCTCTGCTGGAGGAAACCCGCATGAATCACTATGGCAAAATGATGTTTCGCTGGATGTACTGGAACCTACTACTAAAGGGTGCTGAACTTCCCATCGAATCACACATGCTCATGGCCGGAAAGCGAGCCTGACATGAGTGGCAGTGATATTTCTGGACAGCTCGCTGAAATCCAGACCACCCTGGACGGCATTACTGCTGAACTGGCACTGGTCAGAAGGCAGCGCCAGGAGATGGAGGATCTTAAAGAAGATCTAACCCGTGTAGCCAAGGATCTCTTTGCCGGTGCCATCGAAGAATTCGAAGACATTGCGCCCTTTGTAAAGACAGGTGATTTTCTGCACCTCGTCAAACTTATCATAAGAAATACAAACAACATCACCGAGGTGATCGGCAAACTTGAAAGTGCTCTGGATTTCTTTGAAGATTTCAAACCTATCGGTAAGGAACTCTTTGGGGATACGCTTGACACTCTGGATAAGCTGGACCGGGCTAAATATTTCGAATTTGCCAGTGAAGCCATTCATATCAGTGACAATGTGGTTGAGCATTTTTCAAGAGAAGATATCAAATTATTAGCCGATAATATTGTACCCATCCTGGAAACCCTCAAATCAATCACCCAGCCTCAGATGATGGGAGCTATTAAAAACGGGATCACCATATTTGATAAAATGAATGTGGATGATATCCAGGAGGTTTCAATCTGGAAAGCCATGCGGGAGCTCAATACACCTGAGATGAAACGGGGCCTGGGCTTTGTTATCGCATTTTTGAAAAATATTTCTAACCAAGAATCTTAAATCTATCTAAGGAGACAAATAAAATGACTACAAAAGAACTTGCCGGAACTTCTGTCGATGTGGACGCGGAGGGATTCCTCACCGATCATACGATCTGGAACCTTGACCTGGCAGCAGCCATCGCCAGAGAAGAGGGTATTGACCCATTGACTGATCGTCATGTAGAAGTCCTCAACTTTATGCGCAAAGAATTCGAAGAAAATGGCACAGCACCTTCAATTCGCAAAATGAATAAACTGAATATTGTTCCTACCAAGGAACTCTATGCCCTTTTCCCTGGTGGTCCAGCGAAAAAGGCCGCAAAAATCGCAGGCCTGGGAAAACCCCAGGGTTGTATCTAAAGGAGAATCGATATGAGTGAACAACCTGAACCAATCAAAAAAGTTTCGTTAATCGTCTCCAAGGGTTCTCTGGTAGATGTTTATCCTGCTCTGGTCATGGGTAATGGTGCTCGCATGGAAGGCATGGAAGCCTCCATCTTTTTCACATTCTTTGGACTTGGAGCCCTGATCAAGAAGACCCAGAATTCATTGAAAGTGGCCACGGTGGGTAATCCAGCTATGAATATGGCTATGCCCATGCTGAAAATGCCTATTACCATGCCCTTCCCAACTCTATTGGGAGCCATTCCTGGTGTATCTAATTTTGCCACCTGGATGATGAAAAATGAGATGGAGAATCTGGATATCCCTACGATCCCAGAATTTCTTGAAATGTTTACTGATGCCGGTGGTGAGGTCTTTGCCTGTAAGCTGGCCATGGACATGTTCAAGCTCACCAAAGATGATCTCTGTGATCAGGTATCATCTGTCTTAACTGTAGGTGAATTCTACGAGCGCTCAGCTGGAGCATCAATCATTTTCACCTAGATATATCTTTACGCGGATAGAAGAGCTGGAGTCAGGGTAACCTGCTCCAGCTTTTTTTATCCTGAAGGACATTGAGCTTGTAGAAATGCCAGCAACACCCCTCTCTTTCATTTAATTGATCTGCTTGGGACTTTCTACTGATCCGATCTGCGAACATAGAAGAAAATCCCTTCCAGGAAATTTGGACATTCAAGACCCTAAATGTCCGGAGTCACCTGAGGTGAAGTGACTAGAAGCCGGATAACTGGTAGCCGGGTAAGGAAATAGAGAGAAGAATTCTGTTAGGGCTAGAGCCCACTCTTTGGTCATATACTCTACTCGCTAGAGTGACTCACCGGTATGGGGTGACACATCTTGTCCAGACAAAAAAAAGAGGCTGTCGATCAGGACAGCCTCTTTTGTAAAGCTATACAACTATTGTTTACAAACCGAGTCTTGCTTCTGCTATTGTGAGCAGTGTATTAGCATATCCAGGATTGTGGACTCCGTGACTGTGATCATAATAAAGAGCACGTTCGTTCCAGAGTGCTTCAAATACATCTTTGTGAAACATTCCTTTTACTGGGCCAACACTACCGTAGCTGTTCATCGCCAGCGCACCTTCTGCTATCAAGGCAGCTTGAATGGCGTCATAGCGTGTGTCAAAGTTGGTAATCATAAAATCAGGTGTACCTGATGAATGACACGACTCAGTACAACTGGCTGCATCAGGTGCGAATGTATGACCTGCTTCGCCGCTCATATGACAGGAAGTGCAACCGGCACTTGCATGTGTTCCAGTGCTGCTTGTACCATAACCACCGAGTCCTAACAGCATATTGGCATTGTTACTATAATGTGGACCAGCGTGGCTGGAGCTGACGTAAACAGAGTCTGCATGAATCTGTGAGCCATCACTCAATGTGTCAACATCTGCGTAGTATGAACCGTATTTACGTGCCTGGTGACAGCTAATACAGAGGTTTGAGCTTCCGCCCAGATCCAATTCACTACCATCTACCCTGTTGGTTACAGCAGCAGTCGTTCTGATTGGGGCTGTTAGATCTCCTTCAAGTGAACCGTGGTCCCCGTGACAGGTTTCGCAGGACACTCTTGTGGGATAAGGAACACCGGTAGCATTCGCGACATCGGAATTTGCAGGACCGGGATTTGCAGCAAAGGCAATGAAACCCTCGCTGGAATGACAGAGTGCACATTCATCACTGGCTCCGCGAGCTACAGCACTACCGAGTCCGTGTGCAGATGTTTCATAATCATCCCAAATAGCACCCATCACTTCTGTGGAATGACAATCAATGCAGAATTCGTTTGCGTCAGCGCCATCAGCACCATCAGTACCATCAGTACCATCAGCACCAGCAGTACCAGCAAGGCCATCTTCCCCAGCAGGACCTTCACAACTAACCGTAAACATCACCATCAGGGCCAAAACCAGGACAGCGAACAAGTTAAGTTTTTTACTCATTTCTTTCCTCCATGTTAACTTCTATTGTTAATTTCAATTAATCTTACGCTTGAGAAACTTCATCAAAATATTCCTATATATTGGAAAGCTTTGATGATGATAATAGTCATTATTGACAACTAATTATTCAAAAAAAATCCCACTAATTGACTCACTGCCAACAACTTAAAGCAATTTCAACTGCGGGTACAAAATTCTAGCTTGAGAAAAATCTATCAATTGCTATCATAGGCAATAAAGTGATTAGTATAATTGCGCAAATAGAATGCCACCACCTTGGCTAAAGCACAATATGTGCCTTAGTGAAACATCGCCCAGTGTTAGTAAAAATCGTAATCGAACAATCAAATATACCGAGGTGGCTTGTATTTGCAACCATGGAGTAAACATTCAATAATGAGGTGTTATTTATGGACCTACGGTCGCTCATTGAGTTTACTGCTCAATAATCAACACTTTAGGAGTGATGTAAAAAGGGAGTGAATTCAACTTGAATATTAAAAAACTTTCATTTAAGCATTTTCCGACCTTTGTAGCTAAAATGAAAAGTGCTTTCCGCTCACTCCCCTGGATATGATACCTTGATGTCCCCTCGAATCTGATCCATGGTTTCCATGATTTCGATGGTTTCATCAAGTGGCATAAGCGCATGTTCAATTTGACCTTCCTTAAGCATATCCATTACTGCTTGTGCCTCGTACTGGTGGCCATTTGAGGAGTGAGGTGTCTCAATTACCAGGGGATCCTCTCCCTGCTCTTGAAGGGTAATCTTGGCTGGTCTGACCAGCATACCATGGATTTCTAGGTAACCTTTAGACCCATGTAAGGTAGCGTTATTTTTTGAGAGATATCGCGTTGAGCAGCCAAGTTCTGCTGTTGCTCCCGAGGCATACTTGAAAATCATGGAGACTTGATCATCCACTCCAGTTTCATACAAGTGGGCGGCACTCATGATCTCCTCTGGTTTTCCAAAAAATGCTGAAGCCAGGGCGATGGGGTAAACACCTAGATCGAGCAGAGCACCTCCCGCCAGATCCCGGTTATAAATTCGGTGTTCTGGTCCCACATCGAATCGGAATGACAGATCAGCTTTAATATGATGCAACGCCCCCAGACGACCCTCCTCCAAAAGTTGCTTCACAACACCATACCATGGTTGAAATCGATTCCACATGGCTTCCATGAGAAACAGTTTTTTCTGTCTGGCCAGTGCAACAAGTTCACGAGCTTCTACTGCATTTATGGTAAACGCCTTCTCGCACAATACGTGTTTACCAGCATTCAAAGCATCGCTAACATTTTGAAAATGAAAATTGTGGGGTGTACCGATATATACAACCTCCACATCAGGATCTGCGTAAAGATCCTCATAAGTTCCATAGGACCTGGAAACCTTCCATTTTTTCGCGAAGACATCCGCGCTTGATTGAGATCGAGAACCTATAGCAAATATCGTTGCATCTTCAAGACTGGTTAAACCCTCGGCGAATTGGTTGGAAATACCACCGGTTCCAATCAGACCCCATTTATATTTTTTCAAATTTTATCCTCGCTTCATTTTAGGAGAAAAACTAAACCATCATTTCTACAGAAATAGGTAAATCGCGCTGAGGCGGAAAAGCAGATTGCATTCATCCACGTGCATGCAGATGGTTTTCTGCGAAGGCGGACAAAAAGTAAGAGGCCAGCAAAGCTGGCCCCTCTATCGTATTCCTAAAGGTCTGTTAGAGCAGAACTATTGCCCAAACCAATAAGAGAGTTTTAATGCGAACACATCATCAGCCTCAGAATCCAGCAAGCGGTTAAAATCCTTGGCGAAATCAAATTTGCCCTGGTTCTGAAAATCAGAGCCATTGTGAGTCCAGACAAGGAACATGGTGGAACCTGGTGAGAACTCCCAGCGCAATACCAGCGTTCCAACCAGGGCCTTGTAATTGAAATCAGGATTATACAGGCTGAAGGCATCTTCATCGCTACCACCAGTGGGATCGATCACAAAATTTTCATCTATAGTTGATCCTTCTTCACCATAGACCAAAAACTCATCAGACTCGGGTCGCTTGTACTCTTTGAAATTTGAATAATCCCCGACAGCAATGAAGGGCTGGAAATAACCTTCCAGAGAAAAGCGGGGAGTCACAGGAAAGTCTATACGAATATCAGCTGAAGTTACTGTCTGGTCCAACTGTGAGAAGACATAGCGCTTCCCATACATCTGGGTGTTGGCTGGATCATCCACTGCAGCGATGTATTGAGTCATATCTGTTTCCCAATAGAGGTATGGTCCAAAGGATAGATTAAGGCGATCACCAAGCTTCAGATTGAGATGCATTGATAGACCCAACTCATTTCCACCATCATCTTCTGAGCCCCAATCCAGAGACCATGAGTAGGAAATATTTTTGCGGTAGTCAGAATTGAGACCGACTCCAAAAAATGCACCTGGACTCTCAGGAACTCTAGGTCCCCCGCGTAAAGCAGTATTACTCAAATTCTCAAAAGAATAGCCACCATTCATGTTCAGGCTCCAAAAATTGACAAAGCGCAGCGATGCCATACTAAAAATAACATCCGCCGTATTAACACCTTCAAAATCATGGTTATTTGCATAAAGAATGTTGGCACTGGCAGAACGGATATAAGTACCCCTTTCCAACCATCGGTAGCCCGCGCTGATATGTTTGTTGATTACATCTGTGGAAAAGGTGAGACCAAGATCATTGGATTCGAAGCCTGGTGACACCCATCCGATAGCTGCATTAAATTGAACGTTCCCATCCTCTTTGTTGAGTTTAATCCGACCAGCGTGCCCTCGCATTGATGTCATTCCAGAATCCATTTCAACATGATTTGCATCGGGACGCTGGAAATAGTGACTAGGGCTTTGTTGCAAGCCAATCATCCTTGTTGTAGTACCACTGACCTGAGAAAATCCTCCCCATCCACCAATAGCCCAGCCCCTATCCTCCCCTAGAAATGCCCAGCCATCAACACCGAGACCGATGGCCTGACTTGATAACAGTTCAGCTGTGATATTTTGGGAACCTCCTGCACCAAATAGATTGCTATCATCCACGCCATCCATATAGCGATTCGTCAGGGTGGTCATAAGACCCAGTCCATAGCGTCCATCATTCATTTCTTTCAATGCGCGAATAAGATTATAGCTGGTGTAGGGTTCAACCTCTTCATCAACAATTTTGCCATTTTGATAGTAGCGGGCCTGTTCACGATTTGTGACAGCAGAAAGACCGCCAATTGACCAATTATTCCCTAGTTTTCCACTAATTTTTGCAGCTCCAAGAATGCGGGTTTCTGACGGTTGATCAAGTGAGTCAGATACAGCTGAGGACACATATCCCTGAGGTGGACGACCAATGCGACGGCTATAGAAGAAGCGCGGCTCGCTATAATTGACGCTGATATTGTTGGTGGGTCCACCATTCCCAAAATGAAAGATGCTCCGTCCCTCCAGGAAGAAGGGTCGCTTTTCATCATAATAGGTTTCATGATCGGATAAATTAATTGAAGAAGGATCTGCCTCCACCTGGCCAAAATCCGGATTTATGGTTGCATCTACAGTCAAGTTTGCACCAATACCCAGTTTGATATCCGCACCGATTCCGAAATTGCTGTCCTGACCCTCGATAAATGCATTATCCTTGCGAGTAGGCAGGTTGCTGGCGCTGGCTGTCACATAGGGAAGATATTCTCTACGTTTGGGCGGGTGAATATCGCGAATATTAGTGAGGTCGGCTGTGCGGCTCATGGCCCCACTTTCATTGAGAGGAAAATAGACGAAGTAGTCCCACTCCCCTGTTCGTTGGATATAGCGGGTGGGAAGAATTCCCCAGACATACTCCTGCTTTTCACTAAATCTTAATTGAGAAAGGGGTATACGCATTTCAGCTGTCCAGCCCTTATCATCTATAGTCGTTTTACCTTCCCAGATGCCATCCCAGGAATCATCGGTCCAGGAATCATTGAAATACACTTCATCGCGGATAGAACCGGCTGGATTAATCTGAAATGAGAATCCTGTGCGTTTATCATGGTATGAATCAATAATGACTTCAAAAATGTCTGCGTTTAGAAAGGCATCTCGACGTCCTATCCGACCCACAACAGAATCAGGACGATCATCCCACATGCGGGCTCCCACATAGATGGCAGCATCATCATAGGCGATCCACATATCAGTTTTCTGGGATGCTTTGGCACCATTAAATGGTTCGTATTGAATAAAATCTGAATAGCTGGTTCCGAGATACAAAGCCTCATCGAGCTTGCCATCGATAGAAAGTGGTTCTGAAATTCTAACAGCCTTGACTTCACGATCCCTGTAGTTGTTTGGATTAAAAGGTTCTTCGTAGGCAAGCAAGCCTGCCAATATGCTAAAAAAGAGAGTGATGTGTTTCATAATAGTCCCAATGTGTATGTTAGGCATCAACGTCATGACAGAATCAGTATTTTTCAGCTCTCACGGGTGTCATTAATGTGTGAGCAATATGATCCTGGCAAATTTTATTGAGTACATAGTTAGTTCTGTCTATGAGTATCATGGACCATATTGTGTCAATCCATATGCCAGTCACACATATGAACACTTATATGCAATATATACAGGTATATATCCCCGTATGAGTCAAGCCCTCTGGACTCAATAAAACATCAATTTGATTAGAATGTATATTTAATTGATATATCCTTTACTGGGCCGGGGATTCCCAGCTTTGGATATCATATATGTTAGGGTGAGATTGTGTTAGAAGCCTGGGTCCACAATCATCTCATCTTGTAGAGGGAGATTAGAATTATTTAATCAGAATCTGGTGTACAGATATAGGCCAAGCTCAACGGTTTTTCGAAAGAATACTCCGGGCATAACTTCGACCATAGACAGACACATCGATCAAGATTTCATTAAGTTCCAGTTCAAGATTCTGGAGCGCTTCTGGATTGCCAGATTTATTTATTACATCCAATAATTCATTCTTCTCAGCGAAATTCACGAGTTCATAATTGGGATCAGATACCAATTGGGCCGGGAAATTCCTTGCTATGGTTTTATCAAGTTGATGCGCTCTGGAATGAGATTTTTTGGCGATAACTTCACGCGGGAAACTGTCTACATAATGCGGGATAGTTCTTGCTGCAGACAAGGTTTGAATATGCAGATAATCCATATCATTTTCAAGATAAGCCCGCTCCAACAATTGTCTCTCCAGGAGCTCAATGGCCATATGTCTATTTGAAATCAGTTGAATTGCCTCATCCTTCATGCGACTACGGCCCATCATATCCATGACATTCATGACGATCATTTTAAAAGTGCCCACTCCAGGTAAAGCGTTGGCATGGTAGGGCTGTGATAAATCACCAAGATAGTGTAATCCCCACCCCATAAAGCGCCAACCCCAGTAATCATGACCCAGTCTAAAGGCCAGCTCGGAAAGTGTCTTGTATAGGTGAATTCTATATTCTGGATAGCATCGCTTGACAAAAGGTGCAACCATATTTATTAGAGCAGCTTCATGATAGAGCCCCATGTGAATAGGAGCCTGGGAACTGTATTCAAGTTTTGCATCTCCAAATGGTTGCGTCCCCATTCCATAACGCTGGCCCCATTCTGTGCCATTATCTTCAAATAGGCCGATGTCCAAGCCCAGATCAGGCTCATGGGTGGCGGAACCCAATACGCTCAGGGGGTCAATTTTTTGTCCGAGTGTTAGTTCTACGAAGACGACATTATAAAAAACGCTGTTCTCTTTCAGGGGAGTTACCTGCTCTGGTACCAGGATAGGCAAAGAATCAACCGCGGTGCCTGGTGTCAATTGGAGGTATGGAATCAATTTTGCCTCCGGATTCATCCGAATGGCCTCAATAAATCTGCGACGAACTGTTTCCTCGTCATTGCTTGCCCGAAAAGCGAGGGAATCAGGCAGCGGTGCATAGAAATCTAGATTCTTTATGGCCCACTCCTCCTCAGCCTTGAGTGTTTCTTCCAGTTCGAGTTCAGCCAATACGAGAAACTCTTGCAGGCTCGTCACTACAACATTCTCAGCTGAGGCCACTTCCTCCATGGAAGAAAAAACAGGCTGGGCTAATAAGGTATGTAGTTCCCAGGCGGAGGCAGGGAAGGAAATCAGGCTTAAAATACTTAGTACGAATATGCGTTTCCAGAATATCATTTTTATGAGAACCTTTGGTTTTTAAGATGTCCAATAGTCAGGTACAAGTGCTTGAAGCAAAGTAGTGGGAATAGTTAAGATTGGTATTTATTTCTCATACCTGCATCAGAAGTATTTACCAATTTTTCAAGCTATTCCCCGGCTTATTTCTGTTCGAAATTAGGGGAATATGCGTTTCAGGGGGGATAGCATCTAACTCGGGTTTTAAACTCTTATTTTAATTTATTTTTTCGAAAAAAGTGTCAACATCTGGTGTCGCAGTTCTTTCTCAAAGTCTTGATCTTTTTTGATGATGATGATTCCATCATGCTTTATTAAAAGCTCTTCCTGGGGAGTCATGGGTTTTCCGGTAATGATGACAACCTGAGGTTTGTTTGAGGGATTGTTCGCATTCAGATTTTCGAGGAATTTCATGCCATCCATTATGGGCATTTTTAGATCGAGGAGGATCAAATCTGGTGTATACTCCTCCATAAGATGGAGCGCTTCCTGGCCATTCCCGGCGGTTCTCAGTTCCAGATGGAGATCAGACAGATATTCGGAGATAAGCTTACGCATATCCGCATCATCTTCAACCAACAACACATCATGGGGCGCATTTTGAATATTTCTTCTGATAGCCCAGACCAGGTCATGCTGGTTAACAGGTTTTTGCACAAAATCTGTTGCACCAGGTAATTTTCCTCGATTTTCACGGGCAACAATACTTACCACCACGACAGGGATGTCAGCAAATTCTTTTTCAGCACGCAAGGCTGCCAGAAAAATGTCTCCTGTCTCATCCGGCATCTGGAGGTCAAGCGTAATAAGATCTGGCTTTTTACGTTTCACAGCGACCATAGCCTCAGCGGTCGATTTTGCCAATTCAAGTTCACACCGAGTGTCTTTAAGATAGTGTGATAGCAGAGTTAATGAATCAGGGTCATCATCAACCAATAAAATATGGTGCCCTTCAAAACTTCCAGTACGAGTATTTTCATGGGCACGTCCAGAAGCTCGTGTGGTCTGCCGGACTGATTCTTCTTCGCCTATAATTGGATCACCTGCAGGGATGGATATGATAAATGTGGACCCCTCCCCTAATGTGCTGGTAACCGAGAGGGTGTAGCCCATCAATTCACAAAAAGATCGACTAATTGATAATCCTAAGCCCGTTCCACCGTATTTTCGCTGAGTGCTGGAGTCAACCTGCTCAAACTCATCAAAAATATGTTCGATACGATCCTCGGGAATTCCTATCCCGGAATCAGACACATGAATGGCAAGAGGTCGATGCGTTTTGGCCTGGGTCACCACCTTGACAGTCACAGCCCCTTCTTTAGTAAATTTTATGGCATTAGACAGTAAATTTAAGAGGACTTGCTTCAGCTTGCCCGGGTCGGTCTGAATCTCAATTTGTGTGGAGTCAGACCAATTCGGTTCATTTGATCTAAATAAATAAGAGATACTTTGGGCGGCTAACAACCCGAAAAAGGAGCCAATAATGAGCCCAAAGTCAGAAGTAGAGAGACGAGTAAAAGC